>ERZ827458.353-NODE-353-length-68520-cov-7.561791_pt1 | contig 68520 bp, 76 predicted proteins | sample MGYA00519706_ERZ827458 | MGnify/ENA primary metagenome ERZ827458 (study PRJEB31778, sample SAMEA3449309) | human gut metagenome | biome: human gut; feature: human-associated habitat; material: faeces | place: United Kingdom | collected 2010/2012 ...
TTCGTTGGCTGTTTTTTCGCTTACGCTTAAACAATCCATTATTGTCCAAGGTGTTTTTTTCGTCTTTGCGTTATTCAATTTACAAGATACAGCCGTTCGTTTTGCGTTCACATTTGTCCCGCAGCGAACTTTTATATGTTAGCACATCTTTTTCCATTTGTCAAGAACTTTTTCCAAATTCTTACAAACTTTTTTGTGCGCCGCCCTCGCGGACAGCTTGGATATAATACCATCCGAAGTTCGCTTTGTCAAGGATTTTTTACATTTTGGGTCGTCTTTTTTATTGTTTTTTACTCAGAGACGACCATCTCTGGAGGAGAGATTGTTGCTGATCTCCGTCAGAGCGTCTCCCGCGTCGATGCTGGTTTCGTCCTGCATTGCCAGGTCACCCAAGCTGACCATGCCGCAGAGCCTGCCGTTTTCCATGACGGGCAGTCTTCTGATCTGCTCCCTGCCCATCAGCCCCGCCGCGAGGGCGACCTCCATGTCCGGCCTGGCGGTGATCACCTTCGCCGTCATCACGTCCCGGACAGGGGTGGACGAGGCCGGGCGTCCGGCGGCCAGGCACCGGGTGACGATATCCCGGTCGGTGATCAGACCGCACAGTCTCCCGTCGCTGCCGCATACGGGCAGCGCCCCAATATTGTAGCGGCCAAGCGTCCGCGCCGCCACCGCCACGGATTCCTCCGGATTGATTCGGATAACCGGGTTCGTCATAACATCCCGCAGTTTCATTGTCATTCCTCCTTTTTAGGCGGAGTATGGACACGTTTTCGGGAAGTTATTCCTCTATATATGGAAATACGGGAGAGCCGTCGGCTCTCCCGTACATGATTAAAGGATTATTCCTTCGCCAGAAGCTCTGCAATCTGGATGGCGTTGGTGGCAGCGCCCTTGCGAACCTGATCGCCGCAGCACCACAGGCACAGGCCGTTGTCGTCCGTCAGGTCGGGGCGGATGCGGCCGACGAACACAATATCCTGATCGGAGGTGTCCAGCGGCATGGGATACTGCTTGTTTTTCAGGTCGTCCACCAGCTTGCAGCCGGGTGCCTTGGCAATAACCTCCCGCGCCTGCTCCACGGTGACCGGTACGTCAAAATGGCAGCTGACGGAAATGGAGTGGCTGCGCACCACAGGAACCCGGACGCAGGTGCAGCTGACCTTCAGCTTGGGCAGGTGCATGATCTTGCGGCCTTCGTTCTGCATCTTCATTTCCTCGCTGGTGTAGCCCTCGAACTGCTCGCCGCCGATCTGGGGGATCAGGTTGAAGGCAATCTGGTGGGAAAATACCTTCGGCTCGTAGGTTTTGCCTTCCCGCAGCGCCTCCACCTCGTTCATCAGTTCGATGGGGCCGCCCGCGCCTGCGCCGGAGACGGCCTGATACGTGGAAGCGGTCATGGTGCGAATGGGGGCGATGGTATTCAGAGCATTGACGGCAGTGACGGTGATAATGGTGGAGCAGTTGGGGTTGGAGATGATGCCCTTGTGGTTCTTCACGTCCTCGGGGTTGACCTCCGGCACGATCAGCGGCACCTCGGGATTCAGGCGGAACGCGGAGGAATTGTCCACAAACACCGCCCCGGAGGCAACGATGGCGGGGGCAAATTTCTTGGCAATGTCGTTTTCCGCCGCACCCAGGACGATGTCCATACCCCGGAAAGCGGTGTCGGTGGCTTCCTGAATGGTCACGTCCTCGCCGCGGAACTTCACGGTTTTGCCCGCGCTCCGGGCAGAGGCAAGCGGAACCAGCTTCCCAACGGGGAAATTGCGCTCCTGCAAAACCTTGATCATTTCCTGCCCCACGGCGCCGGTCGCGCCCAGGACGGCTACAGTATAGGTTTTCATATTTTCATTCCTCCCACACATTACTTTACGAAGCTGTTGTACAGGACCCGGATGGCTTCCTTGAAGTCCTTATTGTCCACGCCGAAGATGATGTTCAATTCGTCGGGTCCCTGGTTGATCATGCGAATGTTGATGCCGCTTTCGCCCAGCGCCTTGAAAATCCGGCCGGAAATGCCGGGACGGAAGGCCATCTTCCGGCCGACGGCGGCGACCACGGCAATGTGGTGGTGGACGTCCAGGGTATCCGGCTGAGCTTCCTTTTTGATCTCCGCCATGATGGTGTACAGCTCCTTCTCCACCGCGGCGGTGGGAAGCACGACGGACACATTGTCAATGCCGTTGGGAACGTAGTCCACGGAAATATTATGCCGCTCCAGCACCGACAGGACTCTGCGCAGGACGCCGACCTGGTTGCTCATGCCCCGCTTGGTCAGGGAGATGATGGAAAAGTCCTTTTTGCCCGTGATGCCGGTGATGAACCGGTCGGGGTCAACGTCCCCGGAGAAGGACTCCTGAATCATGGTGCCGGGGGCGTCCGGGTCGTTGGTGTTGCGGATGTTGACGGGGATGTTCTTCTCCCGCACCGGGAAAATGGAATCCTCGTGAAGCACCTGGGCGCCGGAATAGCTCAGCTCCCGAAGCTCGTCGTAGGTGACCTCGGGGATGGCCTGGGGATCGTCCACGATCCGGGGGTCGGCCATGAGAATGCCGGACACGTCCGTCCAGTTTTCGTACACATCCGCGTCCAGCGCCGCCGCGGCCAGTGCGCCGGTGATGTCGCTGCCGCCCCGGGAGAAGGTGTGGATGGCGCCGTCGGGCATGGCGCCGTAGAAGCCGGGGATCACCGCGCCGTAGCCAAGCAGAACCTGATTGCGCAGCGCCTTGTAGGATACCTCCCGGTTCACGGTGCCGTCCATGTTGAACATCACCCAGTCCGCCGCGTCCACGAACTGGAAGCCAAGATAAGCCGCCATCAGCTTGGCGGAGAAATACTCGCCCCGGCTGACCAGCTCCTCCTGGGTCACGTCCTTCGCGTCGATGCGCTTTTTCAGAGCGTCCAGCTCCGGCTCCAACGCCAGATCAAGCCCCAGCTCATCCCGGATATCCAGGTAACGGGAGGCGATCATGTCAAAAATGCTGCTGCAATCCACGCCGTACTGGACGTGGGCATAGCACAGATAGAGAAGGTCGGTCAGCTTATGGTCATTGCCGAACCGCTTGCCCGCGGCGGAGACCACCACCACCCGGCGCTCCGGGTCGGCCAGAAGAATATCCCGTACCTTGCGGTACTGGCCGGCATCCGCCATGGAGCTGCCGCCGAATTTGACTACTTTCATTTTTGAATCCTCTCTGCTGCTTCCGGGAAGCTCGGAATAAATCGGCGAGAGCTGACAGCGAGAGATTTTTCACCAGATGAAGGTATTAAAAGTGGCGGAATACTTCGTGTATTTCCCGCTTTTAATACCGCGCAGCTGGGGAAAAAGATCCGCTGCTCAGCCGAAGACGATTTATTCAGAGTTTCCCTAATTACTCGCGAATCGCCGCGGCGAATGCGTCGGGGTTCTCCTTCAGCCAGGCGTGCATTTTGGCAACGGATACCGGCGCGGTCACCGCCGCATTGCCCCAATGCGCCTTCGTCTCGCCGTTCCAGTTACCGCGAACGTACCAGGTCAGCTCCTCGTTGTTCACAGCCGCCGCCCGGCCGCCGTAGGGGGCGTAGAACCCCTTCCCGGCAAGAACGTCCACCAGATCCTGCACCACATTGTATGCGGTGGGATACCGGCCTGCGCCCTGGCCGAAGAAGCTCATGCGCTGAGAGGTCTCGCCAATGAAGGTGATAAGATTGTAGTTCATGGGAACAGCGGCCTCCGGCTCGCCGTCCTTCACCAGGGTGGGCTGAACGTAGGCGCTGATCACGCCGTTTTCCCGCTTGCCCGTAGAGATCAGCTTGCATACCAAGCCGTGGGCTTTGAAGTTCTCCACGTCCTCTGCCTTAATGTTGCGGATGCCCGCCACAGGGACGGTCTCCTTGTCCAGGCTTACGCCGAAGGCGATGTTGGAGGACAGAATGACCTTATGCCAGGTGTCGATGCCGTCCACGTCGGTGGAGGGGTTAGCCTCGGCGTAGCCAAGCGCCTGTGCCTGCTTCAGCACGTCGTCGTAATTTAAGTCCTGACGGGTCATGTTGTCGAGAATATAGTTGCAGGTGCCGTTCATGATGCCGCCGACCTCCCGGATGCTCTGCACCCGGCGGGCGCGCTCCAGCTCGGAGAGCCAGCCGATGCCGCCGCCCACGGCTGCGGTGCAGCGGAATAAAACGCCCTTTTCCTTCACCAGGGGCAGAAGCTCGTCATAGAAGGTGCATACCAGCGCCTTATTGGAGGTGACCACGTTCTTTCCGGCCTCCACGGCGGCGCGGACGAAATCATAAGCAGGGTGCAGCCCGCCCATGGCCTCCACCACGGTGTCGATGCTGTCGTCCTCCACGATATCCCGGATATTGTGGACGGCCTGGGCATCAGGAAGCTTGATATCCTCCAGGCACAGAACCTTGGTCACCTGCATGTCGTCTCTGTTTTCCGTGATCTCATATACGCCCCGGCCAACCACGCCGAAGCCCAGCAATCCGATCTTCATCAAATCATCCTCCATTTTATAGATGTGTGCGGGGATTTTTGGTCAGTGTGTAAAAACGGATGTGTCCATCCCGAAAACACTTGCTTTTTGACGAAAAACAGTATATCATATACCTACTCAAATTTCAACCACGCCAAAAAGCCAAGGTTTTCCCGGTATTCCCCAACTTTTTGTGCAATTAGCAAAGAATCGATCACAGGAGGATATTATGCTCTATCATTCTACCCGGAGCGAAACCCATTTTGTGGACAGCGCCGAAGCCGTGCTGGAGGGTCTTGCCCCCGACGGCGGTTTGTATATGCCCGAGAAGATTCCCGCGTTTGACTGGCTGGCCTGCCTGAAGGGCAGCTCTACGGAAATGTCCGCGAAAATTCTCGCCGCCCTGCTGCCGGATATCCCCGATATGGATACGCTGGTTCGCCGCGCCTATCAGGGGAAATTCGAAACGGAAGATCTGACCCCCACCGTCCCCGTAGGCGGCTACTCCGTGCTGGAGCTGTTCCGGGGGCCTACGTCCGCCTTTAAGGACGTGGCGCTTTCCATGCTGCCCCAGCTGCTCACCGCCGCGAAAACCGTCAAGGGGATGGAAAAGGATATCCTGATCCTCACCGCCACCTCCGGTGACACCGGCAAGGCCGCTCTGGAGGGCTTCCGGGACGTGCCGGGTGTGCGCATCTGCGTTTTTTATCCCGACGGCGGCGTTTCTCAGGTGCAGCGCGCCCAGATGGTGACCCAGGAGGGCGGCAACGTGGCGGTCTCGGCCGTCCGTGGCAATTTTGACGATGCCCAGACCGGGGTGAAAAATATCTTCGCCGCCTGTCAGGGGCGGGAGCTGCCCTATGCCCTGTCCAGCGCCAACTCCATCAACATCGGCCGCCTCGCGCCCCAGATCATGTACTATTTCCGCTCCTACCGCGACCTGCTGGACGCCGGGAAGATCAAACTGGGCGACGAGGTCAACTACTCCGTCCCCACCGGCAACTTCGGCGACATCCTGGCGGGGTACCTGGCCAAGCGGCTGGGTCTGCCCGTGGGGAAGCTGATCTGCGCCTCCAACGCCAACAACGTCCTCACCGACTTCATCCGCACCGGCGTTTACGACAAGCGCCGTCCCCTGCTGAAGACCACCTCCCCCTCCATGGACATTCTGGTGTCCTCCAACTTGGAGCGGCTGCTGTATCTGCTGTCCGGGGACACCGCTCTGGTGTCCGGGCTGATGAACGAGCTGAACCGGGAGGGCGTTTACACCGTCCCCGGCGCGCTGCTGGCCACGATTCAGAGGGAATTCTGGGCAGCCTGCTGCGACGACGCCAAAGCCCAGGAGATCATGAGCCGGGTCTACCGGGACTGGGGCTACCTCTGTGACCCCCACACCGCCTCCGGCTGGGCAGCGGCGGAGGAGTATACCTCCCAGACCGGCGACAATCGTCCCATGGTGGTGCTGTCCACCGCGTCCCCCTACAAATTCCCCGCAGCGGTTCTCACCGCCGTGGGCGGCGACACCTCCGGAAGCGAATTCGACCAGATGGCGCGGCTGTCCGCCATGACGGGCATCCCCATCCCCAAGAATCTGGCGGGTTTGCAGGGCAAGCCCGAGCGCCATACCGGTGTCATCAACAAGGAAGACATGCTGGACTACGTCCTGCATCTGTAAGCTGACAGGAGAAGCTGCATGAAACGAGTTACCATCCGCGTTCCCGCCACCACCGCGAACCTCGGCCCCGGGTTTGACGCCTTCGGCTGCGCCCTGAGTCTGTACACCGACGTCACCTTTGAAGAAACCGATTCCGGTCTGGAGATCACCGGCTGCGACGAAGCCTACACGGGGCCTGACAATCTGGCCTACACCGCCTACTGCGCCGTGCTGGGTACCCTGAGCGAGGAAGTCCGGGGCGTGAAAATTCACATTGACGCCCATATCCCCATCTGCCGGGGTCTCGGCTCCTCCGCCGCGCTGCTGGTGGCCGGCGCCATGGGCGCCAACGTCCTGCGGGGCAATAAGCTCTCCACCCAGGGTCTTCTCAACATCACCAACGCCATGGAAGGCCATCCGGACAATCTGGCTCCCGCTTTCCTGGGCGGCCTGACCGCATCCATGGTGGACGGCGGTCTGCCGGTGAGCGTCAGCTTTCCCCTGCACCCCGGGTGGGAATTTCTGGTTCTCATTCCGGATTTCACCCTGTCCACCCCCCTTGCCCGTTCCGTTCTGCCGGAGCAGGTCAACCGCCGGGACGCCATCTACAACATCTCCCACGGCGCATTGGTACTCAAGGCGCTGGAGCTTGGAGACGAAAAGCTCCTGCGCACCGCCATGCAGGACAGGCTCCACCAGGACTACCGGAAAAAGCTCATTCCGGATTACGAAAAAATCGAGGCGCTGGTGCGCACCGTGGGCGCAGCCTTCTGCCTTTCCGGCGCAGGCCCCACCCTTTTGTGCATCACCCGCAACCCCGGGCTGGAAGAAAAGCTTGCCAAGAAGCTGGACAGCATCACGGAGCATCGCTGGCAGATGCTGCCCCTCCACGTGGAATTTAAGGGCGCGCACGTCCTGAAGGCCGAATAAACAAAAAACTTCGTATGACCAAAATCATACGAAGTTTTTCGTTTTCTCAAGCCCCCAGCATCAGCTTTGCAAACAGGAAATACACCAGCAAGCTCAGGGCGTCCACGATGGTCGTAATAAAGGGGCTTGCCATCACCGCCGGGTCGAAGCCCAGGCGCTTGGCAAACAGGGGCAGCGTGCAGCCGACGAACTTGGCCAGAATCACCGTCACGCACAGCGTCAGGCACACCACGCCGTTGACAAGCAGGCTGATGCTTTCGTTGCCCATCAGCAGCCGGTCGACCAGCAGAATTTTCAGGAAGCAGGCCGCCGCCAGCGCCGCGCCGCAGAGCACCGCCGCGCGGGCTTCCTTCCACATCACCCGGAACAGGTCGGAAAAATGCAGCTCGTCCAGGCTCAGGGCGCGGATGACGGTCACGGAGGACTGAGAGCCGCAGTTACCGCCGGTATCCATCAGCATGGGGATAAAGGCGGTCAGCACCGGCAGCAGGCTCAGGGCATCCTCAAAAGAGGTAATGATCATCCCCGTAAAGGTAGCGGAGACCATCAAAAGCATCAGCCAGGGGATCCGGTGCTTGAACAAATCGAAGGGCGTACTTTTCAGGTAGGTCTTCTCCGAAGGGGTCATAGCGGCCATGATTTCCATGTCCTCGGTGGCCGCGTCCTGCATGACGTCCATGGCGTCGTCGAAGGTGACGATACCCACCATCCGGTTTTCCCCGTCCACCACGGGCAGGGCAATGAAGTTATATTTGGAAAGGGTCGCCGCCACTTCCTCCTGGTCGGTCTGGGTGGTGACCGAAATCAGGTTCGTTACCATGATGTCTTCGATCTTGGTCTCGTCGTCTTCGGCCAGCAGAAGATCCTTCACCGTCACAAGACCGATGAGCGTCCTGTCCTTTTCCATGACGTAGCAGGTATAAATGGTCTCCTTATCCACGCCCTGACGGCGAATGCGGAGAATGGCCTCCTCCACGGTCATGTGGGGGCGCAGGGAAACGTATTCCGTGGTCATGATGGAGCCGGCGGAATCCTCGGGGTAACGTAAAATCTGGTTGATGGAGCTGCGCATTTCCGGGTCGGCGTGTTTCAGAATACGCTGCACCACGTTCGCGGGCATTTCCTCGACGATGTCCGCCGCGTCGTCCACGTACAGCTCGTCCAGAACCTCCTTCAGCTCGTTGTCGGAGAAGCCGCGGATGAGAAGCTCCTTGGCCTCCGGCTCCATTTCCACAAACGTCTCCGCCGCCTGTTCCTTGGGAAGCAAACGGAACATGAGGGGGATCTGCTTTTCGTCCAGCCCGTCAAAAAGTCCGGCGACATCCATCGGATTCATGGTCGCGAGGATATCCCGGAGAGTTGCATATTTTTTCTCCTCCAGCAGCTTCAGGAGGGCTTTTTCCACAATTTCAAAACGCTCTGCCATATCGTAATTCCTCCTATTCATTATTATGGTGATGAATAGGCAATTTACGCAGACAAAAGATTACAGACTCACCCGGACGGCAAGCCGCACTCTACTTCGTCCAGGTATATTGCCGTTGCCGCCAGCGTCCAAGAGAATCCCTCCTTTTGAAATCACGTTTTTCTTTATTCTACCCATCTTTGGGTGAAATGTCAACCTTGACGGGAAGAAGTTGGGATAGTAAAATGAGAATATATTGGTTTTCATCATCCGTCGGCTGCTCCGGCAGAAAACAGGAGGATTTCCCATGCTCCGAATCGCCGCCGAGGGGGACGTAAGCGCCATGCTTGCCATTTACCGGCCTTATGTTCTGACCTCTACCGCTACTTTTGAATACGATCCTCCGGACGAGGAGGAATTTTTGCGCCGCTACCGCGCCATCACCGTCCAATTTCCCTGGCTATTGTGGGAGGAGGACGGGCAGATTCTCGGCTACGCCTACGCAAGTCTGCCCTTTTCCCGGGCGGCATACGCCTGGTGCGCCGAACCGACCATCTATCTCAAATCTCAGGCGCGGGGAAAGGGCATTGGGAAGGCGCTGTACGACGCGCTGGAAGCGATCCTCGACGCCCAGGGGTATTGCCTTCTTTACTCCCTCGTCTGCGGGGAAAACGAGAACTCCATGCACTTCCATGAAAAGCGCGGCTACCGCACCGTGGCGCATTTTCCGGCCTGCGGCTTCAAGTTTGGCAGGTGGCTTGACCTGAACTGGATGGAAAAGCGGCTGAAGGGCGTCGATCCCCCGGGCGGCGTCCCCGTCCCGTGGCAGGCCGTTATGCAAAACGCAGAATTCATTCACCAATATTTAGATAATTTTTCCCTTTTCTAATCAGGGAAAATATGATATTTTATTATTGTGGATAAATGTCCCCACAAACATGCGCGTAAAACCGAGAGAGGCACCAAAAACGGGAGATTCTCAAAAATCTACATAAGGAGCTGTGACCATGTATTTTCAGAAAAAGCGCGTAATCGCGATGCTGCTTGCCGGCGGCCAGGGCAGCCGGCTTAAGGTTCTGACGGAGAAAACCGCCAAGCCTGCCGTTCCCTTCGGCGGCAAATACCGTATCATTGATTTTCCTTTGAGCAACTGTGTCAACTCCGGCATCGACACCGTTGGTATTCTGACCCAGTATCAGCCTCTGGAGCTGAATGAGTATATCGGCAACGGTCAGCCCTGGAATCTGAACAAGACCCATTCCTGCGCCCAGGTTCTGCCCCCCTACGAGCGTCACGACAAGAAATCCGGCTGGTACAAGGGCACCGCCAACGCCATTTACCAGAACATCGATTTTGTGGATCGCTTCAACCCCGACTATGTGGTGATTCTCTCCGGCGACCACATCTATAAGATGGACTACGCCGACATGGTGGCCTACCATGAAAAGCACAAGGCTTCCTGCACCATCGCCGTGCGAAGCGTCTCCTTGGCGGAGGCTTCCCGTTTCGGTATTCTGAACACCAACCCCGACAATACCATCTACGAGTTCGAGGAAAAGCCCGCCAAGCCCAAGTCCACCAACGCTTCCATGGGCATTTACTGCTTCAACTGGCAGGTGCTGCGGGACGCTTTGATTGCCGACGAGGAAAACGCCAATTCCTCCAACGACTTTGGCAAGAACATCATCCCCAGTCTCCTGGCCGCCGGTCACAAAATGATGGCCTATCCCTTCAACGGCTACTGGAAGGACGTGGGAACCATCGATTCTTTGTGGGAAGCCAACATGGATCTGCTGGGCAAGGAGCCCGCCTTCCAGCTCCGTGGTGACAAGCGCTCCACCATCTATGCCCGTAACTCCGCCATGCCGTCCTCCTACATCGACGAGCAGGCCGAGATCGTCAACGCCTTCGTGGCCGAAGGCTCCGAGGTCTACGGCACCGTCCACCACAGCATCATCTCCATCGGCTGCACCGTCGGTGAGGGTGCGCTGGTAGAGGACAGCGTCGTCATGCCCGGCGTGGTCATCGAGTCCGGCGCCATCGTCCGCCATGCCATTCTGGGCGAGGATTCCAAGGTCTGCAAGAACGCCATCGTGGGCGGCGCTTATGCAGGCGGGGAAAAGAAAAAGATCAGCGTCACGTCCAAGGGCGCTGTTGTGGAAGCCAACACCGTGCTGAAGCCCGGTGACATGCTGTAACAGGAGGGAAAGTGCAATGAACGTAACCGGTATTGTATTTACCAACGACGCGAGTCTTGGCGAGCTGACCATCAAGCGCACCATGGCCTCCCTGCCCTTCGGCGGCCGCTACCGTCAGGTGGACTGGGCGCTGTCCAATCTGGCCTGCGCCGGTGTCCGTCATATCGGCATCATCTCCCGCCACAACTACCAGTCCCTGATGAACCACATCGGCGACGGTGAGGAGTGGGGCTTGGAGCTGGAGGAGGGCGGTCTGGAATTTCTGACCCCCTACGCCCAGTCCGAGGTTCACCGCTACCGCGGCAAGCTGGAGTCTCTGGCCAATGCCATGGACTTCCTGGCCTACGGCTCCGATGACGAGCTGGTCATCATGACCGACTCCGCCATTCTTTCCAACATCGACCTGACCAAGGTCATCGCCGCCCATGTCAAGAGCGGCCGGAACATCACCGTGGTCACCAAGGCCGGCATCTGCAACGGCGAAAAGATGATCGATCTTGCCATGAAGCTGGACGGCAAGGGCAATGTGACCGATATGCTGGTAGACTTTGCCGCCCCCGCCGACTACGTTGCCTCCATGGACATCTTCGTGGTGGATAAGAAGTGGCTCATCCAGCAGACCAGGGAAATGATTGCCCGGGACAAGTTCCACATGGATCGCGATCTGGTTCTGGGCGGCTGGCAGCGGGGCAAGGTCTCCGTCAACGTCTACCCCTTCGACGGCGCCGCCCTGTACAACGAGTCCGTGGAGGAATATTTCAAAAACTCCATGGCGCTCATCGACCGGGACATCCGCCACGACATATTCGGCGGCAATCATCCCATCTATACCAAGGTTCGTGATCGGGTTCCCACCTACTACGGTGAGGAATGCCAGATTGCCAACTGTCTGGCGGCCGACGGCTGTATGCTGGAGGGCAACGTCAAGGATAGCATTCTGTTCCGGCAGGTCACCATCGCCCCGGGCGCGGACGTGGAAAACTGCGTCATCATGAACGACTCCGTGGTGGGCGAGGGCGCGGAACTGAAATACGTCATTCTGGACAAGGACGTCACCGTCACCCCAGGGGCAAAGCTCATTGGGACAAAGAAGAGTCCTGTCATCGTCAAGCGGGGGGAAACCGTATGAAAATTGCCATCTGCGCCTCTGAGGGCGCACCCTATGCCAAGTCCGGCGGACTGGGCGACGTGATGGAGGCTCTGCCCTCCGCCCTGGCCCGCATTGCGGGCAACGAGGTCGTTCTGTTTCTGCCCTACTACCACAAAATCAAGACCAACACCGCCTACATGGTGGAGCGGGTGGCCGAGATCCGGGTGCAGCTGGGCTGGCGGCAGCAATACTGCGGCATCATGAAGCTGACCAACCGAAATGACGGCGTGCAGGTCTATTTCCTGGACAATGATTATTACTTCGGTGCCCGCACCGGCGCGATTTACGGGGACATGGACGACGGAGAGCGCTTCGCCTTCTTCTCCCGGGGCTGTCTGGACGCCATGATCGCCCTGAACTTCATTCCCGAAATCATCCAGTGCAACGACTGGCAGACCGCCTGCATTCCCATTTATCTCAAGGCCATGTACCACGGCGCCTTCTATAAGACCCGCTGCATGTACACCATCCACAATATCGAATATCAGGGCTGGGCAAACGCCGGGTTCTTTGACGATGTGCTGGGGCTTCCCTGGGAGTACCGTTCCACCCTGGACATGAGCAACTCCGTCAACGTGATGAAGGGCGCCATCGAGACTGCCGACCTTGTGACCACCGTGTCCGAGACCTACGCCCGGGAGCTGATGTATCCCTACTATGCCCACGGTCTGGACAGCTTCCTTGCGGGCAACGCCTGGAAGCTCACCGGCATCACCAACGGCATCGACGTGAACACCTTCAACCCGGAGACCGATCCCGCCCTCCCCGCCCACTACAATGCCGAGACCTTTGTGGAGGGCAAGGCCGCCGTGAAGGCCGCCCTGCAAAAAGAAGTGGGTCTGCCCGTCAAGCCTGACGTGCCGCTGATGGTCATGGTCACCCGGCTGGCCGGTCACAAGGGTCTTGACCTGCTGTGCTACATCGCCCGGCGGCTGATATGGGAGGAGGACGCCCAGCTGCTGATCCTCGGCACCGGCGAAGCCCAGTACGAGAGCTTCTTCAAAGACCTTGCGAATCAGTTCCCCGATCAGGTTTCCGCCCAGATCACCTTCAATCTGGGGCTTGCCGCCCGGATTTACGCCGGCGGCGACATTTACCTGATGCCCTCCAAGTCCGAGCCCTGCGGCCTGAGCCAGATGAATGCCATGCGCTACGGCACCGTCCCCGTGGTTCACGCCACCGGCGGTCTGAAGGACACCGTTCCTCCCGCCGACGAGAACGGCGAGGGCGGCCTGGGCTTCACCTTCCAGAGCTACAACGCCGACGATTTCTTCGCGTCGCTGAAGCGCTGCCTCGGCCTGTACAATCATAACCGGGAAGCCTTCCGCGCCCTGCAAAAGCGGGACATGGAGACGGATTTCAGCTGGGACGTCCCCGCCGGACGGTACATGGAGCAGTTCCGGAATATGCTGAGCTGGTAAAGCGTCCGATAACGCAGAAAACTCCGCCGTATGGCCGCAGCCATACGGCGGATTTATACCGTCCCCAAAGGCGCAGGTTCTCAAGCGCTTTCCCAAAATATCTTTCTCCCGCGCTTCCCTTTTTCGGAAAAATGGTTTATAATGGAATAAATGAGTTTACTACAAGGAGACCGCCATGAGAATCCTTTACGACAGCAAGCAGCCCCAGTTCAAGACCCCCTTCGGCACCCTGACGCCGGGGCAGGTCTGCACCCTGCATATCCACATCCCCACCTCCGTCCTGACGACGGAGGTCATCTGTGTCTTTAATCACGAGGACGGCTCCTGGGCGCAGAATGCTGCTCTGACGCTCCAGATGAAAAAGGGCGCGTATGACGTCTTCGAGGGGCAGTTTTCCATCCCCTGCCCCGGCCTGTTTTTCTACTATTTCGTCATCGATACGCAGGGCGGCAGCTTCCGTCTGTTCAAGCAGGGAGACGACACCAACATGGAGGCCGGTGACCTCTGGCAGCTGAGCTGTATTCCCGCCGACTTCACCACCCCGGACTGGGCGAAGGGTGCGACCATTTATCAGGTATTTCCCGACCGCTTCTACGCCAGCGGCCAGGCCGACCTGACCGGAAAGCTGGAGCCCTACACCATTCATGAGAACTGGTACGATGAGGTGGACTGGAAGCCCACCCCCGACGGTCAGGTTCTGAACAACGACTTTTTCGGTGGCAATTTCCGGGGCATCACCGAGAAAATGGACTACATCGCCGGTCTCGGCGTCACCATTCTCTACCTCAACCCCATTTCCAAGAGCTTTTCCAGCCACCGCTACGACACCGGCGACTACAAAACCCCCGACCCACTCCTTGGCACCGAGGCGGATTTTGCCGCTCTCTGCGACGCTGCCCACGAGCGGGGCATCCGGGTCATTCTGGACGGCGTGTATTCTCACACCGGTTCCAACAGCCTGTACTTTAACCGGGAGGGCGCGTTCCCGTCCGTGGGCGCGTACAATTCCAAGGAATCCCCCTACTACAGCTGGTACACCTTCTACAACTGGCCGAACGTCTACCATTCCTGGTGGGACTTTGACACATTGCCCACGGTGAACAAAATGGATCCCGCCTTCGTCCGCTACATCATCACGGACGAAGACAGTGTGGTTGCCCACTGGCTGCGGCTGGGTGCGGACGGCTACCGGCTGGACGTGGCGGACGAGCTGCCCGACGAATTTATCAGGCTGCTCCGCAGCCGCATCAAGGCGCTGAATCCCGACGCCCTTCTTCTGGGCGAGGTGTGGGAGGACGCGTCCAACAAGTCCGCCTACGGCAGGCGCCGCACCTACTTCACCGGCGGCGAGCTGGACAGCGTAATGAACTACCCCCTCCGCACGGCCATTTTGAATTTCGTCAAAAACCTGGACGGCGGCCGGGGCTTCAAGGAAACCGTGATGTCCATTCTGGAAAACTACCCGCCCCAGGTCGCGGCCTGCAGCATGAATCTCCTCGGCACCCACGACACCCCCCGCATTCTCACCGCCCTGGTGGACGATTTTGACGGTTCCCGGGAAGAAAAGGCCAGGCGCCATCTGTCCCGGAACCTGCTGCCGGTGGCCGTGGAGCGGCTGCAGATGGCCTCCTTCCTGCAATACACCCTGCCGGGCAGTCCCAGCCTGTACTACGCCGATGAAGCCGGGATGGAGGGCTACCGCGACCCCTTCAACCGCCGCACCTATCCCTGGGGTCGGGAGGATCCGGAGCTTCTGGCGCACTTCCGGCGTCTTGGGCAGCTGCGAAAGAATTGCGATGCCCTGCGCTTAGGCGACATTCAATTCTTCCAGGCGGAGGATCGCCGGATCGGCTTCACCCGGCGCTACGGCGACAGCGTGCTGAAAATCTACTGCAACCGCTGCGGCGACCCCTGGGACATCCCTGCCGGGAAAATCCTCTTGGGACACAATCTGCAAACCGTAGCCCCGGATTGGCTGACGCTGGCGCCCAAGGGCTTCTGCATCGTGGAGGGATAACGTGGAAACAGAGAAATTTGTATCCGGCTACTGCCGTCAGCTGGACGGGAGCCGCATGGTGGAGGTCATCCTGGAGGACGGCGCAGTCACCGAAGCAGACTGCTGCTATGGCAGCTGCGTCTACCAAAGCAACTGCACCATTGCCAAGGAAATCGACCGGCTTCAAGAGCAATAAATGCACAAAATGGCAGGCCTCTCAACGGAGGCCTGCCATTGCTTTTGGGAATGGTTTATTTTGTTGCCACACCGACCTTTTCCGGCTTGAAGGAATACCCCTGCTTCTTCATGCAGTGGAAATAGGCAGGGAACAGGAACACGTCCGCCATAACCCACGCCGCAGGGCTGGCAAAGCACGCCGCCGTATAACCAAGCACCGGCACCAGACAAAGTCCGAAAGCCCCCCGGGCGACCATCTCGAACACCCCGGCGAACACCGCAAATTCCGAGTAGCCCAACCCCTGAATGGTAAAGCGGAGCAGATTGACGAACAGCAGCGGAATGGCAAACGCCGCGTTGATCAGCAGAAACTGCTGTCCCATCGGCACCACCATGTCGACGCTCGCCCCGTCCGCCGTATCCAGGAACAGCGTGGTCATGGCGCTGCCGCCAAACCAGGTGATCACAAAAATCGCAGCGGAGATGATAATGCCCAGTACCGTGCAGTCCTTGACCCCCTGGTGAATCCGATCCAGCTTCCCCGCGCCCAGATTTTGTCCGGCGTAGGTAGCGGCGGTGGTTCCCATGGCGTCAAAGGGACAGACGAGGAGCATACTCACCCGGCTGCCCGCCGCGATGGCCGCCATGGCGGTCGCGCCCAGGCCGTTGACCGCCGTTTGCAGCAGAATGCTGCCGACGGCGGTGATGGAATACTGCAAGCCCATGGGCAAGCCCATATTCAGCAGCTTCCGGACATAGATTTTCCGCAGCCGCAGATCGTCCTGCTTCAAATGGAGAATCGGGAATTTCTTCACGATGAAATACAGGCACAGCACACCGGAAATCAGCTGGCTCAGCAGCGTCGCCCAGCCCGCCCCCGCAACGCCCATATTCAGCGTCAGAATAAACACGATGTCCAGCACCACATTCAGAAGGCTGCACATGATCAGGAAAACCAGGGGCGTTTTGGAATCTCCCAGCGACCGGAGGATGCCCGACAGAAGATTGTACAGCATGGTCGCGGGAATGCCCAGGAAAATCACGAAAATATAGTCGTAGGCAAAGGAAAACGTATCCGCCGGGGTGTCCATCCAGAGGAGAATCTGGCGGCACAGCAGCGTCGTTACCAGCGTCACCGCCGCGGCGATGACGCAGCTAAGCCAGATCATATTGCCGACGAACCGGCGCAGCCCGTCAAAATCCCGCTGTCCGAATTTCTGCGCCACGGGAATGGCGAACCCGGCGCACACGCCGTTGCACAGCCCCAGCACCAGAAAGGTAATGGAGCCGGTGGAGCCGACCCCCGCCAGCGCGTCCACGCCCAGGAATTTTCCCACCACAATGGTATCCACCATGCTATAAACCTGCTGAAACAAAAGCCCGAAAACCAGCGGCAGCATAAAGGAAAGAATCAGCTTCATCGGCGATCCGGTGGTCAGATCCTTCGTATGCACATCAGCCAAGTTTGTCACCTCATTTTTTACTTTTTGCACAACATTTTATATCGATTTTTATGCAATGTCAATATCAATTTTCCACGGGAATTTCCTGAAAATCGACGTTTTCTCCGGCTGGTTTTTGTTGGAAGTTCCGATTTCCCAAATCACGAAAACCGCCCCGGCTACACGATGGGAAGCCGGGGCGGATGCAGTATGAAATGATTTTCCGTTACCGGTGATCGCCCAGGAAAAATACCGCCATGGTGCCGGGGCCGGAGTGGGAGCCGATGACTGCGCCGGTGTAGTTGATCAGCACTTCCTTGACGCCGTACTTACTTTTCAGAATGTTCTCCACGTACTTGGCGTCCTCGATGCAGTCGCCGTGGCAGAGGAACACCGTGCTGTTGTCGTAATTTCCGCCCAGCTCGCCCAGCTTGTCGGCGATGGCCTCCAGAGACGCCTTGCGGCCGCGCACCTTGAACATGTTAATCAGATGTCCCTCATTGTCCACGTGAAGCACAGGCTTTACCTTCAGCATGGTACCCACAATGGCGGTTGCGGCGCTGATGCGGCCGCCCCGCTTCAGATACATCAGGTCGTCCACGGTGAACCAGTGGCACAGATGGAGCTTTGTGTCCTCCACCCAGGTATGCAGCTCGTCCAGGGTCATGCCCTCGTCCCGCTTCTTGCAGGCGTACCACACCAGCAGTCCCTCGCCACGGGAGGCGCAGAGGGTGTCAACTACATAAATCGTCCGCTCCGGGTACTTTTCCCGCAGCTCCTCCGCCGCGATGACGGCGGACTGATAGGTGGTGGACAGGCCGGAAGAAAAGGCCATCACCAGCACGTCTCTGCCCGCTGCCAGGTGTGGCTCCATGGCGTTCAGCCAACGATCCGGGTTGACCGCGGCGGTCTGGGCGCTCTCACCGGCGCGCAGAGCTGCGTAAACTTCCTTGATGCTGTCGTCGCTTCTATCCTCGCGAACCTGGCCGCGGAATTCCATGCTCAGAGGAACGACGGTCAAATTCAGCTGCTCATACGTTTCCGGCCGCAGGTCGCAGCAGGAATCGGTCACAATATTGTAGTTAGGCATGAGGTTCACACTCCTGAAAATGATAGGGAAACGGTATCGTCCGATTCTTGGTCTCATTGTAACACATATTCCCGGGAAAACGCCACGCCCCCCGGGAAGAAAACAGCCGTATCTTTCCTACCTACAGTAGAATACCCTACTCTACCGGCAGTAGAAACAGGTCAGCGCGCACTTCTGCATGGAAAATGCGAGGCTGTATTCCCCAAAACCGGCCGGTTCTATTATATTCGCAAGCGTACCCGCCCATTCAAAAAAAGGGGTCAGCGCCGCAGCCGTCCGCACGGCTCAGTCCTTTTCCATAAAGCTTGTGGCAGACCTCCGCAGAGGTCTGCCACACAATTTGCGGGAGGGTTACGCCTGCTGCACAACAGGCTTCGGCTCGCCAAGGTTTTCCACGTTGGAGTCCTTGATGAGCTTCTTGGGGCAGACCGTGGCGCACAGGCCGCAGTTGTCGCACTTGGTATAGTCGATACGCGCCAGGTTCTTTTCCACGGTGATGGCGTCCTTGGGACAGATCTTCTTGCACAGGCCGCAGCCGATGCAGCCCACGGTGCAGCCGCGGGTTGTGACGGCGCCCTTGGCCAGAGACGCACAGGCAATGACCACGTTCCGGTCAGGCTCCACGGGAACGATCAGGTGACGGGGGCATACGCTGGCGCAGGCCATGCAGCCAACGCACAGATCTTCGTCCACATGGGCAACGCCGTTGATGACCTTCATGGCGCCGTATTTGCAGGCCTTGACACAGGTGCCGTAGCCCAGGCAGCCGAACTTGCAGGATACGGGGCCGTTGCCGCCAATTTTGGAGGCAGCCAGGCAGTCCTTGAGGCCCTCGTAGTTGCCCTTGATCTTCGCGCCCTTGGTCAGATTGCCGTCCGCGTCGTAGATCTTCTCGCCGGAGCACCGTACCAGCGCAACCTTGCGGGTAACGGCTTCCGCCTTGACGCCCATGATGGCCGCCATGGCCTGCGCCGCTTCGTTGCCGCCGGAGGCGCATTTTCCGATGGGCGCTTCGCCCTTGAGAACGGCTTCGGCATAAGCGCCGCAGCCGGCATAGCCGCAGCCGCCGCAGTTTGCGCCGGGAAGACACTCGTTCAGCTGATCCAGCCGGGGGTCGGATTCCACATAGAAAATCTTGGACGCAGCGGCCAGCACCAGGCCGAACACCAGTCCCAGACCGCCGAGAATCGCAATTGCAATCACAATTTCCATTTCTTCGCCCTCCTTAGAAAACCTTCAGGCCGGAGAAGCCCATGAAGGCAAGCGCCAGCAGTCCGGCGGAAATCAGCGCGATGGGGAAGCCCTTGAAGCACGCGGGGCAGTCGGCGCGGTTCACCCGCTCCCGGACGGAAGCGAACAGAACGATGGCCACGGTAAAGCCCAGGCCGCCGGCAGCGCCGTTGACCACGCTGAGCAGGAAGTTGTAGCCCTTCTGCACGTTGACCAGCACCACGCCCAGAACGGCGCAGTTGGTGGTGATCAGGGGCAGGTACACGCCCAGCGCCTTATACAGCGCGGGAACGCTCTTCTTCAGGAACATCTCCACCACCTGCACGATGGCGGCGATGACCAGAATGAAGGCGACGGTCTGCATGTAGTCCAGGCTCAGCTTCACCAGCAGCACGTTGACCGCGTAGCATGCGGCAGAGGCGATCGCCATAACGAAGGTAACGGCCATGCCCATGCCCAGCGCGGTGTCGATCTTCTTGGACACGCCCATGAAGGGGCAGATGCCGTAGAACTTGACCAGAATGAAGTTCTCACTGAGAATGGCGCTGAGAATAATCCCGAGAATCGCTTGCATTATTTCGCCGCCTCCTTCTTCTTATTCTTCATTTCCAGATGCTTGACAAGCCACTGGGAAGCGGCGATGACGCAGCCCAGCACCAAAAAGCCGCCCACAGGCATGACCATCTGCATGGCGGGATACGGAGCGGGGATGATGCGGATGCCCTCGCCGCCGTTGAGGATGCCGCCGCCGAAGGTGCCGCTGCCCAGCAGCTCCCGGATGACGCAGACGGTAATCAGCGCCAGGGTGTAGCCGATGCCCTGGCACAGGCCGTCCACGGCGGAGGCCAGAACACCGTTCTTGGAGGCGAAAGCCTCCGCCCGGCCGAGAACGATGCAGTTCACGACGATCAGCGGGATGAACACGCCCAGGCTCTGGGACAGGGCGGGCAGAAACGCCTGAATGGACAAATCGACCACGGTGACGAAGCCCGCCACGATGGTGATGTAGGCCGCAATGCGGATCTGGTTGGGAATGACCTTCCGCAGGGCGGAGATCAGAACGTTGGAGCAGATGAGAATGACGGTGACCGCCAGACCCATGCCGATGCCGTTGAACAGGCTGGTGGTGATGGCCAGGGTGGAACACATACCCAGCAGCTGCACCAGAACCGGGTTCTTGGTCAGCAGGCCTTCCTTAAATTGCTTTTTGAAATCCATGACGCAGCCTCCTTAACCCAGATTGGCGGCGCAGGCCAGCGCGGCGTTGACGCCTTTGCAGACTGCGCGGGACGTGATGGTGGCGCCGGTAAGGGCGTCCACCTCACCGCCGTCCTTGGCAACGGACACGGTGCCGCTCATACCGATGAACTGGTCGCGGAAGGCTCTGCCCGCGTCCGTATCGGCGGCGGCGGTAGCGCCCAGGCCGGCGGTTTCCGTGTGAGAGATGATGGAAATGCCGGTGACCTTGCCTTCGTTGTCCACGCCGACCATCATGGTGACGGCGCCGTTAAAGCCGGCGGGGGTCACCTGAACGGCGCAGCCATTATCGCCCTTATAGGCGGCAGTGACCAGGCCGGTGTCGTCGGTGAATGTCACTTCCTGCCCGCCGCCGGGAAGCACGGCTTCAATGGCGGCCTGGGTCTTCTGCTCGTTCTGCGCCGCGATGCGGGGCGCGGTAACGGAGTTGACCGCGGCGAGGATCACGGCCACCACGGCGGTGATGGCAAGCAGGGTCAGGGCAATGCGAAGAACATATTTCACGGTGGATTCGGTTTTCATTTCTTTGCCGCCTCCTTCTTGGGTGCGCCGAACTTCACGGGACGGCCGATCTTATCCAGCAGCACCGAGCAGGCGTTCATGCACAGGATGGCATAGGTCACGCCCTCGCTGTAGCCGCCGAAGTAGCGGATCAGGATGGTGATGATGCCGCAGCCGATGCCGTAGACGATCTGCCCCAGCTTGGTCAGCGGGGAGGTCACGTAGTCGGTGGCCATGAAGATGGCGCCCAGCATCAATCCGCCGCCGAACACCTGGGCGGCCATCCAGGCAATGCGGTCATTGCCCTGGGGGAACAGGAATGCCAGAATCGCCACGGTGCCGATGTAGGCCAGGGGGATCCGGGCGGTGATAACCTTGCGGTACAGTAGGTAAATAAAGCCGATGATCAGCAGCAGCGCGGAAGTTTCACCAATGCAGCCGCCGATATTGCCCAGGAACATGTCCAGGATGGATTCCTCCGGCAGCGCGCCCTGGTGCATGGCGGACATGGGGGTCGCAGCCGTGACGGCGTCCGCGGTGGACAGCAGCCCCGCGGCATTGTCAAAGCCGACCTTGACCCAGTTGCTCATGAGAACCGGCCAGCTGAACAGGAAGGCACGTCCGGCAAGGGCGGGGTTGACAATGTTCTTGCCCAGGCCGCCGAAGAGCATCTTCACCAAGACGATTGCAAAGAAGTCGCCCAGAATGATCGTCCAGTAAGGAATGGTCACGGGGCAGACGAAGGCCAGCAGCACGCCGGTGACGACGGCAGACAGGTCATAGGTCTTGCAGTGCAGCTTCCTTACCTTGCAGAAGCCCCACTCAAAGAACACGCAGGCGGCGGCGCTGACCAGGGTCACCAGCAGCGACCGGAAGCCGAAGAAATAAATGGAACCCAGCATTGCGGGGATCAGGGCGATCAGCACGTCCCGCATGATGGTCTGGGTGGTGACGGGGGAATGGGCGTGGGGCGAGCTGGAAATCGTCAGCTCATAAAAGTATTTCATCTGTGCCATTTTGATCTCCACCTCCTTAAGCCTTGGCCTTTTCCCGGGCGGCAGCGTTGCGGATCATCTGCTTGCCGGCACGGAAGCCCAGCACCAGCGGCACGCTGGCGGGGCAGGTGTAGGCGCAGCAGCCGCACTCGATGCAGTCCAGCAGGTTCACGGACTTCATGCCGTCCACATCGCCGTCCTGGGTGGCCTGATACATGAGAACGGGCATCAGGTGCATGGGGCAGACCTCGATGCACTTGCCGCAGCGCAGGCAGTGCGGCTCCTCCACGAAGAAGTTGTTCTTCTTGCCCAGCACGGTAACGGCGTTGACGCCCTTGATGGTGGGGACGTTCAGGTCGTACTGCGCCACGCCCATCATGGGGCCGCCGGAGAGAACCTTATAGGGATTCTCGGAGTGACCGCAGGCGTCGATCAGGTCGTTGAAGCTGGTGCCGATGGGAACCAGCAGGTTCTTCGGCTCCATGAGGATGTCGCCGGACACGGTGACGATCCGCTTGATGAGGGGCATACCGTCGTACACCACATCGTGGATGGCGCGGGTAGTCGCGGCGTTGAACACCGCGCAGCCCACTGCGGCGGGCAGACCGCCGGAGGGAACCTCCCGGCCGGTGACGGCGTAGATCAGCTGCTTTTCAGCGCCCTGGGGGTAGTTGGCAGGCAGCACGTCCAGCACGACGCCGTCCAGCTGATGCTCCTTCAGCGCCTGAATGGCTTCGGGCTTATTGTCCTCGATGGCAATGTGACCCTCCGTCAGGCCGAAAATCTTCATAATGATCTTCAGACCCTTCATCAGCTCCGCGGGATGCTCCCGGCACAGCCGGTCGTCAGCCGTTATGTAAGGCTCGCACTCGCCTGCGTTGATGATGACGGTATCCACCTTTCCGATACCGCCGGAGAGCTTGACGTGGGTGGGGAAGGTCGCACCGCCCATGCCCACAATACCGCCCTCGCGGATGATGCCGATCAGCTCCTCCGGGCTGAGGGCGTCTACCGCTTCCTGGGTGCGGGGCCTGATGTCCTCACACAGGGTATCCAGGTGGTCATTCTCGATCACCACACTCATCACGGTGGTGCCGCTGGTGTGGGCGCGCATTTCCACAGCCTTGACCGTACCGGAGACGGAAGCGTGGACAGGCACGCACAGTCCCTGGTTATCGCCGATCTTCTGACCCACGGTCACCGGGTCGCCCTTCTTCACGAGGGGGTTGCAGGGGGCGCCGATATGCTGGGACATGGGGATCACTACGATATCCGGCTCAGGGAAAACCTGAGTCTCCTTGTCGCAGGCATACCACTTATTTTCTTTGGGATGAACCCCGCCGAAAAAAGAAAACGCCATATTACTTCACCTCTTTCAAATTTCGCGGCACACACATACCGCACTGTACGACCCCATTCTACTCCATCTTGCTTTATTTGTCCACACCGATTTTGTCATTTTTAACAAAGTTTTTGTAAAAAGGTCTTTCTATATCGATATAAATAGACGAAATATACATTTCTCTGGCGATTGGAAAGGATTTTCAATCTTTTTAGCCGGGGCATCTTGACTTCCCGGCAAAAGGTGGTATAATTCCCTTACGTAATGAATGTAATAAACATGTGGGGGAGTAGCAAGCACGGTTCCCGCCGCGCAGCAAGTCAACAGTACGGCGAAGGCCTGGCTTGCTTTAATTTGCCAGACTCATGTATATCCGTCCTTTCGGTTATGCATGATCTGTCCGTTTTCAGACCTGACATATCCGTTCGGATATGGGCAGGTTTTTCTTTTTGGGAAACTCCGATCCGGAGCTTTCCGGTCGTCCTTCGGATATACCATTATGATTCGGGAAAAATCCCCAAAAACGAAAAGGAGAGTCATTATGCTTGTACCCGTATTATTGTTCGCAGTTGGCCTTGTGCTGCTCATCAAGGGCGGCGACTGGTTCGTGGACGGCGCCACCGGCCTTGCCCGGCGGTTCCATATCCCCGAGATCATCGTGGGCGCCACGGTGGTGTCCATCGGCACCACATTGCCGGAGGTGATGGTGTCCGCCACCGGCGCACTGAACGGTCAGGGCGCCATGTCCTATGGTAACGCCATCGGCTCCATTATCTGCAATACGTCTCTCATCGCCGCCATTACCCTGGCCGTCCGTCCCGCCCCCGTGGATGTGCAGTCCATGAAGAAGCCGGTGATTTTCTTCTTCGTCGCCGCCGCCGTCTACTGCTTCGCCGCCTACGGGATGGGGGAGTTTACCCGGCCGCTGGGCATCGTGCTGCTGGCAATGTTTGTCTTCTACATGGTCGTCACCGTCCGTCAGGGCATCAAAACCCCCGCTCCCCAGGACGAGGAACCCCACGAGGACGGCACATCCGTCCCTCTGTGGAAGGATCTGCTGCTCCTGGTAGTTGGCGCGGCGGTCATTGCCGTGGGCGCAAACCTGCTGGTGGACAACGGCACCATCATCGCCAAGGAGCTGGGCGTGCCGGAGACGGTCATTGCCCTGACCTTCGTCGCTCTCGGCACCAGCCTGCCTGAGCTGGTCACGGCCATCACTTCCCTGGTGAAAGGCCACGGCTCGCTGTCCGTCGGTAATATCATCGGCGCGAACCTATTTAATCTGGTGCTGGTTTCCGGCGTGTCCGTCACCCTCGCGCCGTTTGAGGTTCCCGTGGGTAAGACCATCTTCGGCATCAATTCCTCCCTGATTCTGGACATGCCGCTGATGATCGTCGTCATGGCGCTGCTGACCGTTCCGGCGCTGACCACCAAGAAGCTCCACCGCTGGCAGGGCATTGTTCTGCTGTGCATTTACGCAGCCTTCTGCGCGATTCAGTTCGGGCTGTAAACCAAAATAGCGAAGCGGCGGCGTCGGAGAGAAGCTTCTCTCTGACGCCGCCGTTGATTTTCTTCCGGGCATGTAGTATAGTTAGAAGGAGATAACAACGCCCGCTTCGGCAGAAAGGATCCGGTAACATGACGCGATATGAATTTGAGGTGCTTTCCCACCTGGAGCGGAACGGGGCGGGACAATATCCCCTGCGGGCGCTGTCGGATGCGCTGACGATCTCCGGCGGGGAGATTTCCCGGTGTCTGGAGCGGCTGGCGGCGGAAAACCGGATTGCCCGGGACGGGGACACCCTTGCCGTCACGGAAACGGGTCTCGCCGCGCTGGAGCCTTACCGGGTGAAAAGCGCCATCATTCTCGCCGCCGGGTTCGGCTCCCGGATGATGCCCGCCACCGCCGACCGCCCCAAGCCCCTGGTGACGGTGAACGGCGTGTGCATTCTGGAAACCCTGCTGGACGCCCTGACGGCGGTGGGGATTCGGGATATTACCATCGTGCGGGGCTACCGGAAGGAATGCTTTGACGCGCTGCTGGAAAAGTACCCCTTCCTGACCCTGGTGGACAACGACATTTACAGTAAGACCAACAACATTTCCTCCGTCATGGCCGTGCTTGATAAGCTGGACGGCTGCTACCTGTGCGAGGCGGATCTATACATCACCAATCCCCAGATCATCACCAAATATCAATACGCCAGCAACATCCTCGGCGCTTACTCCCTGGAAACCGACGACTGGAGCTTCCAGATGGACGGAAACGGTCACATCATCAACTATCAAAAGGGCAACACCTTCTGCTACAACTACTACGGCATCTCCTACTGGACGCAAGCGGACAGCGCCCGTCTGCGGGAGGACTTCCGGCAGGTCTATGGGGAGGACGGCGGAAAAGACTACTTCTGGGAATTCATCCCCCTGGTGCTCCGGAAGGAGCGCTACGCCGTGGAAATCCGCCAGTGCCGGAAGTCGGACATCATGGAGATCGACAACTATTACGAGCTTGCCCAGCTGGACCCCACCTACCGAACGGAGGGCACGCTATGAAATGCTACGAAGGCCACATTCTGACGGTCAACCAAAATAACGACGTTGCCCGTTACCTCGTGGAAGACGGCGGAAAAATCCGATACGTGGGCAGCGACCTGCCCGGGCAGTACCGTGCCGCCGAGTATATTTCCCTGGGGGAAAAAGCCCTTATTCCCGCCTTTGTGGACACCCACCAGCACTTTGCGTCCTTCTCCACCTTCCACGCAGGGCTGAACGTCATGGACGCGGCGTCCAACGCCGAGATCATGGAGATGGTGAAGCGGTTCGCCGCACAGTCCCCGAAAAAGACGCTGATCGCCTTCGGCGCGTCCCCCTACTGCGTGAAGGAGGGGCGGCTCATCAGCCGTCAGGAGCTGGACGCCGTGTGTCCCGACAAGGAAATCATGGTGGTAAAGTATGACGGCCACGCCTGTATCGTCAACTCCAGGCTTCTGAGCGCCATGGAAAGCAAGGTAAAGCACCTTCGGGGCTACCACCCGGACACGGGGGAAATGAATCAGGAGGCGTTTTTCGCCTTTTCCAACGCGCTGACCAATTCCCTGTCCATCCCCGAGCTGATTTATAATATGCAATCGGCGGTGGATTTTCAGGCCAGCCGGGGCATTGGCTGCGTCCACACCGTCAGCGGCGTGGGCTTTGCGGGAGATCTGGACATCACCCTGGAAACGCTCTTTGCCAAGGGGCTGAAAAACGGGTTTCAAATCCGGGTATTTCCCCAGAGCATGAAGGTAAAGGCGGCCACCAGTCGCAAACTTTCCCGCATCGGCGGCTGCTTTGCCTGCGCCCTGGACGGCTGCTTCGGCTCCCACGACGCGGCGCTGAACGCCCCCTACGCCGACGAGCTTGGCGGCGAGGGCGTGCTGTACTACGACGACCGGAAGGTCATGGATTTCTGCAAGGAAGCCAACCGGGCGGGATTGCAGATCGAGCTGCACGCCATCGGCGACAAAGCGTTCGATCAGGCCTGCCGGGCGCTGAAAGCGGCGCTGGACGACTATCCCAGAGACGACCACCGTCACGGCATCATCCACGACTGCCTGCCCACCCCTGAGGGCATTGCGGTTTGCCGGGACTATCACATCCAGATGCCCATGCAGAGCGCGTTCATCGGCTGGAAGCAAGAGCCGGACGATTACCTCGAACGCATTCTGGGTCATGACCGCCTGGAAAAGCTGAACCCCATCAAAACGTTCCGGGACAATACTATTGTCGTATCCTTCGGTTCCGACGCCCCCTGCACCACCCCCGACCCCATCGCCTGGATGGACAGGGCGGTGAACAACGGCAACGCCGGTCAGGCGGTCTCCGTTCAGGACGCCCTGCGGATGTGTACCTACAACGGCGCCTGGGCGGCCTTCGACGAACAGGAGCGGGGCAGCCTGGAAGCCGGAAAAATCGCGGACATGGCGGTGCTGTCGGAAAACCCGTACACCGTCCCCAAGGACAAGCTCAGCTGTCTTCGGGTGGAGCGGCTGTACCTGGGCGGAAAACCCTACGAAAGCTGCCGGGAAAATATTCTTCCCATGATGCTCCGGGGGCTGACCTCCCGGAGCAAGGCGTAAAGGCGGGTCCCTATGACAAAACACGAATTTTACATCCTCAACGACCTGTATAACGGCAGGCAGGGACGGGGCGGCTGCACGTCGGACATCAGCCGCACCCACGCACTGGACGATCAGGCCGCCATCAACGCCCTGACGGACGCGGGTCTGATCGCCCGGGACACCGGCGCGCTGACCGAGGCGGGTCTTGCCGCGCTGGAACCCTACCGGGTGGACAACGCGGTCATTCTGGCGGCGGGCGCTTCCACCCGATTCATTCCCCTCTCCTTAGAGCAGCCCAAGGGTCTGTTCGAGGTCAAGGGAGAACGGCTGATCGAGCGTCAGATCCAGCAGCTGAAGGCCGCCGGAATCGACGACATCACGGTGGTTCTGGGCTACAAAAAGGAAATGTTCTTCTATCTGAAGGAGACGTACGGTGTCAAATTCGTCATCAACGACGCATTCAATATCAAAAACAACATCGAAAGCCTGTACCTCGCCCGAAACGAGCTGAAAAACACCTACGTCTGCGTCAGTGACAGCTATTTTGTAGAAAATCCCTTCAACCGCTTTGAGTACCAGACCTTTTACGCCGGTCTTTCCGTCAGCGAAGCGGTGAACGAACTGTACGTGGACACGGACGGCGACGGAAAAATCATCCGGATGGCAGAAAACCGGGACGCGGGACGTGTGCTGCTGGGGCATTCCTTCTGGCGGGAAGCATTCTCCGACGCCTTCCTCGCCCTGGCAGAAGCCGACCGGGAGGTTGGCCGCTATCACGCCTGCTTCTGGGAGTGGCTGGTGAAGGACTACCTTTCCCGGCTGCCGCCCATGTATTATAAGGAATACGCCCCCGGCACGATCTTCGAGTTCGACTATTTCGAGGAGCTGCGCCAATTCGACACCCAGTACTTAAGCCATACCCACAGCGGCATTATCCGCAACATCAAGCTGGTATTCCGCTGCGACGAGGAAGACATTGCAGACTTCCGGAACGTCAGCGAGGGCATGACCAACACGTCCTTCCTTTTCAAAATTGACGGCGTGGACTACATCTACCGCCACCCGGGGGACGGCACCGACAGCATCATCAACCGCCGGAACGAGAAGACCTCTCTCATAAAGGCAAAGCAGCTGGGCATCGACCCGACATATATCTACGCCGATGTCAACGAGGGATGGAAAATCTCCAAATTTGTCCCCCAATTCCGGGAGCCGGATTACGGAAGTTTCGCCGACTCTAAAAAGGTGCTGTCCGTCCTGCGGAGGCTCCACACTTCGGACGTGAAGGTAGATTACGGTATGCGCCCCTGGGAGGACGCTCTGAACATGCAGAAGCTGCTGACAGAGAAAGACCCCCACTGCTTCGCCGCCCACGAGGGGCTGAAAGGAAAAATCGGCAAGCTCTATCAGATGACGCTGGGCGACGGGGTGGAAAAATGCTTCTGCCACGGCGACACCTACCGTCCCAACTGGATGCTCCTGCCGGACGGGGACGTATATCTCATCGACTGGGAGTACGCAGGCTTTTCCGACCCCGGGATTGACGTTGGCTACTATATTGTAGATGCCATGTACGATTTCTCCGACGCGGAACGGTTCATCAGGGAGTACCTGGGAAGCGGATACAACGTGTCCGGTCGCTTCCACTACATGGCCTACACGGCCATCATTGCCTATTACTGGTTCGTCTGGGCGCTGTACCGGGAATCCTGCGGTGCAGACATGGGTCAATCCCTGGAAAACTGGCGCGCCATGGCAGAAAAATACGCAGATTACCTGCTGGGGGAATAATGTCTTGTTTCATGAACATTGGGGTCAGGCAACGAGCCTGACCCCAATGTTTCCGTTATATGGAAGCGTATTTTTAATCTGCTTCCAGCAGCATCCCCAGCAGCTTGTCGTCGGTGAAGGCCGGGTTTGCGTAGGCGGCGTCCAGGATGGCCTCCACGTTGTCCGTGTCGTTTTCGATTTCCTTGGAGTAGAGCTGCGCCGTGGAAAAAATGTCGCCGCCTACCAGCCTGACCAGCAGGCAGGAGATCAGAATGAACTTTACGCGGCAGTAGAGGTCGTAGTCGGAGACCGCCTGAAGCCAGTACCGCTGGGTCAGATACCGAGCCAGCGCCCGGTGCTGCGGCGTCCAGTCACAGGGATCGGGGTGACGGAGCATGGTCTCCCACTGGGGCGTCAGCAGCTCAAGCCCCAGAAAAAAGTCCAGAACCTCCGCGGGATTTTCCGGCTTTGCCAATGCCGCGGCGGTTTCCAGCGCCGCCCCGGCGTCGAAGGGACTTTCTTCCCCGCCGTCCAGCTCTGACTGTGCCTGACAGCCGTAAAGCAGCCCCAACGCCAGAGATTCTCCGACGCTGCGGGATTCGTCCGACAAAATGGACAGCATACTTTCCCGGGAAGCCCTCAGCGAAGCCATGGCTTCGGCATCATACCCCGGCACCCCGTCGCCGGGGCGGGTCTCCGCCGTCAACGGGACGTGCGGTGCATTCAGAATCAGCTTCGCGGCTTCCGGACAGCTCAGCTCCAGCCCCAGCTCGGCAAAATCCCCGTAATCATGGGTCAGGCGGGGGAACGTCCGGCAGGTTTCGCACAGGGCGCTTTCTCCCAGTTCCGCCTGAATCCGGCATAGGCCGTCACTGCGCCACATGGGGCAGCGTCCGTCGATAATGGACATGGACGTCTTGCCGTCGGCAACGCGCATCACCTCCCGAAGCCGGTCGCCCAGTGCGCCGGGCAGGGCGCGGTAGAACCGGGCGGATGCGTCGTCTATCTCCACCTCCCATTCCTTGCAGCAGCTGTCCGGGCATTTCCCGGCGATGCAGCGGAAGCGGTCATAGTAGTCCGGCTTGAAAAGCAGCATGGAATCCCTCCTTGCAAGGGAAGCTCTGCTGGAATCGACAAGCGCTGTGAGCGAGAGATTTTTCGTCCAATCGAGGTATCGGGAAGGTCGGAATACTGTATGTACCCGCGAGGGGTATGCCGCATCCGTAAGCCGGCTTACGCCGGCAACGGCTGCGCTATATTTCCCGTTTTCGATACCGAAGATTGGGCGGAAAAAATCCGCTCACAGCCGCAGACGATTTCATCAGAGCTTCCCCAAGAAAAGAAGCGCACACCCCGCGGTATGCGCTTCCAAAGAATCATACGATTTCTCGATAAAATGGTTAACACCATTTTATCCTGCGAATCCTTCGCAGGCCGCCGGTGGCGGCGAGAAATGTATGGACTTACGTTTTTTGCGGCTACGCCGCGGGCTGCTGAAACAGCAGCCGAATAAAACGGTTTTTAACCGTTTTATTGAAAACTAGTATCAATAGTTCGGGCGGATGGTGTTCATCAGGGAGGCAGCATCCTGTAACGCCTGCTTGCTGGTGCTGACCGCCATTTGCAGCTGGGTCAGCTGGGACATGGCCTCGTCGGTTTTGGCGGTAATTTCGGCGGTGGCGGTGTCCACCTTGGCAATGGCCTCGTTCAGCACGCCGTTTGCCTGATGGTAAACCAGCTCCGCCCGCTCCCGGGCGCTGCGCTCCACCTGCTGGGCGCGGCGGTAAGAATCCAGTTCATCGGCAACCTGACTGCCGCCGTCCATCTCCGGCCGGGGTTCCTGCACAGCCTCGGCGGCCTGGATCTGCTCCAGCTGAGCGTGCAGGGCGTTCCGCTCCTCGGTCATGGCGGCAAGCCGGGCTTCCAGCTCTGCGACCTGCGTGGTCTTCGCCTGAAGATCTTCCAGCTGCCGGCGAAGGTCATCTGCTTCGGCGGTCAGCTCATTGACCTGGGTCTGGTGCTTTGTGTTGATGTATTCCAAATAATGAACCACGTCCTGCCGGTTAAAGCCGTTGAACGCGGAACGGAAACTCTGGGGTGCATCCATGATAAAATCCTCCCTTTTTTGCCACGGGGGTCAACATTTTCTTGGATTATACCACACATATTCCGGAAAAACAACCGTTTTCGCCGAAGGAGCGCGAAAAACAAAAAAATATTTTTCCCTGCACCCCTTTACAAAAATGAAAAAGATTGGTATAATACACGGGCTAACGATGAAATGCGCCAGTGGCTCAATGGATAGAGCATCGGATTCCGGTTCCGAGGGTTGGGGGTTCGAGTCCCTTCTGGCGTACCAAACCGAACAAATACGAACCCTACGGAGGTGTTCTTCATCTGCGGTGTGTTTGGTATTTGTGTCCCCAGATTTTCCCGCTGGTAGGTTTGCAGTTGACTGCAAAATGGGAAAAGAAAAGATTTGCCCCACGGCACCCAAAAGGGTAGCCGTGGGGTTCTTTTTGCGGTTTTATTCCATTTCTACCCGCCGCACGGTGTCGGCGGTGGATTCCGCGGTCAGGGGCTTCTTAAATGCCTCATTAAATTCCGCTACAGCCGCCTCAATCAAAATCTGCATTTCTTCGGCGTCAAAATCAATGCCTTTCTTTTTCAGCAGAGCCTCGGCAGTTTCCAGTGCCTTGGCCAGCTTGTCCGCGCCGTGGAGGGTATTCCACACCTGCTCCACGAACTGCACCGCCACGCGGGCGATCGCGCGCTTGGTGTCGTCGTTGATGTACTTCACGGCCAGCTTCTTTATGGCATAGCCCAGGCAGCCGAAGATCGCGCACAGAATGGCCGCAATGATCTGCGTACCGTAGTGATAAATGAAATATTCAAACATTGTATGTTCCTCCTTGAATTACTCAGCCAATAGAAATGGCCTTATTTTCCCACTTTTTGTAGGCGTCGAAATAGAGTTCTTTCTTGTCCCCGTTGAAGGTAAGTTCGTAGTACATACCGTCAAAGAGGGTGGTACTCGCAAGCGCCTTGCTATTCTGCAAGGTCTTGCACATCCAGACGATAAAAACATCGTCCTCGGTGATCTTCTTGCCGTCGCTTTTGTCCAAATGCTCATTGGAGTATTCAGCGACGGCCTTTTTGCACAGGTTTACAAAATCTTTTTCATTCATGGTGTACCCCCAAGATACAAAATATATCGCTCAACCCAGCCCGATTTGAGCCAGGAAAAAGCCTACAACTGCGGCCACGACTGCCCAAATCAGCTTTTCCACAAGATTGTCCCAGCGTTTTCCGGGTTTTCCTTCCAACGCCGTGACCTTGCCGTCCAGCCTGTCAACGGTATCCGCGACCTGTTCTTGCTTGTTGGCCATAACTTCCATGGAGGTCGCAAGCCGGTTTATCGCTGCGGTGGACGCCTCCACCTTATCCAGTCTGTGACTGTTGGATTTTGACCGTTCCTCCACGGCGGTCAGTCTCTGCTCATGTTCCAAGTCCATAGGCATACTCCCTTCTCAGCCGTTCCACCGGGCATACCCGGGGCGGGTGTCCACGTGAATCCCCCAGTCGTAAAGCCCGATGCCGCCAGTGCGCCCCATGACATCCTCCGCCACGGCTTTCATCTGCGCCGGACTTGCTGCGCTGTGCAGATCAGCCGCCAGCCCATACAAATGCTGGGAGTTGGCAACACCACCAACCTCCGCGTTGTGCGCCGCGCACCGCACGCCGGAACCACCGCCGTCCACAATGGAAATCGGGATGCCCAGCCTGTAGCGGATTTCGTCCACGGTACGCGCAATGGATTCCTGCGGCTCCACCGGGAATCCGCCGCAGCGGCCGCAGGGGCAGCGAAATTCGGCGCGCTTGAAATACCGGATATCCTTCCACCAGTCTGCGCCGCCCTCCGTCCCCGGGGTGTCTTGGGGCTGTTGGGGCGGCTCTCCGGAAGCAACGACCTCCCGGATACGTGCCTCCGTCCCGATACCGAATATCCCATCCACGGTAAGCCCGTAATTCCGCTGGAATGCCTCGGTGGCGCAGCGGGAGTTATTGCCCCAAATTCCGTCGATTTCCCCCGCATAGTACCCAAGGTACAGCAGCAAGCATTGCTTTTGCTTGGTCGTCATCCGATCACCACCCCATACTTCGCCAGAATGGCAATGATGTCCTCGGTTAGGATCTTTTTCAACTGACCGGGAGGCAGCTTGGCAATGCTTGCGGCAATGGCACGCATATCCTGCTCTCCGTCCTCGGCGGCACGGATTTCCACCAGCCGCTTTTTGGCTCCTTTACTCCATTTCTTCATCCGGCTTCACCTCCAAAATGGCCAGGGCGTTCTGCATGTCCGCGCCCTCGGCCTTCATTTCCGCGATTTTCGCAAGGATTCTCTGCTTCCGTTCTTCGATGGTCATGTGGCCACCCCCAGAGCGGTTTCAATCTCCCACAGAGCCGCTTCGTATTCGGCGTTCTGAGCAGAAACCGTTTTGTATTGCTCCCGCTCATACTCCCGCTGGGCGGTGTCCAATTCTGCCCAGGACTTCCACGGGGCGATCATTTCGCCGACGAAAACTGTGCCGTCGGCACGTGTCCACGTCTGCCCGCTGGGGATGAAACGGTAACCCTCAATGTAGGCGTCGCACTTGCCGTCGAATGTGTCTGTTTCTACCTGTGTCCGCCCTTCACCAGAGGTGACGTAGCACTTAAAGTCAGTATCTAGATAAACAGTCTTCATCGAACCACCTCAATCTTCCAAATACAGCTTCTTCATCGCAATAGCGTTTGTGTTCTTTAGAGCTAGGCCGATGTAGTAACTACCGGTGATAGCAGATAGATCAAGACTGCATTCAACAGATACGCCGGTGGTACTGATCGCCGCAGATGCAACCGACGATGGCATGTAATCGCCCGTAGTGCTACTCCAAATAGCCAAACTGCATTCCCCAAGAGTTGTAACATCTCCCCTGAATGTCAACGTTTGGTATCCCGTCAAATCGATCTTATTTTTTGTTACAACTAATCCGCAACTGCCCCCAAGGCTTATATCAAGCGACGCAGTGCCATTTACGGCACTCGGGCTTCCCTTCCAACCCCCGTTGTCTATGGGGGCATTATACTTTCCTATTGCCTGCCAGCCACCAGTTAAAGCATCGCATGCATCGCCAAGGTTATAAAGATACGTTGCATAACTCAGCTCCACAGAGGTGTTCTGACCATCCGTGGTAATAGCGATAGCCTTGCTGTCGGTCTCCGTCCCACTTGTGGAGGTCGCCGTCCAAGTCCCGGCGTTCGGTACGATGCAAGCCCATGTACCGCTGGTGTCAGGGGCTGTAAGCGTCGTGACGCCATCTGTACATGTACATGTCGAACCAGCTGGATAAGTGATGTTGATGGTAGCGGAGAAAAAAGCGATTGTAACGGTGTACTCTGTCTGAACATCGGCGGTTATGGTGGTCGGCTTGCCATCGCTGTTGACAATGGTTACGTTCCACTTGCCGCTTGCAAGCCCCTTGAATATCGCCATGCCGTCGGCATTTGCGGTCTTGGTCTTCGTTTTACCGGCCTTGTTGGTGATGGTCACGGCTACCATAGGCGGCGCATTTACCTTAAGCGTACCACCTTCGCCGCCACCAGTGCCGAACCCCTCTAAGTATGCGAATACGTCAGCCATTATCGCTTCACCTCCACCTGAACCGGAATGTTCGTTTGCGGCTTGTCCTCAAGGCAAACAAACGTGATGGTTCCGGACCCCGGCTTCGCATAGCTCACGGCCGCGCAAGCTTCCCGCAGAGCAATATCCGCATCCGCCACCCCGGAATATACCGGCGTGATATACGGCGGACTTCCGGCCGTTACCCCCGCCACGGCAACGGTTTGGGTATAGGGGGCGCTGGCCGACCAGCCGGCGGCGGTAAGCGTGGCCTGAACAATTTGCGTCAGCTCTGCGCCAATGATCGCATGGCCGCCCATGTTCAGATCGCCGGTCATGGTATCGCCGGATTTTTTAACGGCGTTGTTTATCTGGGCAATAAGTGTCCCAACTGTGTCGCTGTCTACCAGAGTATTCAGCTGCTGCAAAAGGGCCAGAATTTCGGCGCGGCTTTCGTCGCTGGTATCGCGTACAGCTTCCACCAAGTCGGTCATGGTGGCCATGTTGGTGTCTTCCTGTTCCGCCACCCACGCGGCGAACCCCGCCTCCTCGTCTTCCCGGAATTTCAACAGGTCGGCAGAAATCTGCCGGTAAAAACTTGTCATGTCCAAATGTTCCACTGGAAAAACGGGCACGCCGCAAACGGACGAATCCAGCCGGGTGTCCGTTATTTGGTCCTGCGTAATCTTCGTGCAGCCAGCGGGGACGTAAATATCGCAAATCTTCAGATCAAAGGTTTCGGCGTTTCGCGTGCAGGCGGGCGGCTGCGGGGTGGTGGCATAGGCGCCTTGCACGATAATGGCGTAAACTTCGTTTATAGAAAGGTTCAGCCGCAGCATAAGGCTGTCGTACCGGTTCAGGCTGCCGTCAGCGGTCGCAATATCCAGCACGAACGGAGTAGAATTCATATAAACAACACCGTTGATCCATGCATGACCTGTACCGTGGGTGATTGTCATATTTTCGTTGGTTGCCGTCGGCGTCAGCTCATTGGAATAAACGCCGTTGCCAACAAGCAGCGCAATCGTTTTGTAAAGTTCAGACGCGGTATAATCCCGGCCGTCCAAGAACATGCCGTTTTCGCTGCTCTTTTCCATTTCCTTGTTCATGCTATGTTATCCTCCAAATTGTAGGTTTCCGGGGCAGGGGTTCCCAGAGTAGGAACCACGGTCATGGTATCATTTTCATAAATTTCTTCCACTTCCGTGACACGCTGGTCCATGGACACGCCCCACTCCGTTTGTCTGCCGGTCACAATGTCCCCAAGGTTCCAGTCCTCGGTATAGCGGAATTGGCTGCTTGACTTTATGCCCGCCTCAAAACTTTGGATTCTGTTATGTTCATCCAGCTTGTCGTGTCCCCGCTGCGTAAGTATGGCCTTGTATTCGTCCTCTGTCTGTTCCCCTTGGGACAGATCGCGGGCATCTACCAGCAGTTCCCGGCGGTCTTCGCCGCTCGTCCGGTCAACCTCTACGATAGTCCTGTCCAGCCCCTCACCGGCGCCGCAGACAATCGCATAATTCTTGTAATTGGCTTCGTTCTCCTGATATTTGGGATCGTCAATGTTGAAATAGGCATTGGAGAAGGTAACACGGGCGTTTTCTTCCTGTCCTTCTGTCCGGTCTACACCCTCGTAGACCTCGAAGAACAGCGCCTGCACGGCCGGATCGGCGTAGACCCGGAACCCCAGGCCACCCGCTTTGGCCATGGCAGCAAGAACGGTAAAAAGGTTTTTCAGACTTACTTGACACTGAATCGTCGGGGTAAAGCCCCCGGCTGCGGCGAGTTTTACCGGCAAAGCGCGTGTTACGCGGCCGTATTGCTCCTTTACCAACGTCCGCATGGCTTCCTCAATCGGACAGTCAAAATTATAGATGTTGCGGATTCCGGCATCCTCCATAATGCAGGTCAGAAAACGCCCGGTTATGATAAGATTTCCGCTTTCAATGTCGATCCCTTCCACCTTAACGGTTTCTTTTGGCCTGTCCGGTCTTAAAATCAGTTGTCCGCACTTGACTTTTGCGAACAGGCTGGGGCTGGTATGCAGCTCAAATTCTCCAATTTTATCGTACATAGGCCGCCACCGCAGGCTCTTGTATTCGCCCAGATCGAAGCAATGAACCAATTCATTGGAGAAAAACGACAGAATGGGAGTTTCCACGGTTATGCACCTCCATAGCTTTGCCGGTGCCAAATCTGCACCTGCAGGGACTGTTCTCCGGACGCGGCGCCATATCGGAACAGGTTCTCGCCCGGGTGCAATTTCAGCCATGCGACCGGCCACACCGCTTTGTTTGTGATCTCTGTTTGCACACCTCGGCTTGCAAGCATAATGTGCATATTGGACAGGGAAGTGGTAACGGTAACGACTTCGCCGTTGTGGAGAACGAACGGCTTGGCGGTTGTCCCGATTTGCAATGTTTCCTGCCGCTTTACGTCGGTCAAAAACGGGTTTGTTACCTCGCCGGTAGCGGCAAAAACAATGCGCAGCGCCTGAGCTGTGGAGCTAGGATTCTCAATCGTGGCCAGTAAATTGGCCACATGTTCCGAAATGGCAAACGGACTGTGAAATACCAGCGGGAAACGCAGCATAGAACGCCAAGACGCCATAGTGGACAGTTCCTCTTCCGGGTCGTAGAATTTGGGATCTGAACACAACAGTTTGACGGTCAGCTCTCGAATAATGCCGGTATATGGCAGCTCCCAGCCCTCCGGGCGGTAGATGGCCACACGGCGGGAACCGTCATCCCGCCACACTTCCAGCGTGCCGTCTACGCCCTCCTGAAAAACGGCATCCAGCTGATCGCGGATCACGTCATAGTCAGAGAAGACATAGGCGCGGATAACAGGGTGCCGGGCGTTCTGGCTTTCGCCTTCGACAGACTCGCCATCCACACCGGTGTTTTTGCTGGTCGAAATCGTGAAACTGGCCGCGCCTATGTCGTCCACACCTTCAAGAAAAACCGTGTCGCCGTACTCAAATACCATCGTCCGGCCGGTTGCGCTGTTTTTGCAAACTACTTTTTCCATAGGCTTCCTACGCTCTCTTTACGTTTTTAAGCAGCTGTCTGGTTTCGTCTCTGGTCTTCCGGGCACACTCGGCAGGGCTTAGGTCCTTGGGGCTGTAATACGAATTATATTGGTTAAATTCTGTTGGGCCGGCATTTCTGTCCACCAACTCGGTGATAATGTTTCTCAGCTCACTGTAAAAGCTGTACAGAGGAAGTACAGCTTCCGGGCCTGCTTCACCGGCACCGATGTACTTGTCACCCAAGGAACCGATAATGCGGGCACCTTGCAGAATGCCGCCGTATTTGTACCATGAAATGCCGAAGGTCGGAACCCGTGGTGGATTAAAGCCCCATTCTCCCGTAATGGAAATGTGCGGCAATTTCAATTTCGGCAGGCTCCATTCAAACTTGAAACAGTTCTTGATATTCTCAATTCCCTGCGCAACAGCAGAACGGGCGGCCTCAATCTTTTCCGAAAATGCGCTCTTGATATTATCCAAGGTGTCGGTAACGGCTGTCTTGGCGGCATTCATTTTTGACTGGAAGCGTTCGGCAATGCTGGACAGTTTCCCGTCGGTCAGAGTATCAACAAAGTCCAGACCGAAGCTGTTTGCTTCCTGAATGCCGGTCATGGTAGCCGCTACTATGCCCTTAAGCCCTCCGCCGTTTTCCTCATAGGCGGAACGAACGGCGTCAAGCTTTTCCTGCGCTGTGGTTTTCAACGCTTCCATGCCAAGGGCGGTGGTGTTCTTGACGGTATCCATAGCCGAAGTCCAGATCTGGCCCACACGGCTGTTTCTGAACTTTTCCCCTATGGCCGACAGCTTGCCGCCAGTCAGGTTGTCGATAAAGTCTAAGCCAAAGGTGCTTGCTTCCTGAATGCCGGTCATGGTGGCCGCTACCACGCCCTTGATACCTCCGCCGTTTTCTTCATAGGCGGTGCGTACAGCGCTGAGCTTTTCCTGTGCTGTGGTTTTCAGCGCATCCATTCCAATGGTAGTGGCATTCTTGACGGTATCCATAGCCGAAGTCCAAATCTGGCCTACGCGGCTGTTTCTGAACTTTTCCCCTATGGCCGACAGCTTGCCGCCGGTCAGATTGTCAATAAAGTCCAGACCGAAGGTGCTTGCTTCCCGAATGCCGGTCATGGTGGCTGCTACTATGCCCTTAAGCCCTCCGCCGTTTTCCTCATAGGCGGAACGAACGGCATCAAGCTTCGTCTGTGCTGTGGTTGTCAGTGCATCCATGCCAATGGCAGTGGCATTCTTGACGGTATCCATAGCCGAAGTCCAGATCTGGCCTACACGGCTATTCTTGAATTTCTCCGCTATAGCCGACAGTTTGCCGCCGGTCAGCTTATCAATGAATGTCAGGCCGAATGTGTATGCTCCCTTTACCGCTTCCATGGCTGCCGCTGCTGCGCCCTTGATTCCGCCGCCGTTTTCCTCATAGGCGGTACGTACAGCGCTGAGCTTTTCCTGCGCTGTGGATTTCAGCGCGTCCATGCTTGCGTTCCATGCGGTTTTGATACCGGAAGCAATGGCGTTAACGCCGTTGCGGAATCCTTCGCAATGGTTATACAGCAAGACAAATCCAGCAACCAGAGCAGCAATTCCCGCCACGATCCAAGTTATTGGGCTGGTCAGCACCGTAATGGCTACACCTGCGATTTTGGCACCGGCACCTGCCAGCTGGAAGGCTGACGCGCCCGCTTTCATCGCCGCCGAAGCTCCTTGGAATGTGGTCACAATTTTTCCGCCTGTGGTAATCAGATTACCAACAATGCTGATACCTTTACCGGCCACGGACAGCACCGGGCCGGCTGCTGCCACAACTGCGGCGAAGGTTATAACGGCCTTTTTCTGGCCTTCGTCCATGTTTTTCAGCTTATCCGTCGCTTTTTCGATAACCCCGGCAAACTGTTCAACGTATGGTGCCAGCATACCGCTGGCAACCTGACCGAAGTCCAGGGCGGCATTTTTTACCAGATTGAACGCGACCTGAGCTTTGCGGTTTTTGGTTTCCAGTTTCTCCAGAGCCGATTCTGTACCGCCTGCCCCAGCCTGAATACCGGCCAGCATTTCATTAAACTGGCTTGTAGACCCGCCTGCTTCTACAAGACCGTTTTCCACGTCGGAAACACTGTTGCCCAACAGAATCAAGCCCGCTTTTGCCGCCTCCGCAGAGCCGAACATATCCGTAAATTTCAGCCCTTGGTCATCTGCCGCGGCGCTGACAATTCCCAGCACATCGCCCAAGGTGTAGCCCTCCGCCATCAGGTCAGAGAAACCTTTCCCTGTTTCATCTTGCAAGGTTTTGGCAACTGTGCTGCCGGACTTGTTCAGCTCGTTCAGCATGCTGTTCATGTAAGTTGTGCTTTCGGCGGTAGCTACGCCGTTGGCAGTCATGAGCGCATAGCCGGCACACAGCTGGTCAAGGGATACATTCGCGGCGTTGGCGGTGGGGATGATTTTACCCATGCTGCTGGAAAGCTCTGCAACCGTCGTTTTACCAAGGTTCTGGGTTGCTATCAGGTTGTCGGAAACGTTGGTTACTTCGTTCGCTTCCAGCTTGTAAGCGTTCATGATTGTGGTCAGCAGGTCCAGAGAGTTGCCACTGTCCGCAAAACCAGCGCGGGCCAAATCAGTGGCGTGCCGTACAAAATTCACGGCGTCACCGGTCTTCTGGCCGGCACTGATCGCATTATATACGTTCTCCGCGATTTCCCCGGCCGCTATGCCGCTTTCGTCGCTCAGCTCTAGGATAGCCGCCTGCAGGTCTTCCAGAGGAACTTCCGTAGTGTCCGCAATGGTCGATACTTTGGCCATGCTGTCTTCAAAGTCCCATGCCATTTTTACGGTAGCAACTCCCGCCGCCGCAGTGGCCGCAGAGATGGGCATAAGCTTATTGCCGATACCTTCTACCGTGCTGCCAAACTCGGAAACTTTTTTTCCTGCCTGCTGCATGATTTGCCCGGCGGCTCCGCCGAACTCAACCAGCTGATCCTGCAGCCGCTCCACATTCGCGCGGGCGGCTTCCAGCTGCCGTTGGAATTCAAGGTATGCGCCCCGGTCGATATCGCCGGAAGCATACATTTTTTCTACGTCGGCCTGTGCCGCTTCCAGAGTTTTCAGCTCTTCACGGGCTGCACGTACAGAATCAGTAAGAACTTTCTGCTTTTCTGTCAGCAGGGACGCGCTGGAAGGGTTGAAATTCAGCGCCTTGTTTACGCTTTTCAGCTCTCGATTTAGGCCAATGCTCTGCTTTTTCACGGTGTCCAGTGCCTTGCCCAGACCCGTTGTATCGCCGTTAATGGTAACGGTAATTCCTCTTATTTTCTGATCCACGGGTTACCCTCCTTTCAGCCATATTTTTGGTGCAGTTTTTCCGCGTCCGGCGTTGTCTGCTGAATCCGCCACGCATCATGCAGCCATTTCCTGCCTTCTTCCGTCTGGGCATTCGTTGTCACAATGGCGTCGTGCAGTAATGCCCAGTAGGTGAATATGTCCAGTTGGTAGACATCAAACAAAGAAATGCCCGCATAATCAGCAACAATTTTTTGTCGCTGCGTGGTGATCCCGAACGGAACCCCCGCGCCATCCTTGACCGGATAGCTGGGGGTTATCAGTTTGGGTTACTGGCTTTTGTGTTGTTCATCCAGCCCAGAAAATCTTCAATCAGCGCAGACAGCTGGTCGATATTCGCCCACCCCATCAACTTTTTGCTGGTGATTCTGACGCCCTCTTCGTTGTCCGAAAGCAAGGCGGCCGTCACACCGGCCATATCTTTTGGGGTGGATTCCTTGTCGGTAAATACCTTGTTGAAAATTTCCACGGCTTCCAGCTTCGGCGGGTGGACGTGCAGGATCGTGCCGTCTTCGGGGTTTTCAAATTCATAGTGCCGAACCCGGACTGCAGACAACTGAAACATAGTTAACCTCCATCTGCTTCCGACTGGGTGGCTACCAGCTCGTCATCCAGAATGACCAGCGTACCGTCCTTGTCCAGAGTGTCGGCGGTAATCTCGGAATCAACGGTGGTCTCGTTTTCGGGCTGGAAAGCCATGGAAATGGCACCCGTATTCTTACCGGTAACGGTAATCCGCAGCTTCCGGCCATCGTCGCGGGTATGGACGAACCGCCACAGATAACGCTTTTTGTTCAGATTGGACAGTCCACCCAGCTGGAACAAACGATGGCCTTTCTTAGTGGTCTCGTCAATGCGGGCAGTCTGGATCAGCGCCTGAATGTACTGCGGCACCCAAGTGATAAGGCCGGTCTTAAACGTGACCGTCTCCTTGGTGATGATGGTCTTCTTTACACGGCCTTTGTCGTCCTGAACCGTCTGACTGTCTGCGGAGTATTCCAGAGTTGCGCCACTCTTGATATTCCCCGCGCGGTTGCTGTCGGCCTCGATTGTGGCATCTTCCGGAATTGCCCCGGAAAACTCGACAATATACAGGTCGCCGCTGCCCAGAATGATCTCGTCGCTGTTGTCGATGGTGTTGGTATTGGTGTTGCTCATTTTTTAGGCTCCCTTCGTTGTAAACGTAAAATGTACGGAATACGGCTCACCGTCCGGGAACCTCTCAATTTCGATGGTTCCCAGACCGGCAAGCGCTTTTCTTATTTTGCACTCAAGTGCAACGTCCTTGTTTGCAGTAAATAGGGCAATGGTCCACATGATCGTTTTCACGCACACACGTCCCAAATCGTCCCATGTGTCCTTCTCTATGGTTCTGATGACCATATACGGAAGCGGAACAGTGACACCGTTGACCGGCACCGCTGCTTCATCTTCCCGCCGAATGCCTGTGCTGTCCAGCCTGGTTAGAACCTTCTCGCGGCTTGTCATTTCGCCTTGCACGCCTCCTCACACCTATGCTCGAATTCAGCCTGCCACTTATCCGCAGCCGGCTGAATATGCTTTTTCGGCTGCACAATGCCCTTGTGCCCTCGCTTTTTGTGCGGGTATTCCAGCAGGTGGGTAAGCTGGTAGTTTGTCGCGTTTTTGGCTGTGGCTGTTGTGCTGCCCCGCCCGTTGCGCTTGATTTCGCAGCGCCACCCTTTTTTATAAGCCCCGGTCCTTTTCGGGCTTGCCTGCCTGATATCCTTTGTCATGGACTTCCCGCAATCTTCCACGGCGGCGGACACTTTGTCCATTACATCGCCTGTGTACTCTTTCAACACGGCAGTTATCTCAGCCGTAAGGTCAAAATCTGCCACCGGTTCCCGCCTCACTTTCGTCAAACGCAATCAGAACCGTGGGATTTTCCAGAGTTAGATCGGTACATTTGGGCAATGTGTCATTGATCTTCTGAGCCTGCAATACTTTGTATTGCTGATCCCCGATGGTCACGAAAACGCCGGGTTTCACAAAGTCCATTTGCGGAATCCGAATAAGCATTTGAATGGTGTGTCCGGCTTGCTCAGCGTCAAAATTGCGGCGTTCGCCGACCGTGCGCTCCCTGTAGCGTACACCGGACAGCAGCAGAACAGGCCGTTTTCCACCGTCCAGCTGCCACAGTTTGCAAACGCCATCCGGGAAGGATTCAAACTGTACTTTCTTCTTTGCCACAGCCGAATCCCTCCGCAAGACGCAGGTTTACAATTTCCGCGCGGTAGTCCTCTTCAAACTCCGCCCGGCGATTGTTTGCCAGATACCACACGCATTCTATCAGCAAGCCGCGATATTCCGGACCGGTCAGGTCAAGATCAGGGCTGCCAGCCCTGGCCCGGAGAAGCGCTTCCGCTTCCTCAATGGCAGCGTTCACATTGGCGCTTTGGGCTTCGTCCGGCTCCCATGTATAGTTCATACGGTTGAGCGCAAGCTTGTAAACCTGCTCCTTTGTCAATGCTGCCATGCGTTAGCCTCCTTAGCCCGTCTGGGCCTTGGTGTTCACAGTGTTGGTAACGGTGGTGGACACAGTACCCGCAACCTCCACAATGGTGCTGACGATGCTTTCCAGTTCGGAAACGTCCAGCAGCAAAAAGGCGTACTTGTCCATGGGGCAGCCATTGCCCTGGAGTTTGGCCTTGTATGCACGCTGATCTTCCAGGAACTTGACGGAATCGTCGGGAATGATGGTACCCTGCTTACCGGAAGGACCTACGCCGATGAAGTAGTACGGGGCAATGCCGATGACGGCCTCGCCTTGCTCAAGGGCGGAACTCTGGAAGATTTCGGCGGGGATGGGCAGCACATTGGTCACGTACTGGCCGCCCACCAGCAGCGTGGTGGCCGCGAAAACCTTTTCCCAGTAGTCAAAGGGGTTGAACACGACGATAACGTCGCGGGGATCGACGACGCGGGCAGTCTTGCCGGTGCTGTCGTTGGGATCGCGGGCAAGCTTTTTCAGCAGCGCGCCCATGGTTGCCGGGTCAAGCTTCTTAACCTTGACGGGGGTCTGCTTGGCGTAGCCGGTGGTGGGGCTGACGTCGGCCGCCATGTCCCGGATCATGCCGATAGGCTCGTCTTTGCCAGTGCCGGCCACGGCGCCGGCCTCGCAGGCGCAGGCGATTGCTTCGGAAAGGGTTTCCCGTGCATAGGCATCCATCCATTCCGGTCCCAGCTCCACCAGATCCATGGAAATGCACAGAAATGCCGACAGTTTGCACATGGTCAGGGCGATTTCCTGAACGCCGCCCTCGATCTCCTTCTGTACCGCTCCGGTGATCTTGCCCCAAGTGGCCAGCTGGGCGGGCTTGGCGTTTACCAGAATGCGGCTCAGATAAGCCGTGCTTACAAAGTTCAGCTTATCCAGAAGCGGGTGGGTCTTCTTGATGGTGCCGATGATCCGCTCAATAACGGTCTGAGGCATGGCAACCTCATAGTTGGCCACAGCGGCGCGGGGGTCGCTTGCCTTCAGCGCAGCGGCCAGCCCTTCATAATAGGCGCGTTCGTCCGCAGTCAGCACGTTTGCGCCGCGGGCGGACAGGATAGCGGCGTCCTGATTTCTGGCGTCGATCTCTTCGGCGGCTTTCTGGAGGACTGCTTCGTTCATGCCATCGAAAAAAGCAGTCATGGCCTCAGCCATCTGTTCAGGGTTACCGGACTTGAAAGCAGCGGCAAGGGTAGTTTCATGCTGCTTTTTGACCTGTGCGAACAGGTCTTTGCTTGTGATTTTCATTTGTTTGTTCCTCCGTTTACTTAATCATTGCTGCAAGAATGTTGTTCAGGCAGCCGGCTTCACTTGCTTTCGGGGTTTGCGGCTTCGGCGGTTCTTGGGGACCCGCTACGGCGGAAATCGCCGCCGCCATGGCCGCGGGCAGGGTGGAAATGTCCCGGCTTTGGAAGGCTGCGCGTGCGCCCTGATACTGTTTGGCGGCTGCGGTCAGGTCTGCGTCCTGTTCCGCATATTCGTCGGCAAGGCCGTATTGGATGCACATTTCCGCAGACAACCAAGTTTCACCGTCCGTCAGTTCTTCCAGCTTTTCCGCGGGCAGCTTGTCGCCGGCCTTGACGATATAGCTTTGCAGCATGGCTCCGTTGATAATGTCCAGATCGTCCGCACTCTTCCGCAGTTCCTTGGAATTGCCGTACACGCCCCAAGCTGCGTTATGTACCATCATAGCGGTGTTACGGGGCATAATTACCTTGTCTGCTGCCATCGCAATAACGGACGCGGCAGAAGCTGCAACGCCGTCAATGTATGCCACAACGGTGGCCCCACAGCGGCGCAGGACGTTATAAATGCCCAGCGCTTCCTTTACGCTGCCGCCCCAACTGTTTATGTACAGGTTGATGGTGTCGCCGGCCTGTGCATCCTTCGTGTTTTCCACGAAATACCGCTGGCACGTTGTGCTCTCCACTGCCTCCCAAGAATATGTATCCCAGTTGAATCGTTCACCGTCCGGCTTTATGTCGTCGGTGATGTAGAACTCAAAAATTCGACCAGCAGCCAGAGCCTTAACCTCGTGGCGCACTTTCATGGGAATATAAATCATGTGTTTTCACCTCCCTTCACCGGGGCGTTTACCGCCTCCATATTTTTGGTGCGGTGGTATTCATCTGCCCACGGCTCCGAAATCGGGTCCATATTGAGCAGGCCACGGCCTTCGTTCGTGTTTACTACGGCATCTTGGATAAGCTTGTCCAGCTTGACCGCCACGTCGAAAATATCAACCACACGAACGTGGGTCATGTCGATACGTATACGCCAGCCGTTCAGGATTTCCCGGCCGTACTGCTTCCTGTTGGCCTCGTTTTCCACGGTAAGCACTGCCGGCTTTACGCCGAATGTCAGCAGGTTTTGGACGGCTTCGTCTTGGTTGGTAACGTCGCCGCGCAGCAGGCAGGGCGGGCAATGGTAGGCGTTGCAAGCACGATCCTGCGCCTGCCTGACAAGGCTTTCCATGTCACCAACTTCACCGTTCAGCTTCTGAGAAGCTGGGCCGCTGTCCGGGGTATAATCGTAGCCATCAAACAATGGGATAACCGCGTTTTTGCTCTCAAAGAACGTTTTGAACCGATTTTGCATCAGTCTGGCCACGTTTTCTTCGTAATTTTTATCTTTTGTGGCATTACCTGTGATTTTCAGCACGCCGCTGCGCCCACCGCTATGCTTGTACTTGTCCAGAGCTTCGGCCAATGCCTCGGAATACAGGCTGTTAAACCTGCGCAGAAGACTTGCAGTGTCCTGACTGGCAAGGTGAAAATAGAAGACCTCGTCCTCTGTTTTGTAGCTGCTGACCGTCAAACCGTTGCACGTGATCCCGCTATACTTGTTCGGCTTAAAGGCAAATTCCTCACGGCTGAAACTGTCCGCAAGGTACAGGCTGCCGTCTGCCCGCTGGAATACCAGCGCTTCATTAAACCGCAGCAGCCGGGCAAACAGCAGGCGGCGGAAGAAAAAAGCGTTTTCGTTCTGGTTCGGCTCTACATTCCACCGGAACCAGTCGTCGCCGCGCTGATACTGACCATTCTGGTACGTTCTCCATTCGCACATTGCGGCCGTGGACGCCACCAAGTCGATGACGGAGAAAAGGGCAATTTCTTCAACATTCAGACGCGAGATCGCCGTGCCCTGCATTCCGTCCTTCACCAGAATGTTGCCGCTTTCATCCCGCTTCCCGAAGTCCACCAAGTCGGCCAGAAAGTCCGTAAACCTCATTGTTTCAACTCCTTTCCAAAATCAGAAAACAAAGACGCCCGGCAGTTTGTCCACATCCGGCAGTACCTCGAATATGTCCTCGTGCTTTGTGGCCACAATGAAGGCCGCCACAAATGCCATAAAGCCGTCTGTTTTTCTGGTTTTGGGTTCGATTTTCTCAAAAGTAATATTTCCGTTGCTGTCGATCTTCCGGCATGCGTTATTCGTGTACCACCGCATTGTCATGGAATCACCCCAGCGAATTTTATGGGAAATGAAAGCGCTGGTAATGATTGGCGCCACCTCTGAAACCTCCGGCCGGTATGTCAGCTTGATGTTTCCTTTTTTGGGGTCTGGATCCCAGCCTCTTTCTTTGAATGTTTTGCGCATGAGGGCTATACGGAAATGATCGATTGCGCCGAATCGAATATTGTTTTCCAGCATCTGCGCTTCAATCCAGTCCGCCGGGTAGTCTGCCGGTATTTGCGGCTCGTCCACCAGAGTGGCTTCCCCTCTGGAAACGGCTTCCAGATACGGGAACTGAATACGCGGTAGGGTAGCGCTCTGGGTACATATCCAGCTATGAGCCTTCCAGCACCAGATTTCCCCGACCTTCCAGAGAATGCCCGCCGCCACAAAGTCCCGCGTATCTGCGTAGTCAATACCGAATACCGCCGTCGGCGCGACACCCGGGTCCAATGGCGGGTATGGCTGATTTGCCGCCAGAATATTTTCCCATGAAGTTACTTCCGTTTCCGTGTTCCCTTGGGGGCAGTTCATGCGCTTTGTGGCGAAGGAAGAATGGCTGGCCGGGTCTTTTTTGTACTCGTTGTATTCAAGCAGGATTTCCTCGCGCAGCTCTTGCCGGGTGGGATCATTCAGGGAAGGGTTTGCCTTTGCCCACGTCTTCGGGTCGTGGATTTCGTCGTCGCTGTCCAGACGGCAGAAGAAATATAACCAGCCGTTGTCTGGCTCCGTACCTTCCAGAACTTTCAGCCCCGTGGTCATGTACCGGTCTAACGGGCCGTCTCGTACATTGCCTTGGGTGGAAATGTAGGTTCTGCGGGGCATTGGCCGCTTGCCAAGGCCTGTGACCGCCACGTCAAGCAATGCGCTGTTCACATATGCGTGCAGTTCGTCAAAATCGACCTTTCCGGGTCGGCCGCCGTCCTTGGAATTGGGGGCGCGAGTGTAGTATTTAATGCGGCTTTTGGTCTTCCTGTTTACGATTTGCTCTTTATTCCAAGTGAAATACTTCTCAAAATAGCGTTTGTCGCTTTCCAGAATATCGTAAATGTCGTCGAACGTGGCCTTTGCCTGATCCTCCGAATTGGCAAACATGTCTATGTTGTATTTCTCAATGCCGTTGATCGGGGTAATTAAACAAAAATCCTCGAAGGCAAGATAGCCGTTTTTCCCGGCTCCGCGCCCCACGACAATGATTAGAATAGGCCACCGCAGACGCCCGGGGGCTTTGTACACGCAGTTATGAAGTGCGAAACAGAAGGTTTCCCACTCCAAAAGACGGTACGGGAAATATTTCTGCTGATCCATGTACCGCTCCAGCTGCGCTTCGTCCACGTATATGCTTTCTTCCTGAAAAACACGCTCCACATAATCGACAAGGAGCAGCTGATCCCGGCACACCGGCACGGTGCCGGACCTCACCAGTTCTATGTAATCCTGAATATAGCGGGTCACAGATTGCCGCCGCTTTCATCCGGAGGCGGTACTGTATCCGTCCTCAGATCCAGTTCCCGTAGGATTGTAAGTTTTTGCTTGTTGAAAAGGGCTGCCGCCTTGATTGCCGGGTTTTCTTTGTCGTATTCTTTTCCGGAAGCGCTGGTGGCTTTTATCGTCATCCCGTTTTTACGGACTTCGGCCTGGGCTTTCTTTTCTTGCTTGTAGTAAAAAACGTAATCATCAATAAGGGCAAGAAAGTGTTCCACGTTCGCGCCCCGGTCTTCCAGCTGCCTGATAAGGCTTTTCTTTACGTCCTCGGCGGTCATTTTCTCAGCCCCTTTCTGACCGATTTCCGCGTTTCCCATTACGCGCGTGCGCATACACGTGAACATATTATGCGGGGGCGGTTTTTCCCGTTTTTTTCGTTGTGCGCGCGATTCAGCGGTTTTGTCTTCCCTGGGCCTCGGTTTCCAAGGCGGGCGGGATTTCGCTTTCAGGGGGTGGGGGGTGCCCAGGCTACCACCGTTCTTCTGTCACAGGAAGTTTTCGTTTATGATGTTCTTCCCAGTGGCACCCCGGGCAGATAATCACAGTGTTGAGCTGCCCCCTGTCGTCGTACTCGGACAAGGCCAAGTCCGGTCTTTGCCTTATCTCATTGCGATGGTGGACAACAGCGACCGGGCGGCGGTCGTTACTGTCTCGCTTCTTTTCCCATGGCTTGCGCAGCGGCGTGAGAACAGCAGGCACCTTCTGTTCGCACAGCTGGCACCGGCACGGCTTAGACTTGAGCAGCTTCAAACGGAAGCGCTTCCATTGCTTTGAGTTGTAGAAATCACCCAGCTGATCCTTTGCAATCAACTGCAAAATCCAGTTTGCGGGCCAGCTGTCCGGATCATACGGCAGTGACACCCTCTCACCGCCTCCCATGCAAAAAGAAAGCCGCAGGCTTCTGACCTACGGCTTTCGGTTTATTCTGCCTCGGTTTCCCGCGGCTTTCTTGTTATACAGAATAGCACACTGTCCTTGTACACTTCAAGAAAGAAAAAAACTTTTTTTCACACTTTTGTACACTTTTTATCACTGCTTCTTCACGGCATCTGGCAGCCTGATATAAAGCAGCGCCTCGCCGTGGGTGTTGGTTGCCCAAGTTCGGGATTTGCCCGCCGCTTCCGCTGCGTCCTCCCAACTCATGCCATCAATGTACCGGCGCATCAGCAGCACCTTTTGGTCTGCTGTTCTTGCCATTTGGATAAGGGACAGAACCCGCCTCTTTGCTTCTTTGGCGTACTGTCTGGCTTCCCGTTCGTTTTCCTCCGCTGTCTCCATCTCCATGGAAACGGACACGGTAGGGTTGCCAATGGCTTTGGTTGGCAGCTCTGTGTTGCTGCTGGGACTTCGGTAGATAAATGCGCCGTTCAGTTCCCGAACCTTGCCTGTCCAGTAATCTACTACCTTCAAGGCTTCCAGATACTCGTTGAGCGCCTCTTTCTTCTTTTCGTTCTGTTCACGCTTCTGGCTACTGTTCTTCATCACAGCGCCCCCTTGCTATGATCTCCGCCCAGCGCCGGGCTGGCTGCTTGCCGGTCTTGACCCAGTGCCGTGCCATTGCCCCGGTGATTTTGTCGAACAGCAGATCCACAATAGCCAGCAGGATAATGACGAATGCGGCAAGTAGCAGAACCGCCACAATGACGGCGGCAATGCCCCCAAGGACGGAACCGATAAAGGCGCAGGTGTCGAACCACGCCGCCACGAAATTAGCCCACATTGCTGCCGCCTCCTTCCAGATTGGCCATGATCGCAGACAGCGCCCCCCGCAGAGCATTCAGGAACTTTTCTGCATTTTCTATGCTGGTCTCCCGCATGGTCTCCGTAATGGCTTTCATATCTTCGACCTTCTGCTGCAGCTGCTCAAACAGCATAAAGAACCGGACGGCGTTCTCGTCGCTGCTGGCTTCCATCTGCTTTGCCATGGTTTCCGCCCGGCGCTGGGCCTCTTCCTCCGCCTGCTTGGCCTGATCCAGTTTTGCCCGGTACTTAGCTTCCTGCTGAGCCGCTGCCGCCTTGGCGGCTTCCTCTCTGGCTTGGGCTACCTGCTGCCGGGTTTCTGCCTCCGCCTGCTTTTTGGCGTCAGCCTTCACCTTGCGAACCTCCGCCGCCGCGGCCTGCTCTGCCTTCAGCACTGCTTCACTCATTGCAGCTTTGTGCTTGGCCTCCAGTTGGGTACGTTCCTCGGCGAATGCCGCAGCCATTTGCTGCCGGGTTTCTTCCTCCGCCTGCCGCCTGATCTCGTCGGGGTCAATAGGCTCCGCCTCAACCTCTGCCACGGCTTCCGGCTCCGTCTGGAAGATAGAAAGTTGTTGCGCCATGGCGTCCCGCTCTTCAACCAGCTTTTTCAGCTCTGCAACGGTGATGTTTGCCAGAGCTTCCCCGGTCAGGTCTTCCCGCTCCTCCGGGTTCAGTTTGGCCAGCAACGCCAGCTTGGTGACGCCTGCGGCGGCGTTTTCCTCAATCAGTCTGGCCGGTAAGCTCTCGACCACCTGAATGTAGTTATATGCCTGCCGCTGCTTGATTCCCACCGCCGCTTCTGTGTATTCGGCGAAGGAAGCGAACCCCAGATCTTTATAACGGCCGCTGTCCCGCATACGCTTGAGCTTTCGCCCCAAGTCCAAAAGACTATTGACGGCGGTCTTCGCCGCCTGAACGATCTCGAAGTGCATGGCAGCAGCTTCCTGCTGTTCGGCGGTCAACCCCGCCACATTGTTCAAAATAGCAAGTTGTTCCATTTGTTAAACCTCCATTTACGCAATCTCTTTTTGCTTTTTCTTCGGCATGACCCACGGATTCAAAATGGTTTCCGTCCAAGCTAAAACAAAATCCTGCACCTCTTTGGGAATGCACAAATGTGTGCCGTTGGGAAGCATTTCGTTTCGATATCCATGGTTTTGAATGATCTTCTTTGTCTTCAAGTCAACATTCAGCGTGTACCAGCTCCTTTCCGGGCGGCGCTCATGCCGAATAAACAGAATGATCCTCCCGGAAGCGTGGCTTTTTGCGTACCCGCCTACACAATGTTTCAGTGTTGCCCCCTCCTGCACCAGTTCTTCAGGGGTGGCCGCCGGCCGAATGATGATCCCATTATGTTTCCATGTGAGGCCTTGGGCAATGCGGCTCATTTCTTCAAATTGCTCTTTTGTCCTCCGGTCTGTCGTGTACCGTGCGGCCATGGCCACCCGGTCATGTGCTGCCCGCAGTCTAGGCGGCCAGAGGATAACGTCCTGAGTTACATCCTCGCCCAGATTATGCACTGCGCGGATATAGTCCCGGTACGTATATGCCTGCTCATTTTGCCGACGCAAATACCGTGCTGTTTTCAAAACCTTTCCCCTTATTTCCTGAATTTCGGCAAGGGTTTTTATGCTCGTGACGCCAATAAGCGCGAATGCCTCAGCCACTTCCTCCGGGGTAAGTTCCTCTTTGCAGGCTGTAAAAGCCTCCCACTCTTCCAGCTTCCACCCGGCTTTCTGAATCCACCGCAGCTGTTCCTTTGTGACGCCAAGCATTTTGGCTGGCTTGGCCTGCTTCCAGTCAATCCATGCAATATTCGGCGTTGGGCATTCCATGCGGCCTCCGTAATAACCGCTTGCTTTTGCGCCTTTCTCAATCGCCGAACCTATAAGTTTCCCCAGTCCGGCAGTAATCAGGTTTTCAACATTCCGGTGCCGCAGATACAGGCGGCTATAGGCCAGTGGGTAAAACAATCCGCTTTCATAGGCTTGTGCTTTATAATCCCAGAGCTTTGCGTTCTCCAGAACGGTGCCGGAAAGGTCCGGTGTTCGCCAGTACATAATCGGGGCGCACATCGTATCTACCGCGCGGCTCAGCTGCTGCCAGCCGCCCAGACTGTACCAGCCGCCACCGAAGCCGCGCCGGTATGCCACCAGTTTTACCACCTTCTTCCCGTCAATGACGTATGCTTCAAACGGTACGGCGCTGTAATGCACAGAACGCTTGTAGATACGCCGCTCGGCGCAGAACACTGTAAAGACAGGATAGCTCCCGCACACGGTCGGCACTGTAATAAACGTCTGATCCGTGTGGCCGTGATTCATTGCGGTAGCGCTTTTCAGGGTGACGTTTTCCCCGCAGGCAGGGCAGTGCATTTCTGCCCCGTCTTGATATTCTCCCGTTGCATTGTTGAAATCATCCTCAATTCCAATTCCGTATGATAAACCATAGCCGTGGCAAGACTTCGCTGAAATCCATTCCGCTACACTCTCACGGCCGCATTCTGAACACCATAACAGCGCAGGGCGCTTTTTCCTGTCCCTGCGATAGTCTCCGCCGAAGCCCTCGCAATACCCTGCCACTTCTGCCTCTTCATGGCTGGCGGCTCGATAGCTCAGGACCCCCTTGCGGAATCGCTCACATTCTTTTTCAATGCAGGCGAACAGATCCTCCGGTGCTGTTTCAGGTATCAGTCTGCTGTAATCCATTGTTCAGCCCTCCCTCACAGAAAGTCGGCAAGACTGACTTTTGTTTGTTTTTGTGCCAGTTTGGCGTATGCCGTAAAATCAGGCCCATTTGCAAGGTCAATCCCTACCATCGGGATTCCGTAAAATTCCCGGATAATGCGGTCGGCCTCCGTGGGCGGGCAGCAGCCTTGATTCCCGTGACGGTGCTTGCTGGCATAGTCTGCTATTTTCTTCTCGCAGTCCTCCACGCTCATGCCCTTAGTGCCAAGGTCCTGCAGGACAATCTCAGCAGCAGAAGGCGGGGCGCTCCTGAGAATGTCTTTCAGCTGTTCACCCACGAAATAAGGGGTGCTGTCCTTTTCCATTTTGCTCTGCTGTTCGGTGATCGCCTCAATGGCTTTTTCTAAAGCTGTCATTGTTCTTGTCCTCCCGTTTTATGTATTCTGTGAACCGCCACCCGTTTGGCCGGGCTATATTGTCGATGAACAGGCGGCGCCTGTAAATATAATCCCTCTGGTTTTTGCGGATTGCTTCATGTTTTACCTCTACGGCTTCCACGTCCCTGCTTTTGTAGTAAATCAGAAAATCAGGTGTGTAGTGGGCAGCCGGAAGGGAAACGCCGCAGTATTCCGCTTTTGGCAGCAACTCAAACCGGACGTGCCGTTCTACGTGATCGATTTCCCCGGCCAGCTCTTTAGGCCAGATGAAGGCTGTGTAATATTCCTGTTCCAGCTTGCTGCCTTCGTCCGTCGCCGGTCCGGCTCTGGCTTTTTTCTGCTGCTTGTCCAGCTGACGCAGTTTTTCAATAACCTGCCGCTGGGCAGCTGGGCCTAAATCCTGTAATCTAACTCCCACACGGTCGCCCCCTTCGCTCCGGTATCCTGTGCATTTTCAGAGATATGGACCAGCCCCAATAATCGTTGTATTCCGCTTGGGCCTCTTTCAGCTTCCAGCCGGGGTATTTCTTTTCCCAGAACTCGGGGCTATGCAGCTTGGTGGGGTCTTTTGCTATGCGCTCAATGCCCCGCCGGGTGTATTTGGAATCGTTCGGGGTCGGTAGTATCGGGTCTCTAATGCCTCGTGTCCGCCGCCACCTGTGCTTCCGCTTCGGGTATTTCATCAAGTAGTTGGCCAGCGCTTCAAGACTGCTTTTGTCCATTTGCAGGCGGTCGGCGTTGGTCGTCCCCATCCGCTTTTTCTTCCGAACCCAGCAGCCTTCTATCTCGTCGCGGGTAAGCTGGCATTTCAAAATGACGTGATGGTGAAAACGGACGGCCTTCTGCCCTGTGTCCGGGTCTGCGTCTTGGTGTTCCGTCACTGTAATGGCTTCCGGGGCGGGCAACCCTCTGGCTTTGCACTTTGTCCGTAGCCTGCGAAGGAAGTTGCTTATGTCCCGGTCTGCCTCTTCCTCTGTCTTCGGTAAGAATTCATCGGAATAAGTCAGGCTGGTATGTGTGTCGGCTTCTGTGAAATTGGTATTCAACAGGCGGATGAACCACTTGCGGGCGCGTTTGGCATTATGGCCGTCCCAGTGTTCCGGGTTCTTACCCCGAAAGGGAACAGGGGTTACTTTCTGTTTTTCCCGCTGCCGGCTTTTCTGATCCGTGCCTACTGTATAAATCTCTATTTCCTGATATACGGCGTTCTGCTTGGTTTGCCCACAAACATACCGCCTTTCCCTCTGTACCGTTTTCATGCGGCACCCTCCTATATGTTTCTGGGACGGTTCTGTTTTTATCACCCCATACAAGCCCTTCACGCTGCCCTCTGGCAGCACCTGCGAAGGGTTTGCCCACAATATAAATGCAGGCATGTTTGACCCTTGGCACTTATGGAACCCCGGTCATTTCCGCGGCCGGGCTTCTTTTTTGCCCTTTGCAGTTAAATGCAAAGGGCTTTCTGTCTTTCCTTTTCAATCCATGCGGCGCCTTCCGCCCGGTGCGGTTCGTCATTATCTATCAGAATGAACGACCGACCGGCGCGGATCGCGGCCACCCCGGTACTTCCGCTTCCCGCGAAAAAATCCACCACCAGCCCGCCGGGATTTGTGTGTGTCCTGATGATCCGCTCTGTAATGTCTACAGGCTTCTGACAAGGGTGGTGCTTCTGCCCGGACTGTGCCTCCTGACTGATCCATATGTTGCAGTGGTTCGCATCCAGATTGTGGGCGAACCGGGCGGCATTGGCTTCCTGAATCTGATCGGCATAGCAGGCCATTGCGTTATTTCGTTCTGCTTCCAGACTTTCAAAAGTTCTGTACCCTTCCCAACTGTCACAATGGAACGCCGCCACAATTTTGAGATAGGTTTCGCGGGTGGGCAAAAGCCATTGCGTACTACCAAAACGGAAGCAATGGTCGGCGGACTGACCTACGGTTTCAATTATCTGACGCTTGGTGACACCTGTGTATTCCAGCAGGCGGCGGAAGTAATCACGAAGTGAACCGAAGTTCTCGGTGTTCAGCTTGGCCAGCTCAAGCCCTGTTTTGTTCCATGCGGTGCCGGCTGTACCCTTCACAAAGAACACGCAGAATTCGCCGATGTTGAACCAGCTGCGCAGGGTGTTGCCCTGGCCGGGGTTTACCCATATCTTTCGCCTGTGGTTGGGCTTGACCCATATTCCCCATGTAGCGAACCGCATATCTGTATTGCGCTCCAGCCAGTCACAAAGCCACGTGATCTTCTGTAGGTCGTTGTGCCAAAAGCCCAGCGTTCCATTTTCTTTGAGAATGCGCTGGGCTTGTATGAATGCCCGACCCATGAAGGCCATATAATCGGCCCTGCCCTCGAAACAGTCCCATGCTTTGTCCTTGCCCATGTAATAGGGCGGGTCTATCAGGACCATGTCCACGGTTCCGCTTTCAATGGCAGGAAGCAGCTGGAAGCAGTCGCCACAGTAGTAGCGTCCGGGTTGCAGCGGGGAAAAATCATAGTAGTACCAGAACCGGGCAGGCTCATGACTTTGATGATCCATGAGCCGCCACCTCCAATATTTCGCAAGCCTTGGCGTCCAGATAGCACCAGCTTTGCGGTGGGCGCTGGAACCCCAGATCCGAAATAGGCAGCGGGGCGGGGAAGCGGCAAGGGTTCTTGACCTCCCAGCCGTATACCCAGCCGCCTTTCCCGTAGTCTGTAAGGTATTCCATGCTGACCTGTGCACGTCTGGAAATTTCTTCCAGATATATGCCGCGGGTGCCTGCGTAGCTGCTACATTCAAAGTACCCTGTTATCGATCCCATCCCTCCGGCGCTTTTGCTTTCGTACAAATAGACCCGGAATGGATACTTTGCGGAATTTTCCCGGCAACGATGCCTTGGGACTGACTTCCGCAGTTCTACCGTTTTTGTCCCGGCGTAGATGTTGGTCGCGTGTACTGCCCGAATCGAAAGCAGCACCGCCCAGCCTTTTGCAGTCTCTTCCACCGTTACCACCAGCGCTTCCCACTTAAGAAATTGATAGCGTCCTGCTGCGGGTCGTCCGCCCGGTATCGGCAATGTCTCACAAAGATACGGGATGCTCTGCCCTCTATGAGCAGGCCACTGTCGATCCACTGCACAATTCTTCCGCGGTCCAAAAGCATACCGGCCGTTTCGCTTGGGACAAGCATACAGCTGTTGTTCCGTTCCTCCTGCCAAACCTCCATGCTTTCGTACATAAGCCAGGTGCGGTGGGTGGCGATAATTCGCTCATCGGGGTTATGCTTCGGGAAGTTCTCCACCATATCGAAGATAACGGTGTTGGTTTCCTTTTTCTTGACTTTGAAAGCCTGCCCCACTTCTGGCAGCCCCTTCATGTGTTCCGTTACCAGACCGAAGATTTTGGCCGACACATTCTTCCATCCAATTTCCACCATCCAGTCGTTTGCGCTCAGAAGGAGGATGCTTTCGCTTTCCGGGTCGGCCTCGATCTCCGCACGTCTGGCCACGGTGTAGCCCTGCCCCTTGTAGTCCTCGCGCATTGCCCGCAGAAGGGCGCTTTCATTTATGACCATAGCTCTTGCAGCCTCCTTAGCTCTTTTTCAGCGTCGCCCCGGTTCAGGAAGACAGTCTTGCCCAGACGTTTCAGATCATTGGGACGGAAAAGCCCGGTTTTCAGCGTGAACACGTCGCGGGTGCTGCGTCTCCGATGGACCACCACGTAGACCGTTACTCTGGCGTGTTTCAGGACTTGGAGAAGGCCCGCTTTCTCTTGCAGGCACAAGGCATTGAACGCCACCAGATCGGTGATCGCTTCGGTGGCAGCGTCCACTAGAGCAGCATTGTCACCCGGTTTGCAGGAATCATTAAGTGGGCAGGCTTTACAGCTGTCTGCCCGGTAATTGGCACCGCAGAGCGTCAGAGCGGTGAGAACTTCCGAAATACTCTTTCCCATGGCGTTACCCTACCAGTCCGACAATGCCCAGCACGACAGCAAGGGCGGTGATTAGAAAGACAGCCACCACGCCCACGATGCTGCCCTGCTGCTGGTTGGCGGCTGCCCGCTGGGCAGCAATGCGCCGGGCTTCCTCAACGGGGACGATATACCCCACGGTTCTGGTCACTTCCACGTTCAAGCGGTGATTCCGGTTGACCATGTCGATTACTTCCTGATCTTCTCTGTTGTCTATGTACTGCATGGTATTTCCTCCTTATTTTTGGGGCTTATCTTCTGCCCCGTCTGTTCTTTCTGATTTCGCCCAAGGTGTAACTCAGAAGTTCCGATTCCCGGCGCTGGGTTTCCCTTATACGGGCGCGGTCTGCACGGAAAGCCAGAAATTCCGGCTTTTGACAATGATCGGAACACGCCGGGTATCTGTCCGGGCAGCCCTTACATGGTGCATGTCGTGTGTCTGCCACCGTTAACCCTCCTGCATTTCTTCAAACCAAAAGTAATAGAACGGCCTGACCCCGGCAGTAGGGCAAACAGTTTTCAACGGTTCAATAACGGTTTTTGCTGATTCAATAACGGATTCTGGCCAGATCGGCGCAAAGTAAGAATCAAGTGTCGGAATACTGTCAAAACACTGCCGTTCATTTCCGTCAGGTCTTTCTATAACCATTTCATATACTGGTTGGCCGTTGTGGATCTTCACGTAGTCAAGTCTGGCTTTCCGCCGGGCACCATTCCGCTTTGGCTTCAACTCCAAACCGAACATGTAGTCGTCCTGCATATCCCAGCACCAGGCGGGTGGTTCTATCTTGATCTTGGGCTCATACGTCCAGCAATTTGACCATGGGCGCGGGCCTGCTCCTAAGCGGACATTGTACGGGTGCCTTTTTGTCAACTGCTCCGGCCTGTCAACACTCATAGCGTCACCCTTGTGTCCCATCCGATCCGCCTTAATTGCGTATAGGTACGTTGTGCGCTCAAACCCCAAATCCCACAATGTAAACGCTTCTCCTAGGCGGCACGGCGCCCAAATTTCAGAATCCCAGCTCATACCCAGTCTTTCACGGGTTCCCAGCCGTTGCCTTGGTCAATCTGCACCGATTCAATATTGATCGGGAGACCGCTATACCAGTCTCTTGTCTTGGTTACGGCTTCCTGAGCGGTGGCTGCCTTTATTTCATCGAAAACAGTAGGCCTTGCCCCGCTGGTCTGCTGATAACTAAAACCAACTTTGTATTCATTCATGCGGCCGTGTCACCTTCTTTTTCCTGCGCTCCCGATTTCCGGCGGACATGGCGATAAAGCCGCGGAGCAAATTGTCATTTTCGTAAACAACGATTCCGCTTGTCGTAACTACCCAATGGAACTTTGTCCCCGCACAGTCGGAACAATCCGATATTTCCTTGATTCTGAATCCAAGCTCCCGCAGGAAACGCGCAATTTCCTGCACGGTGCCGCAGTGCGGTGCCAACCAGTCCACTTCACTGCCTTTCGGTGCGTTCTCGGCTCTGTATTGCAGCTCACACCGCATTAGGTGACGCTGCAATCCCTCGTTAAATTCTCGGTCTGTCATTTTTGTGCTTCCTCCGTTCCTTCTCGATAAGGGCTGCAATGCGCTGCCCGGTTTCGGTCTTTAACCACCGTTCTGTTTCCTCTGGGGATGCCCAGAACTTCCCTCGGCAAATACCCGCCACCAGCAGGGCGGCAGCTTCGCTATTTACCCGCCCCATGGCGGCACCTCCTTACGCCGTTTCTGGTTTTGCAAATAAGTCCGCCACGCTACAGCCTAAAACTTCCGCCAGTTTTGGCAGCTTGTCCGCCCTAGGCATACGGGCGCCGGTTTCCCACATGGCTACAGCGGCCTGTGTGGTCTCCATGAGCTTTGCAAGCTGGGCTTGGGAAATGCCCTTTTTGATTCTGTACTCTCTGATTGCCGTCATTTTTTCAATCGCCTCCTTATCAATCACTATGTGTGATTACTATAGCATCACTAAGCGTGATTGTCAACACTAAATGTGATAATTTTCTAAAAACCCTTGCTTTTATAACTCTTTGTTATTATCATATGGAAAAGGGGTGGTTCTGTGTTTAGAGTTGAATTGAAAAAACAGCGTGAGACGGCTGGATTGTCTCAATATAAGCTTGCTGAGAAAATGGGTGTATCTCAAGCGACCGTCGGAATGTGGGAAAGTGGAAAGCGTGAACCCAATTTTGCAATGTTGTGCAAGTTGGCCGACTTTTTCGGTGTTACCGTGGATGTTCTTCTTGGTCGGAATGCTTGTGCTACCAAAGCGGTCGGCCTTCCGGCTGCCGATTTGGATTTGCTTCGCAAATTTCATGCCCTTGACAGCATGGCTCGTGCGCGAATTCTGAACGCGCTAGACTTTGAGTATCAGGCCGTTCCTACAGAGAATGCAAAATCATCCAGTTCCCCGGCGTAAAAAAATAACCCGCCACATGGACGGGTTTAGATATGCAAAAAGAAAAGGGGTCATTTTATGAAATGTAAGAAATGTGGTCAGGAAATCGACAACTCCGGCAAATTCTGTCCTCACTGCGGTACGCCTGTTGATGGTGGGCAACCGGCCAGCAATGCGAAAAAGGCCCAAAAGCCTTTTTATAAACGGTGGTGGTTCTGGCTGATTGCGGTCGTTATTCTGTTTGGTGGCTGCACAAAACTGGTCAGCACTCCCGCAGAAACTACCCCCGCCACGGAGACGGCAGCCGTGGATACAACCACCGAAGTGACGGTCGCAACGGTGGCCGAAGAAACGGTGGCAAATACGCAAGCTGTCGAAACACAAGCCGTTACAGATACCGCATCGGTCGGGGAAAAGAACGCACTGAGAAAAGCTCACGACTATCTAAACTATACTGCTTTTTCTTATACCGGTCTGATTGGACAGCTGGAATATGAGGGCTTTACAACTGAGGAAGCCACCTACGCGGTAGACAACTGCGGCGCTGACTGGTTTGAGCAGGCAGAGAAGAAAGCTGCTGACTATCTGAATTATTCCGCTTTTTCCTACACTGGGCTGATCGGGCAGCTGGAATATGAGGGCTTTACGACTGAGGAAGCCACTCGCGCAGCAGATAACTGTGGTGCAGACTGGAACGAACAGGCAGTAAAGAAAGCAAAGGAATATTTGGACTATTCTTCTTTCTCTCGTTCCGGGCTGATTAGTCAGCTGAAATATGAAGGCTTTACAACTGAGCAGGCCGAATACGGTGTAACCCAGAACGGCCTATAATTGTAATTTCCCGCCACAGCGGGGGCAAAGGGGTGAAATGCAGTGCGGGCGTTTATCTATGGCCGCTTTTCCAGCCATAAGCAGCAGGAATTAAGCATAGAGGCGCAAATTGATATTTGCAGGGAGTACGCCGAAAAACATAATATTACCGTGGTAGGGGAGTACGTAGACCGCGCCCGCAGTGCAAGGACTGAGAACCGGGCGGACTTCCGGCGGCTTATCCGCGACGCCTGCACCGGCGTGGTGGATTGTGTGCTGGTCTGGCGCTATGACCGGTTTTTCCGTGACCGTGCCGAAAGCGCCCTTTACCGCAAGCAGCTGGAAGCGGCCGGGGTTCACCTTATCAGTGTGACAGAGTTCATACCTGACGGCAGCGCGGGGGTCATCACTCAGGGCATGATCGAAACCGTGGCCGAATATTTCAGCGCCAAACTGTCCGAAGACGTTACCCGCGGCATGAACAAAGCTGCCCAGCACTGCCAGATCACCGGCGGCGCCCCTCTGGGCTACCGCCCCGGCCCGAACAAGCGCTGGCAAATTGACCCCGTTGGTGCTGAGCTGGTAAAACGCTGCTTTGAATGGTATGACAGCGGTAAGTCAATGGGGGAGTTGGCCGACCACTTTAACAAGGAAGGCCACAAAACCGCAAAAGGGAATTCTTTCAACAAGAGCAGCTTTACCACGATCCTGCGGAACAAGAAATATATCGGAATCTATGAATATGACGGCACTGTCAGCATTGCCGGTGGCGTTCCCCGAATCATAGAGGATGACCTGTTTTTCCGGGTACAAAGAAAGATTGACGCCAACCGCCACCGCCCCGGTGCCTATAAGGCAGAAGTACCGTACCTTCTCAGCGGGAAGCTGTTCTGCGGCAAATGCGGCAGCCCCATGACCGGAACGGCCGGCACCGGGAAAAGCGGCGTCCGCCATTACTATTATATTTGCAACAACCGCCGCGCCAAAAAGTGCGACAAGAAAAATGTCCGGCTGGATTTGATCGAAGAGGCCGTGCTGCAATCCGCCCTTGACGTGCTGACGGACGATAACATATCCTATATTTCTGCGGAGGTAGAAAGACGCTGCTCGGAAAACAGCGGCAACAAGGCATTGGTCGCCAGTCTTCGGGTGCAGTTGACCGAAGTGGAGAAGCAGCTGAAGAATATAGGCAATGCCATAGCACAGGGCATTATAACGGAGACCACAAAGCAAATGCTTATGGATGCAGAGGCAGACCGTGCAGCCCTCCGGCAGCAGATCGACCGCGCCACAGTGCAGGCGTCCTTGGAGGTCAAAGCGGAAGCGGTGGCCTGCTGGCTTGACGGTTTCCGCCACGGGGACAGAAAAAGCCCAGAGTTCCGCAAAGATGTTTTTGGAGCGCTGGTTCATTCCGTATTTGTTTACGACGATTATATGAAAATTATATTCAACGTAGACAGCGCCGGAGCGGCTTTGGTGCCGTTCTCAGCGGTGCAAAATGCGGCTACGTCTGATTTCGTCGGCGCCCTCCCGGGTTCGTATTTGGGCGGGTCAGGGGTACCATGACGAGTGTTCTTATAGGATTTGATCCTTTGAGAACACTCGTCATTTTTATTGCCCATTTTGCGCCGGTTCGTAACTGACATAGACACCTCCGCGGGTGTTGACGGTTACATCAGGCACGGGCATGGACGGGGTATCCGGGATAAACAGGGCACCGACACAGTTGTAGTAGATGGTCAATTTCTGGACCCATTCGCCGTTGATTTTCTCGGCTTGGTGAACCTCAATGTGGATTATGAACGCAGTTCCTGGCGGTACATGGACTATGACCAGAAGGCAATGCCCCATGAAGATTTGGACTGCTATAAAATTGGTGGCGCAAATCACACGTTTTGTGATACAATGGACGCATACATGATCGGTAAAGGCGGCGGAAGCGCTTATGGTGGAAAATGGAGACCAAATCCCAATAAGCCGCAAGACCAGCGCTATCTGGGAAATCCCGGAGAAATCAAAAGAACGATAATGAATAACGGTGATGTTTACAAGACAAAAATGGGGCCTGATGGGCGGGCGGAAATGGAACGGCATGAGACAAATCACAACCGTGGAGATAAGCATACGAACCCACATGACCACAGAATTAGCTGGGATAATCCAGATGAACATCCGGTTCCAGGTCCGCCGATCAATTATCCGAATGGTGCACCAGAATTTAAGAACTTCAGCGAGGTGTTTTGCATGAAGGAAATAATTGTTCCATATGGCAGTATGAATTTTGAAACCATCAGTGAATTTAAGCGCAGCATCAACTGGGGTGCTGAGATTGAATTTGAGTGGAATGGGGCTGTGTTTAATATCATCAGATATGGTACCGATGGGAAAATAACAATCTACGCAGCAAATAAACCAGAAACTGAGAAAGTATGTGAGACGGCGGATGAGGCGCTGGAATACATGGTTGGCGATGATAGATTGCGGGACATCATTACCAAGGTTCATGTTGTATCCCGGTCGATTTGAAAAAGATGCCTATGTGAAGTGAAAAAAATAGGAAATTTGATGCTCTGAAATCCAAAAAAACGTTGGCTTAACAGTGATAAGGAACTAATTTACTTATCAACTGTTAGCTGACGGTTTCCGGGGTGCATACGGACAAATCCCGTCTGATTTCTAACAGGAAGTCAGACGGGATTTTCGCTTTATATTACGAATTATGGAGGACATACCATGAAAACCTTAATATCTTGTGCCTACAATATGGATAATTGCTGTGTGGAAGTGAAATTCAGCGACGGCAGTATGATTGCGATTGACACTATCGTCGTTGAGAACGAGATTGCTGACAATATGTATCAGCGGTCAGAGCTGGATTATTTGATCTACAACGCTCCTTTGGAGTATGCAGACCTTATCTTGAACGGCGATCCCGAAACCTATTTGAAAACTGTAACAGAATACAAGCCTTGGGATAGCTGACAACACGCTGCCCGCAGGAGAAAATCCTGCGGGCGTTTTTCTGTTTATATTATTTCCCTCCGTTGGATCTCAATTTAGGAAAGAAGATGACAATCTTGAAGCTCTTTCCCCACTGGGAAGCTGCTTCCAGATGAAGATTTAGATCGTCGGCCATCTTCTTAACCAGGTAAAGTCCCATACCGGTAGCCTTCTTTCTGCTGTCAGTAGAATCCCCGGTAAAGCCCTTTTGAAAAATGTACGGCAGATTATATTTTTTTACGCCAATGCCGTTATCTTCAACAGAAAGGATATCTGCAGTCTCCGAATGTATCACGGAAATTGTAAGCATGGGACTATCGCTGCTATATTTGATGGCATTGCTAACGATTTGTCCCAACATAAACTGAAGTCCTCTACGGTCTGTATAGACTGTTTCAGATTGCAGTTTGTTGAGAATGACAAAATGCTTCTCTTCAAGAAGTGGGGCATAGTCCTCCAGAACTTCACCCAAGCAGTCATTCAAATTGACATCCTCAAATCGGTAATCCTTTGTACTGCTCTTCAACCGGGCATAGTACAGCATCTGCGTGACATCCTCCTGAAGCTGACTGCGGACATAATCCAGCTTTGCTTGCAGGGAAGGAGAGATTTCATCGTTCCGGTTATCCAAGAGCATGGTCAGCAACGATAGGGGCGTTTTCGCTTCATGTGCCCAGCCCTCCACGTATTCTTCATAGTCCCGTAGGGCATCCGCCATATTGTTACTCTCGTTTTTGTATTCCCGTAAAACCGAAGCCAAAAATCGGACAGATTCTCCTTCTTTCTGACTAATGGCACTGAGCAGCCGTTCTTCATTGCAGATGGTAGGATCACTGAGGAAATCTCGGAACAGTTCCATGTGGGTGTTCTCCCTCTTGTTTAGTACAAACAGAATCGCTGAAAACAAAAGGATGCTCGTCAGAACTACTAACCCGATCAAGGTTTGAAATACCTGAATGTCAGAAATCCAAAGAATGACAGCGCAAAAGCAATCCACGCCCAGCAGCAACAGAAGCCAGGGGTAGTACCGTTCTATCATGTGCCAAAGCTGCTTCATAGAGACACCTCCGCTTCCAAACGGTAGCCCATTCCTCGAACTGCAACGATTCGCTGCTTCATTTCAAGGGCGGACATCGTTTTTTTCAGCCGGGTTAGGTTAACCTGCAAGGCATTTTCATCTATGTATTCCGTGGTTCCCCATAGTGCCATGCAAAGCTGCTCCGTCGTGACCAGAGCATCGCCGCCGGACAAAAGAGCGACCAACAGTTTTCCCTGATTTTTTGGAAGCACCACAGAGGTATTATGAATATAAAGCGTGTAGGTCTGCTGGTCTAACAGGAAATCTGGTCCCTCTATGAGATTGGTACGGCCTTCATACCTTTTGAGAATATTGGATACCCTGGCAAGAAGTCGATCTTTTCTGCACGGCTTCGTCAAATATTCATCGGCACCCAACTGGAACGCTTGCAGTTCATCCTTTACCTGATCTCTGGAAGTCAGCACCAGGACGGGGATAGCAGTTTTATTCTTTAGCTCCTGGCAGATTTGAAAGCCACTGATCTCCGGCAAGTTCAGGTCTAAGATCACAAGGTCAGGGCGGAGGGCTGCCAAGAGCCGAGCGGCATCTTCAAACTCGGTAATTGCCTCCACAAGATAGCCGTCCTTTTGGAGCATATCGCAGAGTTCTTCCCGCATATAGACTTCATCTTCCACAACAGCAATTCTTTTCATGACAGCACCTCCTTCCAAATTATTCTTCTCTCTGCGGCTGCATCAGTGTCAGCAAATACCGATCACTGGAGCGCTTGACCACTCTCATATAAATATATTCTATCACGCAAAGTAGTAAAATCATAGCAGCAGATACAAGCAGCATTTCAGACACTGTCCCACGGGTTCGGGACGAGAGTATCCCTGTAAATAACGCCCTGACTCCAAACAGACTGCTGACAGCCGCAACCAATACAGGAAGTCCCATAAACCAGGTAATTTGCTTTCCAGCAGACTGGCAGAGGGTTTCGTAAGTAGCTCCCAGGCGGATCAGGGTCTGGTATCTGCGCCCGGTTTTCTGCTGACTCATCAGGAACTGAACACCCACGATGGTGTTGGCAACTACCAGGAAAACAATCGCAAGATAGAGGGTAATATAACTGGATGCTATGGTGTAGAAAAGCTGACGACCTATATTCTGAAGATAGCTTTCATATTCAATGCCAGTTTCGTCCAGCTTCTCGTTCAAATCCAAATATGCAGTCATAAGGCTATTTCCATCCAGAGCCTGCTCACTGAGCACCGCATTGACATAGGTATCATACATTCCCTGGCTATAATATAGGAATGCTTCATCCGGAAGAATCAATGCAAAGGACAAGGTTATAGAACGGTCCGTGACCAAATTCACAGACTGAACCTCTCCTGTAAGATGAATCGGACTACCATCCAGTTCCACCTTGGGCTGTCCGGCCAATACTTGGTTCAGCATTGTGGTACGACTTACCGTAGTAAACTCTGTATCAATATAGACAGCGGCCTCCTTTTCGCCTAATTGGAGAGCCGGTTTGCCGGACAATTCCAACAAACGATTATAGTCCGATAAACAAATCAAATATGGGTATGTGGCATAACCAAGATTGTTCAGAAGGACATCCCGGTCTTCCGACTGGGGCAGGCTCCGAAGAGAGTCCATAACAGCGTCCATGCTGTAGGCATTATCATAATCTTCTGTGGTGCGAATACGCCCAACCCTCATTTCAAAAAGCTCTGAAAATTGATTTTCCAAACCGTTTTCTTTCAGGGCTGCCTTTATATTCGGAAGAACCTGCGATGAATCTTCTGCAGTATGATCTTCAAAAGTATAGTCGATTACATGGCCAGAAGACAGGCTATTCGTTCCTGCAATTCCTACGCCCGCACCAAAACAACACAGCGCCGCCAGAATCAGCAGGGAGCTGATGGCCATGGAGGTTGACTGATGAATAACATTCTCCTGAATCTGCCGGAAGGTAAATACATGAAGCTGCTTATTTCCTTTTCCTTTCTTAACAATCAAAGCAATCAGCGCACGCATCCCATAGAAAAGCAGCATCGTACCAACTATGCCCAACAGCAAAGTCAGTCCCATCATACTTACCTTTGTCCATGCAATTCCCTGAATCGCCATGTAGTAAGCCACTGCCAACATCACACTTCCGCATATAGCAGCCAGTCCATAGATAACAGATGGCATTTGCTTTTTGGGGCGGTTCGTTGGCTGGGATAGCAAAGTACCGATCTCCTGGCGGCTGATTCGTCCACTCAAAATCAGAAGTGCCGTCAGCTTAATTGCCAGAAATCCTGCCAGCGTCCATTCAATTGCAGACCAGGATAAAGAAAACTGATGACCGATGATCCCCATGCCTACCAGCTTGGCGGTGACAAGACTGACAATTTCTGAAAGCACCACAGCCACAGGTAAGCCTATGAGCATGGCAAGAATACTGGTCAGGAAATCTTCCGCCAGAAGCATACCAAACAGTTTACTTCTACGCATCCCCAACATTAGATAAACACCAAACTCATGCCGTCTGCGCTCGAACTGATACTTGCAGGCAAAATAGATCAAAAAGAACAGAATACCGAGGGTCATCCCATAAAACGCAGGAATCAGAAGCAGGAGTTTGTCAACTGCGTCACTCTCCATTTTCTGCAAAAAGAGCATCACATCTTGAGTGGAGATGGAAAGAATCATGTAAAAGGCAACAATAGAAATCACCAGGGAGCTGAAAAACAGACCGTTTTCCTTTCGGCTGCGGTGGCTGTTCCGAAGAATGAGATTAGAGAACATTTGCGCTGCCCCCTCCCAGTTGCGCCATCACCTTCAGGATGCGCCCGTAGAACTCCTGCTGGCTTTCGTCTCCACGCCGAAGCTCATGAAAGATCACGCCGTCCTGGATGAACAGAATGCGCTTGCAAAAGCTGGCGGCATTGGAATCATGGGTTACCATCAGGATCGTAGCTTGTTCGTCACGATTCAGGCCGGACAGCTTCTCCATAAGACTTCTTGCGTTCTTAGAATCCAGCGCACCCGTCGGTTCATCGGCAAGGATCATTTGGGGATGTAAGATCAGAGCCCTTGCTGCCGCAACACGCTGACGCTGGCCGCCGGACATCTTGGACGGAAACTTATCCAGAACATCAGTGATTTCCAGATAGTCAGCCAACTGCTTCAGCCGCTGGCTGCTTTCTGCTTCGGATACCCCATGCAAGGAAGTCGGGAGCAGGATGTTTTCCCTGCCAGTCAGGTTGTCCAGCAATTCAAAGTTCTGGAATAGATAACCAACTTTTTTGCCACGGTACTCTGCAAGAGCCTTTCCCTTGAGGGATTGCAGAGTATCGCCTTCCACCTGAATGCTTCCACCTGTGGGTTGAATCACAGTCGCAATACAATTGAGCAGTGTGGATTTACCGGAACCGCTGCTTCCCATAATGCCGAGAAACTCTCCCGGCATCACCTGGAAGGTGATCCCATTCAGTGCCTTTGTTTGACTTGGCACATTGCCATAGATTTTTGTTAAATTTTCAATATTCAAAATGGGTTTCATGTGAATACCTCCTATCATTTGTAATAAAATGATAGCATGGGAACACAGCAAATACCACTTACAGTGGTTGTAAGGATTCAAGATATAAGTGGCGGCTCAAGGGGGACGAGCATATATTTTGTAAGAGCATCAGGCGACAATGATAAAATATACCGGATCGCCTCCTTGGCAAACCAGTTCGTTTTAATTGTATCCCAATCAGCAAGTCGGATAATCTCTGCTGTGCCGTTCTCAAAATCAACTGAAATTTCGCCCCATTCGCCGTCGCAGTCTGCTTGGTATTCGTAGATTGCGGCGGCGA
>ERZ827458.356-NODE-356-length-67898-cov-10.221836_pt1 | contig 67898 bp, 70 predicted proteins | sample MGYA00519706_ERZ827458 | MGnify/ENA primary metagenome ERZ827458 (study PRJEB31778, sample SAMEA3449309) | human gut metagenome | biome: human gut; feature: human-associated habitat; material: faeces | place: United Kingdom | collected 2010/2012 ...
CTTATTCTGTATCGTTTTCAAGGTTCGTTGCTCTCAAGCGAGCTTGTACATAATACCACGTGCTCGTTTTTCTGTCAACACTTTTTTTGAAGTTTTTTTACTTTTTTTGCATCTTTTCTTAAAACCCTTATCTTTCAACGGGTTCAGGTTTGTTCGATTTGCGCTTTTCTTTCGTCTGCCCCCGATTTTTTCGTTATCGTCCGGCCATTTCGTCGCTTTCCTCCTCACTTTATATGCTATTTTTACTCAATACCCGTTCTTTCATGCTCCCCCAGCTCCCTTACCATTGTAGAGTTCTTTCGTCATTTCTGTAACTTTCCATCCAAACCGATTGACTTTCTCCCAATCTTTGGCATATACTCCATCCGTGTTATCTGTTCTAATACAGTTGTAATAAGGAGGCGGAGTCTTGTTTCTGCTCAACCCTAAAAGTAAGCTTCCCTTATATGAACAGCTTGTCGAGCAGCTGCGCAAGCAGATCGTTTTAGGCAACGCCGCTCCTGGTTCGCCGCTGCCTTCTGTACGTCAGTTATCCGTCGAACTTGGCGTTAACCCAAACACCATTCAGAAGGCCTACCGGGAAATGGAACAGGAGGGGCTAATCGTCTCTCTGCCCGGCCGAGGCAGCTTTGTCACCAGCGATGTTGCCAGAATGCAGGAGCGCCAGCGCGCCGCTGAACTTGCCAATCTGGAAAAAGCGCTCCGTCTGTGCCGGGAGATTGGAATCTCTTATACGTCCGTTCAGGCACTGACCAACAAGGTGTATAAGGAGGAATCCTCTTGCTGAAAGCCGACCATATTCACAAAAACTTTGGTACAAGAATTGCCCTCGATGATGTCAGTCTTACGCTGGAACCCGGCCATATTTTTGGTTTGCTGGGCACTAATGGTGCCGGAAAATCCACGCTTCTTCGCATCCTTTCCGGGCTGTACCGTCCCGATCACGGAAAGATTACGCTGGATGATGCTCCCGTGTTGGAAACGTCCTCCAGTAAACGGGCGATCTGTTATCTCAGCGACGAGCCCGCCTTTCTGATGAACGCCTCCATATCGGAAATGGCGCGTCTCCAAGCGTCCTTTTATCCCGATCACAGCGACGACAAACTGGCGGAACTGTGCCTGCGCTTCTCGCTGCCGCTGCATGAACGTATCGCCAGCTTTTCCAAGGGCACTCAAAAACGGGCTCAGATTTGTCTTGGTCTGGCCCGCAATCCGCGAGTTCTCTTGTGCGATGAAACCTTTGACGGTCTCGACCCCGTTATGCGGGAAAGCTTCAAGCGTGTTCTCAGTCAGGAGACCTGCGACCGCGGACTGATTACCGTTCTGGCCGGTCATAATCAGCAGGAAATGGAGGACATCTGCGACAGCGTCGGCTTTTTGCACGAAGGAAAGCTGGTGCGCTGCGGTGATCTGGACAGTCTGCTGGGCGATGTGCAGAAGGTGCAGTTCATTCCCGGCGAATCAATGGACGATTCCCGGCTGGCCTCCTTCTCCCCGCTGCGGGTGCAGCGTCAGGGGCAGCTGATCGTTCTGACCGTCCGTTCACATCGCGGAGAATTGGAACAAAGGCTTCGCGACCTAAAGCCTTTGTTTTTGGATTTTTTGCCTCTTTCTCTGGAAGAGATCTTTATTTTGGAAATGGAGGATCAAGGCTATGCGAAATAAACGGCTTCATCCGACCCGTTTTTTCCTGCACCGCTATTTCTATCTGGGCGTTGCGATGCTGGCGGTCTTTTTTCTGGTGCTGCCCATGCAGGCCCTGGTTCGTCTGCCCCAGTCTCTGGATCGTTGGAATCAATCGGTTCTGGGATCCGGCGGAACGCTGGCCGATCTTGCCCCGGAAATTCGTTCCTTCCTTTCCGGGTCGCTTCTTTATTCTCTTTTAGGGCTGGAAGGACTCTGCATCCTGTTCGCCGTTACCGGCTTTCTTTCTGCCATGATCCTGTTCCGTCACCTGTTTTCCCGGCGTAAGGGAATGCTGGTTGTCTCCCTTCCCGATACACGTGCGCAGGATTTCGGCCGCCGCTTCGTCTGCTTTCTGCTTTTCAGTGTGTTACCGATTCTTGTCAGCTATGGGCTCTACCTTCTCGTGATCGTCCTCAACGGCCTGACCGATTACCTGCTCTGGGGAAAGCTCCTCGCCCGTATGGCCGTCCTTCTGCTGATTCATTTTTATGGTTTTGCCGTCGGAGTGCTGTCCTGTGTGCTGACCGGCTATTTCTGGGCTGCTCTGCTGGCGGGAGCCGTGCTGACGGTTTCCTTTGAGGGGACTTTTTATCTCTGGAGCACCATCGCCGGACATTATCTGGATACGATTCCCGATACCTTCTATCGAGATTGGCTGTCCCGTCTCTCGCCCGCCTACGTTCTATACAAAAATCTCTATCAGCCCGGAGTCGTTTCGCTTTGGCCGGGGCTTGCGGCCATTCTGCTCATGGGCGGACTGGCGCTGTACCTATACCGTCTGCGCCCCCTGGAAGCCGCCGAGCATACCTTGGCCTTCCATCCTTTGGAATGGATCATGGAGCTTTTTTTGGGCATTGTCGGCGGAACCGTGGTCGGCGCGGTGATCTGGTATACCGCCGGAACGGAACTTTCGCTGCTTCTGGGACTGTTTTTGGGAACGCTGCTGGTTTCCGGGCTGTGTTATCTGGTCTTCCACCTGCGGCTCACCGGCATTTTCCAGCGCTGGTATTTACCCGTCTGCACCTCCGTGGTACTGCTTCTGGCTGTGGTAGGGCTTCACTATGACGTGTTCGGTTACGACCGCTGGCTTCCTTCCCGGGATGATCTGACCGCCATCACCTATCACCCGCTCTTTTCCGATGACGCCAGCGCCGTTACCCTCACTTCTTCCGAAGCACTGGACGCAGCCTATGACTGGGCCGTCCTTCTGCGGGACGAAGCCGCTCAGGAGCCCAACGAAATGAAGCAGCGCTTCACGCGCAACACCGCCAACGTCTGCATCACTTACCAGCTGGGCCGGCGAAAGGTCAGCCGCCTTTACGAAAACAAAACCGCTCGGGATCAGAGCGCCGCTCTCATGAAAATTCTTTTGGAAAGCGACGATTACCGTTCTGCGCAGACTGGGCGTTATTTCCTGCAGCACCCCGAATCCGTCCGCTCGGTTTCCGTTTTCCCGGAGCTGCCCTATTATTCCCGCAGCACCTATAGCCGCTGTACGGCTGACAGCGCCGACCCCTCCTGCACTTTTTCCATCGGCAGTGTCTTGGAAGCACTTCAAAAGGATCTGGTTTCCCGCACCTACAATGATCTGCTGGCGGAGCCTCTCTTTACCCTTCAGCTGACCGGCCTGAATGAAGAAGGACAATTTTCTTCTCTTGTGCTGTCGCTTTACCCCTCGGATCATCATGTCCTGAACGCGGTTTTCGGCAGCCACAAAGCGGAAGTGGTAGACTTCGTTTCCGGCGGCTATGCGGCCTCGGAGGACGTCATCGCCGTCAAGCAGATCTACAGCGTTCCCGCCAGTGCGCTTTACGCCTCGGAGCGTTCCTTCCATCCCGAGTGCCTGTTGGACACGCAGGTAGCCGACTCCCCGGAGCAGGCGGCTCAATGGGCGCGCCAGACCGTGACCGATGAAAGCTCCTATCGCTACTATGCCCCCGATTTCCGCCCTGACAGCTACAGTGTTCTCTATCTTTACCGTCAGGACGATCTGGAGGACTACCGCCGCAGCGCCGCTCTCACCTTCGATCCTCTGCACCCGGAAACGCTCCCCGAAGCCGGTAATTTCTGGTTCCAGTGCCGTTATTTTCCCGGCGAATAGCTGCTGCTTTTCCTTTGATGCAGGCAAACGGAATACACGCTTTGCTTGCTGGTGGGAAGGCTGACTTCCCCATTTCCATGCTTCCGACATTCATTGGTCGGCATCGCTGACCGCCCCCGAAATTTCTTCCGGCAGCGGCGCCTCGAAAGTTTTCCCTCCGTTTCTCTGCCGCAGATTCCCGCCAAATCCATGTGCGGCCCAAATTGCCCGTATCCCCTACGCTTCCCCATTTTAAAAGGCCTGCGTTCCCTTTTCCAAAGAGAGACGTAGGCTTTTTTCCTTTGCCGTTTTCTTACCTCAAGCCGTGACGCGCTGTTCAAACGTTTTTTCCTTTTCCATGACTTTTCTCCCTCCGCCGGTGAATCCTCATTTCCGTCAACACCCTGCGCCATCCCCATCAACAGCCCGCATTCGTTCCCTTCAAAACGGCCTCTGGCTTCTGAAAAAACATTCGTCCGCCAGCGCCCGTGAACAGTGACCCCCGCTTCACATTGCTTGCTTTGGACTACATTGACTTTTTCCCATCCTTAAGCCTTTTCATGAAGAAAGAACTATAGCGTAATATCCATGTGCTTTCCGACATCATCTCCGCTTTTGGGCAAGTAAAGACCCGTCCTCCTCCCTGGCAGGAAAAGAGCGGGTCTCTCATCTATTATTGCTTCTCTTTCGGCGTAAACAGCTCGAAGATCGGATAGTCGTATTCCTTCTGCACCCGATCCATCAGCTTTTGATCCCTGATGGTCCATGCCGCCAGATAAGGCCTGAACAGCTTCTTTTCCAGCCACATGCTCAGGTTGCCGTCCTCCGCCGCGCAATAGGCCACAAAGTGGGGCCGGGTCAGGCACAAAGGCAGCAGATACTTCATGGCAAAGTGCTCGAAGCGATTCAATTCGCCCGGCTTCCACTTGCCGCCGGAAGCCAGCTCGCCCCGCACCACCTCCGGCGCGTGCTGACGGAACCACCGCACTGCCAGAGGATGAAAACTTTCCACGCAGTATGCGCCCTTGTAGCGGCGCAGCTGCTCGTAGGCCGCCTCGCAGGTCTGGGCAATGCGGTCGTGGTACTTGATCTCCACGATCATGGGCGTTTTGCCGTCCACCAGCGCCAGCACCTCGGAAAACAACGGGATTTTCGAGCCGTCCGGCAGCGGGTATTCCTGCAGCTGGGCATAGGTCTGGGTATACAGATCCTTATCCATCCCGCAGACCCGCTTCAGGCTCTTGTCATGGAAGACCACCAGCTGATCGTCCGCCGTCAGCTGCACGTCCAGTTCCATGCCGTACCCGGCCTCTACAGCCCGTCGGAAGGCTTCCAGGCTGTTCTCCGCCACCTGATGATTGCCGTCGTGCAATCCACGATGCGCATACAGCCATCCCTTGAGCGCACTGTCGTCCGGCTTTTTTGCCGCCGGGGCGATCAGCCACAGATATACCAGAAACAGTACCGCCAAAATTCCAAGAATCCACCATACCACCGTCATGTTCAGTCATCTCCTACATCAAAGGCTTCCAGTTTGCTCTTGGGCGGCTCAGGCTTGTTGTCTCCGTGCCGGGCCAGACTGATGGTCACAAAGGAGATCGCCACCATCACCGTCGCATAGGGCATCAGGGTCTGATAGCCCACGTGTTCCAGCAGCAGACCGCTCAAAATGGGCGTAATGATCTGCGCAGCCATGGAGAAAGTGTAGTAATATCCCGTGTACTTGCCCACGTCGCCGCTCTTGCTGATCTCCACCACCATGGGATAGGAGTTCACGTTGATCATGGCCCACGCCACGCCCACCAGTGCAAACACCACGTATACCGCCGGATGGAAAGCGGTAAACAGACCCGCCGTGGCAAAGCAGACCGCCAGCAGGATCACGCCCGCCTGGATCAGCTTTTTCCGTCCGAACTTGCTGGACAGGATGCCCACCGGCAGATAGCTCAGCACTGCGCCCACGGTGGCCACCATCAGGCACAGGGACGCCGCCTTGATGTCATAGCCCCACTGTACCTGCATGTACCGGGTGAAGGCCGAGGTCACGGCGTTGTAGCCCATGAACCAGAACGCCACGGAGAACAGGATCAGCCACAGGCTGCGCCGCACGTCCGGGGCCAGTTCGCCGAAGGCCTTCCCGCTTTCCTTCTTTTCCTCGGCCTCCGCCTCTTTTTCCTCGTCGGTCTCCATGGCCGCCACTTCCGCAGCCAGCTTGTTTTCCCGCACCGTCAGCACCAGCACGATCACGGAGATCGCCATCAGCAGCGACACCGCCAGAAACAGCATCGTATAGTCGTTCCGGCCCGTAGCGCCCGCGTGGACCAGCAGCCCCGTCACGCCCAGCGTGAACACGCCGCCCAGTGCGCCCATCAAATTGATGATGGCGTTGGCCTTGCTGCGCAGGGGCTTGGGGGTCACGTCCGGCATCAGCGCCACGGCTGGCGAACGGTACGTGCCCATGGCGATCAGCAGCAGACCCAGCGGGATCACGAACAGCAGCAGCTTTTCATGATTGTCCGCATAGGGCAGGATGTTCATCAGGATGACCGCCGCAGCCGTGCCGCCCAGAATGAAGGGCGTGCGCCGCCCCAGCTTCGTGTGGCACTTGTCGGACAGCTTGCCGAAGAACGGCAGCAGGAACAGCGCCAGCACGTTATCCATGGCCATCACTACGCCCACCAGACTGTCCTTCATATGGAACGTGTTTTTTAAGATCAGGGGGATTACGTTGTCGTACAGCTGCCAGAACGCGCAGATGGACAGGAACGCGAAGCCCACCAGCAGCGTCCGCTTGTAGTTCAGTTTCATCTCTTTTCCTCCGTCCTTCGAAAAGGCCGGTTTGCCCCTGCCTTTCCTTACTTGTCCCTCATATATACCCCAAATGAAAGCTAAAAGTCAAACCTTGTATAACGCTTCATAAAATGGTATAATAAAGGTTACATCGAAAGGAGGCGCACCCCATGGACAGCATGACGGGCTACGGCCGCGGCGCCGCCCGGCGGGACGGCCGGGAAATCACCGTGGAATTGAAGGCGGTCAACCATCGTTTTCTGGATTTGTCCTTCCGCGCTCCCAAAAATCTTTCCTTTCTGGAGGACGCGTTCCGTTCCTTTCTGAATGAAAGCGGCGTGCGGCGCGGCCATGTGGACATTTTTATCAACTACGCCAATCACCGGGAGGACGCTCAGACGGTGCTGTTGGATCGGGAGCTTCTCCACAGCTTCCGCAAGGCGTGGCATGATTGCGAAGATCTTCTGGACTTCTGCAAGAAGCCCGATGCCGCCGAGGTGCTCTCCATGAGCGGGGCTTATTCCCTCCGTCAGGCGGACGAGGACGCGGAAGCCGTCACGGCGCTGGCGCTGGAAGCCGCCCGGGAAGCCGTGGACGCATTCCTGCGGATGCGCCACACCGAAGGCGAAGCCCTCGCCCGGGATCTGCTTTCCAATTTGGACGCGCTTTCCACTCTTCGCAATGAAATCGCCCAGCGCGCCCCGCAGGTGCCGGAGGATTACCGCAAACGTCTGCAGGCCCGGCTGGCCGAGTGGCAGGTGGCCGAGGCCGATCCCCAGCGCGTCGCGCAGGAAGTAGCCATCATGGCTGATCGCTGCGCCATCGACGAAGAACTCAGTCGGCTGGAAAGCCACATTTCCCAGTTTGCCGACACGGTTCACACCGCCCAGGAAGCGGGCAAAAAGCTGGACTTCCTTCTGCAGGAAATGAACCGTGAGGTCAACACCATCGGTTCCAAGGCTTCCGACAGCGAGATCGCCCGGCGGGTGGTCGCCGCCAAATGCGTGATTGAAAAGCTGCGCGAGCAGGTGCAGAACGTAGTCTGACGCTTCCGACAGGAGGAACTTTCATTGCTTCGACTCATTAACATCGGCTTTGGCAATATGGTGGCGGCGGATCGTATCATCGCCATCGCCAGCCCCGACAGTGCGCCGGTCAAGCGGCTCATTCAGGAAGCGCGGGAAAGGCACCGGGTGGTGGACTGCACACAGGGCCGCCGCACCCGCGCCGTCATTCAAACGGACAGCGATCATCTGATCCTTTCCGCCATCCAGCCCGAAACCATCGCGGGCAGGCTTACCGATAAAGACCCCAACTCCAAAGATGAGGAAAGAGAGGCTTGATCCATGGCTGTTTCCATTGCACGTAAGGGGATGCTGCTGATTATTTCCGGGCCTTCCGGCGCGGGAAAAGGCACTCTGGTCAAGAAACTTTTGAGCAGCGACCCCAGCTTCCGGCTCAGCTGCAGCGTCACCACCCGTCAGCCCCGAGAGGGAGAGATCGAGGGCGTTCACTATTACTTCATCGACGATGCGAAGTACGCCCAGTTGGTGGAGGAAAACGCCTTTCTGGAGCACGCGTCCGTGCACGGTCACAGCTACGGCACCCTGCGGGAGCCTGTGGAAAAGATGATCTCCGAGGGCCTGAACGTGGTGCTGGAGATCGATCCTCAGGGTGCGCTTTCCGTTATGGAAAACGCCAGCGATTATGTCAGCGTTTTCATCCTTCCCCCCAGCTTTGAGGATCTGCGGGTGCGCCTGCATACCCGCAATACCGACGACCCGGTGGAGATCGAGCGTCGGCTGAACAATGCCCGGGGCGAAGTCCGCAAGGTGGATCATTACCAGTACGCCATCATCAACGACAATCTGGAGCTGGCCTATACCCAGCTGCAATCCATTGTCCGCGCCGAGAAGCAGCGCACCAGCCGCTTCCATCCCCATATTCTGGACGACTGATTCGTCCGTCTGCCCATCACTTCCCATTATTTGAAGGAGGAACATTCCATGGCCATTGTCAATCCTACCATCGTTGAACTGTCTGAAAAAGTGGATTCCCGCTACACCCTCGTGGTGGAAGCCAGCAAGCGCGCACGCCAGCTGGTGGACGGCGCTCAGCCTCTGGTGGACCCCAAGGACATGAAGCCCCTGAAGATCGCTATCGAAGAAATCAACCGCGGTCTGCTCACCTACGAGCGCGACCCGGAGGAACAGGAGTAATTCCATGCGCATCGTCATGGGCGTAACGGGCGGCATTGCGGCCTATAAGGCCTGCGAGGTGGTCTCCCGGTTGAAGAAACTGGGCCATGAGGTGGATGTTATCATGACGGAGAACGCCACCCGTCTGGTGGCTCCCCTGACCTTCGAGACCCTCAGCAAGCGGCCCGTCTGTGTGGATACCTTTACCCGCACCGAAAGCTGGGACGTGAAGCATATCTCGCTGGCTCAGAAAGCCGAGCTGTTTCTGGTGGCCCCGGCTACCGCCAATCTGATGGCCAAGCTGGCCTGCGGCATTGCCGACGATATGCTCACCACCACGCTGCTGGCCACCAAAGCGCCCATTCTGCTGGCTCCGGCCATGAACACGGGCATGTGGACGGCCGAGGCAACACAGGCCAATCTGCGCACCCTGCAGGCCCGCGGCGTCCACTTTGTCGGTCCGGAAAGCGGCTTTCTTGCCTGCGGCGACACCGGGGCGGGCCGCATGAGCGAGCCTGCGCAGATCGTGGAAGCCGCCGAAAAGCTGCTGCATCCCCGCCGCGACTTGGAGGGCCTTCGGGTTCTCGTCACGGCCGGGCCCACGATGGAGCGTATCGACCCGGTTCGTTACCTGACCAACGATTCCTCCGGCAAAATGGGTTACGCCATTGCTGCGGCCGCACAGGCCCGCGGCGCTTCTGTCACGCTGGTTTCCGGCCCGGTTCATTTGACGGCTCCTGCCGGAGTATCGGTCGTGCCGGTTATGTCTACCCAAAATCTCTACGACGCAATGATGACCCACTGTGCTTCTCAGGATGTTATCATTCAGGCGGCGGCTCCTGCCGATTATCGTCCTGCCGTCATGGCTTCCGAAAAGCTCAAAAAACAGGACGGCCAGCCCTTTGTGCTGACGTTGGTGGAAAATCCCGACGTTGCGAAGGCTGTCGGTGAACAGAAAAAGCCCGGCCAGATTCTGGTGGGCTTTGCCGCCGAAACGGAGCATCTTCTGGAAAACGCCCAAAAGAAGCTGGATAAAAAGCATCTGGACATGATCGTTGCTAACGATGTTACCCAAGCAGGAGCCGGTTTCGGCGTTGATACCAACATCGTCACGCTGATCAGCCATCAGGGCATGAACTCCCTGCCGTTGCTGTCCAAGACCGAAGTGGCCGACCGCATTCTCGATCAGGTCGCCGTTCTTCGCGCTCAGACCCACTGACCGGCTCCAAAAACGCTCTCCTCTTTAATAAGCTAAGGTGAAGTTTTTCAAGCTTCTCCTTAGCTTATTTTATTAGAAGGAAAGTTTATTTGTCAAAGGCGCTCAATCGCCCATTGCATGATGAAGCTTTCTGTCTTTCTTACACGTTCAGCTCATACAGAATCGCTTCCGCTTCGCATCCCTTTCCATCGGTGGACAGCGTAACGCCCCTTCCCGATTTCTTTGGGAAAACGCGGGTGCTCATAACCTTTTCGCCGTCCTGAATAAAGATTTCCACGGAACAACGATCCACAAAAATCCTCAACTCCAACTGACCATCCCGCAGCGGCACATCGGCTTCTGCCGCCATTTGACTCCCCGTCGCCTTTTCACCTGCGGTAGAGAAGCCGCTCCGGGTCGCGTCGACACGAAGCACCTGTTCTCCTCCGTCATATTCGATGCAGAATTCCTGTTCTGCATCCTTCAGCAGCGACAGTCGCACCGTCTGTTTCCCCACGTTTTGGAAACGGAAAAGCATCTCCGCGCATTCCCTAGCTGAAAACTCCCATGCACTCTTCGGAGTCAAACAGCCTTTCTTTTCCGTTTTTTCTCCGTGGTATCTTTCGATTTCCCGCACAGGCCGTTGCATCAGCCGTCCATTTTCCCAAGTCAATTCCCGCACCAGCGCCATACAGCCGTTCCAGCCATGACCTAGCTTGTCCGTCGGCATCTGATGGAGCCAGCTCTGCATCCAGCCCGCCATCAGAAGCCGTCCGTCCCGGCTTTCCGTCATCTGCGGCGCGTAATAATCCCAGCCATTGTCCAGCGCAGCCCGGCCTTCTTCGTAGAAATGCGCGGCCTTTTCATCCACTGTCCCCCAAAGCACGATAGACGGATTCGTATGCGGATATTTTCTTCCATCCATCGGCATGTCCATGACGCTTAAAAGCAGCAGTGCCCGTCCGTCCCGCACAACTAAATCAGGGCATTCCAGCATCTGGTCGAACCCATCCAGAAAAATACCTTTCAGCTCCCAATGCAGCCCATCGCGGGACGCATACTGCACCAGCGACCCGCCCTGCCCGTTGCGATTGGTCGCCAGCAGCCGCCATTCATCGCCCCATCGGAACAGGCAGGGGTCGCGGAAATCCACAGAAGAACCGCCCTCCGGGAGCATCGCTCGGCCGATCACCGGGTTTCGCTCTGCCTTGATGAAATGAGCGCCATCCCGGCTGACTGCCATACACTGCTGCTGATAGTGTCCGCCTTCCCCATCGGCTTCCAGTCCGGCGTAGGCCACCAGCATCTCCTCGCCGTCCATCTGGGCGGTTCCCGTAAAACATCCGCCTTCATCTGCGCTGGTATCCGGAGCAAGGGCTACGCCCTGCCAATCCCACTTCACCAGGTCATCGCTGGCCCAATGTCCCCAGTGCATCGGACCCCATTGGCTCGAATACGGATGATACTGTCCGTACAGATGATATTGATCAAAAGCCTCTATAAACCCGCAGGGATCGTTCACCCACCCTACCGGCGGTGCTGCATGGTAGGCGGGGAAATACTTGTGATCAACAAATGGACATTCCATTTTCACATATGCATTGGCGGCTTCTATCGTCCTTTTCATCCGTGCTTGCCTCCTGACGTTTGAATGATTTTCCATTCGACGCGCTTTTCTTCTTTTCCTTCTGAATGCAAAAACGGCGGGCATTTCTGCCCGCCGCTTTTCATGAGCTTCTCAGCCCTGCTTCTGCTTATGCTTGGGATTTTCGCAAATCACCATCACGCGGCCCTTGCGCTTGATGATCTTGCACTTTTCGCAGATGGGTTTCACAGAGGGACGAACCTTCATGTGGACTACCTCCTTTTCTTCATCAGGAACTCCGCCGTCAGGCGAAGCGGATTGCTTTATCGCCGTTCAGCCGCAGACTGGACTCAGTTTTTGCTGCGCCAGGTAATACGGCCACGGGTCAGATCGTAGGGGGAGAGCTCCACGGTCACCTTATCGCCGGGATAAATGCGGATGAAGTTCATGCGCATTTTTCCGGAGATCTGCGCCATAATGATGTGGCCGCCGGGGAGCTCAACTTTGAAATTCGCATTCGGAAGCGCTTCCGTTACGGTGCCTTCCATTTCGATGACGTCACTTTTGGACAAACGCACATTCCTCCTTTTCCGGGTGGGGCTCAGCGCCCTCGTAAGCATCCTTGGCTGCTTTCAGCGCCTTGCGAATGTCGCTGTCAGCTATCTTTCCGCCGCTGCCGCCCTTTCCCGAAACGGAAATGGTGAAGGGCAGCGCGTAAAGGTGCTTTATTTGCTTTTTCTTTGGCTTTTCCAGAGTACGCAGCCTTCCGTCGCACAGGAGAACCATTCGTTCGTCCAATACTTGCAAAACCGCATACCAGTTTCCGGCGTCATGGCCGCGCGTTACGCATACGACTCGTCCGGCTTCCAACGGCGCTTTCACTCTTCTTCCTCCGTCAGGGCAAAGCCCGGATACGAAAGGAGCTCCGGCAGACCGTTTTCGTTGATGACGATCGTGTGCTCGTAGTGGGAGCAGACGCTGGAATCCTCCGTTACGACGGTCCAGCCGTCTTCCAGCTCGGCCACATGATAGTCGCCCTTGGCGATCATAGGCTCGATGGCAAGGGTCATTCCCGGACGCAGCTTCACGCCGTGGCCTTCCCTTCCGAAGTTGGGAACGCTGGGTTCTTCGTGCATATTGCGTCCGATTCCGTGACCCGTCAGGTCGCGAATCACGCCGTAGCCGAAGCCCTCCGCATAGGTTTGAACCGCATGGCCAATGTCGCCCAGGTGATTTCCGTTCAACGCCTTCCGAACGCCCTTGAAAAAGCATTCTTCCGTCACATTGATCAGCTTCTGATTCTCCGGGCTGACGTTTCCGACGCCTACCGTAAAGGCGCTGTCGGACTGCCAGCCATCCAGGATCAGACCGCAGTCCACGGACAGGACGTCGCCGTCCTTCAAAATCACCCGATCGCTGGGGATCCCATGCACGACCTCCTCATTGATGGAGGTGCAGATGGATGCTGGATAGCCGTTATAATCCAGAAAAGAGGGGATCGCCTTGTGTTTCCGAATCAGCTGCTCGGCGTACACATCCAGCTCAGCCGTGCTCATGCCCGGTTTGATGGCTTCCCGCAGACGGCAAAGCACATCATAGAGCAGCGCACCGGCCTTTCTCATGCATTCGATCTGCTGAGGATTTTTCAGGTAGATCATTTGCTTGCCTCAAGTGCCTTCAGAATGGCTTCGCTGATCTCCTCCAGCGACAGATCGCCGCATACAGAGTGAAGCAGATTAGCCTTCTGATAAAAGTCGATCAAAGGCGCCGTCTTTTCATGATACACATTCAGCCGGCTTAAAACCGTTTCAGGTTTGTCGTCGTCCCGCTGGATCAGAGGCGTTCCATCCACCTTGCAGGCGGTTTCACCGTTCAGCCGGCTCACATGATAGGGCGCTCCACAGGTGGGGCAGACCCGGCGGCCGCTCAAACGGTTGACCAGCACTTCGTCAGCCACATCCAGATCAATGACGGCGTCCAGATCGGCAAAGGCCGACAGAGCTTCCGCCTGTTCCACCGTGCGGGGGAATCCATCCAGAATGTAACCGTTCCGGCAGTCATCCATGGCAAGGCGTTCCTTGACCAACGCAATGACCACCTCGTCCGGCACCAACTGGCCCGCGTCCATGAAGGTCTTTGCCTTCAGGCCGGTTTCCGTCTGGTTGGCGATGGCGGAACGGAGCATATCACCGGTGGAGATCTGAGGAATGTTCAGCTTTTCACAGATGATCTTCGCCTGGGTTCCCTTTCCGGCGCCCGGAGGGCCAAGAAATACGATATTCATTAAAATGCCTCCTTCGCTTGCATGGTCAGTGCTGCTTTTCATCCAATTTCGCGCAGAACCAACGAAGGCCGCCACTGCACGGCACAGCTTATGATACCACATCTGCGGTAACTTGCCAATGCCGTGCCGGGCGGCTTCATTGGTTCTTTTGCGAACCTCTCAGGAAAGCCCCGGGCATTGCCCGAAGTCCCTCCGTCTGTACAGGATGACTTCCGCAGCGCCACGGACAGCTGCGCTGATCTTACGATCAGGTAAGCGTGTCGTAGTTACGGCTGACCAGCAGATCATCCAGCTGACGCTTGGTCTCCAGCACAACGCTGACCGCGATGAGCAGGCTGGAAGCGGCGAAAGGCACGCTGGTCTGCAGACCCACGGTGAACAGGTTGGGCAGGGTCGCCAGAACGGCCAGGAACAGAGCCGCAAACAGAGTCAGGCGATTGTTGGTGCGCGCCAGAAAATCCGCGGTGGGCTTGCCGGGACGCACATGCGGAATCACACCGCCCTGCTGCTGAATGTTCTTTGACATTTCATCAGGCTGGAAGGAAATGGAGGTGTAGAAGTAGGTGAACGCGATGATGAGCAGCGCGGTCACGATCATGTACAGGGGGCTGTAGTAGTTCATGTACCGGCTCCACCAGAGGCCCAAGCCGCTTTCGCTGCCGCCGAAGAGCTGAATCAGAGTGGAGGGGAAAGCCATGAAGGAGTACGCGAAGATCAGGGGCATAACGCCAACGCTGCAAACCTTCAGCGGCAGGATGCTGCTCTGGCCGCCGTACATTTTCCGGCCGGTCACACGCTTAGCATACTGCACCTGAATGCGGCGGACGCCCATGTCCACGAAGGTCACGACTACGATCATCACCAGAGCGAACAGCAGCACCGCCAGCAGGGTCAGCCAGGGAGTCAGCGAGGTAGCGCTGAAAGCGTTGGCGATCAGGCTGGTGAAGCCGTTGAACAGGTTGGAGATGATACCAGCGAAAATCAGCAGAGACACACCATTTCCGAGACCATTCGCGGTGATCCGTTCGCCGATCCACATGGCCAGCGCCGTACCGGCGGCCATGCTCACGCCCACCAGAACGGTGTTGAACCAGCCGCTCTTGATGTAGCCCAGGCTGTACACCAGACCGATGGCCTGAATCACAGCCAGCACGACCGTCACATAGCGGGTGATGGAGGCGATCTTCTTCTGGCCGTCGGGGCCGCTCTTGGACAGACGTTCCAGAGCGGGGATGGCGATGGTCAGAAGCTGCATGATAATCGAGGAGTTGATGTACGGAGTAATACCCATGGCCATGATGGTCATGTTGGAGAAGTTACTACCGGTCATCATGTTAACGAGGTCCAGCAGGGGCAGGTTGCTCCCGCTCATGGCGGACTTAACGCGAACGTAGTCAACGCCGGGAGCGGGGATCACGCCTACCAGCCGGAAGAGGATCAGCATGAAGAAGGTGTAGATCAGTTTCTTGCGAATGTCCTGCACCTTCCATGCGTTGTGAAGGGATTGCCAAATGCTCACTTTATTGTTCGCATTCTTAGCCATCTTACTTCACCTCGGCTTTCCCGCCGAGAGCCTCGATCTTATTCTTGGCCGTTTCGGTGAACTTCGCGGCTTCTACGGTGAGCTTTTTGGTCAGGTCTCCGTTGCCAAGAACTTTCACGCCGTCCAGCGTCTTCTTGACCAGACCGGCCTTCTTCAAATCTTCCACAGTAACGGTCGCGCCGTCCTCGAACACTTCCAGAGCGCCCACGTTCACCGTCGCGTACTCTACGCGGAACGGATTGGTGAAGCCCTTCTTAGGAACGCGGCGATACAACGGCATCTGGCCGCCTTCAAATCCGGGGCGCTTGCCGCCGCCAGAACGGGCTTTGGCGCCCTTGTGGCCCTTACCGGAGGTCTTGCCCAGGCCGGAGCCCACGCCTCGACCAAGGCGCTTCGCAGCGGTGGTGGAACCTGCGGCGGGTTGCAGCTCGTGCAGTTTCATTGGGTATCCCTCCTCAGTCCTTGATTTCGGTTACGTCGATCATGTGCTTCACGCGGAAGATCTGACCGCGAACGCAGGCATTATCTTCCTTGACAACGGTCTGGCCGACCTTGTGCAGGCCCAGCGCAGCCACGGTGTCCTTGTGAACCTTCAGGCTGGAGATCGGCGATTTTTTCAGCGTAATAGCCAGTTTCATGTTCGTCGTCCTCCTTAGCCCAGAATTTCTTCCACGGTCTTGCCGCGCAGCTTGGCGACTTCCTCAGCGGAGCGCAGCTGCTTGAGGCCTTCCAGAGTGGCCTTGACCATGTTGATCTTGTTGTTGGTGCCATAGCTCTTGGTGCGGATATCCTTCACACCCGCCAGCTCCAGCACGGCGCGGGCAGCGCCGCCGGCGATAACGCCGGTACCTTCGGGAGCGGGCAGAAGCACGACCTTGCCAGTGCCGTAATAACCAGTGGTCTCATGAGGGATCGAGGTGCCCAGCAGGGACACGTTGATCAGGTGCTTCTTCGCATCCTCAGTGCCCTTGCGGATCGCTTCGGAAATTTCAGCAGCCTTGCCCATGCCGGCGCCAACGCGGCCTTTTTCGTCGCCGACCACGACCAGCGCGGAGAAGCGGAAATTCCGGCCGCCCTTAACAACCTTGGTAACACGGTTGACGGCAACGAGCTTCTCTTTGAATTCGCTGACCTGTTCCATGCGTTGCATGCGTTCGTCCTCCTTCTTAGAATTCAAGTCCGGCTTCACGAGCGCCGGCAGCCAGCTCCGCCACGCGGCCAGTATACACATAGCCGCCGCGGTCGAAGACCACCTGCTTGATGCCCGCTTCGGACGCACGCTCAGCAACCAGCTTGCCAACGATCTTGGCAGCGCCCTTCTTGTCGGTGTCCTTGATCTGGGCCATGACATCCTTCTCCTGCGTGGAGGCGGCTGCCAGGGTCACGCCCTTGGTATCGTCAATGATCTGAGCATAGATGTTGTTCAGGCTGCGATACACGCACAGACGCGGCATTTCCGGGGTGCCGCTAATCTTTTTACGAACACGGGCATGACGGATTTTGCGATCCGTATTACGATCTCGCGTCTTAAACATTTGCGTTCATTCCCCTTTCGATTACTTACCGGTCTTGCCTTCCTTGCGGCGGATATGCTCGTCAACGTACTTGATGCCCTTGCCCAGATAGGGCTCCGGCTTACGGATGGCGCGGATATCGGCGGCAAGATTGCCAACCTGTTGCTTGTTGATGCCCTTGACCACAATGGTGGTCTGAGTGGGGGTTTCGAACTGGATATTCTCCGGCGCGTCCAGAATGACGGGATGGGAGAAACCGATGTTGATGGTCAGCTTCTTGCCGCCCTCAGCCTGAGCGCGGTAGCCGGTGCCCACCAGCTCCAGAGTCTTGGAGAAACCGTCGGTGACGCCCACCACCATGTTGTGAACCAGGCTGCGGTACAGACCGTGCATGGCCTTGTGGGGCTTCGCGTCGCTGGGACGTTCGAGGGTCAGGATGTTGCCTTCCTGCTTCAAAGTGATGGCGGGATTCACCTCTTGGGTCAGGGTGCCCTTGGGGCCCTTCACCGTTACGGTGTTATTCTCGTCCACCTTTACCTCCACGCCCGCGGGAACCGTGATCGGAAGTTTTCCGATTCGAGACATTGTCTTACACCTCCATTGCGTGTAGGTTACCAGATGTAGGCGAGCACTTCGCCGCCGATCATTTGCTTCCGGGCTTCCTTATCCGTCATCAGACCCTTAGAGGTGGAGATGATGGCGATGCCCAAACCGCCCAGAACCTTGGGCAGCTCTTCGGACTTGGCGTACACCCGCAGGCCGGGCTTGGAGATGCGCTTCAAACCGGCGATCACGGGCTGCTGCTTGCCGTTGACGTACTTCAGGGTGATCTTGATGCTGCCCTGAGGGCCGTCATCGATAAAATCCACCGACTTGACATATCCTTCATTCAGAAGGATCTTCGCGATCGCCTTCTTGGCATTGCTAGCGGGCAGAACGACAGCGTCGTGCTTTGCGATCTGCGCGTTGCGGATGCGGGTCAGCATATCGGCGATGGGATCATTCACAACCATGATGGAACCTCCTTCCGTTCTTTACCCGCTTACCAACTGGCCTTGCGGACACCGGGGATTTGGCCCTTGTAGGCCAGCTCTCTGAAGCAAATACGGCAGATGCCGTACTTGCGAAGCACCGAGTGGGGGCGACCACACAGGCGGCACCGCGTGTAAGCGCGAGTGGAGAACTTAGGCGCTCTTGCCTGCTTGATTTTCATACTGGTTTTGGCCACGTTCTTAATCTCCCTTCTCTAAGCTCACTGCGCGAACGGCATGCCGAGCAGCCGGAGCAGTTCCTTGCACTCCTCGTCGGTCTTAGCCGTCGTAACGAAGATCATTTCCATGCCGCGGATCTTTTCCACCTTGTCGTACTCGATTTCGGGGAAGATCAGCTGCTCACGGACGCCCAGAGCGTAGTTGCCGCGACCGTCGAAGGACTTGTCGCTGACGCCGCGGAAGTCGCGAACGCGGGGAAGAGCGATCGAGACCAGCTTATCCATGAACTCTTCCATGCGGCTGCCGCGCAGGGTCACTTTCGCGCCCACGTTCATGCCTTCACGGAGCTTGAAGTTTGCAATGGACTTGCGAGCCTTGGTCACCAGGGGCTTCTGGCCGGAGATGGTCGCCAGCTCGGCAACCGCCACTTCCAGACCCTTGGGGTTATCCTTGCAGTCGCCCAGACCCATGTTGATCACGATCTTGGACAGCTTCGGGATTTCCATAACATTCTTGTAGCCGAACTTCTGCTGCAGAGCAGGCACGGCTTCATTGATGTACTTTTCTTTAATACGAGTAGCCATCAGCCTTGCCTCCCTCAGTCAATATCCGCTTTGCAGCGCTTGCAAACGCGGACAGTCTTGGTCTTCTTGGTGCCATCCTCGCGGGTGATCTCTTCCTTGCGGTGAGCCACACGGGTCGCCTTGCCGCACTTGGGGCAGATCAGCATCACGTTGGAGGCGTCAATGGCGCGTTCCTTCTGGAAGATGCCGCCCTGCTGGCCCTGACGGCGGGCCTTCTGGTGCTTGGTCACGAAGGCAACGCCTTCCACGATGACCTTGCCGGTCTTGGGGAATACGTTCAGAACCTTGCCCTGCTTGCCCTTCACGGCGTGGTCGCCGGTGGCGGGACCGGAGATGACAACGACCTGATCGTTCTTCTTAACGTGAACTTTCTTAAGCATTTGTCAATCCTCCATCACAGCACTTCGGGAGCCAGAGAAACGATCTTCATGAAATCCTTCTCGCGCAGCTCACGAGCCACAGGTCCAAAGATACGGGTGCCACGAGGCATTTTCTGGTCGTTGATGATAACGGCTGCGTTGTCATCAAAACGGATGTAGCTGCCGTCGGGACGGCGCTTCTGCTTGCGCATGCGGACGATAACGGCCTTAACCACATCGCCCTTTTTCACGGTGCCGCCGGGGGTAGCGCTCTTGACGCTGGCCACGATCACATCGCCGATGGAACCGTCACGGCGGAAGGAACCGCCGAGCACGCGGATGCACATGATTTCCTTGGCGCCGGAATTGTCGGCAACCTTGAGTCGCGTTTGCGGCTGGATCATATGGTTTTTCCTCCTTGTTGGAATCGGGTGGGACATTCAGCCCGCCCTTGGTAGGTTCGGAGCGTCCATCGAAGGGCTTCATGCTCCTCCCTTCCACAGTTCAGCCCATGATATTTGAAATCCATGGGTGCTTATGGAATAAGAGGAGGCATACCCTGCGAGGACAGTGCCTTTTGATTACTTGGCCTTCTCGATGATCTCGACCAAGCGCCAGCGCTTGTCGCGGCTCAGGGGACGAGTCTCCATCACGCGCACACGGTCGCCGATGCCACATTCGTTGTTCTCATCATGCGCCTTGAGCTTGCTGGTCTGGTTCATGATTTTGCCATACAGCGGATGACGCACACGAGTCTTGATTTCCACAACGATGGTCTTATCCATCTTGTCGCTGACCACCAGACCTTCGCGGGTCTTGCGGTATCCTCTTTGTTCAGACATTGAAGCGGCTGCCTCCTTCTTTTCGGTCTAAGCCCTTACTGGGCGTCTTTTTGTTCGAGCTGACGAAGGACGGTCATGCAGCGGGCGATATCACGCTTGACGCCCTGAATGACCATGGTGTTCTGCAGCTGCCCAGTGGCAAGCTGGAAACGAAGGTTGAACAGTTCCGCCTTCAGATCGGCGACCTTGGTTTCAAGCTCGTTCTTGTTCATTGCTTGAAGCTCTTTTGCCTTCATTGTGCTTCACCACCCGCTTCGTTTTTGTTCTCGCGCGCGAGAATTTTGGTCTTAAGAGGCAGCTTGTGAGAGGCCAGACGGAGGGCTTCACGCGCAGTCTCTTCGGGCACGCCCGCGATCTCAAACAGAACGCGGCCGGGCTTTACCACGGCAACCCAGTACTCGGGAGAACCCTTACCGGAACCCATGCGGGTCTCAGCAGGCTTCTTGGTAACAGGCTTGTCGGGGAAGATCTTGATCCAAACCTGACCGCCACGCTTGGTGTAACGGGTCAGGGCAATACGAGCCGCTTCGATCTGCTGGCTGGTCACCCAGCTGGGCTCGGTAGCGACAAGGCCAAACTCGCCGTAAGCAAGGAAGTTGCCGCGCATGGCTTTGCCGTTCATGCGTCCGCGGAACACGCGGCGGCGCTTGACTCTCTTGGGCATCAACATAGCTTATTTGCCTCCTTCGGTATTGGCGGCGACCGGCGCTTTCTTGGGCTTGGGAAGCTTCTGTCCCTTGTACACCCAGACTTTGACGCCCAAGCGGCCATAAGTGGTCTTGGCTTCGGCGAAGCCGTAGTCGATATCCGCACGCAGGGTCTGCAGCGGGATGGACCCTTCGTGATAGTGCTCGCTGCGGGCGATATCAGCGCCGCCCACGCGGCCGCCCACGGTGCACTTCATGCCCTTGGCGCCGGCGCGGAGAGCACGCTGGATGCTCTGCTTCATGGCCCGGCGGAAGGAGATGCGCTTCTCCAGCTGCTGGGCGATGTTCTCAGCCACCAACTGGGCGTTGGTGTCGGGCACCTTGATCTCCATGATGTTGATGTTGGCGGGGCTGCCCAGGAACGCTTCCACGTCCTTCTTCAGGGCTTCGATGCCCGCGCCGCCGCGGCCGATGATCATACCGGGCTTCGCGGTGAAGATGTTGATGGTCACGCGGTTGGCGGACCGCTCAATGTCGATGTGGCTGATGCCGGTGGAATAGTACTTTTCCTTCAGCATTTCGCGAAGTTTGTAATCCTCCACGAGGTTATTCGCGAAATCCTTCTTGCCGGCATACCAGCGGGTGCTCCAATTGTAGATAACGCCAACGCGAGCACCGTGGGGATTTACTTTCTGACCCATTGATAAACCTCCCTTGGATTACTTCTGATCCAGCACAACGCTGATGTGGCTGGTGCGCTTGAGGATGGGGGACGCGCTGCCGCGGGAACGGGCAACGTAACGCTTCAGCGTGGGGCCGGGGTTGGCGTACACTTCGGCAACGTAGAGGGACTTGCGATCCATCTCGTTGTTGTTCACCGCGTTGGCGATGGCGCTGTTGAGCAGCTTGTAAACCACGGGGCTCGCCGCCTTGGGGGTGTACTTCAGGATGGCCAGAGCATCATCCACATTCTTGCCGCGGATCAGGTCGATGACGATCTTTACCTTGCGGGAAGAGATGCGCACGTACTTGGCATGAGCGGACGGGCGAGTATCGCGGGCCGCCATGTGGGCTTGCGCCTTCTTCTGGGTATTGGTTGCCATGAAAACTCACTCCTTCCGCTTACTTCTTAACACTGGCTGCCTTTTCGCCGGCATGGCCGCGGAACGTGCGGGTGGGGGCGAACTCGCCCAGCTTATGTCCCACCATGTCCTCGGTCACATAGACCGGAACATGCTTGCGGCCGTCATGCACAGCGATGGTATGTCCTACGAAATCCGGGAAGATGGTGCTGGACCGAGACCAGGTCTTGGGCACAGACTTCTTGCCGGAGTTGTTCATTTCTACGATGCGCTTCATCAACGCTTCGCTGACAAAGGGTCCCTTTTTCACGGAACGACTCATTGAGAGGCTTCCTCCTTCCTTGGATGCATGGGCTTACTTGCCCGCGCGCTTCACAATCATCTTGTTGGAATACTTCTTGTGCTTGCGGGTCTTCAGGCCCAGAGCAACCTTACCCCAGGGGGTAACAGGAGCGGGCATACCCACAGGGCTCTTGCCCTCGCCGCCGCCATGGGGGTGATCGCAGGGGTTCATGACCACGCCGCGGACGGTGGGACGGATGCCCATGTGACGGGTGCGGCCGGCCTTACCAATGCGGACGTTCTCGTGGTCGGTGTTGCCCACGGTTCCGATGGTGGCTTTCGCATCCATGGGGATCTTGCGGACTTCACCGGAGGGCAGACGTACCTGAGCGTACAGGCCTTCCTTGGCCATCAGCTGGGCACTCATGCCAGCGGAGCGAACCATCTGGCCGCCGCGGCCGGGCTTGATCTCCACATTGTGGATCAGCGTACCAACGGGGATGGACTTGATGGGCAGCGTGTTGCCGGGCTTGATGTCGGCAGTCTCGCTGGAGATCACGGTATCGCCCACCTTGAGGTCCAGAGGAGCCAGAATGTAGCGCTTCTCGCCGTCCGCGTAGTTCAGCAGGGCGATGAAGGCGCTGCGGTTGGGGTCGTACTGAATGCTGGCAACCTTCGCGGGGATGTCCACCTTATCGCGCTTGAAGTCGATAATGCGGTACTTGACCTTGTTGCCGCCGCCCTGATGGCGAACGGTGATCTTGCCCTGCGCGTTGCGGCCGGCGTTCTTCTTCTTGTACTCGAGAAGGGACTTTTCCGGCTTAGTAGAAGTGATTTCCTCGTACGTCAACACCGACATAAAGCGGCGAGCGGGCGAGGTCGGCTTATAAACTCGAATAGCCATTGATTCTTGTCCTCCCTGCTTTATTCGGCCATGCCCTCAAAGAACTCGATGGTCTTGGAGTCTTTGGTGAGGGTCACATACGCCTTCTTGATTTCCGGGGTGCGGCCGGCGGTGCGTCCCTGCCGCTTCATCTTGCCCAAGGTGCGCAGGGTGTTGACCTTGTCCACCTTGATGCCCTTGAAGATGCTTTCCAGAGCCAGCTTGATCTCGGTCTTGTTGGCGCTGGGATGCACTTCGAACACGTAGCGCTTATCGGCGAAGCCGTCGTAAGAGGCCTCGGTCAGCACCGGGCGAAGGATAACGTCATGGGGATTCTTCATGCATATACCTCCTCTACGCCTTTGAGAGCGTCCTTGGTGAGGATGATCTTGCCGACCTTCAGAATGTCGTACACGTTCAGGGTGTTGACATAAGAGGTTTCCAGCTTTTCAATGTTGCCGGCGGCGCGCAGGATGGTCTCATCCCGGCCGGGCAGCACCAGCATGGTGGTGTTCTTGGTCTCGAAATTGCCCAGGAACTTGGCCATCAGCTTGGTCTTGGCTTCCGCCAGCTTGAGCTCGTCCACGACGATGATCTCACCGGCGTTCAGCTTGGAGGTCATGGCGCTCTTGAAAGCAAGGCGGCGGACCTTCTTGGGAACGTTGATGACGTAATCGCGGGGCTTGGGAGCAAACACGACGCCGCCGTGCTTGAACTGAGGCGCGCGGTTGCCATGGTGACGCGCGTTGCCGGTTCCCTTTTGACGGTAGATCTTACGACCGCCGCCACGAACCTCACCGCGGGTCAGAGCGCTCTGCGTGCCCTGACGCTTGTTGGCCAGAATGGAGCGAACGACCAGATGCATAGCGGCGGTATTGATGGGGGCCGCGAAGATTTCTTCGCTCAGCTCCACTTCGCCGATGGCCGCGCCTTCCATGTTATACAGTGCAGTCTTAGGCATGGTGTACTTTCCTCCTTTTAAGCCTTGCAGGTGTTGCGGACCAGCAGCAGGCCGCCGTTCGCGCCGGGCACCGCGCCCTTAATGAGGAGCAGGTTGCGTTCCTCGTCCACCTTGACGATCTCAAGGTTCTGGACGGTCACGCGCTCCACGCCGAAGTGGCCGGGCATGTGCTTGTTCTTGAAAACGCGGGACGGATCGGAGTTAGCGCCCATGGAACCTACGCCACGGTGATACTTGGAACCGTGGGCCATGGGGCCGGTGTGCTGATTCCAGCGCTGGATGACGCCGCTGAAGCCGTGGCCCTTGCTCACGCCGCTCACGTCGATGCGTTCACCAGCCGCGAACTGGGAAACGGTCAGCTCGCTGCCCACTTCCAGCTCAGCCGCATTGTCCAGCTTGAGCTCCCGCAGATAGCGGGTGGGGGCGACGCCAGCCTTCTTGAAGTGGCCAGTCATGGGCTTATTGACCAGCTTCTTGGCGCGGTTTTCCGCGTAGGTGTCAAAGCCCACCTGAACAGCCTCGTAGCCGTCGGATTCGATGGTTTTCTTCTGCACCACCTTGCAGGGGCCGGCCTCCACCACGGTCACGGGTACGAGGCGGCCATCATCGGTGAAAACCTGCGTCATGCCGATTTTCTTGCCTACGATCGCTTTCTTCATGATGTCGTAACCTCCTGCATTAGTTGTTAAGCTTGATTTCGATCTCGACGCCGGCAGGAAGATCCAGCTTCATCATGGCATCGACCGTGCGGGGATTGGGGTTGTGGATGTCGATCAAGCGCTTATGAGTGCGCATTTCGAACTGCTCACGGCTATCCTTGTACTTGTGGGGGGCACGCAGGATAGTGACGATCTCCTTCTCCGTCGGCAGTGGAATGGGGCCCGATACCTTCGCGCCCGTCCGCTTCGCGGTTTCCACGATCCGCTCGGAGGACTGATCGATCAGGTTGTGCTCGTAAGCCTTCAGCTTGATACGGATTTTCTGGTTGGCCATTTTCGTTCCTCCTTGATATTCGTCTCAAGTACACCGCGCCGGGTGTGTCCATCGGCCGCTTTTACTTGGGCGCAAGCCGTTCCGGGGTTTTAGCCCCTTCTCAGCAGCGCCCTTTCAGGCTGCCGTTGCACCGCCTCCGCAGTGTCTCAAGTCCGTCGCCCGATTGAACGAGCTGGTCCACGATAATTACCCGCCATGGCCATGGCGGCAACTTACCGCTTCATCCCTAAACAGACAGCTTCAGTAGTATACCTCAAACCTCCGTCGATTGCAAGTCTTTTTTCAAATTTTCTGATAAAATTTTTCATTCTTCATCCCCCTCAAAGTCCGCATTTTCCCGCCTTACCAAAGTTCCATATAAACACGTTTCCGTGTGTATCCATTCTCCTGTTCAACCATTCCGTTTTTTCCTGTTTTTCCTTTCTTCCATATATAAAAAAACCACGAACGCCGCATCGCACGTCCGTGGTTTTGATTTCTGCTTCAGTTTCCCAGATAAGCCCGACGAACGCTGTCGTCGTGCAGCAGATCGGAAGCAGAGCCTTCGTTGACGATCTTGCCGGTTTCCAGCACGTAGGCGCGGTCGGCAATGGAAAGCGCCATCTGCGCGTTCTGTTCCACCAGCAGAATGGTGGTTCCGGCCCGTTTCAGTTCCCGGATGATATCGAAGATCTGCTCCACCAGAATAGGAGCCAGACCCATCGAAGGCTCGTCCATCATCATCAGCTTGGGCTTGCTCATCAGAGCGCGACCCATGGCCAGCATCTGCTGTTCGCCGCCGGACAGGGTGCCCGCCACCTGCTTGTAGCGTTCCTTCAGCCGTGGAAAGTGATCGTACACATTTTCAATGGATTCTTCCAGTTCGGAATTGGGACGGGTATAGCCGCCCATCTCCAGATTTTCCAGCACTGTCATCTGCAGGAAAATGCGCCGTCCTTCCGGGCAGAGCGCCATCCCCTTGGAGACGATCTTATCAGCGGGCACCCCCACGATATTCTGATCGTGCAGCATGATGCTGCCGCTGTGGGGCTTCAGCAATCCGGCAATGGTGTTCAGCGTGGTGGATTTGCCCGCGCCATTGGCACCGATCAGGGTCACGATCTCCCCTTCGTTCACCTTGAAGGAGACCCCCTTGATGGCGTGGATGCTGCCATAATAAACGTGGAGATTATCCACCTTCAGCAGAGTGTTGCTCATACCCCGCCCTCCTTCTTCTTGCCCAGATAGGCCTCGATGACCGCCGGGTCGGACTGGATCTGCTCCGGCGTGCCCTTGGCGATGATGGAACCGTAGTTCAGCACCGCGATACCCTCACAGATGCCCATGACCAGCTTCATGTCATGCTCGATCAACATGATCGCGATCTGGAAGGTGTCGCGAATTTTCAGGATGTTCTCCATCAACTCCACCGTTTCAGAGGGGTTCATGCCCGCCGCAGGCTCGTCCAGCAGCAGCAGCTTGGGCGAGGTAGCCAGTGCGCGGACGATCTCCAGCCGCCGCTGCGCGCCGTAAGGCAGCGAACCCGCCGTGGTGTCCGCCAGATCCTGCATGTCGAAAATAGACAGCAGTTCCAGCGCCTTTTCGTGCATCAGCTTTTCTTTTTTCCAATAATTGGGCAGACGCAGAATGCCCGTACCCATGCCGTAGCGCATCCGATTATGAAGACCGATCTTCACGTTATCCTCCACGCTCATTTTGTTGAACAGGCGGATATTCTGGAAGGTACGGGCAATGCCCGCCTTGTTGACCTGAATGGTGTTCATGCCCGCAGTGTCTTTGCCGTCGATCAGGATGGTACCGGTGGTGGGCTGATACACCTTGGTGATCAGGTTGAAGATCGTGGTCTTGCCAGCGCCGTTGGGGCCGATCAGGCCGGCGATCTCCGTACGGCCGATGATCATGTTGAAGTCGTCTACGGCCTTCAGGCCGCCGAATTCCACACCCAGATGCCGGGCGTCCAACACAGGACGGGTGCCCAGATCGCGCTCGGGAATGATCGCGTCGCTGGGGAAAGGAACCATGGTAGTGCGTTCTCTTTCAGTCATTGCTCGGCCTCTCCTTTCTCTTCCCTGCTCAGACGGGCTTTGACCATGGCAAGCCACTGCTTGGAGCGTTCGCCGTTGGTCACCAGCATGACCACGATCAGCACGATAGCGTACACCAGCATACGGTAGTCATTGAAGGAACGCAGCAGTTCCGGCAGAATGGTCAGCAGCGCCGCGGCGATCACGGAGCCGCGGATATTGCCGATGCCGCCCAGCACCACGAACACCAGTACCAGAATGGAGGTGTCGAATTTGAACTTGCTGGCGGTGAAGGTGGAGAAGTTCATGCCGAACAGGGTGCCCGCCATACCCGCCAGCACAGCGGAGGTCACAAAGGCCATCAGCTTGTATTTGGTCACGCTGATGCCCACGCTTTCCGCGGCAATGCGGTTGTCCCGCAGGGCCATCATGGCCCGGCCGGAGCGGCTGTTGATCAGGTTCAGCACCACGATCAGGGTGAACATGATGAGGCAGAAACCCATGGTAAACGTCGAAATGCGGGTAAGTCCCTGCGCACCCTGAGGGCCATTCACGATCAGCTTGCCGGGCAGAGAGGGATTGTTGAAACCGAAGTACAGCTGCCCTGCATCGTTAGAAACATACACGCAGTTCAGCACGTTGCGGATGATCTCACCGAATGCCAGCGTCACGATGGCCAGATAGTCGCCCTGCAGCCGCAGCACGGGCACGCCTACGATCACGCCCATGATACCGGCGAACACGCCGCCTACCAGCATTCCCAGAATCAGCCGCACCGTAGGGTCGGCAATGCCGTCCTGCGTCGCCATGCAGAAGATAGCACCCGCAAACGCGCCCACGGACATAAAGCCCGCGTGACCCAAGCTCAGTTCGCCGGAAATACCAACCACCAGATTCAGGGAGACCGCCATCACGATGTACACGCAGATGGGCACCAGCTGTCCCTTCAGGGAACGGCTGATCATGCCCGCATTCTGCAGGAGGGTCACGGCGACAAAGGCGACGATCACAATCAGGTAAGTGATCAGATTATTGACAAAGGTGCTGTTACGCTTTTTCTTCATGTCATTCGCCCCCTTACACCTTTTCACGGATCTTCTTGCCCAGAAGTCCGGCGGGCTTCACCAGCAAAATCACGATCAGAATGGCGAACACAATGGCGTCGCCCAGTTCCGTGGAAATGTAGCTCTTGCCGAAGATCTCGATAATGCCCAGCAGGATGCCGCCCAGCATAGCGCCGGGGATAGAACCGATACCGCCGAACACGGCAGCGGTGAAGGCCTTGATACCAGGCATGGAGCCGGTGGTGGGCATCAGCGTGGGATAAGCAGAACACAGCAGCACACCGGCGATGGCCGCCAGCGCAGAGCCGATGGCGAAGGTCACGGAAATGGTGCGGTTCACGTTCACGCCCATCAGCTGGGCCGCGCCCTTATCCTCGCTGACGGCGCGCATGGCCTTGCCCACGCGGGTTTTGCCGGTGAACCAGGTCAGGCCGATCATAATCAGAATGCAGGCCAGCACCGTCACAATGGCCACGTCGGAGATAATCAGCTGGCCGTCAAACAGGCGCAGGGGGCCGAAGCTGATGATGGACGTAAAGCTCTTGGGGTTGGAGCCCCAGATCAGCAGCGCCAGATTCTGCAAAAAGTAGCTCATACCAATGGCGGTAATCAGCACCGCCAGCGAGGGAGCGCTTCGAAGGGGCTTATAGGCCAGCCGTTCGATCGTCATACCCAGCAGCGTGCAGACGAACATGGCTGCCAGCACGGACAGCCACGCAGGCAGCTTCAGGTATTGGGTAACGCAGAAGGAAATGTAAGCGCCGATCATGATGACGTCGCCGTGGGCGAAGTTCAGCATCTTGGCGATGCCGTACACCATAGTGTAACCCAGTGCGATGATCGCGTACACACTTCCCAGACTGATACCGTTGATCAGGTTGGAAAGGAACGACAAGTGCATCAACCCCCAATCTCTCTTGTGGAAAAAGGAACCGTTTCTATTGTAATTCCAAACGTTCAAAACAACAAGCGGCAAAATGTCCGTCTCTGTTCTTTTCCCGTTTTATTTTCCGATATATAGGCAAATGGAGAGCGCCGCTCATGCAGCGTTCTCCATTTGCCGTCAGAACGTTTCCGTCTGCTCGGAAGGCGGGCGAGTTCACCGCCCTTCCTTCTCACCGTCCAAATATCGGACGGCAATGGGCCCGTTACTGGGCTTCTTCCACGTTGTCAGCGCCCACGTACGCGCCGTCCTTGATAACGGCGGCGTAAGGAGTCTTGCTCACTTCGCCCGCGGCGTTCCAAGTCATGACGCCGGTCACGCCGTCCACGGTGACGGTGGGCATATAGGCGATCATGGCCTCGCAGATCTCCTCGGCGCTCATGTCAGCGTTGATCACGCCGTCCTTCAGAGCCTGATAGATCACGTATACACAGTCATAGGTATCGGCGGAGAACTGAGTGGGGATCTCGCCGTACTTTTCTTCGTACTTGGCGGTGAAGGCCGCGCTCTTTTCTTCCTTGGAGTCCGCAGAGTAGGGGGTCAGCAGCATAACGCCCTCGGCCAGACTGGTGTCAAAGCCTTCCATGGTCAAAAGGCCGTCCATGCCGTCCACGCCGAAGAACACGGGCTTGTATTCCACCGCAGCGGCCTGCTTGAAGATCATAGAAGCAGGGGTGTAGTAGATGGGCAGGAACACCAGCTCAGCGCCGTTGTCCTTCGCGTCGGCCACCTGCACGGAGAAGTCGGTGGTGTCATCGGTGAAGGTGGTCACGGAGACGATCTCCAGGCCCAGCTCCTTGGCCTTGGCCTCGAAGGTCTGATAAATGCCGGTGGAGTACGCGTCAGCGTTATTGTAGATCACGGCGACCTTGGTGGCCAGCTTATGCTCGGCGATGTACTCAGCAGAAGCGGAGCCCTGCGCCGGGTCGGAGAAGCAGACCTGGAACATATTGTCCTTATCGGCGGTCACGCTGGGGGAGGAGGCGGAGGGGGTCAGCATGAAGACGCGCTCGTCATACGCCACAGCGGAAACGGCTACGCAGGGCGTGGTGGTTACGCAGCCGATGATCAGCTGAGCGCCCTTATCCATCAGGCTGTTATACGCATTGACGGACTTTTCGGCGTCATGCTCATCGTCCTCGGTCATAAACTCGATCTGAGGGCCGCCCAACGCGTTCACCTCGTTCACGGCAATTTCTCCACCCTGTTTTGCAGAAGTGCCATATACGGCAGCTGCGCCCGTCAGGGGTCCAATGAAACCAATCTTCAGTGCGCCCTCAGCCATCGCGGGCAGGGCGAAGCATACTACCATCATCATTGCAACTACCATAGAGACCAGTTTCTTCATTGTCTTTTCCTCCTTCTAAACTTCCTATCCTTCTTACCTGTCCGGGAGGGAGGCTCTCTGACAGGATTGGTTAATTATAGCCACGTCCGCCCCCCCATGCAAGCATTTTCCGCCCACTTTCCTGTTTTTGTATTGTTTTTTTCAAACCCCGGCCAACATTCCACCATTCCCGCCATTCACAAGGGGTAGTACCCCTTGACCCCGGACTGCGCGGCAGGGGGTGACCCCCTGCACCCCTCACCGCGCCCATAGGGCGCGGGGGTACTCGAGGGAAAGCAGATTGACTGCGGAGTTACCGCCGCTCGGGGGCTGAGCCCCTTTCGGACTGCGCGGCGGAGCCGCACAGGGGCGTAGGGAGACATGCGGCTTGGCTGCGGAGTTACCGCCGCTCGGCGACGGGCCTCGCGGCTCGCGGGTGTGGTGCAGCTCCGTGTTAGTTGACTAGGAAAGACCGCCGTCGGGCGACAGGCCCTCCGGCTCGCTAAAAATGCCAGCGTGGATATGAAATCATACTGGTCTTTTACGTTGCAAAAATCTCCAAACCGCATCGAAGCATCCCAAGTGGTGATACCATTAAGTATGTTTCACGTCAAACGTGGAAATATAACCCAGCCTGTTTTCTGCGCTGCAAAAACGTCTCAGCTGCATCGAAACATCCCAAGCAACGCTATTTGAGTCTGCCCAGCGCCAACTGCGGGGGAGCAGAGCGGCGATAGGCAGCGGAGGGAAAAAGGCCCGCCCATTTTGACGGCGGAAAAAGGCGAGTTCGGAGCGCGCACGATGGCAAGTGAAATCTTGCCAATTAGGGTGCGCGCGACATAACGAGCCCCGCCGACAAAATGGGCAATAGAAGCCTTTTTCCCGTAGTCGCCGTGCCGCCAGCTTTCTTTGGTACTTTCTTTCGCTTCGAAAGAAAGTACTGCCCCCCTCGGGGCGGCAGCCCCACCGCCCGCGCCGTAGTCGGCGCGTCAATTACGCGCAGGGGATTTTCTAAGACAAATTTTGTCGTACACCGCCGCAAGCAGGGGGCTTTCCGCTCGCCCCCTGCACCCCTTCGGACCGTAGTCGTCGATCTAATCGATTTTGATAAAATGATAGTGACTTTCCTTGAAGCAACCACTCAGCGCGGCCCGCACAGCCGTGCGCCCCGCTTGTTGTTTGCCAAAACATTCAGTTTGCTTATCGTAATAATTAAACGCTCCACGAAGTTGCATTCCCCCTTTCGCGCAGAAATCAGCGCACCCCCCGGCAGGTAAAACCTCCCGTTAGAATCGCCACGTACCAATCCAAACTCGGGGGATTCCCAAAGGGGCTTCATCCCCCTTTCCCCCTTCCCACTCTTGACCTTCCGCTCAAAACAGGTTACACTACCTTTTGTTCTGGATTCTACCAATGATCTCACTGGGGAGGGAACAAACCATGAGCGAAGAGGCAAAGAAAGAAACGCCGAAGAAGAAACCATCCTCCATGTGGCAGCGGATCGTCACAGGCGCCTGCCTGATCGCCGTTTTGACGCTGGTACTCTGCCTTGGCGGCTGGTATTTTGCAGTAGCCGTTTTTCTGGCCACGATGCTGGCGATCCACGAGGAACTGAACGCTCTGAAGGTAGGCGGCCACCGCCCGGTCTGCTGGACCAGCTATGTGGCCCTGTGTCTGGCCGTCCCTGCGATGAGGTTCTATTCTTCGCTGGCCATTATCCCAATTCTGACCGTGCTGGGCTTTTTTGTGGTGCTGCAGGTCATGCGCCGGGAGGACCCTGACCTGATCGACATTCTGGTCAGCGTTCTGCCCATGATCACGCTGGTGCTGCCCTGCATGTGCCTCATCGGCCTGCTGGATTCCCCGGTCTCCCTGCAGAAAATGCTGCTGGTGATGGTCTTTGCGGTGGCCGTGGGCGGCGATACCTTCGCCTATTTCATCGGCAGTGCCGTGGGCGGCCCCAAGCTCTGCCCCCATATCAGTCCTCATAAGACCGTCGCAGGTTCCATCGGCGGACTGCTGGGCAGCGTTCTGTGCGCCGTGGTGGTGGGACGGCTGTTCTCGCTGGGCGGCGCTGCGCCCTACCCTGCTCTGTGGGGCGACGTGCTGGTAGGTCTGCTGGGCGGCTTTGCCGGTCAGGTGGGCGACCTGTTCGAAAGCATGGTCAAGCGCCACTGCGGCATCAAGGACTTCGGCACCATCTTCCCCGGCCATGGCGGCATGCTGGACCGGCTGGACAGCATCTTCTTCACCTGTATCATCGTGTACAGCTATCGGGCGCTCCTTTTGTATATTCTTTGAGGTCTGATTCTTCTGCCTTTTTGGAAGAAAGTTTGGAAGAAGGGATGCATATGCAGACAAAGCGTAAAATCGCCGTTCTCGGCTCCACCGGCTCCATCGGCACGCAGGCGCTGCAGGTGGCCGCACTTCACTCCGATCGTTTCCAGATCACGGCGCTGACGGCCAACCGCAGCAAAGAAAAGCTTTTTGAGCAAGTGCGCCAGTTCCGTCCCCAGCTGGCCGGACTGGTAGAGCCTATTTCAATGGAAGAAATTCCGGATGACCTGAAATTCTGCCAGTGGGTCTTCGGCCCGGAATGTCTGACGCTGGCCGCACAGACGGACTGCGACGATGTGCTGGTGTCCGTGGTGGGCATGGCGGGCTTGAAGGGCGTACTGGAAGCCTTCCGTCAAAACAAACGGGTACTGCTGGCCAATAAAGAAGCACTGGTCACCGGCGGCCATCTGGTGATGGAAGCGGCCCGGCAGGTTGGCGAGCATTCCCTGCTGCCGGTGGACAGCGAACACAGCGCCATTTTCCAATGTTTGCAGGGTGCTGCGGGCAATCCCATCGACAAAATCCTCCTGACCTGCTCCGGCGGCCCCTTCCGCACGTGGGATAAGGCCGCCATCCGAAGCGCCACGAAGGCGCAGGCGCTGAAGCATCCCAACTGGGTCATGGGCCAGAAGATCACCATCGACAGCGCCACGCTGTTCAACAAGGCGCTGGAGATCATGGAGGCCAAGTGGCTCTTCGGCGTGGAGGACGACCGCATTCAGGTAGTCGTTCACCCACAGAGCGTCATCCACAGCGGCGTCCAGTTTGCCGACGGCGCGCTGATCGCTCAGCTGGGCACGCCGGATATGCGCCTGCCCATCCTGTACGCCATGAGCTACCCGGAACGTTTGCCCACAGGCGGTGCGCCGCTGGATCTGTTCTCGATGTCCGGCCTGACCTTCGAGCGGCCCGACCCGGAACGCTTTCCTTCCCTGCGGCTGGCCCGCGAATGCCTGCGGGCAGGCGGCGCCGCCTGCTGCGAGCTAAATGCCGCCAACGAGGTGGCCGTGGCCCATTTGTTACAACAGCCTTTACAACCCGCAGGCGGGAAATGCATGACCATTGGTCGAATCTATGAAGTGGTGGAGGAAACCCTGAACCGTTTGGGCGTTCTTCCTGCCGGCTCGCTGGACGAAATTCTGGAGGCCGACCGCCGGGCCCGGGACGTGGCTGCGTCCCTTCTGGCGGCGGACTGACTCGGTGAATTCGCCCGGGGCGGGTCGCATATACTAGCTTTACAGGGACGCTTTTTCGTCCCCCGGAAAGGAAATCCGTATGACGATCCTGTATGTTCTGTTAGCCATTCTGCTGTTGGGCATCCTGATTATGGTGCACGAGTTCGGCCACTTTGCGGTGGCACGGCTGTGCGGCATCGCTGTCAAGGAATTTTCGCTGGGCTTCGGCCCGGTCATCTGGCAGCACAAGAGCAAGAAAAGCGATACTACTTTTTCCATCCGTCCCATTCCGATGGGTGGCTACTGCATGTTCTACGGCGACACGGACGACGACCCGAACGACAGCACGAAGGACGATCCCCGCAACTACAATAAGGCCCCCGTTTGGAAACGGATGCTCAGCGTCCTTGCGGGACCGGGCATGAACTTCGTGTTGGCCTTCGTCGTGGCCATTGCGCTGATGGGGGTTTACGGCGCGGTCGCCACCACCCCTGTGGTGCAGGAGGTCGAAGCCGGAATGCCCGCCGCCGAAGCCGGGCTGCAGGCCGGGGATATTTTTGTCCGGGTCAACCAGACCGAAGTGGAAAACGGTACCGTGCAGGACGTGAGCAACGCCATCGGCGCGGACGCTTCCTCCGCCCCGGTGGAAATCACCGTTCTCCGGGACGGTCAGGAGCAGACCTTCACCGTGACTCCCCAGTACGACAGCGAACTGGAACGTTACCGGGTGGGCGTGACCATCGCTCAGGGCTATGAAAAAATGCCCGCCAGCTCCATTCTGCCCTCCGCGTGGTCGCTGTGCAAGCAAGCCAGCGTCGCCATTGTGGAAAGTTTGGGCAAGCTCTTTACCACCGGCGAGGGGCTGAACGACGCGGCGGGGCCTGTAGGCGTGGTGTCGCTGGTGGCGCAGCAGACCCAGCAGGGCGGCCTTGAAATTTACCTCTATCTGCTGGTCATCCTCTCCATCAACCTGGGGCTGATGAATCTGATCCCCATCCCCGGTCTGGATGGCAGCCGTCTCATTTTCATGCTGATCGAAGCCATCCGCCGCAAGCCGGTCAATCAGAAGATCGAAGCGGGCGTTCACCTGTGCGGCTATGTGCTGCTGTTTGGCATCATGATCTTCTTCACCTTCAAGGACGTGCTTCGCCTGTTCGGCAAATAAGGCATATGAAAAGGCCGGGAACCGCTTTCTCAGCGGTTCCCGGCGTTTTTTCTTTACTTCACAAACAGGATCCGGCAGGAATACCCTTCCAGTCCAAACGTGAACCCAACCTCCCGTTCTTCCAGCATATCCCGCGCCTGACAAACCGGCTCCGGGAATGATAGCGTCACCTTCTCCACAGGCTTTGCGGAGATGTTGACGACGAACGCCAGCAGCTGCGGTGCGCCCGCCAGATCGGTATAGCGGTAATAGCTGATCTTCACCTTTGCATGGTCGGCCCGGGCGCCGTTCGTCCAGTAGGGCAACCATTCCGACTGCTCAATGGGGAACGCGCCGAACACCTTCCATACCCGGCTCATCAGCTCCAACGGATGGTGAATTTCATTGGGCCGGGGCAGAATGCCGTGCAGCACAGCGCAGGCCAGCGCCTGTTCAAACGTCCACAGGGGACGGTTCTCATAGGCGATAAATTCCACCGGCGCGCCAATGTTCCGCCCCAGATACTCCGCCCGGAAGTATTCCAGATTCAGGTCTTCCGTATCGCCGTGCATTCTGTCGAACTGCAGATTTTCTCCATACCAGTTCTGGTGAATGTAAGGAATCGTCATAAAATTCACATATCCGAAGGAATGGACGTTGATCTCCCCGCCCCGGGACTGGACGATCTCATACAGTTGGCGGAACATCCGCCGCAGCGTTCCAAGACAATAGCTGCCGTGCAGCTTTCCCCCATGGTCGTACCAGCCGCACCCGTGCTCCGTACTGTAGCACAGTCGCGGGAAGGTGATGGAATCCAGATAAACGCCGTCGATATGGAACTCGTCCATCAGTTTTTCCACGCCGCTTAAAAACAGCGCTTCATACTCGCTGTGGTAGCACACCACATAATCCCGCTGGAAGGGCACCCGCCACCAGCCGCCCTCCATCGCGCCTTTTTCGTCTACCACCTTCACTTTGTCCTGCAGCTCGCTCCATTGGGGAGCCATGGTGGAGAGCTCATAGCCGAAATAGGGCAGCACCTTGATGCCCCGCTGGTGGCATTCGTCTACGATTGTCCGCAGCTGGCGGGCGGTAAATTCGCTCAGTTCGAACCAGTTCTGGCACTTGTTCCATTTTTCGTGCAGGATGAGCGTGGTAACGCCCTTTTCCTTCAGCTCGTCATAGCGTCCCGCCAGCACGTCGATGTAGTTTCCCTTGACCTTGGCCCCGCAGTCGATATGGAACGCATTGTGAATGTACGGCTGTTTGGGGAAGGGCTTTACCGGCGTGGCCTGCAGGCCGAAGCGGAAGGTCACGGGCTGATAGGCGTACACGCCGTCCGCCGGGTCAGCCGTCCATGTTTCGGGCTGGCTGTCCAGCAGACGGACGCGCAGGATCAGCTGTTCGCCGTCCCGTACCAGCTCCATGGCCCTGTTCGGGTCTTCCGGCTGCCAGTTTCGGTCGTTTTCCGCATACCAGCCAAGGCCCCGTTCCTCATTGCCCAACCATAGCAGGGCCTTGAAGGGCATGGCCGCGTTCTGCGCGGGGACGGCCCCGCTGGCGGACATGGTCCCCATGGGCCGCTCGGTTCCGTCCGCCAGCGAGAGAACGCTGTTCGGGAACATATGGAACAGCGTGGCCGCCTCCGCCCGCAGGGGAATTTCCAGCCACAGCCGGTCCAGCCGGAACCGCATGGGCTTGGCGTCCGCCACGCCGAAGACCTGCGCCACCGTCCGGCCCCGGGGCATCAGCTTCAGGTCGACGTCCACGCCGCCGTCGTAGCCGATGCGGGTGCAGGTATCCACAATAAAGCGTTCGGACTGTTTCGCGCCGCATACGATGATTTCCTCGTCGCTGCGCCGCTGAATGAAGCTCTCGGCCTCGTTTTCGGAGTAGTTGTCGTCCCAGTGGGACGGCTCCCCGTCCTCCACGGCCACAATCCGCACCGGCGCGGCCAGCAGCTCCACGCCCTGAGAACGAATGGAGCGGAGCATTCCGTCCGCGCCTACGGTATAGTCCCGGCCAATGACGTGAATCGTATGTTCGTAGTTCTGGCTTTCCGCCCGCAGCGGCAGAAACGGCTGAGGAATCTTCATCCGGCATTCTCCTTTTTCTTTCTTGCGTTTCATGGGGAATCAGTGCATCCGAAAATCCAGCGCTTTGGGCAAGGGGTATTTTTCATCCGCGGCGCGAATCAGCTTCTCGTCGGCGGGGTCGTAGGGAACGCCCGTCTCTTTGGCGTACAGGCGGCGGTACAGCTCGAACCACAGATAGGAAACCGACAGCTCGCCCTCCTTCACATCGGGCATGACAAACGCCCGGTTCAGGATTTCGGCGGCTTCCTCCAACCGGCCCAGATGCAGCAGCGCCACGGCCCGCAAAAGCCGCAGCCGTCCGCAGGCCCGCAGCTCCGGCGAAAGGCTGTCGTACAGGGCCAGCCATTGCCCGTCGCCGCCGTCCTCCGTCAGCTGCATGGCCGTTTCGACGGCCAGCGCCCGGCAGTCCGGCTTCAGCCGGAACGCCGCCAGCAGCAGCTCGCGGGCCTTTTCCGGCAGGTGATATTCACTCTTATACAGCATGGCCAGATTCCGCAGCGCCCACGGGTTTTCACAGGCGGCCAGCGACTGCTCCCACGCCTGTTTCGCCTCGTCCACGGAACCTTCTCCGTAAGCGGCCAGCGCATAGCGAATCACGCCCAGATGCAGCAGGCTGTACCAGTTCTGCTTTGGCAGGGCTTCCAGCTTTTCCAGCCACGCCCGGCCCATCACATAGCCCGCCGGTTCTTCCAGCGGATCCGGGCAGGGAAATTCGCCCTTCTCCAGCAGGGTCAGCCAGGCTTTCGTTTCCGGGTCCTGAACCTTCGGGAAGGTCAGCGCAACGCTGAGGGGTTTCCCCCGCAGCATTTCTTCCACATGACCCCACCCGGAGCCTTCGCAGACCAGTTTCGTGTGGGTCACGGTCTCGTCCGCCGGGAAATGCATCTCGTCCGGGTCGCCTACCCGCTGTTTCATGCAATCCCTCACCGCCCGGACAGCCTCGCCATACTCGCCGTGCAGCACTTTCGGATCGCCCTTCAGCAGCGTGTATGCCTCCTGCCACTCCCACACGGTGCGGCCCGCCATGGGGATGTGTTCCAGCTGAGTATGAGCCAGCCCGGCCTGAATTTCGATATAGGCGGAGCCTTTCTCGCTGAGCCACTCGTTCCAGTGCCTTCCTCCCTGCCCCATGCCCCATACAAACATTTTCCGTCCAAACAGGCGGCGGGTGGAGCATTGCAGCAGGCCATAGCCCTCTTCATTGGCGGATGCGATCCACTTGGGCGACGTTTTTGGAATCTGATAGAAGAAGTCCCGGGAGGAGGGGATATGAGCGGGATAGCTCACGTCCACGCCGTCCGCCATGGGAATGTCCGTCTTATCCAGAATGTAATGATCGGCGTTGTAGAAGCTGAGGAACGACCGCTCCGCCGGGACGATTACCCGGGTGCCCGGTGTTTCCGGCACGGCGATATTGGACCACCAGTACATATACTTCGTCTCGTCCGTGCGGTTTTCGATCCGGCAGCGCAGGTACAGCGTGGGCGAATCCTCCCGCACCCACGCGCTGACGGAATACGCCACGCCCCGGATGCGCTCGAACTCATACAGCCGCAGCACCTCGCCCTCGGGCGTTTGATCGACCGCCGCAAAGACCGGCGAGCAGGTCAGCGGATTGTGTCCCTTGATGCCCACGTTGAACTCCACGCCGCCGCTGAACCACGCGTTGCGCAGGCCCAGATTGCCCGGCTGAAATACCGGATTGACGTACAACAGTTCCTTGCGCTCATCCTTGTTATAGATGGAATACAGCCGTCCGCCCAGCTCAGGCAGGAACACGGCGCGCACGTGATCGTTTTCCACCACGGCGGCCTGAAACGCCCGGGGCTTCTTTTCCCGGTCGTAGCCGTCCTGCAGCCGGTAGGGCAGCATGGTGGGGATCATGCCCTTGCCGATATATTTCTTTTCTTCCTCCGCCACCTTATCCGTCATTTCATATCCGGCGTGGATATAGCTGACGTTCTTGATGTCCGGCATGGGGTTCAGCGGCCCAAGCGAGGCCGCGGGAATCACGAGCTTTTCAAAGTGTACCATGATCGTCTCCCCTTCAGCAGCTTCCATTTTTTCGCCGAACGACCCCCTTCGGGTCGCCCCGGCGCTGTCATTCAGTTTCTTCACGCTTTCCGTCCTGCTTATCTTATCACGGCCTTCTCCCTGCCGCAAGGAAAATCATTCGACTTTCCCGGTTTTTCCGCAGCGAGCGGAACGACTTTTTCGGCGCGCTGTGCTACCATCGTCTTATCCGAAAAAATAGTCCGAACCTTTCCCCCTTCTCAGCCGTTATAATGGTGTAAATGGGCCCACGAAAGAAAGGGGAGATCAACCGGAATGGAGGAAGAACGTTTTGTCAGCGAGGTCCGCGCCATGGAGCGCACGCTGTACCGGGTAGCGCGGGGGTATCTGCGCACCTGGGACGAGTGCGCGGATGCGGTGCAGGAAGCGCTGTGCAAGGCATGGGACAAGCGAAAGCGCGTGGACGAAAGCTATTTCCGGCCATGGCTGACGCGCATCGTCATCAATGAATGCCACAATATCGGCCGAAGAAAGAAGCGGCTGATCCCCGTGGCGGAGCCGGAACGGGAGCCCGCGCCGGAGCCCGCCCTGCCGGAGCTGGCGGACGCGCTGGAGGCGCTGCCGGAAAAGCTGCGGCTGCCGTTGAGCCTGCATTATCTGGAGGGCTTCTCTGTGGAGGAGATCGCCCGGATATTACGCATCCCTGCCGGAACCGTTAAATCCAGACTGCATCAGGCCCGAAACCAGCTTCGCGTTCAATGGCTGGAGACGGAAGGGGACGAAACGGCTTCCCGTCCGCCCTATGGCCGTTCATGGAAAGGAGCAGAAAAATGACCGCTGAAAAGATCAAGCATTGGCAAGATCCTTACGAGCCTACCCCGGAAGGCTTTCATATCCGGGTGGAAAACACGCTGCGATCCTTGCAGAAGAAGGAGAATGCCGCTGTGCCCCGGATCCCCGTCCGCCGGGCGGTGGTGCTGGCGGCGCTGCTGCTCACGCTGGCGGGCGCGGCCTATGCGGGCTCCCGTCTGGGCGTGCTGGATTTTCTGACAACCCGCATCTGGAACGGCCCTGCGGCGGAAGACGTGCAGCCGGGCATTACACAGGATTTCCGCGCTGAAAGCGAATCGGCTGTCCTGCATCTGGACGCACGGGATCTGTATCAGAATGAAGACAAATTCTCTCTTTGTGTGCATATTTCCCCGAAGGAGCCGGAGCGCTACCGTCTGCTGTACGAAACCGATATCGGCGCCGACGGCGAGCATTTCGACCGGATCTGGTGGAACGGAAAGCAGCTTTCGTTTGACGAATGGCTGCCGGAGGGCAAGCAGATGCTGGTGCTTTCCGTCCGACAGATGACCGTCGGCGGCGTGGCCATGCTGCCTGTCACCATAGACTGGCTGCCGGAGGAGCAGGGCGAGACCTTCCTGCTGGAAGCCCCGTGGGAACGGGCCAGAAGCCAGAATGCCGCCGTCGATCCTGACGGAACCGTCACGATCCGGGTGGAGCTGGAGACCGAAGTTTACGGGACCGGTCAGCCCCAGACCAGCACCCTGACCCTGCAGGTCCCGGCCGGTCAGGGGTTTGCCAAAAACGAAAAGGAGGAAGCCAAATGAAAGCCTTCAAGTGGATTTGGGTGAGCCTGATGATTCTCTGCCTGCTGTGCCCTGCTTTTTCTCTGGCAGAGGCAGGCGAACCCCGTTTCTGTCTCCCGGAGGAAGTGGATCTGTCGCAGGTGCAGGAAATCGACGGCCGTTTGAAGGGAGAGATCCTTCTTCCGTCCCGCGAGGGGGACAGCGGTTCCTATCGTCTGCTGGTGGACTGCCCCGTTCCGCAGGGCTTTTCGGCCAAGCAGCAGGTTCGCCTTCAGGTGGAGTATCAGAAGATCGAAAAGCAGCAGATGAGCGAAGCGCTGTCTTCTTTGGGGCAGAACGTTTCCGCCGATCAGATGCGTTCCAGCAGCTCCGGCTGGGCCAGCCGTTTCCTTTACTATTCCAGCACCGGCGCGGACATCAACGGCAGCGATTCCTATTCCCATCCCTATACGGGGAAGCTCTGCCAAAGCCTGTCCGCCGGGCATGAAGCGGAAATGGCCGCGGCCAAGGATTTTGCCCGCGCACTGCTGGAAAAGCTGGGCGCTAAAGCCAGCGAGCCGTTTCTGCAGGCGCTGCGCCTGACGCCCGAGGACGTTCTTTCCGCCTACAGCGCTACGGAAAGCAGCAGCACGTGGTATGAAGAGATTCGTCAAAGCACGGAAGCCCGGCTGTCCGGCAAGGATCAGGTCACGCTGCTTCGCGCCCAGTATGAACTGCTGGATCTGCCCGTCATGTTTCAATTTTACTATCAGGAAGGGGAAGATTCCTTCGGGGAAAGCTCCTATTTGGAGCTGGTGATGGGCGACGACGGCCAGTTGAAGCAGCTGGCCCTCCGCAGTCTGCCCGTCGTGACGGCTGCGGAGTCCTATCCTCTGCCGGAACGCAGCTGGGAAGAATGGCTCCGCCTGTGGGTGGCCAACGTCTGGTGGCCCTCCTCGGTCGCTCAGGATTACGAGATCACCGGCGATCCTCTCTACGGCGATTATACCAGATACGCCACCGAAGAAACGCTGACGGCCATTCTTCCCTGCTGGGTGGGAAATGAAAAGGGCTGCCTGGTTCCCGGCTGGTTCACCGAATGCCGCTGCACCGTTCTCAAGGACGGCAGCACCTGCGGCTATTCCGACGCCTATATGGACGCGCTGACCCTGACCCGAATCTTTTGAGGATGACAAAAAGCCCGGCGTGCATTCAGCACGCCGGGCTTTTTGAAATCCGTATTTTGCGCCCGCTGGCATCCCGCGCCAGACCTGCAGGCGGCGGCAGCTCCGCAGCCGAGCAGCTTTCCCGCGAATGCCCCTGCGCGCATAGCGCGCAGTCCGGGGTGCAGTGGTACTGCCCCTGCCCGCCTGCTTATTTGGCAAATTCGGTGCTGCGGGTCTCGCGGATGACGTTGACGCGGATCTGTCCGGGATATTCCATTTCCTTCTCAATGCGCTTGGCCACTTCCTTGGCCAACACCTTCGTGCCCTCGTCCGTGATGTCCTCGGGCTTGACCATGATGCGAACCTCACGGCCCGACTGGATGGCAAAGCACTTTTCCACACCCTGGAACGAATTGGCGATTTCTTCCAGCTTCTCCAGACGCTTGATGTAGTTCTCCAGAGACTCGCGGCGAGCGCCGGGCCGAGCCGCGGAAATCGCGTCCGCCGCCTGTACCAGCACCGCTTCCACAGTCTGGGGCTCTACGTCGTTGTGGTGTGCCAGAATGGCATGGATCACGTCGGGGCTCTCGTGATACTTCCGGGCCAGTTCAGCGCCCAGCGTCACGTGCGTGCCCTCGGCTTCGTGGTCGACGGCCTTGCCGATGTCGTGCAGCAGACCGGCGCGCTTGGCCAGTGCCACGTCCGCGCCCAGTTCCGCGGCCATCATGCCCGCCAGATGGCTGACCTCAATGGAGTGTTTCAGCACGTTCTGGCCATAACTGGTGCGGTACTTCAACCGGCCCAGCAGCTTGACCAGCTCGTGATGAATGCCGTGCTGATGGGTCTCGAAGACCGCCTGTTCGCCCGCCTCGCGGATCTGATTATCCACTTCCTTGCGGGCCTTTTCCACCATTTCCTCAATGCGGGCGGGATGGATGCGGCCGTCCATGATCAGGCGCTCCACGGCGATGCGGGCGATCTCGCGCCGCACCGGGTCAAACGCGCTGACGATGACCGCCTCGGGGGTGTCGTCGATGATGAGGTCGACGCCGGTAGCCGTCTCAAGAGCGCGGATGTTCCGGCCCTCGCGGCCGATGATGCGGCCCTTCATGTCGTCGTTGGGCAGGTTGATGACGCTGACGGTGCTTTCCGCCACGTGGTCGGCGGCGCACTTCTGAATGGCCAGCGCGATAATGTTCCGCGCCTTCTTTTCGCCTTCTTCCCGGGCCCGGGTCTCAATGTCCCGAACCATGGCGGCGGCGTCATGATATGCGTCCTTCTGTACCCGCTGGATCAGCATCTGACAGGCCTCGTCCTGCGTCATGCCCGCAATGCGCTCCAACTCCTGCAGCTGCTTGTTCTTGCCCTCTTCCAGCTGATCCGCTTCCTTCTGCAGATCGGCGGCGCGCTGGGTCAGCGCTTCCTCCCGCTTTTCCAGACCGTCCTGTTTCTTGTCGAGGGTCTCCTCCCGCTGCAGGATGCGGCGCTCACTGCGCTGCACCTCCGCCCGGCGGTCCTTGCACTCCCGATCCAGCTCGGTCTTCAGGCGAAGCACTTCTTCCTTGGCTTCCAAAATGGTCTCTTTTTTCTTTTCATCTGCCTTGCGCTGCGCGTCTTCCAGCAAATTTTTGGCGTACTGTTCCGTGCGGCCGATCTTCTTTTCGCTGGCCTGCTTGCGGTACAGATAGCCGCCCGCCGCGCCTGCCGCGCCGACCAGCAGCGCAATGACGATTCCCAAAAATACAGGCATTGGTTGCACTCCTTTCTCTCTGTCAGTTTTTCCGTTCAATGTCAATTTTCACCCGGGGATGCGGCCTTCCGCCGCGGCTTTTCTTCCGTGCAATGCTTTTCTGGTTCGCCCTTTTCAGGGCAAACAAAAAAGCCGGGGAGCAAAAAATGCCCCGTCGGCTTTCTGCTGCTTTGTATTGCAAAACATTGCAAACAATGAGCTTATCCTGCGGCGAATTCCGGTTTGCTTTTGCAAACCCGGCGGCCCATCCGCATTCCAAACTCAAAGCATATACTCAAGAAACGTTCCCGGACGCTTCTGCGCCCCGAAACCTCTCCATACGAACAACCGACGTCCTCTTCCGCCGCTCCAATAACGAACCGACGCGGGAAAAAGCCAGTCACCAACGTATATCCGAAAACAGCCGGGTTCCTGTGCCTGCACAGGCTCTCCCATTCAGCCGACACTTTATTATAGCCCCGGTAGGACATACTGTCAAGCGCCGGCAAAGCCGTGAAGACCCGCGAACGCCTTCCTTCCGAAGCGAAAAAACCAAAAGATTTGACTTTATGGCAGATCAATGTATAATCGGGTCATGATACATTTCGTGGAAAGAAGGATCCCATGGCCAGACGTTACGACAGCAAAGACGCAAAGCGGCGCATTCTGGCCGCCTGTGTTCGGCTTTTTCTAGAAAAAGGCTACACCCATACTCGTGTGGCGGAAATTTTGAAGGCGGCGGATGTGTCCGCCGGTTCCTTTCAAAACATTTTCCGTACCAAGGACGGCGTACTGACCGAGCTGGTGGGCATCATGTTCGACCGTCAATTCGGCGCAGTCAGGACGGCAGCGGCGGCGCTGCCCTCGCCAGTGTATGTCTACGCCATGGAAACGGCCCTGCAGCTGGCGCTGACGGAAATGAACGAGAACCTGCGCGATATTTATGTGGAGGCGTACACCTACCCCGCCACGGCGGAAATGATCCACCAGCGCACGGCGAAGGAACTACAAAAGGCGTTCGGCAGCTACCTGCCGGACTGCGCCGAAAGTGACTTTTACGAGATAGAGCTGGGCACGGCGGGCATCATGCGCGGATATATGGTTCGAAAGTGCGACCCCTATTTCACGCTGGAAAAGAAGATCAGCCGCTTTCTGGAAATGAGCCTGAGCGTCTTTCAGGTGCCGCCCGAGGAACGGGCGCGGATTCAGGCCTACGTGGTCGCGGCGGATGTGCGCGCAGCCGCCCAAAAGGTCATGGGCTCGCTGTTTGCTTCCCTGTCCGTGACCTTTGACCTGACGGAATCCGCTTCCCAAATGGAGAACGTGAAGCAGTAAAAGAACGGCTGGCCGTTCCATGATGAAATCGTTCCCTTCCCTCTGGCCGAGAATGACCTCAGCCTTTGCCCCGTGCGTCCTCCCTTTTTTCGCCCAAAAGCGCCGCAAATCTTGAAAAATCAACGGAAACCGCCATTGACATTCCCTGCCGGGCGGACTATAATAATTCGTATTCTCTCAAGCTGCGTTGCAACGTGCGGGCGCTTTTGGCGGGCCGAACGGTTGCGGCGCTGTGTTTATGAAGGGATATTCCGGCGGCATAGCGCCGGGAAAGCGCGGCATCTACCGGGGTTCAGCCCCCCGCGCGTAGAGAAAGGGGTTTATCAAAGATGGCAGAAGAAAAGAAAGTCATCCTGACCCGCGAAGGCTACCAAAAGCTGGAGCAGGAGCTCAATTATTACATCAGCGTCCGCCGCAACGAGATCTCCGAGCAGATCGCGATCGCCCGCGGCTTCGGCGATTTGAGTGAAAACGCGGAGTACGACGAGGCCAAGAACGAGCAGAGCCGCATCGAGGCCAAGATCGTCGAGATGGAAAACACCCTGCGCAACTGCATCGTGGTGGAGGACGACGAAGTCACCACCGAAACCGTGGGCGTGGGCAACACCGTGAAGGTGGATAATCTGACCCTGAAGCGGGAACAGACCATCACCATCGTTGGTGCGAATGAGATCGACCCCCGCAACATGAAAATTTCTTCCGACAGCCCCATCGGCGGCGCGCTGCTGGGCAAGAAGGTCGGTCAGGTGGTGGACGTGGAGGTTCCCGGCGGCACCATGCAGCTGAAAGTGCTGGAGATCAGCCGCTGAGCCCCATTCATTCGATCAACAAAGGAGGCAGCCTCATGACCCCGGAAATTCAGCAGGTTCAGGACCTGAGCGAACAGGAGCAGATTCGCCGCGCCAAGCTGGCCAAGTATCAGGAAGAAGGCCGCGATCCCTATACCATCACCCGTTTTGACCGCACCCACACCTCCGCGCAGATCCTGGCGGATTTTGACGCGCTGGAGGGCAAAACCGTCCGCATCGCGGGCCGGATGATGAGCCGCCGCATCATGGGCAAGGCTTCTTTCGTCCACATGCTGGACGGCGACGGCCAGATTCAGGCCTATGTGCGCCGCGAGGACGTGGGCGAAGACGTATACGCGGACTTCAAGACCATGGACATCGGCGATATCATCGGCGTGGAGGGCGTAGTCTTCCGTACCAAAACCGGCGAGGTCTCCGTTCATGCTCACCAGCTGACGCTGCTGACCAAGTCCCTGCGGGTGCTTCCGGAAAAGTGGAACGGCCTGAAGGATCAGGATATCCGCTACCGTCAGCGCTACGTGGACACCATCGTCAACCCGGAGGTCAAGGATACCTTCATCAAGCGCAGCCAGATTTTGAAGGCCCTGCGCGAATTCCTGGACGCCCGCGGATTTCTGGAGGTGGACACGCCCGTTCTGCAGACCATCGAGATCGGCGCCAACTCCCGCTCCTTCGTCACCCACCACAACGCGCTGGATATTCCCATGTACCTGCGTATTGAGACCGAGCTGTACCTGAAGCGGCTCATTGTGGGCGGCTTCGACAAGGTGTACGAGGTGGGCCGCATCTTCCGCAACGAGGGCATGGATACCCGCCATAACCCGGAATTCACCACCATCGAGCTTTATCAGGCCTATGCCGACTATCACCAGATCATGGATCTGGTGGAGGAACTGTACATCTACGTCACCAAAAAGGTCTGCGGCACGCTGAAGATCCCCTATCTGGGCAAGGAGATCAACATGGAAGGCCCGTGGGCCCGCATGACCATGGCCGAGGCCGTGAAAAAATACTCCGGCATCGACTACTACGCCTGGGAAAGCGACGAGCAGGCCCGGGCGGACTGCGAAGCCCACGACGTGCATGTGGAAAAGGACGCGGTGAAGGGCCAGTGTCTGGAAGAGTGCTTCGACGCTTTCGTGGAGCCCAATCTGATCCAGCCTACCTTCATCACCGACTATCCTGTAGCGATCTCTCCGCTGGCCAAGCGCAAGAAGGACGAGCCGGAGATGACCGAGCGCTTCGAGTTCTTCATCAATGGCTTTGAGTTCGGCAACGCTTTTTCCGAGCTGAACGACCCCATCGACCAGCGCGGCCGCTTCGAGCGGCAGGCCGCCGCCAAGCGGGCGCAGGGCGGACACGCCGACGTGGACGAGGACTTCCTCTGCGCGCTGGAGTACGGTATGCCCCCCACCGGCGGTCTGGGCTTCGGCGTGGATCGTCTGGTCATGCTGCTGACTGACTCCGCCTCCATCCGCGACGTGCTGCTCTTCCCGACCATGAAACCCATCGGCACGCCTGCTCCCTCCGCCAAGGCGGCAGAAGAAAAGGCTCCCGAGACGGCGGCTCCCGCTGCGGAAACCGCGGCCGAGCCAATCGACTTCTCTAAGGTGGAGATCGAGCCGCTGTTCAAGGATTATGTGGACTTTGAGACCTTCTCCAAGAGCGACTTCCGCGCCGTGAAGGTCAAGGCCTGCGAAGCGGTGAAGAAGTCCAAGAAGCTGCTTCAGTTTACGCTGGACGACGGCACCGGCACCGACCGCACCATTCTCAGTGGCATTCACGCCTATTACGAACCGGAGGAGCTGGTGGGCAAGACCTGCATCGCCATCGTCAACCTGCCGCCCCGTCCCATGATGGGCATCGAGTCCTGTGGGATGCTGATCTCCGCCGTCCATCAGGAAGAGGGCGAGGAAAAGCTCCACCTGCTCATGGTGGACGATCACATCCCCGCCGGAGCCAAGCTGTACTAAGGCCAATCAACAACATCCCTGCGGAGCTGCTTCCGCAGGGATGTTGTTTTAGCCTGGAAAATGCTATTGCCCTTATTCCCCTGAAAAAACGTATATGCCTTTGCTTTTCAACTCTTTATCGAAATATAAAAAGACCGCTCTTCCAGCTGTATGGAAAAGCGGTGTCTTTTTATCACAATTTCGAACCCCATCAGGCTTCCACGTTGGATTTCGTGGGCAGCGCACGCTGCACATTACCGCTGCGCAGGCAACGGGTACACACGTTCATCCGCTTCGGCTGACCATTCACCAGAACGCGCACATTCTGCACGTTGGGAGCCCAAACGCGATTGCTCTTGCGGTTCGAGTGGCTGACGTTGTGGCCGCTCATCGCGCCCTTTTCGCACACTTCGCAAAACTTGCCCATCATTACACCTCCTAACGGGATGTTTGGATTCATAACAGCTTGACTATTTTAGCACGCTTTTTCCCATTTGGCAAGGAAAATTTCCGTTTTCCCGACATTTTCCCTGAAAATGTTGTGTGAAGCCGTCTCCGGGTGATACAATAAACCCGGAAAAGAAAGAAAAGGAGAACGCTCATGGCCTTTGCCCATCTGCATCTGCATACCGAATACAGCCTGCTGGACGGCGCCAACCGCATCGGCCCGCTGGTCAGCCGCCTGAAAGAGCTGGGCTTTACCCACGCCGCCATCACCGACCACGGCGTGATGTACGGCGCGGTGGATTTTTATAACGCCTGTCGGGACGCGGGCATTACCCCCGTCATCGGCTGCGAGGTCTATATCTGCCGCAACCGTTTTGAAAAAAGCGGCGCGGCCCGGGAATACAGCCATATGATCCTCCTGTGCGAAAACAACACAGGCTATCAGAACCTCATCAAGCTGGTCAGCGCCGGCTTCACCGAGGGCTTCTATTATAAGCCACGCATTGACTACGAACTGCTGAAGCAGCACACCGAGGGCCTGATCTGCCTGTCCGCCTGTCTGAGCGGCGACCTGCCCAAAATGCTGCTGGAGGGCCGCTACGACGACGCGAAGGCTTACGCCCTGCAAATGCAGGAGCTTTTCGGCAAGGATCATTACTACATCGAGCTGATGGATCACGGCATCCCCGAGGAAAAAACCGTGCTGCCCCGGCTGGTGCGCGTCGCGCAGGAGACGGGCGTTCCCATGGTGGTCACCAACGACTGCCACTACCTGAACCGAGAAGATTCAAAGGCGCAGGAGGTGCTCATGTGCATCCAGACCGGCAAGACCCTGCAGGACGAAAGCCGGATGCGCATGAACACCGAGGAGCTCTACGTCAAGAGCGAAGCGGAAATGCGGGCCGTGTTCCCCAACTTCCCCGAGGCCATTGAAAACAGCCAGAAGATCGCCCAGCGCTGCCATGTAACCTTCGATTTCGGCCACCTGCACCTGCCCCATTACCCCATCGACGACGGCGAAACCGCCGAGGAAATGCTCCGCCGCCTGTGCGGCGAGGGGCTGAAGACCCTGTACCCGGACAAATATGCCGACCCGGATTCTGAGCCCTGCAAACGGCTGGAATATGAGCTTTCCGTCATCTCCAACATGGGCTATGTGGACTACTTTCTCATCGTATGGGACTTCATCAACTATGCCAAGAGCCACGGCATCATGGTAGGGCCAGGCCGTGGCAGCGGCGCGGGCAGCATCGTGGCCTACACCCTGCGCATCACCATGCTGGATCCCCTGAAATACAGTCTGCTGTTCGAGCGTTTTCTGAACCCGGAGCGGGTCAGTATGCCCGATCTGGACATTGACTTCTGCTACGAGCGCCGTCAGGAGGTCATCGACTATGTGGCCCGGAAATACGGCAGCGATCACGTCAGCCAGATCATCACCTTCGGCACCATGAAGGCCAAGGCCGTCATTCGGGACGTGGGCCGGGTCATGGGCATGAGCTACGCCGCCGTGGATCAGGTGGCCAAGGCCATCCCCTTCTCGCTGGACATGACCCTCTCCAAGGCGCTGGAGGTCAGCCCTCAGCTGGCCGAACTGGTTCATAGCGACCCGCAGGTCCGCCAGCTTTACGACACCTCCCTTCTATTGGAAGGAATGCCCCGCCACGCCAGCACCCACGCGGCAGGCGTGCTCATCACCGCCAAGCCCGTCACCGAGTACGTGCCTTTGCAGACCAACGACAACGTCATCACCACCCAGTACCCCATGGGCACGCTGGAACGGCTGGGCCTTCTGAAAATGGACTTTCTGGGTCTGCGTACTCTGACCGTCATCCGGGATACGCTGGACATGATGCGTCAGGAAGGGGTGGACATGAAGCCCGAGGACATCCCCACCGACGACCCCACCGTGTACCGCATGATCTCCTCCGGGGACACGGACGGCGTGTTCCAGCTGGAATCCGGCGGGATGCGCCTGTTCCTGCAAAACATGAAGCCCTCCTGCTTCGAGGACATCATCGCCGCCATCTCCCTCTACCGGCCCGGCCCCATGGAGTCCATCCCCCGCTACATCGCGGGCAAAAACGACCCGGAGACCGTCCACTATGAAACGCCCCTGCTCAAGCCCATTTTGGAGGTCACCTACGGCTGCATGGTCTATCAGGAGCAGGTCATGCAGATCGTGCGGGATCTGGCGGGCTACAGTCTGGGCCGCAGCGACCTGATGCGCCGGGCCATGGCCAAGAAGAAAAAGGACGTGATGGCCAAGGAGCGGGAGTATTTCGTGGACGGCATGGTGGACGAAAACGGCAACGTGGTCATCGACGGCTGCGTCCGCCGGGGCGTGCCCCGGCAGGTGGCCGAGCATATTTACGACGAAATGTCCTCCTTTGCCAGCTATGCCTTCAATAAGAGCCACGCGGCGGCCTACGGGCTGGTCGCCGTACAGACGGCCTGGCTCAAGCTGCATCATCCCGTGCCCTTTATGGCCGCCATTCTCAACAGCGTCATGGACAATCTGCCCAAGGCGGCGGGCTACATCCAGTACTGCCGCGCCCACGGCATCCCGATCCTGCCGCCGGACGTGAACCAGAGCGTCTGGAAATACAGCGTGGGCCGGGACAGCCGGGGTACGCCCGGTATCCGTTTCGGTCTGGGCGGCGTGAAAAACGTGGGACAGGGCGCAGTGGAGCTGATCGTGAAAGAGCGCAGTCACGGCCCCTTTACCGACATTTTTGATTTTGCCACTCGCGCTTGCGGCGAAAGCGTGAACAAGCGCACGGTGGAAAGCCTCATCAAGGCCGGGGCGCTGGACGGGCTGGGCCATAACCGGGCGGAGCTGCTCAGCGTCTACGAGCAGCTGATGGACGACGCCGCTCAGAAGAAGCGCCAGAACCTGACCGGCCAGCTGAGCCTGTTCGATCTGGCGGGGCCGGACGGCGGCAGCGCGCCTCAGCCGCCCTTCCGGATCCCTTCCCTGCCGGAGCATCCCCGCAAGGTGCTACTCAGCATGGAAAAGGAAATGACCGGCGTTTACATCACCGGCCACCCGTTGGACGAAGTGCGCGATCTATTGGGCAGCGGCTTCACCACCGTTGCGGAAGTGCTGGAGGACGCGGACAGCGAAAACAAGGGGCAGGAATACGACGGCCTTTCCGTCAGCATGGCAGGCATCCTGACCCAATGCCGGGGCAAAGTGACGAAAAAAGGCTCCATGATGGGCTTTCTGGTGCTGGAAGACCTGACCGGCTCCATCGAAGGGCTGGTTTTCCCCAAGGTCTATGAAAAATACGCGTCCATGCTTTCCTCGGACAGTCTGGTGGTGGTGGACGGCAAGCTCAGTTTCCGGGAAGAAGAAGAGCCCAAGCTGCTGGTGGACGCGGTTCGTCCCCTGAACGCGGCCAACGCAGCCATCAAAGCCGCTTCGCCCGAAAAAACCGTCCCGACCTCCCGGGGCAGGGCGGATGCTCCCGCCCGTCCCCTTTCCGCCCCGAAGTTGGCGGCTCAGTCCCAACGGAAGCTTTACCTGCTGGCGGATACACGCGCCCGCATGGAGGAGATCAAGTCCCTCTGCCGGTCCCACCCCGGCCCCGTGCCCGTCACTGTCAAAATTCAGGACGAAGGCATCGCCTTTCTTCTGGACGAAGGCTACTGGTGCGACGGCGGCGAGGAGCTGCTTTCCGTTTTCCGTTCTCTTTTCGGTGCGGGCGGCGTGGTGATGAAGGGGAACTAAGCTTCTTTAGGCAGTCACAAACCTTTTCCGCAGTGTTACGATTTGTTCACACAAAATCCATATTCCTTTGGTATGCTGTATCTGCGTTCAAGGAAAGCCGTTTGTGGCGCCCCCTCGGCGGTCTTCTCCTTCCACGCACCGCGCAGGCTTGAGGAGGCCCGCAGCGGCTTTTCCCCCAATTCCTCCTTTTCCCTTGCCGGAGGCGGGTCGTTGTGGTGAGCGACCCGCCTCTTTTGGGGCTGAGCCCCTTTCGGACTGCGCGCTTTGCGCGCAGGAGCGTAGGGGGACATGCGGATTGGCCGAGGTTTTACCGCCGCTCGGCAACAGGTCTCGCGGCTCGCGGGTTTAGTGTGGTTTCCCGCCAGTTGAATCAAAAGATCGGCGGGTGCCAAGTGCAGCGTCCCTGCCCCCGAGCTGCGTGCAGGAGCCCAGAGCGACATGCAGGTCGACTGCGACTCGCCGGTCTAATCATATATTTTTCCGGTTGGTCGGTACAGGGCTCCAAAGCCGTTACGGTTTTGCTTCTATTGTGCCGCCGGTGATGGTTTGTTCATAAAACATTCCACTGCATTGTTCTTTTTTCAAAGTGCAAACGCACTTCTTTGGTTTCCCCATCAGAGAACCGGGATGCAAATTGACATCTCGGCCTTTCTTTTGTCCTTTTCAGAAAATTTTGATGCTGATTTGACAAATGCAAACGATTGTGTTATGATACTCAAACCGATAAGACGTACGGAAAAATCAAATCGGAACATTGGGAAAGGACGTGTATCTATCCATGAAAAAGCTGTTTGCCATTCTGCTGGCTCTGACCATGGTATTGGGTCTGTGCAGCTTTGCCGGTGCCGAGGGCATTGACGAAGCGCTGATCGCCGCCGCCAAGGAAGAGGGCGAGCTGACCGTTTACGGCAGCTGCGAAGAAGCCTACCTGAACGCCGCCTGCGACAAATTCGAAGAACTGTACGGCATCAAGGTGAACCGCCAGCGCCTGTCCACCGGCGAAGTGGCCGCCAAGATCGAAGAAGAAAACGGCAACCCCTCTGCCGACGTATGGTTCGGCGGCACCACCGACCCCTACAACGAGACCGCTGCCAAGGGTCTGCTGGAAGCCTACGAAGCCAAGAACGCCTCCCACCTGCTGGACAGCATGTACCGCGACGCGGACGGCTACTGGTACGGCATCTACAAGGGAATCCTGGGCTTCATGGTCAACACGGAAGAACTCCAGCGCCTGGGTCTGGAAGCGCCTCAGGATTGGGATGATCTGCTCAAGCCCGAATATAAGGGCCTGATCTGGATGTCCAACCCCAACACCGCCGGCACCGCCAAGCTGGTCATCAACACCATGGTGCAGATGAAGGGCCATGACGAAGCCATGAAGTACTTTGTGGAACTGGACAAGAACATTGCCCAGTACACCAAGTCCGGCTCCGGCCCCTCCAAGAAGGTCGGCATCGGCGAATGCACCATCGGCATCGGCTTCCTGCATGACGGCATCACCCAGATTCTGGACGGCTACGACAACATCTCTCTGGTGATCCCCAAGAGCGGCACCAGCTTTGAGATCGGCGCTACCGCCATCTTCAAGGGTGCGAAGCACCAGAACGCCGCCAAGCTGTGGATCGAGTTCGCTCTGAGCCCCGAATGCGTCAACATCGCTAAGGAAAATGAGAGCTATCAGTTCCTGGTGATCGACAACGCCGAGCAGCCCAAGGAAGCGGCCGAATTCGGTCTGGATCCCGACAACGTGATGAAGTACGACTTCGCGGACGCCAAGGCCAACACCTCCAAGTACGTTGAGGACTTCTTCAACGCGCTGGGCGCTGCCGCCGACGATCGTTTCAAGACCGAGTAATCTCACCCCGCAAAACTTTCGCGAAGGGGCGGCGCACGCCGCCCCTTCCTTAGTATCCTGACGACCCTCCGGCGGCCTGACCGCCGGCACTTCCATAAGGGGGGACTCCATTGCTCAAGGCGCAAAGTGCGAAGCTGGATCGCAAGAAGCTGTTCGGCGACCCCGTTCTGATTACCACCATTGTGATCCTCGTCATTCTTCTGACCTTATTCATTCTCTATCCCCTCAGTATGCTGCTGATCGACAGCATCTGGGGCGACAACGGTCTGACCCTGTCCGTGTTCGGGCGGGTGCTGGAAATGGGCACCTTCCGCACGGCCTTTACCAATACCCTTCGCTTGGGCTTCATCGTGGGCATCGGCTCCACGGTGCTGGGGCTTCTGTTCGCCTACGTGGACGTGTATGTGGACATCCGCTCCCGTTTCGTGCGCAAGCTTTTCAACGTGGTCAGTATGCTGCCCGTGGTTTCCCCGCCCTTCGTGCTGAGCCTGAGCATGATCCTGCTCTTCGGCCGCGGCGGCCTCATCACCCGCAGCCTGCTGCACATCTATGACAGCGACATCTACGGCCTGCACGGTATTGCCATCGTGCAGATTTTGACCTTCTTCCCTGTGTGCTACATGATGCTCAAGGGTCTGCTGAAAAACATCGACCCTTCGCTGGAAGAAGCCAGCCGGGACATGGGGGCCAGCCGTTGGAAGGTCTTTACCACTGTGACGCTGCCCTTGATGCTGCCGGGTCTGGGCAATGCGTTTCTGGTCACGTTCATCGAATCGGTGGCCGACTTCGCCAACCCCATGATGATCGGCGGCAGCTATGACACGCTGGCCACCACCATCTACCTGCAGGTCACCGGCGCTTACGACAAGGCGGGTGCCAGCGCCATGGCCGTGGTGCTGCTGTGCCTGACGCTGGTGCTGTTCCTGATCCAGAAATACTATCTGGAAAAGCGCACCTACGCCACCCTGACCGGCAAGGCCAGCCGGGAGCGGATGCTCATCGCTGACAAGAGCGTGACCCGTCCCCTGTCCATTCTGTGCGGGCTTTTCTCCGCCTTTGTGGTGCTGATGTATATCAGCATTCCCTTCGGCGCGCTGTTCAAGCTCTGGGGCCGTGACTACTCCCTCACCCTGAAGCACTTCCAGTACATGTTCAAGTACAGCGGCCTGAAGGCCTTCCGGGACTCCTTCGTGCTCAGCCTGATCGCCTCGCCCATTACGGCGCTGTTTTCCATGATCATCAGCTATCTGGTGGTCAAGAAGAAATTCCACTCCAAGGGCTTTATCGAGTTCGTCAGTATGCTGGCCATGGCCGTGCCCGGCACGGTGCTGGGCGTGGGCTACATCCGCGGCTTTGCCAACGGCGTGTTCAAGACGGGCTTCCTGCAGGGCCTGTATGGCACCGGCGCGATCCTGGTCATCGTGTTCATCGTGCGCAGTCTGCCGGTGGGCACCCGCAGCGGTATCTCGGCGTTGCGGCAGATCGACAAATCCATTGAGGAAAGCGCCTACGATCTGGGCGCGGGCAGCGGCAAGGTCTTCACCTCCGTCACCCTGCCCCTCATCAAGGACAGCTTCCTCAGCGGTCTGGTGACCACCTTCGTGCGCTCCATCACCGCCATCAGCGCCATCATCCTGTTGGTAACGCCTCAATACCTGCTTATCACCACTCAGATCAACGAATTTGCCGAGAAGGGCAAGTACGGCGTGGCCTGCGCTTACGCCACCATCCTGATCGCCATCGTCTATGCGTCCATCGTGGTGATGAACTTCGTCATCAAGCATTTCGGAACCAGCAAAAAGCTAAAGGGGGACAGCGAAAATGCCTAAAGAGAGCAAAGGCGTTCGCCTTGACCATATTTCCAAGATTTATAAGGATCCCAAGACCGGCAAGGACTTCTACGCCGTACACGATGTTTCGCTGGATATTCAGCCAGGCAGCTTCGTGACCCTGCTGGGTCCCTCTGGCTGCGGCAAGACTACCACCCTGCGTATGGTGGCCGGCTTTGAAAGCCCGGATGAGGGTGAAATCTATCTGGGCGGCGAACCCATCAACGCCCTGACCCCTAACAAGCGCGACACCGCCATGGTGTTCCAAAGCTACGCCCTGTTCCCCCACTACAACGTGTTTGACAACGTGGCCTACGGTCTGCGTCTGCGCAAGGTACCCAAGCCCGAGATCGAGCGCCGGGTGAAGGAAATACTGGAGCTGGTGGAAATGGGCGGCATGGAAAGCCGCATGACCAACCAGCTTTCCGGCGGCCAGCAGCAGCGCGTGGCGCTGGCCCGGGCGCTGGTGGTAGAGCCCGGCGTGCTGCTGTTCGACGAGCCGCTGTCCAATCTGGACGCAAAGCTCCGCGTCAGTATGCGCACCGAAATTCGCCGCATCCAGCAAAAGCTGGGCATCACGGCCATCTACGTCACCCATGACCAGAGCGAGGCCATGGCCATCTCCGACCAGATCATCATCATGAAAAAAGGCGTGATCGCGCAGATGGGCAGCCCCATGGATATCTACTACCACCCGGTAGACGAGTTCGTGGCGGACTTCATCGGCGAGGCCAACTTCCTCAAGGGGCTCTCGAAGGGAATGCGGGACAACGCCTGCGTTGTGGATGTGGACGGTCGGGAATGCCTCGTAGCCACGGACGGCGCGTTCGAAGCTGGCCGGGAGTGCGAGATTGTCCTGCGCCCCGAAGCCATCCGCATCGGCGAAACGGGAATGCTCCCCTGCAAGGTGGAACTGAGCTGCTTCATGGGCAGCTATCAGAACTACCATGTGCGGGTGGGGGATACGCTGGTGAAGATCAGCGATAACTGCCCCATCAACAAGCGGGTGTTCGCCGTAGGCGAGGACGCTTTTATCAGCTTCGATCAGGAGTGCGCCCACGTTCTGTAATCCGGAAATGAAAGCCCATCACGACCCCCGCGCGGGGGTCGTTTTTTCATGCAAAAAGGACTGCCCCCATGTGGGGACAGCCCTTCTTTTGGTTGAACCGTTGCAGCTTGCCGAGGCCCTCGAGGCCTTCCTGCAAAGAAGCCTTCGCCGCGCTTTTCCAGCGCAGTCCGGAGTGCAGGAGCCCTGCCCCTGCCGGCTTACTCGACGGCTACGATACGGCCCTGACCATAGGGGTTGGCATAATCCGCGCCGACCACGCCGTTCAGGCCTTCGGTGATGTAGGTGATCAGCACCTGATTGTCCAGCATCACGCTTTCCTGCGTGTAGACGTTGTCCTCGAATATGGTGTAGCCGTCGCCCTGACCCTGCAGCATGTAGTTGTGGGAAGCCAGCGTGTAGATCTTTTCCAGGTCCAGCGGTTCGCCGCCCACCATGACGTTCTTCACGCGGTATTCGCCTTCCACGCCCACAAACATCCGCTTTTCATCCATCTTGACGGTGGAGGGCAGATAGGTGTGGATCTCATAGGTCAGGCCGGACACCTGCAGGAAGCCGCCAAATTCGCCGGGCACGTCCTTGGCGCCGAACTCCAACGCGTCCAGAATCTGCTGGCCGGTGGCCTCGCACACGCACAGCGCATTGCCGAAGGGATGCACCTTCAGGATGTCGTTCAGGGTAATATCGCCCTCCTTGATGCTGACACGGATGCCGCCGCCGTTGACGAAGGCAATGTCCGCGCCGGAAACATAGCGGTACGCGTCGGCGCACAGGTCGCCCAGATTGGTCTCCGCGTTGCGGATGATGCGGACGGGCTTGCCTTCCTCGGTCTTAGCCACGGGATCGTTGATGGTCAGCTCCACGTCGGTCTTGGCCACCACCTCCGCCAGCTTGACGTTCAGGGTTTCGGTGGCTTCGGCCACGGCCTTGGTCACGTCGGTGTCCAGCTGATAGAGCTGCGTGGCGTTGAAATCGTCGTTGTTCCACATCATGACGCCGGCCTCCATCGCGCCGTCCTTGGCAGCGATCTTCAAATAGCCGATGCCTTCCATCTTGGTGCCGCAGCCCTGACGCAGAACGGTTTCACGGGCCTTGTTGCGCATTTCCACATGATTGGTGTCGTGGCTGTGGCCGTCCAGCAGGGCGTTGATGCCGGTGGTGTTGGCGATCACGTCCGCATAGGTGAAGGGACGGCATTCGTCCTCGTTGCCCAGATGGGCCAGCGCCACCACGAAAGTCGCGCCCTCGGCGCGGGCGTCGTCCACGGCCTTCTGCACCGCGTTGTACAGGCCCTCGCCGGTCTCGTCCTCGAAGAAGCCGTAGATGAAGTTGCCGTTTTCATCCTGGAAGTACTTGGGGGTGGAGGAGGTCAGGGTCTTGGGAGTGCTGATGCCCACGAAGGCGATCTTCACGCCGTCGAACTCCTTGACGACATAAGGAGCGAACTGCAATTCGCCTCCCTTGTTGAAGTTGCAGCTGACATAGGGGAAATTGGCCATCTTGGACAGTTCGAAGAAGCGCTCCATGCCGTAGTCGAACTCATGGTTGCCCATGGTGGCGATATCGTAGCCCACGGCGTTCATCAGCTTGATGTTCGCTTCGCCGGTGGTCATGGTCCCGACCGGTTCGCCCTGAATGGAGTCGCCGTTGTCCACCAGCAGCACATGATAGCCTGCGTTTTTGTACGCGTCCCTTACCATGGCCAGACCGGCGTAGCCGAAGTTGCTCTCAATGCCGCAATGCACGTCACTGGTGAAGAGCACCATCACATCCTGCTGGAACAGCGGCGCGTCTTCTTCTGCCAGAGCGCCGACGCCCAGCAGCATGGTCAGAGCGAGGAGAAATGCAAGAAACTTTTTCATGGGTGAGTTTCCTCCTTTTCCTTGATGGATCGACCGGGTGTGTATTCTGTTGCGAATCTTTCGGGCCGCAGCCCACCGCATTCATTATAGCATATTTGGCTCAATTTGCAACCATTTCAGCCTTTATGGCGAAACCCCTGTGAAATCAGGATCTCCCTTTTCTTTTGCTCTGCAAATATTACGTTTTCGTAACAAAGTCGTAATATCATTTGATTTTTCGAAACAAATGACTATACTAAATTTATGCCCGCCGCCGATGGGCCTTTTCGCGGGTACCAAAGGAGGATGAAACACATGCATTCAGTTCGGAGACACCGGCGTTTTTGCGCCGCGCTGCTGACCTGCGTTCTTTTGACCGCTTCCCTGCCCGGTCTGGCCGCTTCCACCACTTTGAAGCTTGGCTCCCGCGGCACGGCGGTTCTGCAGCTGCAGCAGGCGTTGATCGCGCTGGGCTACGACACCAAGGGGGCGGACGGCAAATTCGGCAAAGGCACCGAGCAGGCCGTCAAAGCCTATCAGCAGGCCAACGGCCTCACCGCCGACGGCAAGGCCGGCGTGAAGACGCTGGCACAGCTCTATGCCGTTAACAGCGGCGTTTCCAGCGGCACTTCTTCCGGGAACTACACCGCTACGAATCCCAATACCCTGCAATCCGGCGACAGAGGCAGCAAAGTCACCCAGTTGCAGAACGCCCTGAAGCTGCTAGGGTTCTACACAGGCGGCGTGGACGGGAAATTCGGCAGCGGCACCAGGGCGGCCGTCATTCAGTTTCAGCGGGCCAACGGCCTGACCGCCGACGGCCTTGCGGGCACCAAGACCCAGCAGCTGCTCTATTCTCAGGTGAACAGCGGCATTTCCGGGGACAATTCCTCCTCGTCCAGTTCTTCCTCCTCCAGCTCTGCGTCCGGCTTTACCCGCACCCTGCGCAAGGGCTACACCGGGACGGACGTCATCTCCGTCCAGCAGAAGTTAAAAGACCTCGGCTTCTACACCGGCAGTGTGGACGGCGTTTACGGCACCGGCTCCATGGCTGCGGTCAAGGCTTTCCAGCGACAGAACGGGCTGACCGCCGACGGTCTGGTCGGTTCCCGCACCCATGCGGTGCTGATGTCCGCCACGTCCGGCAGCACGTCAAACAGCGGCTCGGGCAATTCTTCCTCTGACTCTTCTTCCGATCAGACCTATGCCGAAGGCACCTTGAGCTATGGTTCCATCGGCTCCGAGGTGAAGAAAATGCAGCAGGCGCTCAAAGCGCTGGGCTACAACGTCAGCGCCGACGGTTCCTACGGCGCGCTGACCCAGATGGCCGTCACCCAGTTCCAGAAACGCAACGGGCTCACGGCGGACGGTGTTGCCGGAAGCGCCACGCTGAAGCTGCTCTACAGCGGCAGCGCCAAAGAAGCGGATCCGAGTGACAACACCCCGACCATCGACGACAGCACCGGCAAGGCCAACGGCCCCAGTGTCAGCAGCGTCAAGCTTCTGCACTGGTACAACGACGTGAAGCCCTCCCTGAAAAACGGAAACAAGCTGATCGTTTTTGATCCGGCCACCAATCTGCAATGGACGCTGAAGGTCTACAGTCTGGGCCGCCACTGCGACAGCGAACCGCTCACCGAGACGGACACGCAGATCATGTACAAGGCCTTCGGCAACAAGAACACCTGGACGCCCAAGCCGGTATACGTTCAGCTTCCCAGCGGCGTATGGACGCTGGCCAGCACCCACAACGTACCTCACCTGAGCGGCAGCATTTCCAACAACGGTTTTGACGGCCACCTCTGCGTTCACTTTCTGCGCGACATGGACGAATGTCAGAAGAACGACCCCAACTATGGTGTCCAGAATCAGAACGCCATCCGCAAAAAGTGGAAAGAGCTCACCGGCATCACCGTCAACTAGCAGGGGCAGTGATTCGCAACCTCAATCATCGTCTTTGGCACTGCCGTGCCAAATCCTCGTTTCGGTTGACGGCTGCCGGTCGCTAACCGCCTACGGCGGTTGCATCCACTGGATGCACGCTTCCTCTCGCCGCCCTGCACCCCGGCCTGCGCGCCTTAGGCGCACAGGGGCGTAGGGAGACATGCGGCTTGGCCTGGATTTTACCGCCGTGGCACGAAAGGTGCCGCGGCTCGCCGGTTTGATGTGATTCCCTGTTAATTGAACAGTACAGACCGCCATTCGGCGACGGGCCTCATGGCTCACAATAAACGCCAACGTGGATTTGAAACCACGCTGGCGTTTTATGTTGTGAAAATATCCAGACCGCACCGAAGCGTCCCAAACAGCGCTGTTTGAAATACACGTAGTGCCACTGCAGTACAAAAACCAAGCCTGTTTTTCTGCTCTGCGAAATCACCCAAGATACCTTACAGCATCCCAACCAGCACTTCTTTGGGTATGCCCCACGCCAGCTGTAGGAGAGCGAACTGTAGCCGAGGACAGCCATATAGTTGACAATAATTAGAACCCCTATTATCATGTTCACGTGCTCAAAGGAAACCAAGAGCACAGGGCGGAGAAGCTAAGCGAATCATCGCCGGAGTGATACAACATCACAAAGGAGATGATGCCAACGAAGATTGGTGACATCATCAGTCTGTTAAGGCTGATCGCTTACGTTATTTTCGAGGTGCTAAAGGCAATCAAGCCAAGGCATAAAAAATAACCGCCCCCAAAGCCAACAGGAAGACGGTCATTCGAAGATGATTCGTTGACCTGCTCCAACAGGTCAAGCTCCTCACCTGTTGGTATCTTACCACAGAAGGCAGGTGAAAGTCAACGGGCAGAAAGAAGATTGAAGACGGTTACAAGGACGCGAACGCCCGATACGCTGCGAAGAATACACAGTTTTTCGGGCTGAAGCTCAACCGCAACACCGACCAGGATATCCTGTGCTGGCTCGATAGCCAGCCGAACAAACAAGGCGCAATCAAAACCGCCATTCGTTACTTCCTCGCCTCTCACCCTGCGAAGTAACAAAAAGGCCGGAAGCTCTCACCCTTCCGACCAACTCCACCAACGACACGAATTTCCCGGGGCAGTCAATCAACGCGGTTTGCACTGCCATGCGCTCCGTTTGCTGTTTGCCCAAACGCCGAGCTGTTTTCTCCTTCAAGGATCACCCCATTGGGAAAATTCCACTGGCATCATCCCGCATCTTAAATCATCATAAAACCTTTTCCACACCTCCAAGTCAAAAGGCCCCGCAGGTTTTGTCAACCTGCGGGGCCTTTTTCATCCTCTTTTAGGATTCTCCGTTACTCCGTGCCGTCACAGAACCAAACAGCAAATTCAGATTCGTCTCGTTCCATTCGTACCATACAGCCTCCGGCTTCTGGGCCTGCCGGTCTAACGCGGCGCTGTATTCCGTCCCGGTGACGGTCAGACCGTCCACCGTATAGGAGATGCCCCCGGCGCTGTCCGTGCGGGATTCCGCCAGAATCTGATACGTGCTGCTGTCCTCTTCCGGCTTCAGCGACGCGATCCCGTTGTCCGCCGCTCCGCTGGAATAGATGAACGTACCGTCCGCCCGCAGCTCGTTGAAGGCCCGCAGGGTCAGATCATAGGCGTAAACCACGCCGTGCTGCACGTCCAGCACCAGCGAGCCAAGCTCTGTGTCCTCGACGCCGCGGCGATATTCCTTCACCACCGCTTCCATCTGACCGTCGCCGTCCAAGTCCAGCACCGTCAGCCGTGGCAGCTCCAGCTGCCCGTCGGCCTGCTCCATGAACTGTGACAGCAGTATCTCTTCACCGTTCAGCCGCAGCGTTGCCCGGCTTTCCAGCGCCGCCCGCAGCAGCGGCAATTCTTCTCCGGCAAGCGGCTGCTCGGCAGCGCTGCCCGCAGCGTTGCCCAATTCCAGATAGCGTTCGTATACATACCCATACACGCCATTTGCGTTGATATAGTACCAGCTATAGGCCGTTTCGCCCAACACGGTCACTTTGTCTCCCTCATGGAGTGTTCCCAGTCGTTGAGAGTCCTTCGTGGGCAGCTTGCGCAGATTCAGCCATGACTCCGTGTGGGCGATGCCCTCCGGCTGACGGGAGGACACTTCCTCCAGCGACAGGTATTTGGACATCATGTAACCGTCCTCCGCGCCGATAGAGACATGCACCCAGGTTTCGCTGGGGTCCGACCAGCATTCCACCTCGGTGCCCGTAAAATAAAGTCCCAGCGAGCGTGCATCCGATGCGGGTTTTTGACGCAGATGGACCTGATCCACTGTTCCGCCGTCCACATAGGCCGTGGGCCGGGACGAGGCCGCCAGCGCCGGGACGCACAGAGCCGCCAGGCACAGGCTCATCAGAAAAACCAGCCATTTCTTCATCGGTACACCCTCCTTCAGACGGCGCTGCCAGCCGTCTTTTGATTCAACGAACGCGGACTGCCGTTTCTTCCCATTTTTTGAAAAAGAAAATCCGGGCCTTTTCGAAAAGCCCGGAAACGAATTACGCTTTCTTTTCCAGCACCCGGCTCAAGAACTCCCGAGTGCGCTGCTGCTTGGGATGGGTGAAGATTTCCTCCGGCGCGCCATCCTCGGCGATCACGCCTGAATCCATAAAAATGACCCGCTTACTCACATCCCGGGCAAAGGCCATTTCGTGGGTCACGACCAGCATGGTCAGGCCGGAATCCGCCAGCTCCCGCATGACGCTCAGCACCTCGCCCACCATCTCCGGGTCCAGCGCACTGGTGGGCTCGTCAAAAAGCAGCACCTCCGGGTCCATGGCCAGCGCCCGGGCAATGGCCACCCGCTGCTTCTGTCCGCCGGAAAGCTGACCGGGCCGCGCGTCCCGATAGGGGCCCATGCCCACCTTTTCCAGATAGAACAGCGCCTTTTCTTCCGATTCGGCCCGCCCCCGGTGCAGCACCTTCATCTGGCCGGTCATGCAGTTCTTCAGCACGCTCATGTTGTTGAACAGGTTGAAGCTCTGAAACACCATGCCCACCTTGGAATGGTACTGTGCCCGGGTCCATTCGGTTTCTGCGTTCTTTCCCCGGAACAGGATCCGGCCGTCGGTGGGTTCTTCCAGAAAATTGATGCACCGCAGCAGCGTGCTCTTGCCGCTGCCGCTGGAGCCGATAATGCTGACTACGTCACCCTGCGGCACATCGAAGGTGATATCCCGCAGCACCTCGTGCTCGCCGAAGTTCTTCTTCAGGTGCTCCACGCTGAGAATGGGGACGTTCTTTTCCAATGCGTTCAGGTCAGTCACGGGGCACACCTTCTTCCTTTTCGATCTTGATGGAAGCCTTGGAATCACTCTGGGAGCCGTAGATGATGTAATTGGTCTTGCCGTCCATCTTGCGTTCCAGCAGCCGCAGCAGCCGGGTAACGGTGAAGGTCAGCACCAGGTAGATACACGCGGTGATAAAGAACACCTCAAAGTAGCGCAGATACGTGCCCGCAGCGGACTTGGACATGAAGAACAGCTCGTTGACGGAAATCACGTTCAGCACGCTGGAGTCCTTGATATTGACCACGAACTCATTGCCGATGGAGGGCATGATATTCCGCACGGCCTGAGGCAGCACCACGTAGATCATGCTCTGCCAGTGGGTCATGCCGATGGCGTGGGCGGCCTCCTTCTGGCCCTTATCCACGCTGATGATGCCGCCGCGGATGATCTCCGCCATATACGCGCCGGTATTGACGCTGACGATCAGGATGGCGGCGGTCAGCACGGGCAGGCGAACGCCCACCGTCATGCCGCCGTAATAGATCACCATGGCCTGCACGATCATAGGCGTTCCGCGGAACACTTCAATATAAACGCCCAGCAGCCACGAAAGAATCTTCAGCGGGACTCTTTTCACAGCGGGGTCTTTGGGCGACGTGGGAATCGTGCGCAGAATCGCCACCAGCAGGCCCAGCAGGAAGCCCGCCAGTGTGCCGGTGATGGCAACGATCAGCGTAACGCCGACGCCGCTCAGAAACAGGGGGCCGTACTGTTCTAGCAGGAAGCGGACCCAGCCGAAGAAAGTAGAAGGAAGCTGCATGGGGATGATAACACTCCTTTGATGGTAGTAAAGAAGGAAAGGGGAGCTATTGCAAGGAAATCGTGCTAATTGACACCAATGCCGAAAGTGTAGTTAGAACCTTGAAATCAGAGAAGCAACAAGCGGAGTGTACGGCAGCGCGGGCCGCGCCGATTGTTTTTCCCCGAGGAAGGCCCTTTGGTGCGCCCGCAGGCACATACTCCCGCCCTGTGGATACGCCGACTCCCCGAAGGGGTGCAGGGGGCGAGCGGAAAGCCCCCTGCTTGCATCGATAAACGACAACTTTGCCGTAAGCAATTCCCCTTGGCGGGGCCTGACGCGCCGATACCGGCGCGAGGGAAGGGCTTGCAGCCCTATGGGGCGCTCTATTGTTTCGGGTGGCGATCCGAAGGGGCCTGGGGCGAGCGGAAAGCCCCCAGTGCGCCCGCAGGCGCAATCCCCAGCCCCCGGTGGGGCTTGACGCGCCGACTCCGGCGCGGATAGGGACTGGCCGTCCCAAGGGGCGCTCACACTTTTCTTTCGGTGGCGAAAGAAAAGTGTGCAAAAGAAAGCCAGCGGCACGGCAACTCTTGCGGCCCGCCCCGCTGCGCGTCGCGGGCTTCGGTCTGCGGTAGCCCCTTCGGGGCTGTCCTCGACCTCGGTTCGCTTCGCTCACCCTTCTGGGGAAAAAGCCCTTTATTGCCCATTTTGACGGCGGGGCTCGCTATGTCGCGCGCAGCGGAGTTGGCCAGCTTACGCCTACAGTCGTGCGCGCTCGGAGCTCGCCTTTTCCCGCCGTCAAAATGGGCGGGCCTTTTTCCCTCCGCTGCCTATCGCCGCTCTGCTCCCCCGCAGTTGGCGTGGGGCATACGCAGCCCTTGCAGGGATTCCGCTTCCGTCGCAGTGGATGGCGGTCAGACTTACCCCTTGCGGGGGGATTTCGAAATGCCATCGGCCAAGCGGCAGGGAGCCGCACCAGACCCGCGAGCCGTGAGGCCTGTCGCCGAGCGGCGGTAGCTTCACGGTCAAGCTGCATGTCTCCCGAGCGCCCTGCGCGCCCACGACGCGCAGTCCGGGGTTAAGGGACACTGCCCCTTACTGGTTGAGGGGCTGGCGGGCGATGGTGTCTTCCATGATCTGCTTGCGTTCATCGTCGCTGATGCCGGCCAGAATTTCGTTGATGGAATCCATCAGGGGGCTGCCCTTGGCCAGACCGACCGCGATGGACGTTTCGCCTTCCGCCACGGTGAAGCCTTCGCCCTCGTCAAAGGACAGATAGGTCAATTCCGGATTGGCCATAGTGTCCGCCATGGCTCCGGGGCCTTCGGCAATGTAGCCGTCCACCGCGCCTGCCTTCAGCGCCACGATCATGGCCGGGAAGGTCTCCATGGCCATGGCCTTGTTCACGCCGGGAATCTGGTCGATCAGGCCGTAGTGGAAGGTGTTCAGCTGGCCGGTGATGCTGGCTCCGCTCAGGTCGGCCAGCGTCTTGGCATTGGCATAGGGGCCATCCTTGCGAACGACCACAACGGGCTGCACATTGTAGTACGCGTCGGTAAAGTCAATGGTGGCCTTCCGTTCTTCGGTGGGGCTCATGCCGGCGATGATCGCGTCGAACGCGCCGGTCATCACGCCCATGGGCAGACCGTCCCATTCGGTCTTGACGATCACCAGCTCCTTGCCCAGCCCTTCGGCGATCTTCCGAGCGATCTGCACATCGTAGCCATCGGCGTATCCGCCGCCGCCTTCGATCTCAACGGCATACTCGCTGGCATTGGCCTGCGTCCAGTTGTAGGGAGCGTAGTTGCACTCCATGCCTACGCGGAAGGTGCCTTCGGCAAAGGCGCTGGCGCAGCACAGCATCATCATGGCGGCAAGGAACAGGGCAAGGATCTTTCTCATCGTGGTTTCCTCCTTCAAAAAATGGGGAATGAAAAAAGCAGGAACGGCGCAACGCCATTCCTGCTTTGATCACAGCAGAAAAACGGTCGAATAGCGCCCCACAGCCACTTTTGGCTGTGACAGTCGACGAAATGTTATTCCGTCGCCCAACGGACGCGCTCACACCCGAACGCCCGTTTCGGCGGCCAGCCCTTTCGCGCGCGGTCACAGCCCGGTGAGGGGCTCCCGCGCGGTACTGATGCAGTCCGCGCCTCTATTCCCTTCCAGCTTGGCCGGAAGTTATGCCTATTGTACCCCACAATTTTTGTTTGTCAAGGGGCGAAACCACAAGTACAGGAAAAATACACCCTACACCCGCAGGGTCATCTCGATCTCGCCGTCCTCGTCCTCCGCGCCGGTGGGCGCAAAGCCGTAGCTTTCGTACAGGCGCAGCGCCGGAAGATTTTCCTTGTGGCAGGTCAGCTTCACCAGATCAGAATCCCCGAAGGGCTTCTGGCGGATGTAGTTCAGAAACAGTCCTACCGCCGCTTTGCCGTACCCCTTGCCCTGCTGCTCCGCGTCGATCATCACGTGCCAGAGGTCGTACTCCTCCTCGTCGTAATCGTAGATCACCATGCCGTAGCCCACCATTTCGCCGTCGGCCACCACGCCGAAGGGCGTGCACTGCTTGTAATATACGTACGCCTGCGCCAGACTGCGGATGGGATGGGAAACGAAGCGCTCCTGTTCTTTTTTCAGTTTCAGGTTGAAGCAGTCGATGAAGTTGCTTTCGTCAATGCGCCGAAGTTCGATTTTGCTCATGAAAAATCCTTTCTGTATTCCAAATCATCTGCCGGTTTCAGCAAAGTTCAGTATAGCATTCTTTTCCCGTCTGTCAACGGACGCTTTACTTTTTTTCCCGGCTGTGGCATAGTGAAAGCGGACAATGCCCTTTTGAAGGAGGTTTGCGCACATGGCGATCAAATATCCCCTCCCCCCCACGATCGACCCGGCCCGTCTGCCGAAGCACATCGGCATCATCATGGACGGCAACGGCCGCTGGGCCCAGCAGCACAAGGTGAAAATCGCGCTGGGGCACCGTGCCGGGACGGAAAACCTGCGGGAGATCATCCGCAACTGCAGCGACATCGGCATTCAGGCGTTGAGCCTGTACGCCTTTTCCACCGAAAACTGGAAGCGTTCCAAAACCGAAGTGGACGCCTTGATGCAGCTGATCCTGGACTTTTTTGCCAGCGAGATCGACGAGCTGGTGCGCAACAACGTCCGCATCACCATTCTGGGGGACAAGGCCGGTCTGCCCGCGCCCCAGCGGGAAGCGCTGGAGGACGCGGAGCGCCGCACCTGCGGTCTGCCCGGTCTGCGGCTGAACATTGCCGTGAACTACGGCGGCCGGGCGGAACTGGTTCGGGCGGCGCGCCAGCTGGCGGCGGAAGTCCAAGCCGGAGTGCTGACCGTGGATCAGATCGACGAGCAGGCCTTTGCGGATCATCTTTACACTGCTGGTCTGCCGGATGTGGACTTACTGATCCGCACCAGCGGCGAGATGCGTCTGAGCAATTTTCTTCTTTTCCAATGCTCCTATGCGGAGTTTCTCTTCCCGGAGAAGCTCTGGCCAGACTTCCACGTTCCAGACCTGCACGAATGCATCCTCCAATTCCAGTCCCGCGACCGCCGCTACGGCGGCAGGCAGCAGGGCTAATGCCCTGCACCCCACACCGCGCCCATAGGGCGCGGGGCTGCTCGAGGGAAAGCTGGTTGTCCGGGGTTTTACCGCCGTGGCACGACAGGTGCCACGGCTCGCCGGTCTGG
>ERZ827458.358-NODE-358-length-67828-cov-10.331636_pt1 | contig 67828 bp, 60 predicted proteins | sample MGYA00519706_ERZ827458 | MGnify/ENA primary metagenome ERZ827458 (study PRJEB31778, sample SAMEA3449309) | human gut metagenome | biome: human gut; feature: human-associated habitat; material: faeces | place: United Kingdom | collected 2010/2012 ...
CGGTTAGCGACCCGCAGGTGTGACACGAAACGAGCAGGGACTACGGCAGTAGTCCATGCGACGATTGAGTAGCAGCACTGTCTCCTGCACCTCCACTTTTTCAACAATTTGAAACCGCCCGTCGGGGTTCCTCCCCCGGCGGGCGGTCTTTTGATTTGTTTATCGGGCCAGCGGCAGCAGGATATGGAATGAAGTCATCACCTTGCCGTCGATGGTTTGCTCGTCCATCCAGATGCGCCCCTTATGGAGCGTTACGATATTCCGGCACAGCGCCAGCCCCAGACCCCAGTTCCGCTGAGCGGGCTTGGTGGAGAAAAAGGGGTCGAAAATTTGATTCCACTGATCCTTATCGATCCGCGGGCCGTCGTTGCTGACCACGATGCTGGCGTAGCGCCGCTGCACCTCCAGATGCACGTCGATCAGGTTCAGAATTTCGTCCCGGTCGGATTCCAGTGCGTTCTGGATCAGGCATTGCAGCACTTCCATCATCTGCTCCCGGTTGCAGCACACCCATACCAGCTCGTCGGGCAATCTCAGCCGAAGCTCCACGCCCTCCGGCATGTTCATCCCGTCCACGCCCTTCCGAAGAAGCTCCGTCAGCTCCAGACGGCTCAGCACCGTCTTTTTCTGCTTCATGGTTTCGCGCACCGTGGTCAAGCGCCGGTAGATGTCGTCGTTGCGCTGCATGATAAAGCGCACGTCCTCCTTCAACTCCGGCTGGACCTTCACCTCCAACAGCTTCAGCTCCGCCTGCTGGGAAAGCAGTTCATTTTTCAGGTAGTGGCAGAAGACCCGGGACACCACCTCCACGGCGGAGACCTTGCTGCGGAAAATACGGTCGTACCGGGAATTGCGGGAATTTTTCAGGATCATCCACGCCGCAGCGAAGAAAAACAGTCCCATCAGCAGGAACGTCAGCGTCCGGGCGTAAATATTGAAGGCGGTGGGCTTGTAAATGGGCAAGGATTCAAAACTGATATAGTCCGCCACCCGGGACATCCACAGCGCCTGCACCGGCAGCCAGCTGAACAGATAAATATACAGGAAGGCCAGACAGCTGAACAGCAGCGCCACCAGCGCCGTGCCCGTCCGCAGGGAAGCGGGCGTGCGGAAAAACGTGCCGATCAGAAGCCCGGCGGCGAACAAAATCCATCCGATGGAAAACCACCGCAGCAGCCGCACCAGCCAGCGGTAAAAGCCCCGGAAGAAGCGCACGTTGTCAAAGACTCCGATCCGTTCCATGTAGAGCCAGCTGAGAAATTGGGGATCCAGAAACACGACCTGCACCAGCCATATCGCGCCGATCAGCCAGCCCAGAAACCGGGCCACCCGCTCCGGCAGCAGCGACGAAAACGACATCGCGAACATCACCGAGCAGACGATAAAACAGGCGTGGGAGAAATTCAGGAGCCGCAGCAGCGTCATCTGGCCCACTGGCAGCCCCATCAGCCACAGAAGCGTCTGACTGTCGATGCCGAAAAAGGCATACACAGAGTTATAGGCGTAATAATCCTTGGCAATATAAATGACGGAAATAAAAATGATCCCCAAAAAGCTCAAACAAATGCCCACCAGCATGGCCGCCAAAGAAAAAGAGCTTCGGCGGGTGGAAACGGGCTTATTCTTTCTCATTCTTTTTCTCCTTTTTATTGCCGGAGGCGCAGACTGCGCTGCCGCGCCTTCTTTTTTTACTTTTTGGTGTGTTTCCTTCTTTTTATACTACAATGAGACGGTTTCTTTCCTTCTCATACAGGGTTGATTTTTTCTCATCCATTGTATATTTAGGCGTAATCCAAACCATTTTTTTCAACTTGATTCGGATGTGTTATCTGGTTATTATATCGACAGACCAAGGGACGCGGATGCGTCACGTACAAATTCTATAGGAGGTTTTTTCGCAATGAAAAAGATCTGTTCCATTCTGCTGGCGTTGATCCTGGCGATCATGCCGCTGACTCTCTGTGCCGCCGAAAGCACTGAGAAAGTCACCCTCAACTACTACGGCTGGACTGACGAGCAGAGCTATATGACCGCCCTGATCAACATGTTCAACGAGCAGAACCCCGACGTTGAGATCGTTCCCACCTTCGTCAACCACGATGACTACAATCAGAAGATCGTTGTGCTGGCTTCTTCCGACTCCAGCGTGATGGATCTGGTCAGTTGCGACAGCCAGGCCACCGTGCTGAATCTGGTCACGCTGGACGGTCTGCTGCCCCTGAAGGATCGCATCGAAGCCGCCGGCATCGACATGAGCGCCTACGGCCCCATCATCAGCGAGACCCTGTTCGAAGACGAGTACTACGGCGTGCCCTATCGCAGCACCCTGTACTCCCTGTACTACAACAAGACCCTCTTCGACAAGAAGGGCATCGCCTATCCCGAAAAGATCACCTGGGACGAGTACCGTGAGCTGGCCAAGCAGCTGACCTATGAAGAAGACGGCACCCAGTACTGGGGCGGTTTCCTGGCTGACTGGCTCGGTACTCCCCTGTCTGCCTATCAGCGCGGCTCCAACCTGCTGGATGACGATCTGTCCGCTATAAAGGAATGGGTCAGCATCTGGAACGATGTGATGAACGTGGATAAGACCCATATGAGCTTCGCGCAGCAGACTGCCGAGAGCATCGACTGGCTGAAGTTCTTCTGCCTGGGCACCACCGGTATGCTGATCAACGGCGAATGGACCATCTCCATGCTGAAGGACTATCAGGCTCAGGGCATCGAGCTGCCTGACTGGGACGTGACCTACCTGCCCGCCTTCGACACCACCGGCGACATCGTGAGCCCCGGCGGTCTGAGCACCTTCATCTCTGTCTGCAAGAACAGCCAGCATCCTGACGAAGCGTTCCGCTTTGTGCAGTTCATGGCCGGCGAAGAAGCCAACGTTTATCTGGCTGGTCAGGGCGTGCTGCCCGCCTTCGCCAACGACGCGGTAAAGGCTTCCTTCGCTGAGGCTGTCGGTGTGCCCGGCGCCGCCACGCTGCTGGATACCACCATCACTCTGGAAACTCCCTCCGTGCCCGGTTATTCCGAACTTTCCACCGCTTTCGGCGAAGAACGCAAGCTCTACCTGACCGAGCAGGAAAGCCTGGAAGACTTCGAAGCTCACATGATCGAGCGCCGCGAAGAAATTCTGGACAGCTACAAATAAGGCTCCCAAAGCCTGAAACAAGCGCGGGGTGGACGGTTTCCGTCCACCCCCGTGCCTTATCAAATGAAGGAGTGTGTCCGGATGAGAGCCCTGACATTCCGCAAAAAAGAGAAACTTCTGGGTCTGGCCTTTATTGCTCCCGCCCTGATCCTGTTTCTGCTGTTTATGGCCTACCCCATGGTCTATGGTCTGCTGCTCAGCTTTACCAGCAACCGCAACGCGGGCGCTGCGCTGAAGTTCAACGGCCTTGTCAACTATATCCGTCTTTTTACCAAGGACAGCTATTTTCAGATTGCCCTGACCAACAACCTGATCTACGCCCTTTTATTTACGCCCGGCGTGCTGATCGTCGCCCTGCTGGTGGCGATGCTGCTCAATTCCAAAATTCGCGGCAAAACGGCGCTGCGTACCATCTGCTTTTTCCCTTACCTGACCTCCATGGTTTCCGTTGCTACCGTATGGAACCTGATCCTTGCCCCCAGCGGCCCGCTGAACCAGCTTTTGCGCATGGTGGGCATTTCCAACCCGCCCGGATGGCTCCTGGATCAAAACTGGGCGCTGTATTCCGTAATTATCGTCGCCATCTGGAAAAACTTCGGCTATTACATGATCATCCTGCTGGCCGGTCTGCAGGGGATCCCAAAATATCTGTATGAATCGGCGGAGATCGACGGCGCTACCAAGCGTCAGTGCTTCACCAACATTACCGTCCCCATGCTCTCCCCCACCATTTTCCTGTGCCTGGTCACGATCATCATCGCGGCGTTCCAGGAGTTCGACCTCATCAACATCCTGACCAAGGGCGGCCCCGGCCGGGCGACCAACGTGCTGGTCTTCCGCATCTACACCGAGGGCTTCGTCAACGTGAAGATGGGCTACGCTTCGGCCATCGCCTACACGCTGTTCGCCATTATCATGGTCATCACCCTGATCCAGTTTGTGCTGCAAAAGAAATGGGTCAATTACGATTAAGGAGGCGTCGGAAATGAAAAAGCATGGAGCTGCCCGCATCGTGCGCCTCATTCTTCTGGCGCTGGCACTGGCTCTTCTGATTTTTGTCATGGCATTCCCGTTTTTCTATATGTTCACCTCGTCCTTTAAGCAGGACACAGACGTGTTTACCAAGTCCATGTTCTACATTCCCATCCCGCCCAACTGGAACAACTACGTCCGGGTGTGGACGGAGATCAACTTCCTGCAATACTACCTTAACACCATCAAAATCACCTTGGTGGCCACGGCACTGCAGTTTCTGGTGTCGGCAACGGCGGCCTACGCCTTCGCCCGCATGGAAGTGCCCCTGAAGAGCTTCTTCTTCGGCCTGTTCATCAGCACCATGATGATCCCGTGGACGGCGGTCATGATCCCGCAGTTCATCCTGATCTCGAAGATGCACTTGTACGACACCCATCTGGCGCTGATCCTCCTGCAGCTTTTCAGCTCCTTCGGCATTTTCCTGCTGCGGCAGTTCTTCATGAGCCTGCCCAAGGAATTGAGCGAAGCGGCCATCATCGACGGATGCGGTCACGTCCGTATCTTCACCCGGATCATGCTGCCCCTGTCCAAGTCCGCCATTTCCGCGCTGGTGATCTTCACCTTCATCAAGGTATGGAACGACTATCTGGCTCCGCTGATCTACCTGCAGACGCCGGAAAAGTGGACGGTGCAGCTGGGTCTGAGCCTGTTCCGCAGCCAGTATTCCATGGAATACAGCGTGGTCATGGCCGGTACGGTCTGCGCGTTGTTGCCCATTTTGATCCTCTATTTCTGCTGTGAGAAGCAGATCACCGAAGGCATCGCGTTCTCCGGCATGAAAAATTGACATTTTCAAAACGGCTCCTATAATGAAAACAGCTGCAAAAAGGGGGAAAATTCCAATGAGCACGGTCACCCTACGGGAAAACGAGCTTCAACTGAACGGCAAGGCAACGACCCTGCTGTGCGCGTCGTTGTTTTATTTCCGCATTCCCCGGGAAAACTGGGAGGAGCGCATGGATCAGCTCCGCATGGCGGGCTACAACTGCATCGACGTCTATATTCCCTGGAACTTCCATGAACTGCGCCCCGGCGAATGGCACTTCGAAGACGAGCACGACGTGTCCGCCTTTCTGGCGCTGGCGGCCCGGCACGGGCTGTACGTCATCGCCCGGCCCGGTCCCTACATCTGTTCCGAGTGGGACGGCGGTGCGCTGCCCAGCTGGCTGTACCAGCCGGGCGCGGTGCTGCGTCAGAATGACGAGACCTATCTGAAGGCACTGAGCGGCTGGCTGGAAAAGGTGCTGCCCATCGTTGCTGAGCGCCAGTTCACCCATGGGGGCAGCGTGGTGGCCGTACAGCTGGAAAACGAGCTGGACTTCTACGGCTGCACCGATCCCGCCGGCTATATGACCCGGCTGCATGAGATCGCCCGAGGATCAGGCATCGATGTGCCCCTGATCGCCTGTGCGGGCGAATGCGACGTGCAGGGCTGCAGCGGCTATGTGGATGATATTTACCCTGCCTTCAACGCCTATTCCGACGACTATTTCGCCCATCTGGAAACCCAGCTCCACCACATGCGGGAGCTGGCGGCCCAGCGCGGCGGCCCGCTGATGATTACCGAGACCAATCGCGTCCACGCCTTCCTCAAGCGGGAGCTGCTGTGCGGTGCCCGGCTCATCAGTCCCTACAATCAGGTAGGCGGCACGGATTTCGACATGACCAACGGCATCAGCAACTGGGCCTCCGATATTGCCAAGCCCCTGGCGCTGATGGCCTCCGACTATGACTTTGTTTCCATGATCACCGTGGACGGCCGTCTGCGGGAGGAAGCCGCCGAGGCCCGGTTGATGGCTTCCATGATGAACGCGCTGGGCGAAAAGCTTTCCGCCTCCAAGCCCTGTGCCGCGCCTACGACGCTGCGCTGCGACTTCCCCTGCGCCCAGCTGCTGGGCGAGGATGGCCGGGACGCTGACCTGTTCCCGTCGGTAGAGCTGGGCTGCGGATGGCTTATGGGCGCGTCCAATCTGGGCGAAAAAGACGGAGCCCTCCGCTTTGACACCGAAGACGGCGAGGCCAGCCTGACAGTGCACGGGCACAAGACCGTCATTTTGCCGTGGAAGCTGGATCTGTCCGGCTATGGCTGCAAGGGCGCTTCCATCCTGTGGGCGGAAGCGGAAATTCTGTCCTTCCGGCAAACGGAAAGCGGGCTGGAAGTCAGCTTTGTGGGCGACGAGAACGCCCGGGCCATGCTCTCTGTGGGCGGCGAAAAGCACATCGTGACCGGCCGGGAATGGACGGAACTGAACGGCCTGCGGGTTCGCATTCTGCCCCGCTCGGAAGCCGTTTTCGAGTGTCCCTCCCTGCCCCCGCTGACCGAGGCGATCCCCTCCGTGGTGTCTGCCCGGGAGACCGACCATTTCCGGGCGCAGGACGTTTCCGTGAAGGAGCTGTCTCACCCGCTGGCAGACCGGCTCTGCTCCATGGAGAACGCCGGTCAGTACCGCGGCGACGTATTCTACCGTTTCTCCGTGAAGGGCAACGCCCCCGTCATGCTGCTCAGCCCCGCCGATTTCCTGTGGATCAGCAACGGAAACGGAACGAAAGCGCTGTACTGCGATGGTTCCGACCTTCTGCTGCCCGCAGCGGAAGGCGAATGGCAGGTGCGCGCCCAGTCCTGGGGCCACGTGAACTTCGACGACGTGCGCCAGCCCTCCCTGCATATGGGCAGCGGCAAGGGCATCGAAGGCGCGGCCTGCATCGTGGAGCAGCAGGAGATCACCGATCTGTGGTATATCTTCCCCTATCCCAAGTACCGCCGCCAGAACCGGCCCGACCTGCGGGAGACTGACCGCATTCTGGCCACGACCCTGAACAGCTGGAGCTATCCCTCCGCCCCCATGGACGCGGACTTCGAGCGCAAGGTCTATTTCCGGCCCGACTGCGACTGCTTCTGGCTGCAGCTGGAATACCCGGATTCTCAGGTCACGGTCTTCGTCAACGACCAGCCCGTGGGCGTGCTGCAGCCGGGCGTTTCCCTGCTGCGGCTGAACCTGCCGGAGGGCCTGCGCGGCGGCGCAACGCTGCGGCTGCACACGGTTCGCCGTTTCAGCCACACCACGCTGGGACGGGCGCACCTGCTCAGCGGCCATCGGATCGCAGAAGGCTCCATGAGCGGCGCGGATGTGAACGTCTGGAGAAATATTCGTCCCGCCGAGGGCGGCACGGCAGTGCGGCTGCCCGTATCGCTGTCTCCGGGACAGGAAGTGCTGCTGTCCGGCATTCTGCCTGAGGGCGAAAATCGCGCCCGCACGCTGGTGCTGGAGGGCAGCGGTATCGAAGCCACGCTGGTGGCCCACGGTCACGTGTGCGGCCGGGTGGAACTGAAAACGGAAGGCTACCCCGAGGTTCGGGGCGGAAGCAGTCGCCGGGTCTACCTGCCCAAGGGCTGGTCGGACGAATCCGTCTGCCTGCACCTGTGCGGCATCGGCGAAGGCGGCGCACTGACGGCCGTGCGCTGGGAAGAAATTCAGCGCTGACGAGAAAGAATTGACCCCAAAGGAGGCGGTCGCATGAAGATTCGGGTACTGATCGCGGAGGACGACCAGTCCATCCGGAAATGGTATGCCTACTCGCTGGGCTCCATGGAGGACATCGAGCTGCTGCCCATGGCGGAAAACGGCTATCAGGCCGTGGCCTCCGCCGTGCTCTACCATCCCGATGTGCTGATTCTGGACATGGAAATGGAAAGCCGGGACGCGGGCCTGAAGGCAGGCCAACAGGTGCTCAGCATTCTGCCGGAGACCAAGATCATCATGCTGACCGTTTACGACGATGATGCGACTATTTTCCGCGCCTACGAAATGGGCGCGGTGGACTACCTGTTCAAAAACGCCTCCACGGAGAAGATCCATGAGGCGATTCTGGATGCTTACCGCGGAACTTCGCCCATCCGTCAGGAGATCGCCCAGCGGATGCGGCAGGAGTTCCGGCGGCTGAAGCGGAATGAAATGAGCCTGCACCAGATCGTCCGGGTGCTGCGGCAGCTGTCCGGCACGGAAAGCGCCATCGTGGTGATGCTGGCGCAGGGCATGACCCGCAAGGAGATCTGTGAAAAGCGCTTCATCGAAATGAGCACGCTGAAATCCCACATCCGCAACATTCTGCAGAAGATGGGCGTAAAAAGCACCGCCGAATTGATGGAACTGGTCAATCAGGAGAACCTGCTGTCCTATCTGCAGGGCGGAAACGATGCGGACGAGCAGCCGCCCGAAGAAGGATAAAAAGGGAGTTTTTCCATGACTCTTTCCCTGAACGGAACCTGGAAAGTGACCCACCGCCCTTATCAGGTGGATATTCAGGATATTCTGGCCGAAAATTTCGTCCCGGAGGGCTGGCTGAACGCCAACGTGCCGGAGGAGATTCACGCCACGCTGCGCCGCGCGGGCGCGATCCGCGGCAACACCTACGACAAGCGGGAGGACGAAGAACGCTGGATCGAGGAAAAGGACTGGATCTACTGCAAAAAATTCTTTGTTCCCGCCACGGAAAAAACAGAAAGCGCCACCCTGCTCTTTGAGGGGCTGGATACCTTCTGCGAAATTTACCTGAACGGCGAAAAGCTGGGCGACCACCAGAACATGCACACCACTTGCCGTCTGGAGGCGGCCCCCCGGCTGCGCTGGGGCGGGCAGAACACGCTGGTGATCCGCTTCTTCTCACCGGTGGCCTTCGTTGCCGGAGAAGACCAGTCGGAAATTTTCTCCATCACCACCAGTGAGCGCATCTTCGCCCGGAAGGCCCAAATGAACTATTCGTGGGATTTCTGCGCCCGCTGTGTCACTGTGGGCATCTGGAAGCCGGTCAGTCTGATCCCCCACAAGACCCCGGAGATCGACAATTACTATCTTTATACCGATTCTCTGGGAGAAGGTCAGGCAACTCTGGGGCTGGAAACCGAGCTGCGCTGCTTCCCCGGCGTTCAGGCCGAGGGCTGCACCGTCCACGCCTGTCTTTCCGATGGAGAGACAGAGGTCTGGAACTGGGAAGGTTCCCCGGAAGAAGCGAAAAAAGTCTCCTTCACCCTCTCCCACCCCCGCCTGTGGTGGCCCCGTCCCTACGGCGAAGCGTTCCTGTACCAGTTCCGTCTGCAGCTGTGGCAGAATGGGCGCTGCGTGGATGAACGGGCCCAGCGCTTCGGCATCCGCACCATCGAGGTGCTTCAGGAGCGGCAGGAGGACGGTAAGTCCTTCCAATTCTCCGTCAACGGAAAGCCCCTGTTCCTGCGGGGCGCTAACTGGGTGCCCATCAACACCGTCTATACCGACATTACCCGCCGGGATTATGAAATTCTTCTGCATGACGCGGCTCACGGCAATCTGAGTATGCTGCGTATCTGGGGCGGCGGCATTTACGAAGACCCCGCTTTTTTCGAGCTGTGCGACCAGCACGGCATTCTGGTGTGGAGCGACTTCATGCTGGCCTGCGGCATTTACCCGCAGACGGAAGCGTTTCTTTCGGCCATGGCGCAGGAAGCGGACGAGGTGCTCAAGACCTACCGCAACTGCACCAGCATCGCCCTCTGGTCCGGGGACAATGAAAACGGACAGGCCTACGGCTGGGCGGGACGGCCTTACGAGTTTGAAAGCGACCGTATCAGCAATCAGGTGCTGAAAGAAGCCTGTGCGCGGCTGGATCCCCGGCGCTACTATCTGCCCACCTCCCCTGCCAGCCCTGACCCGGACTTCCGGGGCGGCGACAATCCCTCCTCCCCCTACCAGGGCGACCTGCATCTGTACATCATGTCCGGCGATCCCGGCGTGACCGCCAATCGGGACTACGGCAAGGAGTACTATAAGCGGGTGCTGGGCTTCCGTCCCCGGTTCATGAGCGAGTTCGGCTTTATCAGCCTGCCGGAGAAGGACAGCTACTACCGCTTCAACGTGCGCCGGGAGCCTTTGCGCAACCCCAGCGAGATCATCCGTTTCCTGCCCTCCACCAAACAAATGCTGGACGAAGGGCGCATTGAGGACGTGATCCACTACAGCCAGCTGTTCAACAGCATGGCGCTGAAGTTCTGGATCGAGCATTTCCGCAGCCTGAAAGGCGTGTGCACCGGCTCCCTGTACTGGAAGTTCAACGACCCGCTGGCGGACTGCCCGGACATCTGGATGTACCCCTCCCACATGTGCGCGGTGGATATGTACCTGCGTCCCAAAATGACCTACTACTACACCCGCCGCGCCTATGACGATGTGCTGGTGATGCTGGAGGAAGAATCGGGCGGCTGGCAGGCCGTGGTCTGTAACGAGACCGACCGACCCATCGAGGGCACACTGCGTATCGAGCACCGCACCTTCCACGGCGACCTTCTGTGGAGCCGGGAGCAGGCCGTGTTCTGCGGTGCGGACGCTGCCGTTCATCTGGGCCACGTAGCCAAGGACGAGCTGCCTGTGCACGACCCTGCGGCAGAATATCTGCGGGTGATCCTGACGGCGGATGGTCAGGTCTATGACAACCGTTACTTCTTCTTGGATGTGAACGAGCTGCACCGTCTGGTGCTGGAACCGGCGGGGCTGCGCATCGTTCGGACGGCCCGTCAGGGAGACCGGCTGCGGGTGGAGCTGCGGGCCGAGCATTACGCCCGCTGCGTCCGGCTCAACATTCTGGATATGCGCGCCGATTACAGCGACAACTACTTCGATCTGGATGCGGGCAGCAGCCGCGTCATTACCATCGACCTGCAGGAAAGCAGCGAGCCGCTCTTTGCCCTGACCCTTTACGCAGAGGGCGAAAACGTAGAGCGTCTGTGCCTGCCCCTTTCCGACATTCCCGAGGAAAAGCTGTGATCCGCTGAAAGGAGCAAACCCATGAAACCGTCGTTTATTCAGACCCGCGGCACGGAGTTCGTGCTGGACGGCCAGCCCATCCGTCTGCGGGGATACACGCTGGGCACGTGGATGAATCTGGAGCACTTCATGGTGGGGCTGCCCGGCACCCATACCATGATCCGCCGCGCCTTTGCCGACGTATACGGCAAGGAACGGGCGGACAGCCTGTTTGAGCATTTTCTGGACTGCATGGTGCGGGATGAGGATATCGCCTTTCTCAAAAGCCTTGGCACCAACGCCGTGCGGATCCCTTTCGGCTACCGGCTCTTCATCGACGATCAGAACCCCTCCCGCTATCTGGAAAGCGGCTTTGCGGCGCTGGAACGGGTGATCGGCTACTGCCGCAAGCATCAGCTCTACGCCATTCTGGATCTTCACGCCGCGCCCGGTTCCCAGAACAACGACTGGCACAGTGACAACATGACGGGCCAATCCCTGCTGTGGCAATACGACTATTTCCAGCAGCAGACCTGCGATCTGTGGCGGGAGATCGCCTCCCGTTATGCGGACGACCCGTGGGTCGTAGGCTACGATGTGCTCAACGAACCGGGCTACGACATGGACGCGGACACTCTCAACGGCTTCTACCGCCGGGCCATTTCGTCCATCCGTCAGGTAGACCCCAACCACATCATTTTCCTGGAAGGCAGCGATTTCGGCCGCTGCTTCGACCTGCTGGAAGACCCGGATGACCCGCAGATCGCCTATGCCTTCCACTTCTACCCCTTCGTGCTGGACGAGGACGTGCTGGACCCCACCATGCCGGAGGAAAAGCGAGACGCGTTCTTCCACCAGCTGTTCGACAAGCAGATCGAGCCTTGCCTGCGCTTCGGGCGGCCCCTGTGGTGCGGGGAATCCGGCTACAATATTCCCATGGATCAGGAGCCCTTTACCACCAGCCTGATTTTGAAAAACATTCGGCTCTGCGAGGAGCGGGGCTATTCCTGGTCGCTGTGGACGTACAAGGACGCGGGGCGCATGGGGATCGTTTATCCCCGTCTGGATTCGCCGTGGATGACCATGCGCCGGAAAATGGAAACCCGCTGGACGCACGAATACGAACAGGCTTCCTCCATGAAGTTCATCCGTGCCATTGGCGAACAGTATCTGGGACCCCTGACGGACGAGCTGGCCTATGATCTGGACTTCCGGGTGCGCTCCATCCTGCACCGCATCGGCGTGGAGCAGGTGTTGAAGCCCACACTGCGCTCCATTCCGTGGGAGGAAATGCGCACCTATCCCGAATCCTTCCTGCTGGAAAACTGCGATCGACATCAGCAGATGATCGACGCTGTTTCCGCGGTTTTGAAGCAAAGCGAATAACAAACAGCCCGCGTTCGCAAAAGAATGCGGGCCTTCTCTATCTTTAGACACGAAAAAAGCGCTTTCCCCTACCGGGATGCGCTTTTCTATCCTATATCGCCTTGCGGCGGTTTGGCTGGGGTAGCAGGATTTGAACCTACGAATGCGGGAGTCAAAGTCCCGTGCCTTACCGCTTGGCGATACCCCAAAAAAGGATATAAAAAAATGGGGTGAGTGATGGGGTTCGAACCCATGACATCCAGAGCCACAATCTGGCGCTCTACCACTGAACTACACCCACCATGTCTGGCGCGCCTGAAGGGATTCGAACCCCTGACCCACGGCTTAGAAGGCCGTTGCTCTATCCAGCTGAGCTACAGGCGCAAACCGTGCGGACCCAGGAGACAAGCCCTTAAGGTTTATCCGCTGACAATATGGAAGTTTATCATATTTCTCCAACGCTGTCAACCATAATTTCGGATTTTTTCCTGCAAAGGGAGTTTTCTTCTGCTTTCCAAAGCCTTTTTTTATTTTTTGACACAGAATTTTTGAATATGACAAAATATAATCTTTGTGACATTCTTTTTTCTCAATTTCCAAATCAAATTGTTGCACGGTTTCGTTATAGTAAGCGAACCTCGGGGTGCGGACTCCGAGCTTTCCTTCCCGATACCGAAGCTGCTTTGCGGAAAGCGGCTTCGGTTCTTTTTGATGGGAGATTAAGCCAGCGCAGGGACGGTTTTACATTGGTTATGATGGAAAAATAGCGGTAAGTTTCTGCTTTTTCCTCGAATTAGGACCATTTGTCCTATTTTATAACAAAATTCAATAGCCTTATTTAGCGCAAAGGCAATGGCAGGATAGATTCCAGAAATTTTTTGTACTTCCGCCGTCAATAAAATAGGACTATTTGTCCTAATTATAAAAATCCACAAGCCGGGGATTGACACGCAGACTACGGCGCGGGTTGGGGCTTGCCGTCTCATGGGGCGTTCACGCTTTTCTTTCGACAGCCCGAAGGGATACGATGTGTAAGCGGAAAGCCCCCGCTTACACCTGCGTGTGCTTGAGCTGGGACGGTTCCCCTGTCGAGGGGAACTGACGCGCCGACTACGGCGCAGGCGGGGCTTGCTACACACTTTTTTCGATGGTCCGAAGGGGTGCAGGGGGAACGGAGAGAAATGTCAGCCCAGTGGGCTGTCCGCCGAAGGCGGAAATGACTCGGAGTTCAGGCAAACAACCAGCGGCGCGCACGGCAGTGCGAGCCGCGCCGATTGTTTGCCTCGAGGAAAGCCCCATGCTTGTGACGGTATACGCCAACTTTGCCGTATGCGAACCACTGCCGGGGGCATGACGCGCCGACTCCGGCGCGGGAGTGGGACTTACTGTCCCATGGGGCGCTCACACTTTTCTTTCGGTGGCGAAAGAAAAGTGTGCAAAAGAAAGCCAGCGGCACGGCGACTACGAAGACGGCCCACGTCGCTGCGCGCCGTGGGCTTCGGCCTGCGGTAGCCCCTTCGGGGCTGTCCTCGGCCTCGGCTCGCTGCGCTCACCCGCCGGAAAAAGGCTTCTACTGCCCATTTTGACGGCGGGGCTCGTTATGTCGCGCGCAATGGAGTTGGATAGCTTTCACCAGCTCTTGGAACGCGCTCGTGCTCGCCTTTTTCCGCCGTCAAAATGGGCGAGCCTTTTCCCCTCCGCTGCCTATCGCCGCTCTACTCCGCCGTCGCTTGGGTGGGAACGGGGCAAAAATAGCGCAAGCTGGGATGCTTCGGCGCCGCTGAAAGGCCATTGCGGCACAAGGAAACAAAATAGCGGATATTTGCGAACGTCCCCACATTGTCCGTCGCGCTCTTGATCTGGTTCGGATTCTGCACCAGATAAATGACGCTGTCGTCCACGCTCTTGTCGCTGTTTTCTATGATGATCCCATCATAATCCCCGCTCAAAAATTGAACGTCGATATCCAGATAGTTTTCATCATAATAATGCACCGGCGTAAAATATCCATCAGATTTCAGTCGCAAAGGCTTTTCAATTTTCAGATACGTTTCCATTACATGACCATTTTTATGCCTGTTTGCATAATCCTGTGCGCTATCCGCATATCCGTTCTTTTTGTTTGTAAAGAAACTGTATCCCTCTGAAACGTCTCCATAATTGGTTTTCCATGGGTCAAATACCGTAAAATCGTCTCCTGTTCCATGGTACACCACCAGCGAGTCCCCTTCCTCGTCCACCACCTTGCTGTCCCCAAACCAGCGCTTAAACTCCGGCGTCGCCACCTGACGCTGCTGTTCTCTGGTCAGGTTGCTGTCTTCATCATACTCAAAGTCGCTGTCCTCCTTCATGCTGGATTTTTCATTGACATTCTGTTCCAAATCTGATATATTATTTTCAGACGCAGATGCTGTGGACGTCATGCCGTTACCGTTGGGTAGCTTGCCGACGTCGGTCCAGTTATCGGCGTTTTCTTTTTGGATCGCCTCCGTCAGCAGTTTAGTAATGGCGTTCCCTTTTCTGAATACCGTGGCAATGTTATTGCTGTCTATTTTTGTCTGTTCCTACGTGAGACTGCCGGCATATCGTGTCCCGGCTATATTCCCAAAGCAAAAGGCCGGCGGGATATCCTATCCACGCTGGCCTTTCTTGCGAGCCGGAGGGCCTGTCGCCCGACGGCGGTCTTTTCTATTCAACTGACGTGGAGCCACACCAGACCGGCGAGCCGCGAGGCCCGTTGCCGAGCGGCGGTAAAACCTCGGCTAAGTCGCTTTTCCTCTATGCCCCTGCGCGCTAGCGCAGTGACGGGTGCAGGGCTTTAGCCCTGCTAGACCGGCGAGCCGTGGCACCTGTCGTGCCACGGCGGTAAAACCCCGGCCAACCAGCTTTCCCTCAAGCGCCCCTGCGCGCCAAAGGCGCGCAGTCCGGCCCAAGGGGCACTGCCCCTTAGGCTTCGGGTTCGAGGAGGCCGAGACCTCCGTCTTTGCGCTGGTAGAGGACGTTGGTGCGATCTGTGTCGGCGTTGACAAAAACGAAGAAGTCGTGGCCCAAAAGCTCCATCTGCATGCCCGCGTCTTCCACGCTCATGGGGCGCACAGGGAAGGTCTTGTGCCGAACCACCTTGGGCTCTTCTTCCAGCTCGGCCACAGGTTCTTCGGCATATTCGAGGTCGATCGCCTTGAAGGCGTCGCTGCGGAAACGATCCTGCAGCTTGGTGCGGTGCTTGTGGATCTGGCGCTCCAGCTTGGCCAGCGCCTGATCGATGCAAACGTAAAGATTGTCGTCACTGGAAGCCTCGGCCCGCAGCGTCACGCCCTCAAAGGGAACGGTGATCTCACATTTCCGGCGGCCGTCCTTTTTCTTCGTCAGACGGACCAAAAGCTCGGTGTTGGGATCCAGATAACGTTCCATTTTGGCGGTTTTTTTCAGAACACGTTCGCTGATGGCGTTGGAAATGACCATATCTTTGCCGGTAATCGTAGTCTTCATAAAATGGCAGCTCCTTTAACAAATGATAGGCGTTAGGGTCAGAAAATGTGCGGGTGCCAATGGTACCACGCTCCTTTCCGGTTCGGGTGAGTGAACCGCCTGATATTTTTCTCTCGCTTCCTCATCTGTTTCTCTTGCCGATTATACATTTCGACACGAGGGAAGAAATCCCTGCTTTTCCCTTGCAAAAAGTGTTTTTTTCTTTATAATTGGGCAGTACGGCCTTTTAAGCCGCAGTACGCTTCAGGAAAGGAGTTCCTTTATGCGTCATAAACCGACCCTCACGCAGGAAGAAAAACTTGTTCGAATGACGGAAAGCCCCCTGCCCGGGCTGATTTTTTCGCTGGCGGTGCCCACCATCGTCAGTATGCTCATCTCCGCCCTGTATAATATGGCGGACACCTATTTCGTTGGGCTGATCGGCAACGCCAGCGCCACGGGCGCTATCGGCGTGGTGTTTCCCCTGATGAGCCTGATGCAGGCCATTGCCTTCATGTTCGGCCACGGTTCCGGCAATCATATGTCCCGCTCACTGGGCGCGGGCGACGTGGATGACGCGGAAAAATACGCCTCCACCGGCTTTTTCAGCGCCATGGGGGCGGGCGTACTGCTGATGGTGATCGGCCTTGTGTGGACGGATCCCATCGTGCGCCTGCTGGGCGCAACAGAGACCATCGCCCCTTACGCACGGGATTACGTGCGCTGCCTGATGCCCGGCACACCGTTCCTGATCTGCAGTTTCGTGCTGAATAATCAGCTTCGCTTTCAGGGCAGCGCCTTTTACGGCATGATCGGCATTACCGCTGGCACCATCCTCAATATCATTCTGGACCCCGTCTTTATTTTCGTGCTGGACATGCAGGTGGCGGGCGCAGCCATCGCTACGGCCATTGGACAGGCCGTCAGTTTTGCGGTGCTTCTGTTCATGACCAGCCGTGCGGGCAATATTCCCATCAAGCCCCGCCGCTTCTGCCTGAACGCGGAGACTGCCAAGGAAATTTTCCGGGGCGGCGTTCCCTCGCTGGCCCGGCAGGGGCTGGCCAGTCTGGCGACCATCTGCCTGAACGTGGCGGCGGGCGGCTTCGGCGACGCGGCGGTCGCGGCCATGAGCATCGTCAGCCGGATCATGCAGATCTGCAACTCCGCCATCATCGGCTTCGGGCAGGGCTTCCAGCCCGTGTGCGGCTTTAATTTCGGGGCAGGGCTTTACCGCCGGGTTCGGGACGCATTCTGGTTCTGCGTGCGGCTATCCGCCATCGTGCTGTGCGTCGTGGCCATCGTCGCCATGATCTTCGCCCCCCAGATCGTCGGGCTGTTCATCAAGGACAACCCGGACGTGCGGGAGATCGGCGCTGCGGCTCTGCGGATGCAGTGCGTCACCATGCCCCTGTTTTCCTTCGTCATCATGGCCAACATGATGCTGCAGACCATCGGCTACGCAGGCCGGGCCACGCTGCTGGCCGCCGCCCGACAGGGGCTTTTTCTCATCCCGGCGGTGTTCCTGCTGTCCCATTTTTTCGGTTTGACGGGTCTTGAACTCAGTCAGGCCGTCAGCGACCTGCTCTCCTTTCTGCTGTCCGTCCCCGTCACGCTGACGGTGCTGCGGCAATTTCAGCAAAGCAAATAGCACATTTTCGCCCCGCTCGTCATATGCTGGAACGAGCGAGGTGAACTGCCATGGCGAAACCCTATGAACGCTGCTACCCCGGCGGAGAAAACAAAGGGGCAATGATTCTCGGCTATGCGCTCGTGCTGGCGGGCGTGATCCTCCTGTTCTGCTGCATTCCCTGCTGGGCCTGGCTGGCGCTTCTGGGCGTCGGGCTGATGGCGCTGGGCGTTCTCCTGCTCAAAATCAGCCGGGCATGGAGGTGAAAGCATGGCTGTGAAGATGATCTGCGTCCGCGCGCCCCGTTTCCTGAGCGGATTTCTCCGTCTGTTTACCCGCAGGCAGAAGGGCTGACTACTTGGAACGGGGCTTGAAGCAGAGGGCCACCAACGCCCCGAAAAACACCGCCGCGCTGATGCCGCCCGCCGTGGCGGCCAGCCCGCCGGTGAACGCGCCGATCAGCCCGCTTTCCTGCACGCTGAACAGAACGCCCTGACACAGCGCGTGCCCAAAGCCGGTCAGCGGCACCGTCGCCCCGGCCCCGGCAAACTTGACCAGCGGCCCATACCAACCCACTGCGCTGAGCACCACCCCGGTCAGAATGTAGCAAACCAAAATTCTGGCCGGGGTTAACTTTGTCAAAAGGGTCAAAAGCTCGCCGACGGCGCACAGTGCGCCGCCCACCAGAAACACCTTCAGATACATCCAGACGATATTCATTCCTTCTTCCCCCTTTGCGGACTTTCCAGCACCACCGCGTGAGCCACGCCGGGGATGGTCTCTCCCTGCTGGCTGGAGGTAGTGCTCATCAGCGCGCCCGTGGCCATAAAGATGATCCGCCCCAACTCGCCGCTTTGCAGCTTAGGCAGGAAGTACCCGTTCAGCACGGCGGCGCTGCAGCCGCAGCCGCTTCCCCCGGCGTGAACGTCCTGCTGTTCCCGGTCGAAGATCAGCAGGCCGCAGTCGTGATATTGCTCGTCGATCAGCGGCATTCTCTGCTCCCGCATCAACTGCATCAGCAGGTCGTGTCCCACCTGCCCCAGATCGCCGGTCACGATAGCGTCATAGTCCGCCGGGCCGGTCTGTGTATCCCGGAAAAGGGAAAGAAGGGTATCGGCTGCGGCGGGCGCCATGGCCGCCCCCATGTTGTTGGCGTCCGCAATGCCCAGATCGACGACGCGGCCCACGCAGACGCGCCGCAGCCGGGCCAGCGGCGGCACTTTCGGCTCGGCGCACAGCAGCGTGGCTCCTGCGCCGGTTACGGTCCACTGGGCCGTGGGCGGACGCTGGGAGCCAAATTCCAGCGGATAGCGATACTGGCGCTCGGCGGTGCAGAAATGGCTGCTGGCGGCGCAGACCACCTGCTGGGCATGACCGCCATCCAGCAGCATCCCTGCCAGGCAAAGGCTTTCGCTCATGGTGGAGCAGGCCCCGTACAGACCGATGAAAGGGACTCCCAGCTCCCGGGCCGAAAAGGACGCGGTGATGATCTGATTCAGCAGGTCGCCGCCCAGCAGAAACTGCACGTTCTCGATCCGCTCCCGCCCCTTCTCGACCGCCATGGCGATAGCGTCCAGATACAGCTGCCGTTCCGCCAGTTCGAAGCTCTCCTGCCCGTACATTTCGTCCTTGGCCACATGGTCGAAGCAGTGTCCCAGCGGCCCCTCCCCTTCCTTGCGGCCCACAAAGGCGGCGCTGCCGCAAAGAGCCGGGCGGGATGGCAGTTCAATGGTCTGTTGACCGATCCGTTTGCCGTTCATTTTGCCCCTCCGTTCCGGACGCAGCCCCGCCGCATCCGCGTTTCCATTTCTTCCTGCGTTTCAGTATGAATCGGAAAAAGAGCCGCTATACCCCACAATCGCCGCCCGGTTGCAAAAGCGGCTTTTTTCTGCTAAACTCTTTTGCAGGATGAGAGTTTCGGAGGAAAACATCATGAAGAACAAGCTGCTTTCCATCGGGCAGATGGCCAAAATGAACCATACCACCGTTCCTACCCTGCGGCTGTACGATCAGCTGGGGCTGCTGCATCCCCGATATACTGACCCGGAAACTTCCTACCGTTATTATGACATCCGCCAGAACGCCCGTTTCGACCTGATCCAGTATATGAAGGAACTGGGCATGAGTCTGGAGGAGATTCAGCGGATCCTGAAAAAAGAAGACCTGCAGCTGGTGGAGAACATCCTCATCAAAAAGCGGGAGCAGGTGTTTGCTCAAATTCGTCAACTGCGCATTCAGCGGGACGCGATCACCCGGGCCATCGCCAGTATCGAGCGCTACCGCAAATCCCCCACGGAGGGCGTGACCTCGCTGGAATACATTGACCAGCGACGCATTTACGCCATCCCGGCCAGCCAGAATTTTTACACCGGCACCATTGAGGATTTCGAGGCCGTGCTGACCGACCTGAAAAACAATATGATTGCCCGAGGACTTCCGCAGGCCTACTACTACAATGTGGGCACCACCATGACAAAGAAGGATTTTCAGGCGCGGCGCTTCGTGGCCTCGGAGGTATTCGCCTTTGTGGACAGCCACTTTCCTCCCCTGCCGGAGATTCGCACGCTGGAAAGCGGCATGTATGCCTGCATCTACCTGAGCCATTATGACGACGAAATCCCCTATGCGGAAAAGCTGCTCCAATTCTGCCAAAGCAACGGCTACCGCATTTCCGGCGATTACATCTGCGAGGTCATGACGGAGTTCAACGTTTTTGATGAGGCGCAGCGCTCCATGTACCTTCGGCTGCAGGTTCCCATTTCTTTTGAAGAAAAGCCTTGACTCTCCTTTAAGATGAGGGTTTACAATATTGTTAGAAAATTAACAAGGAGGTTTCCCCTCATGGAAAAGATCAAGGTTGTACAATACGGCTGCGGCAAAATGGCCAAGTACATCATTCGTTATCTGTATGAAAAAGGCGCGCAGATCGTGGGTGCGATCGACGTGAACCCCGCAATCGTGGGCATGGATATCGGCGACTACGCGGGGCTGGGCTTCAAGACCGGCGTGACCATCAACAACAATGCGGATGAAGTGCTGGACAACTGCGATGCGGATATCGCCGTCGTCACCCTCTTCAGTCTGGTCTCCGACTGCTTCGACCATTATGTGAAGTGCCTGTCCCGGGGCATCAGCGTCATCAGCACCTGCGAAGAAGCGACCTACTGCTGGACCACCGACCCCGTTCGCGCCAACAAGCTGGACGTGCTGGCCAAGGAACACGGCTGCACCTTCGTCGGCTCCGGCATGGAGGACTGCTTCTGGGTCAACTCCATCGGCCTGATCGCCGGCGGCTGCCACAACATCCGCAAGATCGAAGGCGCGGTCAGCTACAACGTGGAAGATTACGGTCTGGCGCTGGCCAACGCCCACGGCGTAAACCTGACCCCCGAAGAATTCGAAGCGCAGATTGCTCATCCCGAAGTGCTGGAGCCCTCTTATGTGTGGAACAGCAACGAGGCGCTGGCGCAGAAGCTGGGCCTGACTATCAAGAGCCAGACCCAGAAGTGCGTGCCCTACTTCCATGACACCGATTTGTACTCCGCCACGCTGGGCAAGACCATCCCGAAGGGCAACTGCATCGGCATGGCCGCTGTAGTGACCACCGAGACCTTCCAGGGCATCACCCTCGAGACCCAGTGCATCGGCAAGGTGTACGGCCCCGACGACGGCGATATGTGCGACTGGAAGATCACCGGCGAGCCGGACACCGAATTCCATGTGGTCAAGCCCGCCACCGTGGAGCACACCTGTGCTACCATCGTCAACCGCATCCCCAGCGTGCTGCGGGCTCCCGCCGGTCTGGTCACGCTGGATCAACTGGACGAGATCCAGTACCTGGTCTACCCCATGGAGTATTACGTCTGATTGGTACCCCTTTGGCCCCGCCTTTTGGCGGGGCTTTTTTCGATGCAAAAAGCGCGGAATTTTCCCGCGCCTTTTTTCATCTCACGAACAAAGCATAGATCACCCCGACCACTACCGAGGCGCTGACGCCGTATACCAGCACCGGCCCGGCGATGGTGAACAGCTTGGCTCCCAGTCCCAGCACTAGCCCTTCCCGGCGAAACTCCAGCGCCGGGGAGACCATGGCGTTGGCGAAACCCGTAATAGGCACAAAGCTGCCCGCGCCGGCGTATTGGCCGATTTTGTCAAACACGCCCATGCCGGTCAAAAGCGCGGTCAGGAATACCAGCGTCACGCTGGCCAGCGTGCCTGCGTCCCTGCTGGAAAGCTGCAGCCAACGGCTGCCCGCGTCCATGATGAACTGCCCCAGCATACAGATGACCCCGCCCACCCAGAAGGCGCGGAGAATGCCCATGCCCAGTTTGCTGGGCGGTGAAAACTTGTCCGTCAGCCGGGCATAATAGCCCGGATCGGTATGCACCCGCTGTTTATTCATGGCAGCTTTCCTCCCGATTTCGCTGTCCAAAGGCCGTCAGGCCGGGCTTTCGGTAAATTTCCCGCTCCGGCGGCCGCGCATGAGGGTGAAGGTCTTCGGGAATCATTTGATGGCGGCATTTCTGCATTCAGCATCACGATCCTTTCTTTCCGTCAGTATGGGGCGAAAAAAGGGCCGTTATACGCCAAAAGCCCGCTGGGCACTCAATGCACAGCGGGCAGAGAAACTTGGTTTTTCTTATTTGTACTGGGGCAGCCAGCTTCCGTGAGCATCGATCAGGTCATCCACCATACGCACGATGGTGTCCATGTCCAGCTCGCTGCCGGTATGAGGATCCAGCATGGCGGCCTGATAGATGTGCTCCTTTTTGCGGGTCACGGCGGCTTCGATGGTCAGCAGCTGCACGTTGATGTTGGTCATGTTCATGGCCGCGCACTGCACGGGCAGACGGCCCACCCGACAGGGATGCACACCCTTGCCATTGACCAGACAAGGCACTTCCACGCAGGCGTCCTGCGGCAGATTCTCGATCAGTCCGCCCTTGTTGAGCACGTTGCCGCCGATCTCATAGGGCGTATTGTTCACAATGGACTCCATAATGTAGGAGGCGTACTCCTTCGTGCGTTGATGATCCAGATGCTTGCCGGTCTTCAGCTCGTCCCGTTCCTTGGCCCAGCCGGCGATCTGGTTGACGCAGCGGCGGGGGTATTCGTCCAGCGGGATGTTGTAGCGCTCGATCAACTCCGGGTACTTGGACTTGATGTAGTACATGTTGTACTCGGCGTTATGCTCGCTGGACTCGGTGCAGTAGTAACCGAAGCGGCGGATATAGTCCATCCGCACCATGTCGTCGTGCTTCTCTGCGCCGTCCTTCATGGCGGCTTCGTTCTTTTCCAATGCGCGGCGGCGCACCTCGGGGTACAGGTCGTTGCCGTCCTTGTCCTCCAGCTCCAGCAGCCAGCCCATGTGGTTGATGCCGGCGATCAGCTCCCGGCGGCCTTCCAACTTGTCCTCCATTCCCAGCTTTTTCAGCAGCTTTTCAGAGCAGACCTGCACACTGTGGCACAGACCCACGGTCTCAATGCCGGTGTAGCGCTGCATATAGCCGCTGAGCATGGCCATGGGGTTGGTGTAGTTCAGGAACAGCGCGTTGGGGCATACTTCCCGCATATCCTTGGCAAAATCGTCCATCACGGGGATGGTGCGCAGGGCGCGCATGATGCCACCGATGCCCAGCGTATCGCCAATGGTCTGGCGAAGGCCATACTTCTTAGGCACCTCAAAGTCGATAATGGTGCAGGGGTCGTACAGGCCCACCTGAATGGCGTTGATGACAAAACGCGCGCCGCGCAAAGCTTCCTTGCGGTTTTCCACGCCCAGATGCTTGGTGATGCGGGCATGGCCGCCCTTGGTCTCGTTCATGGCGGAAATGATCTCATAGCTTTCTTCCAGCCGGGTCGCGTCGATGTCGTACAGGGCGTATTCCCAATCCTTCAGCGCGTCCGAGCACATGCAGTCGCCCAGAACGTTGCGCACGAACACTGTGCTGCCCGCGCCCATAAAGGTGATCTTATTCATGATGGTTCCTCCTTTGGCTTTCCGTTTGTTGTTTTCGCACTGTCTTGCGAACCGTTGTCCCTATTATGCCAGCAATTTCAGAAAAAATCTATTGCAATATGTAAGAAGGTTTTGGCATAATGTTATAGATAAAAGAAAAGGAGATTTTCTCTGTGGCCAAGTCCTTTTTGCTTTCCGACCAGCATTTCCGGGACGTAAACCCCGTGGACTGCGGCTGGGAGCACTGCGAACCGTCCCATTTTTTCGGCCCGACAGCGCGTATGTACTGGCTTTTGCACTATGTCGTCAGCGGCAGCGGCATTTTTGAAACGGACGGCGTGCGCTATCCCGTCCGAGCCGGGCAGATGTTTGTCATCCATCCCTTGGAAACCACCTTTTATCAGGCGGACGAGCACGACCCCTGGGAATACATCTGGATCGGCTTTCACACCGAGCTGACCCTCCCCGCTCCGTTGCGGGAGCAGGCCGTAGTGCAGCACAGCGGCCTTGGTTCGCTGTTTTCCTCCGCTCTCCGTCTGGAAGACATGACGCAAGGCCGGGAAATGTACCTTTGCGGGCTGATCTATCAGCTTCTTTCCCTGCTCAGTGAGCACCGCCCCTCGGAAAGCGACTATGTGGAACAGGCTCAAACCTATCTGGCCAGCAACTACATGCGGAATGTTTCAATCGCCGGTCTGGCTGCGCAGCTTGGCCTGAACCGCTCCTATTTCAGCACGCTGTTTCGCCAGCAAACGGGCCTTTCCCCCCAGCAGTACCTTCTCCGCTGCCGCATGGAGCACGCCCGGGAGCTTCTCTGCGACCACGGCTTCACCCCCGGCGAAGCGGCGCTGGCCGTGGGCTATCCCGATATTTTCGCCTTTTCGCGGATGTTTAAGAGGTATTATGGGGTGTCGCCGACAAGAGCTAAAATTAAGCGAAAAAGTGAAAGCTAGTAACAGCTCAAAAAATATGCTATACTAATTTTGTTTTTGTGGGATACAACTCCCTAAAAAGCAGAAAGGAAATATGCTTATGGATTTTGAAAAATATATCGACAGCGATTTGCTGGATAAATTTGAATTTTTTAATTATGGTCATGCTTTAGAAATTCTTCACGATGCATTTCCAAATGAATGGAAAGAATTGCAAGATTGTTTTAGGCACTTAAAGCTCAGCCTATCCGACATTCGAAAAGCTGGCGGAAATGAGTCACCCATACCGAAGAAATTTGATGATATTTTGTATCCTTACGGCTGGAGAGAAATAAGAATTAGTGGAGACCTTGTAGTCAAAAAATACCCTCGTCAAACTGCTCAAAGAAGAGGGCGTTTTGGTGACAAGCCTTTTGAGATTGAGACAACTAAAGGTTATATTGATGGTCATAATATTGATTTTTTGAAAAATAGAGTTGCCTTTGACTTAGAATGGAATAGTAAAGATCAAACTTTTGACAGAGATTTACTAGCAATGAGAACCTATTTTGACTGTGGACTAATAGATGTTGGTGTTATTGTAACAAGGGCCGAAGAACTGAATGAAATATTTAGAACAGAAAAAGACAACAATGGGCAAAAGCTAATTAACAAATATGGTGCTAGCACGACATGGATTGGAAAACTGCTTTATAGGCTAGATTCCAGAAGGAACGGTGGTTGCCCAATATTAGCTGTGGGAATTAAAAAAGGATGTGTAGAAGAATATGGAAACTCTACAGAGTACAATTCAAAACTTATATAATTTCACTCATGGGAAAAAATATAATACAATTTATGCAGATCCTCCTTGGCAATTTCAAAACCGTTCTGGCAAAGTTTCACCAGAGCATAAAAGGCTCATGCGTTATGAGACAATGGATCTTGAAGAAATAAAATCTCTCCCTATCTCTGAAATTTCTGACGAAAAAGCTCATTTATACTTGTGGGTTCCTAATGCACTGTTGCCCGAAGGGCTTGCCGTTATGGATGCCTGGGGCTTTGAATATAAAGGAAATATAGTTTGGGAAAAAGTACGAAAAGATGGCGGCCCAGATGGCAGAGGTGTCGGCTTTTACTTTAGAAATGTTACTGAATTGATTTTATTTGGAATTAAGAAAAAAAGTGCACCTAACAGAACCTTACAGCCTGGCCGTTCGCAAGTAAATTTAATTCGTGCTATGAAACGAGAACATAGTAGAAAACCTGATGAAATTATTCCTATCATAGAAGCATGCAGTCAAGCTCCTCGAATTGAATTGTTTGCGCGCGGTGTCAGAGAAGGATGGGATATGTGGGGAAATCAAGCGAATGCCGATTATGAACCAACTTGGAATACCTACGCGAATCATACAGTAGCTCCTTTTACCTCACAGCCAAAAGTCGCCATAAAATGAAATAAACTTTTTTACTTCATTTCCGGAAACAACCTCACACTTTCCTCATCCATAAAGGCGGGGGTATAGGCGCTGTCCGCCGCTTCCTTTTCCTGCAGATAGCCGTCCAGCCCCAGCTCCATCATGTGCTCCAATACTTGCCGGTATTCCCGGCCCGTCAGGCGGCGGTTCAGCCCCGGCAGTTTGCAGTCGTTCATGGGGGTGTACTGGCGCATCAGGCTGACCGGCGTTCCCTTGGGCAGCTCCGCCGCGACAGCATCCAGAATCGCCATGCTTTCATGGGTGCGCAGCGGCAGGATCAGGTGACGCACCAGTGTGCCGGACAGCATCATACCGTTTTCGTCATATCGGGGGAGACCCGTCTGTGCGCACATGGCCTTCACCGCCGCCATCGCCACCTCGAAATAATCCGGTGCGGCAGCCAGCGCGGCGGCGCTTTTTTCGGAATAATACTTTAGATCGGGCAGGAAGATATCCACCAGCCCCCGAGCCTGTTCCACCGTCTCCAGCGCTTCATAGCCGCTGGAATTCCACACCACCGGAACGCCCGGCTTCCGGATGGAAAGAGCCTCGAAAATCGCCGGGGCGAAATGGCTGGGCGTGACCAGATTCAGATTATGCACGCCCGTTTCCTCCAGCCGCCGGAACAATTCCGCCAGCTGGCGGGGCGTCATGGCCCGGCCCAGCTCGTGATGGCTGATGGGCTCGTTCTGGCAGAACACGCACCCCAGCGAGCAGCCGCTGAAAAACACCGTACCGCTGCCCCGCGTCCCGCTCAGGCAGGGTTCCTCCCAGTAATGGGCCGCGGCGCGGGACACCACCGGCAGCGTCCCCATATGGCAGAAGCCTTTTCCCTCGTGTTCCGTGCGTTCCGCGTTACAGTGGCGGGGACAAACGTTACATTTCATGCTGTCAACCTCCCAATTCGGCGGCTCCGGGGCCGCCCCTTGCCATTCAGCTCAAAATTGGTTATAATCGGAATGACGAACCCGTCAAACCTTAGGAAACGGAGGAACCCATCATGCTGGAATTCAAATTTGACACCCAGCTTCTCATCGAGGGCCACAACCTCTCGGAGGACGCCATCAACGAATACATCACCAACAACCTCAAGGGCGACTGTCTGCTGGCCGTGGGCGACGAGGATCTTATCAAGATCCATTTCCACACCAACGAGCCCTGGCAGCTGCTGGAATACGCTTCCTCTCTGGGCGAGATCTACGACATCGTCGTCGAAAACATGGAGCGTCAGGAAAACGGTCTGCAGGGCTAACAAGGGGTAGTCCCCCTTGAGCCCGGACTGCGCGCGATGCGCGCAGGGGCGTAGGGGGACATGTGGCTTGGCTGCGGAGTTACCGCCGCTCGGCGACAGGCCTCGCGGCTCGCAGGTCTGGTGTGGATTCCTGATAGTTGAATAGGAAAGGCCGCCATTCGGCGACGGGCCTCATGGCTTGCTTTCACAGTCCAGCTTGTTTGAAGAACAGGCTGGGCTTTTTCGTTGGGGAAAATTTCAAGCCGCAGTGAAAAAAAACTTCTTTTCATACCTGCCGCAAAGCCATCAGTGGTGCAGCACAATATCCCACCTGGCGCTGGTTGAGCATGGTTCACACAAATTGCGAAAAACAGCCAAGTCTGGTTCACTGCGCTGCGCGATCGTCCAAGCTACAACACAACCTCCAACCCACATCTCTTTGAGTATACCAATCGCCAACTGTGGGGGAGCAGAGCGGCGTTAGGCAACGAAGGGAAAAAGGCCTGCCCATTTTGACGGCGGAAAAAGGCGAGCACGAGCGCGCTCCAAGCGTAAGTGAAAGCTAGTCAACCTCATTGCGCGCGACATTGCGAGCCCCGCCGTCAAAGTGGGCAGTAGAAGCCTTTTTCCCGTAGTGCCGTGCCGCTGGCTTTCTTTTGCACACTTTTCTTTCGCCATCGAAAGAAAAGTGTGAACGCCCCATGGGACGGCAAGTCCCGATTCGCGCCGAAGTCGGCGCGTCAAGCCCCGGAAAGGGGTTTCTTACAGCCATACTGGGCACGCTGTCACAAGCAGGCGGTTTTCCGCCCCCGCACCCCTTCGGACGCCGAACCGAGTTTCCTTACGCCTTCTTTCCCTGCCCCTTCGTAAACAGCCCGTACAGAACGATCATCAAAACCGCAAAGATCATCAGATATACCGGGTAAACCCCGATATTGCCGTATTGGGCGATCAGGCCGAACAGCGGCGGCATAAACGTCGAACCGATGTACGCGCTGGCCATCTGCACCCCGATGATCGCCTGTGAATTTTCACGGCCAAAGGACTCTGGCGTGGAATGAATGATGCAGGGATAGATCGGCGCGCTGCCAATGCCCAGCGTCACCAGACCAATCAGCGGACAGAGCTGCCACGGCAGCAGGATGATCAGAATGCTGACCGCCGCCAGCCCCAGCCCGGCGCGGATCATGGTCTTGTCGCCGAAACGATCCGCAATAAATCCATTCAGAAAACGGCCAAGGGTAATGCCCAGAAAGTACAGGCTGGCAAAGCGGGCGGCAGTTTCCGCCTCCACGCCCCGGGCGTTGACAAGATAACTGCTGGCCCACAGCCCCGCCGTGCTTTCCATGGCGCAGTAGCCAAAAAACGTCAGCAAAATCAACGGCACGCCCGGTAGCCGAAGCAGCTGTCCGATGCTCTGACGTTTGGCCGGTTCAACGGATTCGTTGCTTTCCGCCGTCTCATTCGTCCGCTTTTTCCAAAGGGGCAGACTGAGAAACAGCAGCGCCGTCAGGGCCAGCTGAATGTAGGAGACCGAGCGGTAGCCCATCTGCCAGCCCCAGCCTCGCTGCAGGGCCAGGCTCATAATAAACGGGCTGATGCTGGCGCCGACGCCCCACATGCAGTGCAGCCAGCTCATGTGCCGGGAGGAATAGTGCAGCGCCACGTAATTGTTCAGCGCCGCGTCCACCGCGCCCGCCCCCAGACCGTAGGGAACAGCCCAAAGGATCAGCATCCACGGGGCGCTGAACGCCCAGCTTTCGGGTCATGCGGTCGGACAGCAGGCTGGAGAGAATCGTTCCGCCGGAAATAACCATGGAGACCGCTCCGGCAAAGGAAAGGGGGGCGTTCAGCGCCCCCTGCATCACCGGCCACGCGGAGCCAAGCAGCGCGTCCGGCAGGCCCAAACTAATAAAGGCGAGATAAATAACCGCCAGCAACAACGAAACCATGCTTTTCCCTCTTTTGCATTCAAAATCATTGTCAGAACAGGCTAAGCTGCTCCATCTTCACCATAGGCTTCCGGGTGCGAACCGGCTGCGGATGAATGCTTTCCGGCAGCTCGTCCACGAAGGCCGACGGCTGACCGCCATAGCTGACGATCAGTTCCTCCCGGGCGCGGGTCATGCCCACGAAGAACAGACGCCGTTCTTCTTCCACGTCCGTGGGGCTTTTCTCCCGTTCCAACGGCAGATCGCCCGCGTTTACTCCGGCCAGAAAGACCACCGGGAACTCCAAGCCCTTGCAGGCGTGCAGCGTCATCAGACGCACCGCGCCGCTTTGAACGGCTCCCTCGCCCCGGCGCTGCAGGTCGCCCTCCGCGCCCAGCAGCGTCCGTTCCAAAAATTCCTCCATTCGATTCTGGAACACGGAGGCGTTCAGCAGCCGGGACACCGGCTTGGAATTTTCCAGCCCGCACAGCTCCCGGAGACGTTCCAGCAATTTTCGGGGCTTAGCCTTGGCCAGCTGGGGCCAAAGCTCGTCCGCCGCGTCCAGCCATGGGGCCAGCACCTCAAAGGACGCCAGTTCTTCCCGAAGGGCGGCCGATTCTTTGGCCGTCCGAAGGGCCTCCCCCGCCCGCTGAATCAGCGGCGCGGGAATCTTCCATAAAAGGGATAGAGCGTCGTTCAGCGCCGCAAAATTTTCAGGCTCCTGCAGGGAGCGGAAAAAGCCCAACATGCCCCGTACCTTGCCGTCCTCCCAAAAGTTTTCCCGGCCCGACACCACGCAGGGGATGCTGTCGTGTTCCAGACAGTACTCGATCTGCTCCAGCTGCCGGTGAGTACGGCACAGCACGGCCATTTCCGAAAAAGCCCGATGAACAGCCCGGTCTTCCTTCTGGTGATGGGCTTCCAGCATATCCACGCCGCCCGCCATGCGCTCGATCTCCTTGGTGATAAACACCCCCTCGGCAAAGGCATCGTCCGCCTGCATCAGCCGAACGGCCGCGCCGCCCGGAACGTTGGCGTGCAGCTGCCGGGACGGGCCGGGATTTCGGTCAATGACGGACAGGGCGGCTTCCAGCACCGGGGAAGCAGAGCGATAGTTTTCCTTCAGACGAATCAGCCGCAGATTTGGGTGCCGTTCCCGCAGGCGGTCGAAGCAGTCCGCATCCGCCCCGCGGAAGCCGTAAATGGACTGATCCGGGTCGCCGATGACGAACAGGCTGCCCTGCCGCCAGTGCTCCACCAGCTGGTGCTGCAAGGGGTTGATGTCCTGAAACTCGTCCACCAGCAGGTGGCGGAAGCAGGGTTTCCGGCTCACGTCCAGCGCCAGTGCTTCCGCCAGCAGGTCGTCCAGATCTCGTGCGCCCAGTTCGTGCATCCGTTCGTCGTAGGCTTCCCGCAGGCCATGGGGGAAACCTACAACTTCCATGCCGTTCTTCTCCTGTGACAAAAGCCGCAGCATTTCGGCGGGCGAGGTCTTTTCGCCCCGTTCTTCCAGCAGCTCCGCCATCAGGGCGAGGGCCTGTTCCCGGCTGAACAGGGGCTTTTTCTCCAACAGGTTCAGGGCAATGGCATGGAACGTGCCAATGGTGATGGACTTGGCCGCAGCCCCCAGCCGCTCCTTCAGCCGGGCGCGCATTTCCTCCGCCGCCTGATGAGTAAAGGTGACGGCGGTGATCTCCTTCGGCGGCACATTCCGCCGCTCCACCAGATAGGCGATGCGTTCCACCAGTGTGCGGGTCTTGCCCGTTCCGGGCCCGGCCACCACGGCGATAATTTCGTCCTCCGCCCGGATGGCTTCCTCCTGCTCCGGATTCATCCGCAAGGGCAGTTTCTGCACCATTTCTTCCGACTCCGCTTCGGCGGCGCGGGCCTTTACCGGCTGTTTTTTCGCCTTGGGCGCGGCAAAGCCCGCCAGCTCCAGCAGGGAAGTCTGACCTTCCAGCAGTTCCAGCTCGTGGGGTTCAAACACGGTGATCACGCCGTATTCGCCGTCATAGCCCGCCTGCTTGTGAACCTGCCCCGTGCGCAGGCGGCGCAGGGCCTCGGCCACGCCGTGGCCCATGTCCCGCTCCGCCGCCTCCAGCGGCAGCTCCCGCAGAATCGTAAACTCCGGGCCGTAGCGTTTGAGCATTTCCAGATAGGCTCCCTGCGCCCGCTTGCTGGACGCGCCGGTCTGCATGCAGTTGGCCAGCAGCTCCGGCAGGGGCATCAGGCTTTCGAAGGGGCGGGACAGGGGCCCCGGCTCCCGCCGGTCGGCCAGCTCGTCCACCCGGTGCAGCACACCCACAGTCAGCTTTCGTCCGCAAACCGGGCAGCGGCCGTTCAGGGCGTTGGTTTCCTCCGGCTCCAGACAGCAGCCGCAGGCCCGGTGGCCGTCCAGATGGTACTTGCCCTCCTCCGGGAAAAACTCGATCGTCCCCTCGAAGCCCTCGCCGGTCTCCAGCGCGTGTTTCAGCTCTCCATAGGTTGCGCCGCAGGAAAGCAGATTGGCTTCCCGGCCCAGCTTTTGCGGAGAATGCGCGTCGGAATTGGATACCAGCAGATAAGAGTCCAATTGGGACACTCGGCGGTTCATGGGCGGGTCAGAAGAAAGCCCCGTCTCCAGCGCGTGAATGCAGCCGGTCATGTCGCCGTAGCATTCCTCCAGCGTGGAAAATTGGGAAAATTCCCCGAACACAGAAAAATGGGGCGTCCAGATATGGGCCGGAATAAAGATCGCGTCCGGGCAGGCGTCCATGGTCATCTGCAGAAGATCCCGGCTGTCCATGCCCAGAATGGGCCGTCCGTCGCTGTGCAGGTTGCCAACGGCTTCCAGCCGATGGGCCAGCTCCTCCGCCTCGTCCAGCCCGGGCAGCAGGATGACGTGATGCACCTTCCGGGTCTTGCCATCCTTCTTGTAGATGGTGCTGATCTCCCCGGATACCACAAAGCGGACGGGGTCTCCCCCGCCGGCCACGCCGGACGGCAGGGCAAACTCCTTCCGCAGTGCATATACGCCGTCCCCGGCAGGCTCCAGCATTTTCCGAAGCTCCGCCCGCCAGCCGGGATGGGTAAAGTCCCCCGTGCCTACCAGCCCGATGCCCTTGCGGCGCGCCCATAGGTCCAGATGAGGCGCGTCGCAGTCGGAGGAAGTGGCCCGGGAATATTTGGAATGAATGTGCAGATCGGCAATGTACATGGCTTTTTCCTCTTCAGCACGTCAGGTTTCCGTTTTGTCAACTTCGTCAGCGGCGGTCTTCTCCGGTGGAAAACCGCACCCGGGAGGCGGCGCGCTGCTTCTGCATATACTGCTGATAGGTCATGGACGGCTTTTCTTCCTCTTTCCGGGCGGGCTTGTCGTCCAGAAAAGGTGCTTCCAGAAACATGGGTTCCACCTTCGGGCGGACGGGCCGGGCATTAGGCCGTTCCAGCAGGGTGGCGCGAAACGCCGTTTCCTTCGGCTGACGTTCAGCCTTTTGCAGGGGCTTCGGCTCCCGAACCGGCTTGGGTTCCCGTGCAGGGCGCTGGGGCTCCTGCTGTCTGGGAGCTTTCGCCGCCCGAACGGGCTTTTCGGCAGCCGCCTTTTCATGCCGCGCCGGTTTCTCCATCCGGGCGTTCTTCAAGTCCCTCTTTTCGGGAAGCGCGGCTTTAACGGCCGGTTTTCCCGCCTTTTCAAGCCGCTTGGCGGGCTGGGACGAACGGCTTGCTTCCGCCGCCATCCGCTCCCGCTTGGAGGGCCGGGGCTGGGGCGGCTGCTTCACCGTTTCGGTAAAGACCTGCATGGGCCACTGGCTTTCCTTTCGGGGGATCTGCTTGCCGATGAGCTTTTCAATGGCCTTGAGATCCTTCATTTCGTCGATACAGCAAAAGCTGACGGCCACGCCTTCGTGTCCCGCCCGGCCCGTGCGGCCGATGCGGTGGACGTAGGATTCCGGCTCATGGGGCAGATCGTAATTAAACACGTGAGACAGGCCTGCAATGTCGATACCACGGGCGGCGATGTCGGTGGCGACGAGCACGTGGATCTTGCCCTGCTTGAACTGGGCCAAGGCCTCCTGCCGGGCGCCCTGACTCTTGTCGCCGTGAATGGCCCGGGCCTGAATGCCCTCCCGGCTCAGCTCCCGCACCACCCGGTCCGCGCCGTGCTTGGTGCGGGTAAAGACCAGCGCGCTTTCCACCTCCGGGCGGCGCAGAAGGTCGGCCAGCAGGTGCTTCTTGTTGGCCTTATCCACCAGATACAGGCTTTGCTCGATGGTGTCCACGGTGCTGCTGACCGGGTCTACCTTCACGCTGACCGGGTCTTTGAGGATGCTCATGGCCAGCTTTTCCACCTCGGCGGGCATGGTGGCGGAGAAGAAAAGGGTCTGCCGCTTTTCCGGCAAAAGGGCGATGACTTTTTTCACATCGTGGATGAAGCCCATGTCCAACATCCGATCAGCCTCGTCCAGCACAAAAATCTCAATTTTGGCAAGGCTGATAAAGCCCTGACCGATCAGGTCGTTCAGCCGTCCGGGCGTAGCCACCAGAATGTCTACGCCACGCTTGAGCTGCTCCACCTGCGGCTGTTGGCCTACGCCGCCGAAAATCACGCAGGAGCGCAGCGGCAGCTGTTTGCCATAGGCCACAAAGTTTTCCTGAATCTGCAGGGCCAATTCCCGGGTAGGGGTCAGGATCAGCGCCCGAATATTCCGAGTTTTCCCGGCGGGCCGCTCCTGATAAAGCCGCTGCAGAATCGGCAGGGCGAAGGCGGCGGTCTTGCCGGTGCCCGTCTGGGCGCAGCCCAGCACGTCCTTTCCCGCAAGGACGGTGGGAATGGTATCCCGCTGAATGGGGGTGGGGGTCTCATAGCCGCAGGCTTTTACCGCGGTCAACAGCTGCGGAAGCAGCGGCAGTTCGTCAAAATTCAAAAAACGGTTTCATTCCTTTCCCATTCCAATCAGCGCGGCTCAGTGACGCACGGGGCCGCGCTTCATGGTTTTCTTCCGGGGATAGAGCGTAAACAGCGCTTCCCCGGGCTGATTGGATTTCGTCGGTTTCATGAGAAGACCGTCCTTTCCTGCTATAAAGGGGACGCTTCTCATTCTTGCCATTTTTTCAGAGAGAATGCACACGGCGCACCAGCGCTTCGGGCTCCTCCGCCCGGAAAAAGGCGGTGCCCATCACCAGCGTGTCAATGCCGACCTGCGCCAGCTGGGGGGCGTTGTCCCCATTGATGCCGCCGTCGGCCTCGATATCCCCGGTAAAGCCCATAGCCCGCAGCTGGGCGGCCTTGGGCAGCACATCCGGCATCAGCTTCTGCCCGCCGAAGCCCGGCTCCACCGTCATCAGAAGCACCCGATCCAGCAGCGGCAGCGCCTCCCGCAAGGTTTCGACAGAGGTGCCCGGCTTCACCGACGCGCCCACCCGAACGCCCAGCTCCCGCAGCTTCCGCAGGCAGGGCAGGAAATCATTGGCCTCCTGATGGATGGTGATGGTGCCCGCGCCGGACGCGGCGAAATTCTCCACGTATTTCAGCGGGTCGGAGATCATCAGATGTACGTCGCAGTGCAGGTCGAATTCCTGATGAATGGCCTTGAGCAGGCTGGGGCCAAAGCTGATGTTGGGCACAAAATGGCCGTCCATCACGTCAAAATGCAGCTCGTCGCAGCCGGTGTCCTTCACCAGCTTTACGGCATCAAACATCCGAAGGGGGTCGGCGGCCAGAATGGACGGGGCGATCTTAGTCATAGCGATTCCTCCATGCTTCTTTTACGCGGCTTAGCAGCAGATGGTAGCGTTCCAGCCGTTCCCTGCCCAGCTTGCCTTTCCGGGCGGCTTCCAGCACGGCACAGCCCGGTTCGCTCAGGTGATAGCAGGGGGAGAAACGGCATTGCCCCTCATAGGGCGCGAAATCGGGGTAATAATCCTTGAGCTGAATGGGTTCCATGCCCATTTCCAGTTCCAGCAGGCTGAAACCGGGGGTGTCCAGCACCTGATAGCCGTCCTGAAACATCAATTCCGCGTGGCGGGTGGTGTGGCGGCCCCGGCTGATCTTGCGGCTGATCTCGCCGGTTTTCAGTTCCAGCCCTGTGGCGGCGCTGAGCAGCGTGCTCTTGCCCACGCCGGACTGCCCGGCGAAACAGCAGATACCCTGCCGCATCACGGCCCGCAGCTCGTCCAGCCCCTCGCCCGTTTCGGCGCTGACCCGGAGGATGGGAATTTGCAGCGGGCTGTACTCCCGCACAAGGCTTTCATACACCTCCGACGAAAGGTCGCATTTGTTGGCTACCAGCACCGGGCGGATGCTCTGCCGGGCCGCCATCACCAGCAGCGTGTCGATCAGCAAATAGTCCGGCTCCGGCTGGGGAGCCAACACCAGCAGCACCGTGCGGATATTGGCCACCGGCGGACGGATCAGTTCACTGTCCCGGGGCAGAATTTCCTCCACCCAGCCATGCTCGTCCCCGCTGGCCGGGGTGAACAAGATCCGATCCCCCACCATGGGCGTTACGTGCTGCTTGCGGAATTTTCCCTTGGCCCGGAGCACGTGCACTTCTCCGTCCGGCTGGCGGGCGTAGTACAGGCCGCCCACGCCCTTGACGATCACGCCCTCCCGGGCGCTCTGTTCCATCAAACTGTTTCCTCCTATTCCATGGTCACGGACTGCTCCAGATAGAGCTTCCCGTCCACATAGACCCGGCAGGACGCGCTGCCGCCGTAGGCGGAGCTGAGGGGCGTGATCACGCTGCCGCTCTGCCCGGCGGGGTACACGGCGGAGTACTGCTCCACTTCCTGCCCGTTCTCTAGCAGCGTTACCCGAATGGTTCGATCCTGATCGGCCTTTTCCATGGTAAAGCTGATCTCACCCTTATATCCCTTGCTCTGCGTCGCGACGGTCAGCACCACCGGCGCGTCCAGCACCGCCAGCGTACCCGAGACGGGGTTCTGGGCCATGACCATGCCGATCTGACTTTCATCCAGCACTTCCACATAGACGGTCTCGCCGACGGAAAGCTGGTTTTCCCGCAGCAGCTTGGCCGCTTCTTCCTCGGTGCAGGCGGTCACGTCCGGCACCAGCGTACTGCCGCCGGAAATGGACAGCTCCAGCTCCTGCCCGGGGGTAAAGGCTTCGCCGCCCTTGGGATTCTGCTGCAGGATGGTGCCCAGCGGCTCCGTGGACACCGATCGGATGACCACGATGCTGAAGCCCTGCTTGCGCAGATTCTTGGAAATATTGTCATACAGCTGCCCCACGCAGTCGGGGATGGTATCCTGACTGGGGCCCAGACTGACGGTGGCCAGCAGGCTGTCGCCCCGGCTCATTTCCGTGTCCGGCTCCGGCAGCTGGGAGATCACCACCCCGGCGGGGATGAGGTCGCTGTTCTGCTCGGTCTGCTGCCAGCCCAGCCCGGCCCGTCTGGCCATGGCCATGGCTTCCTCGGCCGGGTAGCCCTCCACATCCGGCGCGATGACCCGGTTGGTCACCCGGTTGAAAATGGCCAGAATGCCGAAGGTCAGCACGGCCAGCACCGCCACGGTGGCCGCGGCGGTCAAAAGAATGCCCCGGCGGGAATAACGGTGCTTCTTCATCCGCCCCGTGGCCTGTGAAACCGGGCCGGGCCGGTAGGGTTTGTTCTCGGCAGGGCGTTTCGGGGGCTGCACCGGCTGCTGCCTGCCCGGAGTCACTGCCCCGGCAGGCAGCCGGGAAAAGCCCGTCTGCAGCGTTTCGGGATCCAGCTTGCCGTCCTTGGCCTGCAGCAGCGCATCCGCCATTTCCCGGGCGCTCTGAAAGCGATCCTTGGGGTTCTTGGCCAGTGCTTTCATCACCACCGCCACCACGGCGGGCGGCGTTTCCGGCGCGTAGTCGGTAATAGGCGGCGGCGCGTCGTTGATGTGCTGCATCGCCACGGAAACAGGGGTATCGCCCACGAAGGGTACCCGGCCGGTGAGCATCTCGTACATGACCACGCCGGTGGAATAAATATCGCTGGTGGCCTCCACCACGCCGCCCATGGCCTGCTCCGGCGAGGAGTAATGCACCGACCCCACCACCGTATCCCCCTTGGAGATGGTGAAGGCGTTGGTCATGCGGGCAATGCCGAAGTCCGCCACCTTCACGTGGCCGTCGGAGTGGATCAGCACGTTCTGGGGCTTGATGTCCCGGTGGATGATGCCGTTGTCGTGGGCGTGCTGCAGCGCGCTTAAAATGCGCACGGTGATCTGAATGGCGGTGGTCGTGTTCAGCCGTCCCTTCTGGCGGATCACGTCCTTCAGGGTGCTTCCGCTGACGTATTCCAGCACCAGATAGCGGTATTCGCCCTCCACGCCCACGTCCAGCAGGTTGACGATGTTGTGATGGCTCATCAGGCTGGCGGCCTGGGCCTCCCGCTGGAAGCGCTCCAGAAATTCCTTGTCGGAATTGTATTCGCTTTTCAGAATTTTGACCGCCACGCTGTGGCCGGTGCGGATATCCACCGCCCGGTAGACCAGCGACATGCCGCCCTGACCGATAAAGTCCTCCAGCTGGTAGCGCTCGGCGAAGATCATGCCTTTCATCATTCGCCCTGCACCTCCATCACCCGGCCCAGCACGAAAGTGATATTGTCCGTGCCGCCGTGCTCCAGCGCCAGCTCCAGCAGACGGTCTGCGGCCTTTTCCTCATTCAGGGTATTCAGGATCTCTTCGATGTCCTTGTCGTCCACCATGTTATACAGGCCGTCGGAGCAGACCAGCCACAGGTCGTCCAGCTGCTTGTCCTCGGACAGCACATCCACCTCCACCACCGGGTCGATACCTACGGCCCGGGTGATGATGTTTCGATAGGGATGCTTCTTCGCCATTTCGGGGGTGATGACCTGATTGCGCAGAAGCTCCCCTACCACGCTGTGATCCTGCGTGATCTGGCTGAGTTTGCCGTCCCGGAGACGGTAGGCCCGGCTGTCGCCCACATGGCCGATGAGGATGCGCCGCTCGCCCTCCCACAGAAGGGTCATGGTGGTGCCCATGCCGGTCAGGTTCTCGTCGCTGCCCGCCATGCCGTATACGCGGCGGTTGGCGGCCTCCAGGCCCATGCGCAGCGCGTCCTCCTCCGGTTTTTTCCGGGAGAGGGCGTTTTTGACCACCTGCACGGCCACCCGGCTGGCGGTTTCCCCGCCCTTGTGGCCGCCCATGCCGTCGGCGACGCCGTACAGCCGTCCCTCCGCCAGCAGGCTGTCCTGATTGCTGGCCCGTACCAGACCCTGATGTGTTCTGTGGCAAACCCGCATGATGGTGTTACTCCTTTGATGTTCCTTCCAGTTCCCGCCGCCGCAGCTGGCCGCAGGCCCCGCCGATGTCGGAGCCCATTTCCCGGCGCACGGTGGCGGAGATGTGACGGTCCTCCAGCGTGTGCAAAAAGCGCTGCACCGCCTCCGGCGACGCGGGGCGCAGGGCCCGCTCGTCCACATGGTTCAAGGGGATCAGATTCACATGGCACTGCAGATCCCTAAGCAGCGCGGCCAGCTCGACGGCGTGCTCCGGGCGGCTGTTGAGCCGGTCGATGAGCGCATACTCAAAAACCACCCGGCGGCCCGTTTTCTTCACATATTCCCGCACGGCGGCCATGACCTCGCCAAGGGGCCAGCGCCGGGCGACGGGCATGATCTGCCGCCGAATTTCGTCGTTGGGGGCGTGCAGGGACAGGCTCAGCGTAATGCCCAGATTTTCCTCTGCCAGGCGGCGAATCTGATCCGCCAGGCCGCAGGTGCTGACGGATACGTTGCGCAGGCTTAAATTCAGCCCTTTTTCCTCGTTGACCGCCCGCAGGAAGCGGACGGTGTTGTCGTAATTATCCAGCGGTTCGCCGCTGCCCATGAGGACGATGTGTCCCACCCGGCCTTTTTCGCCCAGATAGCGGTTGGCCAGCAGCACCTCCGAGAGCATTTCCCCGCTGGACAGGCTTCGGACGCAGCCGTTCAGGGTGCTGGCGCAGAAGGCGCAGCCCATTTTGCAGCCCACCTGCGTGGAGATGCACAGGCTGTAGCCGTAATGATAGTGCATCAGCACGCCCTCGATCAGGTTGTCGTCCCGGCAGCGGAACAGAAACTTCACCGTGTCGTCCTTTTGGGAGGGAAACACGCCGTACAGCTCCATGGGCAGATCGTCGCAGGTCTCCATCAGCTGCTCCCGCAGGGCCTTGGGCAGGTTGCTCATCTCCGAAAAGGGCACGCCCCGGGTCAGCCAGCTGTACACCTGACCAGCCCGGAAAGCGGGCTGGCCCAGCTCCTTGAAGTAGGCTCCCAGCTCGCCGGGGGTCATATCCAGCAGGATGCATTTTTCCGGCATCAGTAGTTCCTCCGCAGGCGGACGATGTAGAAGCCCTCCACCTGATCCCGGAAGCCCAGCAGCTGCAGACCCAGCGCGTCCTGCTGCTGGCGCAGCTCCGCCGGGAAGGACAGGGGCATGGGTTCGGTGGTATATTCAGGATGCTCCTTCAGGAAGCCCTCGATCTGCGCCTTGTTTTCCTCCGGCAGCACAGAGCAGGTGGAGTACACCAGCAGACCGCCGGGGCGAACGTAGCGGCACACCGTGTTCAGCAGCTTTTTCTGGGTCTCCACGATGGCGGGAAGGTCGCTTTCCTTCAGGCGCAGCTTGATATCCGGCTTCTGGCTCAATACGCCGGTGCCGGAGCAGGGCGCGTCCAGCAGCACCGCGTCCAGCGTTTTTTCCATGTCAGGGCGGTACTCGCAGGCGTTCTTTACCGCCGTACGCAGATTGTCCAGCCCCAAACGGCGGCGAACGCCGTCCAGCAGGAGGGCCCGCTTTTCGTGCAGCTCCCAGGCGTAGACCCGGCCCGTCAGCTGCATGGTCTCGCACAGATAAGCGGATTTGCCGCCGGGAGCCGCGCATGCGTCCAGAATTTTCATGCCGGGCCGGGCCTGCACCGCTTCGGCGGCCAGCATGCTGCTCTGGCCCTGAATGGAATAAAGGCCCGCCTGATAATCCGGGTCAAAGCCCGGCTCGGTCACGCCCTCCAGCAGATAGGCATGGGGAGCCACGCCTGCCCGGAAGGACAGATTTTTTTTACGGAGCAGGTCTTCAAAACCATGGTCGTCCAGCTTGAGCAGATTGGGCCGGACGGTGGTGGGATGGCTGGCTTCCCGGTAGGTCAGCATCTGCTTCGCCGTATCGAAGCCGTAGGCCTCGATGAGCTTTTTCACCAGCCACAAGGGCGTGGAGCTTTCCACATGGAGCCATTCCTCCGGGTCTTTTTCCTTGTCCGGCCAGGGCAGCTCGTCCTTTCCCCGGATCAGGTTGCGCAGCACCGCGTTCACAAAGCCTGCGGAGGCTTCCATGCCCATCGTCTTGACCAGCTTCACGGATTCGTCCACGGCGGCGCTGTCCGGAACCCGCTCCAAAAACATGATCTGGTAAACGCCCAGCCGCAGCGCGTCCCGAGTGACCGCGTCCCGGGCGGGATACTCGGTCAGCTGGTTCAGAGCATGGTCGATCTTCACTTCGTTTTCCAGCGTGCCGTACACCAGTTGCGTGGTCAGGCGGCGCTCCTCGGGCTTCAAATCACGAGGCAGGGTCTTATTCAGGCTCAAGGCAGCATAGGCACCGTTTTCGTGCACATCCAGCAGCACCTTCAGCGCCAGCTTGCGGGCGCTGGGCTGGACGGGCGCGGCGGGCTTGCGGGGGCCGGACGGCTTGCCATAAGAAGACTTTCCATAAAAAGGTTTGGCAAAAGAAGGCTTACCATAAGAAGGCTTGCCGGAAGCGGGCCTGCCGGAAGAAGGCCGGTCGGTCTTTTTGTCAAAAGAGCGGTTCCCGGACGGCTGGGAGCGGTGCTGACCGTCCCGGTCAAACTGCCGGGGGCCGGAGGCAGGCTTGCCGCCATAGGGGCGCTTGTCGTCCTTTCGGAAGGAGCCGCCCTGCGGACGGGCAGGACGATGGCCTTCGGGCTTCCCGGCATAGGGACGGCGCTGGCCGTCAAACTTGCCGCCCGGACGGCGGTCGCTTCGTTTTTCCCCGGCGTTGGACGCGGGGCGTTCGTTCTCATTCATAGCTTTGCCTCACTCAATTTCTGTCCTTCGGGAATGGCGTGACCCAGCAGATAGGCCTTGGCCTCCATCCGTTTAGCGCCGGGAGCCTGAATTTCGCACAGCTCGACGGCTCCGTCGCCGGTGGCCACGATCAGGCCCTTTTTCCGATCGGCGCGCAGCACCGTGCCGGGCTGGCCGCAGCCCTCGGCGGGCCGGGCCTTCCAGATCTTCAGCGCGCCGGTCTCGGTGGTCACGTAGCCGCATGGCCACGGGCTCATGGCCCGCACCCGGTTCACGCATTGCGCCGTGGTCTCGGTAAAGTCCATCTCGCCCATTTCCTTGGTAATCTTGGGGTCGTAGGTCATGCGGCTCTCGTCCTGCTTCTGCCGGGGGCAGTCGCCCGCCTCGATGCGGCGCAGGGTCTCGATCAGCAGTTCGCCCCCCAGATGGGACAGCCGCTCGGTCAGTTCCCCGGCAGTCTCCTCCGGGCCGATGGGCGTTTCCCGCTGCAGCAGAATATCGCCGGTGTCGATGCCCGCATCGGTGAACATGGTGGTCACGCCGGTGACGGTCTCGCCCTGCCAGACCGTCCACTGGACGGGCGCCGCTCCCCGATGCCGGGGCAGCAGGGAAGTATGCACGTTCACCGTGCCGATCTTCGGCACATCCAGCACTTCCTGAGAAAGAATCTGCCCGAAGGCGGCGGTGACGCACAGGTCAGGTGCAAGGCTTTTCAGGTCGTCCAGTCCGTCCTTGCGAATTTTCAAGGGCTGAAATACGGGAATGTTCTGCGAAAGGGCGTATTCCTTCACCGGGGTCATCTGCACCTTGCCGCCCCGGCCCTTGGGTTTATCCGGCTGGGTAAAGACCCCGGCCACCTCGTAGCCGTTTTCTACCAGCGCCCGCAAAATAGGAACGGAAAACTCCGGCGTTCCCATAAAAACAACTTTCATTCCCCGTCCTCCTCTTCGTCTCCGTCCACCGGCTCGTATTCCTCGTCGCCCTCCAGAATTTCGCGATCCATCTTGTCCACATAGAGAACGCCGTCCAGATGATCCAGCTCATGGCATACGGCCCGGGCAAAAAACTCCTCGGCTTCCAGCTCGATGGCGTTGCCGTCCGCGTCCTGGGCCTGCACCTTCACGTGATTGGGCCGGGTGACTACGCCGCTGCGGCCGGGGATGCTCAGGCAGCCCTCGGGGCCGCTCTGCTGGCCGTCCGACTCCACGATGACCGGGTTCACCAATTCCACCAGCCCATCGCCCACGTCGATGACCACGGCCCGGCGCAGGATGCCCACCTGCGGCGCGGCCAGACCCACGCCGTTGGCGTCGTACATGGTGTCCGCCATATCTTCCAGCAGAATTTTCAGCCGCCGGTCGAATTTTTCCACCGGCTTGCAGATCTTGCGCAGCTTGTTGTCCCCGATCTTCACAATTTTCCTCAGCGCCATCGAAAATCTCTCCTTACTCTCTGCCCGCTACATCATGGTGGCGGGGTTCACTTCAACGTAAATATGGCAGCGTTCCGTGCCGGTGGCCGTCAGCTCCGACATCAGCCGCAGCAGCGGCGCGGTTTCCGGCTGGTCGAACAGCTTGAGCAGCACATGGTAGCGGTACTGCCCCCGGATGCGCTTGACCGGTGCTTCGTCCGCCCGGATCATCAGCGTCTTTTTCTTCTGCACTGGGTGGCTCAGAAGATAGGTCTGCAGGGTATCGTACAGCCGCTCGGACGTATCTTTTGCCTCGGCCTCGTCGGGGCTTTCCACCAGCAGACGGCACAGCATGGTAAAGGGCGGATACAGTCCCGCCCGCCGCCGAGAAAACTCCATTTCGAAAAAGGCCCGGTAGTCCTGCTTCGCTGCCGCCTGAATGCAGGGATCGTCCGGCTTGTAGCTCTGCACGATCACCTCGCCGGGCTCCTGCGCCCGGCCGGCCCGGCCCGCCACCTGCGTAATGAGCTGGAACGTCCGCTCCGCCGAGCGGTAATCCGGCAGGTTCAGCGTCATATCCGCCGCCACCACGCCCACCAGCGTCACCTTGGGAAAATCCAGCCCCTTGGCGATCATCTGGGTGCCGATGAGCACCTGCGCCCGTCCCTTGCCGAACTCGTCCAGCAGGCGGGCGTGCGCGTCCCGGCCCCGGGTGGTGTCGATGTCCATGCGGACGGTTTTGACCTGCGGAAAGAGCTTGTGCATCTCTTCCTCCACCCGTTGGGTGCCGCTGCCGAAGTAGCGGATGTACTTGCTGCCGCACTCCGGGCACACCGTGGGCGGGGCCTTCACCGCGCCGCACAGGTGGCAGCGCAGCTGGCCGGGGTCGTCCGGGCTTTCCCGGTGCAGGGTCATGCTCAGGTCGCACTGCTCGCATTTGACCACATAGCCGCAGCTTCGGCAGCTGACGAAGGTGTTGTAGCCCCGGCGGTTCAGAAACAGCATGGCCTGATGGCCGCCATCCAGACATTCCTTTAGCTTCTGGATGAGCAGCGCGCTGAAAATGGAGCGGTTGCCCGCTTCCAGCTCCCGGCGCATATCCACCACCGTCACCTGCGGCAGCGGCCGGTTGCCCACCCGGCGGGGCATTTCCACCAGCGTGTAATCTCCCCGGCGGGCCATGGCAAAGGAAAGAATGCTGGGCGTAGCGCTGGACAGGATCAGCGCGGCCCCCTCGTTTTCGCAGCGCTGCTTCGCTACCCGGCGCGCGTCGTAGCGGGGGTGCTTATCGCTCAGATAGGTCTGTTCGTGTTCCTCGTCGATCACGATCAACCCCAGTTTATCCACCGGGGCGAAGATAGCGGAACGCGCGCCCACCACGACCCGGGCCTGTCCCGAACGGATGCGCCGCCACTCATCATATCGTTGGCCGTCAGTCAGGCGGCTGTGAAGCACGGCGGTGTTTTCGCCGAAGCGGCTGTGGAACCAGCGCACCATCTGGGGGGTCAGGGCGATCTCTGGCACCAGAATAATCGCGCCCTTGCCTATTTCCAGTGTCCGCTGCACCATGGCCAGATAGACCTCTGTCTTGCCGCTGCCGGTCACGCCATGGAGCAGGAACGCGCCCTGTCCCTTTTCCAGCGAGGGGATCATGCTGTCCAGCGCCTCCCGCTGGTCGTCGGTCAAGGGCGGGGCCACCGTGCGGGCCGGCTCCAGCTCCGTATCCGGGGCCCGGAAGACCTCCTTCTCGGTCAGCGTCACCAGTCCCTGCTCCCCCAGCGCTTTCAGCGCGTCCCGGGGGTTGGACACCAGCTGGGCCAGCTGGCCGACCCCGTGAGGCTGGCCGTCCTTCAAAAGCCGCAGCACCATGGCCCGCTTGGGCGCCCGCCGCAGCGCGTCCGCCTCCTTCTCCGCGTCCACGCCGGGGCAGAGCACGGCGCAAAGCTCCTTCTTTTGCTGAATGCGCCCGGTGCGCATGGCGGCGGGCAGCATTAGCCGCAGAGTTTCGGACAGGGGGCAGTGATTTTCCTCCGCCAGCTGACGGGCCAGCGTCAGAAGCTGGGGCAGCAGGGCGGGATAATCGTCCAGCACCGCCGCTATGGGCCGCAGTTTTTGCAGCGGCACGTCGGCGGGCAGCTGGTCTTCCTCCAAAAGGGACACCACAAAGCCGTCCACCCGGCGCTTGCCCAGCGGCACGCTGACACGGCTGCCCTGCTCCACCTCCATGCCCTCGGGGATCAGATAGGAAAAGGGACGGTCCACATTGGTATGCACCACGTCAACGATGACCTGTGCGATCATGTCCGCTCCCCCTCTCCTGTGTTTTTACAAGATTCTTAACGGAAGTACCGATTTCGAGGCCGGGGAACCCGGCTCTTTTTATGCCGCCCGGTCTTGTGCAGTGCCCGGCGGATGAGGTGAATGATGAGGAAAATGACGGCGAAGGGCGTCAACACCACCAGCGCCAGCTCCACGGACAGGGGCGGCAGCGGATTGGGATCAGCCTTCACCTCGGCCTCGATCTCCTCCAGCGTCAGGGGGGCGTTATCCCGCCGCTGGATGGTGCGCCCGGCGATCAGATCGTAGACCACGGGGCTGCCGCCGTCGGTGGGATAATAGGTCATGGTGCCCATGACCTCGCCCTTTTCAATGGGCGCGGAGAAATCGCGCGTATACTCGATCAGCACGGTCTGGCTCAGGTTGCGGGCCATGGCTTCCAGATCGCTCTTGGTGCCGATGATATTCACCGTGCGGGTGGAGGCCTGCGCCCGCACCTCCAGCGGCAGACGGCCCAAGTCCGCATCGTCCAGCGAGAAGCCGGATGTCTCCACGGTGATGGGATTTTCGTTGTACAGTTCCAGCGGGGTCATGCTGACGAACTGGCTGAAGCCGTATTCCATCAGCTTTTTACTGTCCGACCAACGGCCGGATTTGCTGGTGTAGAACAGTACGGAGATCAGCTCCACCCCGTCCCGCTCCGCCGCGCCCACGTAGCAATAGCCTGCGGCGGCGGTGTAGCCTGTCTTGATACCGATGGCGTCAGGATAATAAGTCGAATTGACCCCCTCCGGGTCGTCCTTGGTGGCCTGATTGGGGTTGATCCAGTTCTCGTTTGTGCCGGTGATCGTCCGTTCCTTACGCACATTGCTGCTGGGCAGGGTATAGGAGAAGGTCTTGGCGATCTGGCGGAAGGTGTCGTTCTGCATGGCGGCCTGAGCGATCTTTGCCATATCCCGGGCCGTGGTGTAATGATTGGGGTCGTGCAGACCGCTGGCGTTGGCGAAGTGGGTGCCGGTGCAGCCGTACATGGCGGCGGCTTCGTTCATCAGGTTGGCAAATTCCGCTTCATTGCCGGAGATCAGCTCGGCGATCAGCTGCGCGCCGTCGTTGCCGGAACGGATCATGGTGGCGTAGAGCAGATCCAGAAAATTGATAGTCTCCCCCACCTGCAGGCCGGTGGTGGAGCTGCCCTCCTCCACCTGCGCCGCACTTTCAGTCATGGTGACCTCCTGTGAAAGGTCGCCCATCATCACGCCCAGCAGGGTCGTCAGAATTTTGGTGGTCGAGGCGGGGTACATGGTCTGGTCGGCGTTCTTTTCAAAGATCACGTCGCCGGTGGTGGCCTCAATGAGGATAGCCGCCTTGGCGTAAAGCTGGTCGGCACTCAGCTCCTCCGGCTTTTCAGGGTCGTAGGGGTCCGCGCTTTTAGACAGGGTAGGCGCTATGTAGGTATATCCGTTTCCATCCTCCGCCCGGACCGCGGGAACAGGCAGCAGCATCAGTACCAGACAGAACGCCGCAAACAAAGCGGCAAGCCGTTTTCTTCTTTCTTTCATCCGCCTTTCCCTCCTCTCCGTAAAGGGGATACCAGTGCGCCTCACATCGGCCATGCAGTCCGAAGGCCGCAGCATCCGCCAGAGCCTATGACAACACTTTATTATACACGGAATAGGAAATTTGTACAAGCACCGGCCCATCCGGGGGCGGAAGCCGCCCGAAAAGCGAAATTGTACCATCGGTTTAGAATTTTCTGTCTTTTCTGTACCAATTTCATCTTTTCCCACGGTGTTTCCCGTGGTACATTAAAAACAGGCGCTGCCCAAGGCGGCGCAGGAAACGGAGGATTTCCTTATGAAGCTATCCCTTGCCCAAAATATCTGCCGTCTGCGGAAGCAAAACGGCCTGACACAGGAGCGGCTGGCGGAAGCGCTGGGCGTGACCTTCGCCGCCGTGTCCAAATGGGAGCGGGGCGTGGCCACGCCGGACTTAGGCCTGATGGCGGAGCTGGCCAGCCTGTTTTCCGTGTCGCTGGACGCGCTGGCGGGCTTCGAGCTGCAGCAAAGCTCCGCAGAGGCGCTGGCCCGGCGGCTCCTCCATTTGCAGCGGGAGAAACGCTTCGGGGAGGCCGTGTCCGAGGCAGAGGAGGCCCTGCGCCGCTATCCCAACGATTTCCGCGTCGTGTACCGCTGCGGCTCCCTGTACGAGCTGGCGGGGCTGGAGCAGAACCGGCCGGACTGGCTTCGCCGGGGCCGGGATCTGCTGGAGCGCTCCCTTCCCCTGCTATCCCAGAATACTGACCCCGCCGTCAGCGATATTTTCATTCAGCACCATATCGCCCAGTGCTGCCTCAAGCTCGGTGAGGGGGATCAGGCGCTGGAGATTCTGAAAAAGACCAACATCTGCGGCGTTCACAACGCCCTGATCGCCCTGGTCTTGAGCAGTGGCCGTCATCCCCTCCGGGAAGCGGAGTCCTATCTGACTAACGCGATGGGCGATCTGACCAGTCTGTCGGTACGGCTGATGACGGCCTATGTCTATTACTATCAACGAAAGGGCGATGACTCGTCCGCTCTGGACGCGCTGCAGTGGCTGTGCCACCTGCTGGATTCCCTAAAGACGGGCCCGGATGCCGTGAGCTATGTGGATAAAATTCTGGCCTGCTGTTGCGCCGAGTGCGCCCATCTTTCCCGGAAGCTGGGGCGGCCAGAGGAGGCAGAGGACTGGCTCCGGCGGGCCTGCCGGATAGGGACGGCCTTTGACGCGGCCCCCACCTACCGGATGGACAGCGTCAAATTTTGTGCGGGAACCGTCTCCGAAGCCACCGTCTACGACGATCTGGGAGAATCGGCGCTGGCCTCCGTGGAGCGGCAACTGACGGAGGGAGACCATGACGACGAGCTGCTGGCCCTATGGCGGCAGCTTTGCGCGGAAGAAGCGCAGAAGGAGGATCGGCCATGAAAAGCCCTGCCTCTATGGCTCAGCCTGACCTGCGGCCCTACACCCGGACGTTTTTCCGGGGCAACCGACTAAATTTTGCTCTGGCCCTGACGGACGTTCTCCTGAGCGCCGCGGCCAATCTGCTGATCTCCTGGCTTCTGCAGCAGATTATGGACTTGATCGGCGGCAGCGGCGCGGGCTGGACGCTCCGTCAGCTGGCGGTCATCGCGGCGGGGCTGGTGGCCGGGGCGGCTGTCTCCTGTCTGTTTTCCTACTTTTTCAAGCCCCGCTTTCTGACTAGGGCCATGGCCCAGTACCGGGAAACTCTGTTTGGACGTCTGATGGAAAAGCCGCTGGCCGCTTTCACCGGGGAAAACTCTTCCCTGTACCTTTCGGCGTTGACCAACGACCTTTCTGTGATCGAAAAGGGCTGTCTGACGAATCTTTTCTCCCTGACGAATAGCCTGCTGCTTTTCGTGGGTGCCTTTGCCATGATGCTGTGGTACAGTCCCCTGCTGACGCTAGCCGCCGCTTTGCTGGCGCTGCTGCCGGTGACCGCCTCCCTTCTGATGGGCGGGAAGGCCGCCGGGGCCGAAAAGCGGCTGTCCGATCAGAACGAAGCCTGCACTGCTGCGCTGAAGGACGCGCTGGGCGGTTTCTCCGTCATCAAGTCCTTTCAGGCGGAAAAGCAGATGTGCCGACTGTTTGCAGACAGCGTACACAGCCTGACCAGCGCCCGCTGCCGCAAGGAACGCATCGGCATTCTCATTCAGAGGATGGGCAGTCTGGCGGGCGTAACGACCCAGTTGGGCGTGTTTCTGATAGGCGCGGCGCTGGCCCTGTCGGGGAAGGGGCTGACGGTCGGTACGGTGCTGCTTTTCGTACAGCTGATGAACTACGTTATCAGCCCCATCAGCGTCATCCCTGTCTGTCTGGCGGAGCGGAAGGCGGCCCGGGCGCTGATCGCCAAGGCGGCCTCCGCACTGGAAGCAGCCGGGGAGCCGGAAGGAAACGCACAGCTCGGTTCGCTGACACAGGGCATCGAACTTTCCCATCTGGCTTTTTCCTACGAAGATGACAAGCCGATTTTGCGAGACATTTCCTTTTCGTTTGAACCGGGCAAAAGCTACGCCGTTGTCGGCGCATCCGGCAGCGGCAAGTCCACCCTGCTGCACCTGCTGAGCGCCTCCCAGACCGGCTATTCCGGGCAGATTCTTTACGATGGGCAGGAGCTCCGAGACATCCGCCGTTCCTCTCTGTATGACCTGATCTCCGTCATTCAGCAAAACGTGTTCATCTTTAACGCCACCATCCGGGAAAACATCACCCTGTTCGCGGATTTTCCAGAGGAAGCAGTGGAGCGGGCCATTCGCCTGTCCGGCCTTTCCGGGCTGATTCGGGAACGCGGGGAGGACTATCTCTGCGGGGAGAACGGAAGCGGCCTGTCCGGCGGCGAAAAGCAGCGGATTTCGATTGCCCGCAGTCTGCTGAAAAACGCGCAGGTGCTGCTGGTGGACGAAGCCACCGCCGCTTTGGACGCGCAGACGGCTCATCAGGTCTCCCATGCCATTCTGGACTTAAGCGGCATGACCCGCATCGTCGTCACGCACACGCTGGAAGAAAGTGCGCTGCGCCGCTACGACGCGATTCTGGCCCTGCGGGACGGCTCCATCGCGGAACAGGGTTCTTTTGAAGAATTGATGGAACGCCGGGGGTATTTCTATTCGCTGTATACCGTTTCCCAATAAAGACTCTCGAAAACCCAACCGGGATTCAACCCTTCTCACCCGCCGGGTCATTGCGCCCGGCGGGTTTTGCCGCTATACTGAAAGCCGTTCAGGGAGCCCGGGCCCGGACAGAACATCCATCCTGTATGACGGAGGTTTCCTTATGAGTACCCTTGATTTCGGCGGAAGGATCAAGACCCTTCGCCTTTCCAAAAGCATGACGCAGGAACAGCTGGCCCAGCGGCTCCGGGTCAGCCCGCAGGCCGTATCCAAATGGGAAAACGGCGTGACCCTGCCGGATATTCAGCTGCTGCCCGAGCTTTCCATTCTGCTGGGCGCCTCCATCGATGCGCTGTTTTCCATGACGGACGACAAGCGGATGGAGCGCATCGACAATATGCTCTGGGATCAGCGTTTTCTGTCCCGGGAGGAATTTGAGACCGAGGAGCGTTTTCTGAAGGACAAATGTCTGGAGCCGGACGCGCAGGCCCGGGCCACGCTCCTTCTGGCGGAGCTGTACTGCAAGCGCGCCCGGGAATACCGGGAGTTGGCCTCCCCGCTGGCCCGCAAGGCCATCGGTCTGCTGCCCGAATATGACAAGGCCGCCCACACGGCGCTGTTCGAGGCGGAAGGCGGCGTGTTCCCGGACTGGAACGCTGTCAATCATCACCGAACCATCGAGTTTTACAAGGATTTCATCGCCCGTCACCCGTCCCAGCGCAGGGCGTACTTCTGGCTGCTGGATCTGCTCATCGCCGACGGCCGATGTCCCGAAGCCCGGAAGTATCTGGAAAAAATGAACCGGCTGGGCGAAAGCTATCATTCTGATCTGTATCTGGGCATGATTCTGGAAAAAGAAGGCAAGCCGGAGGAAGCCGCCGCCTGCTGGGAGCGCATGACGCAAAAGGATCCGGACAACTGGCAGAGCTGGTTCGCCCGGGCCGACCGGCTGGCAAAGCGCTGCGCCTATCCGGAAGCCATCGCCCTGTATGAAAAGGCGCTGGCGCTTTCGCCCCGGCCCCGCTTTACCGACCCGGTCAACGCCATCGCCCAGCTGTACGAAATTCAGGGGCAATACGAAAAAGCGGTGGAATTCTATCAGAAGGAAATCGAGATCGTCCGGCAGGACTGGAACGAAACTCAGGGCGAGGCCATCGACGAGCCCCTGCGGAATATTGCCCGGCTGAAAGAAAAAATGGCGAAATAAAGCCCTTTGGCGGGCTCATCGTTCTCCGGCAGAAGGGCGCTTCCCTTTTGAACAAGGTGTAAACCCTGCAAAAAGTTTTCAAATGGCAGTTGACGGAAACCCACAGACGCGCTATAATAGATTCATAACTGCTGGCGGCTATTGTATGAAGTCGCCATACGCAGGATGAGCGAGGGGAGGGATAACAAGTGTCCGAGGTACGCATCCGCGAAAACGAATCCCTGGAAAGCGCTCTGAAGCGGTTCAAACGTCAATGTGCTCGCACAGGTGTTCTGGCAGAGGCTCGCAAGCGTGAGCATTATGAGAAGCCCAGCGTGAAACGCAAGAAGAAAGCAGAAGCTGCACGTAAGCGCAAGTACTGATTCATACGCAACGGAACACACCGCCGTCTTTCTGAGACGGCGGTGTTTTTTGTGTTCCCGTGCGCATCCGTCCTGCAGCGGGGATGCCGAAAAAATTTTCTCAGTCTGTCGAAAAAAACAAAATTGGCCGCCTTTTCCCGCAAACAGTGCTTCGCTGGTTTGCGGGAAAAGGGCTGCGGCACAAGGGTTAGGGGCTCTGCCCCTATAACCCCGGCAGGAGGCAGTGCCTCCTGCACCTCCACTTTTTAACACTCTGCGAAAAATTTCTCTTTTTCCACAGCAATTTTTCCCTTCTGCTCCGTCTAAACAGGTGAAAGGAGTTGGTACTGTGCCTTACGAATGTCCGTCGGACAGCCGGTCAGAGCTTGACCGGCTCATGGAACAGTACGGCAGCAGCCTTCTGAGGATGAGCGCCCTTTACCTGAAGGACGCCTCCCTTGCGCAGGACGCTGTGCAGGAAACCTTCCTCAAGGCATACCGGCATTTAGGGGATTATCGCGGCGAAAGCTCGGAAAAGACGTGGCTGACGGCCATCTGTGTCAACACGTGCCGGGACATGCTGCGCAACCCGTGGTTTCGCCACAGAAGCCGGACTTCTCTTGATTCGCTGCCCGAAAAGCCCGCCGATTTCGCCTTTCCGGACGGCACCGTGCTGACGGAGGTCATGAGCCTGCCCGCCAAATACCGGGAGGTCGTCCTGCTGCGGTATTACAAGGGGCTGAAGCTGAAAGAGATCGCAAGCGCGCTGCGGTTGTCGGACGGCAAGGTTCGTTCCCGCTTAAACCGGGCGAACACGATCCTGCGGGACAGGCTGAAGGAGTGGTATGACAATGAAGAAATTTGATTTTCAGGAGCTCGTCGACCAGAACCTTTCCGGGCTCGTCTGGGACGAAGGGAAGCGCCGTACGGTGCTTCAAGCCGTCCGTAAGGAGGAACGACCTGTGAAAAAGCTGTCTACGACTTTTATCCTCATCGCCGCCATCGTCTGCCTCAGCGTCACCGCGCTGGCGGCGGGGCTGGTGTTTTCCAGCCGGGTGGATGCGGCCAAGCTGGCCGAAAAAGCCATGGCCGATACCTACGGCGTGACGGATGCCATGCTGAGCACCTTCTTCAGCCGCACCGTCACCGAAACGGCGGACGGCGGCGCGACGGTGGTCTATTCCAGCTTTGATTTCCTGCGGGACGTGCTGGGCGAATATACGGTCTCCGTGAAGGACGGCGCTGCCGCTGCCCTGTGGAGCCATGACGGCGAAAGCACCTCCGGCCTGTTTGACGCGGAAGCCTGGGGCAAGGAGCAGCTGGAGGAAATGCTGCGCACGGCGGCGGAGCGTCACGACCTCAGCGCGTTTTCCGAAAAGGCGAAGGCCATTGCCGCGAAGCACAAGGCCGCCTCCGGCGAGCTGCCCGAAGGCTCCGCGTGGGAAAAGACCGGCGAAGCGGAAGCCCTCGCGGCGGCCAAGGCTTCTTCCTACAGCGAAGAAGACCTGCTCGCATTGGCTCATGACGCAGTGGTCAGCGCCTACCAGCTCACCGATGATCAGGCGAAAATGCTGAAATTCGTCTTTGAGCTGGAGGACATGGCGGACTATACCGCCGACTATCTGTACTACCGCATGAAGGACGGCAAGCCGGTGCTGACCGTCATGCTCAGCCTGCAGCAGCAGACGTCTGATGACCCGAGCGCCTTCGCGCCCTTCACCCAGCGGGACGGCGTTTACTGGGTGGACGTGAACGTGGAAACCGGCACCATTGAAGACCTGCTGTATGATTCCCAGTTAGGCGGCAACGGTTGACGGGAACGAAAAGCGCCTCCCGCAGGAAGAACCTGCGGGAGGCGTATTTGTATTTTCATTTTTCTCCGTTCAGGTCTTTATCGCGGTAGAACACTTCCGTCAGCTCCAGCCCGCAGGCCGGGGCGGTCATGCCCAGCTTCAGCCGGTCGCCGGTGCGGAGAGCCTGCTCGAAGCTGTCCTCCGGCAGACGGCCCATACCGACGCCGATCATGGTTCCGGCGATGATGCGCACCATGTTATATAGGAAGGCGTTGCCCTGAATGGTCAGCGTCAGGTCGTCGCCCTGCCGGGTCAGCTCCACGCTTTCAATGGTGCGCACGGTGGTCTTGGCCGTGCCGCCCGCCGCCTGAAAGGCGGAAAAATCATGGGTGCCCAGCAGGTCTTTCAGGCTGCGCTCCATGGGGCCCATTTGCAGAGGAACCGGCACATGGGCGCAGAGATGGCGGTACAGGGCGCTGGCATGGGGCGCGTTGTGGATGCGGTAGGTATACCGCTTGCCCGCCGCGTCGAACCGGGCGTGAAACGCCGCCGGGACGTACCGCCCTTCCAGCACGCGGATGTCGGCAGGCAGGCAGGTGTTCAGGGCAAAGGGAAACTTGTCCGGCGGGATGGGGCTGGCCGTATCGAAATGCACCCGCTGTCCCAGCGCGTGAACGCCCGCGTCCGTCCGGCTGGAGCCGGTCACGGTCAGGGTTTTCTCGCCGGTCAGCTTCCGCAGGGCTTTCTCCAGCACCTGCTGCACCGCCAGCGCGTTCTGCTGGCGCTGCCAGCCAGCGTAGGCTGTGCCATCGTAGCTGACGGTCAATAGCACCCGGCGCTTTCCCTCCGGGCAGCAGCCCTTGATGAGGGGCGGCAGCTGGGTCATAGCAGATTCCACCTTCTGCACAGAATGGTCACAAGCAGCGCCGCCACCGTCACCAGCGAGGCCTGCCAGTCGATCTTCTGGAAGTGCAGCACCCGCAGCCGGGTTCGGCCCTCGCCGCCGTGATAGCAGCGGGCTTCCATGGCCATGGCCAGCTCGCCCGCCCGGCGGAAGGCGCTGACGAACAGCGGCACCAGCAGGGGCACCATGGCCTTGGCCCGCTTGATCAGGTTGCCGCTTTCAAAATCCGCGCCCCGGGCCATCTGGGCTTTCATGATCTTGTCGGCTTCCTCGATCAGGGTGGGGATAAAGCGCAGGGCGATGGTCATCATCATCGCCAGCTCGTGAGCAGGAAAATGCAGCTTGCTCAAGGGCTTGAGCAGCGTCTCCATACCGTCGCACAGGGAAATGGGCGACGTGGTCAGCGTCAGTACCGAGGTACCCGCTACCAGAAAGATCAGCCGCATACAGAAGTGCACGGCGGTGATCAGCCCTTCCCGGGTGATGCGCACCACGCCCCAGCTGACCAGCACCGTTTCGCCGCTGGAAAAGAACAGGTTCAGTACGAAGGTCAGAATCAGCAGGAACCGCAGGGGCTTCACAGTTTTCAGGAGCTGCGCCGCCTTCAGCCCGGACATCTTGGCGCACAGGATGAGAAACGCCAGCGGAATGACGTACCACACCGGGTTGGACACGCAGAAGATCATGGCGATATAAACGATGGTCAGCAATATCTTCGTGCGGGGATCCAGCCGGTGGATCAGCGATTTCCCCGGCAAATACTGCCCCAGCGTAATGTCCTTCAGCATGTTTTTTCCTCCTTCCGGGGAAGCTTCAGCAGCGCCTCGGCCACCTCCACCGGGGTGTACAGATCGGCGGGCAGGGGGTAGCCCTCCGCGATCAGCTGCTGGGTCAGCTCCGCCGCCTGAGGAATGCCCAGGCCGATGGAATGCAGCAGCTCCCGGTGCTGGAACACTTCCCGGGGCGTGCCGGTCAGCACCATCTTCCCCCGGCTCATGACCACCAGCCGGGTCGCCAGCGAGGAAATATCGTCCATATTGTGGCTGACCATGACCACCGTCAGTCCGCCCGCGGCGTGCAGCTCCCGGATCATGCCCAGAATGCTGCGCCGTCCGGCAGGGTCCAGTCCGGCGGTCGGTTCGTCCAGAATCAGCGTTTTAGGCCGCATGGCCAGCACGCCCGCAATCGCCACCCGGCGCATCTGGCCGCCGCTGAGTTCAAAGGGCGAGCGCTCCGCGATTTCCTCATAAACGAGCCCCACTTCCTGCAGGGCATAGCGGACGCGTTCGTCCACCTCCTGCTCAGAAAGGCCCAGATTCTTCGGGCCAAAGGCCACGTCCTTGGCGACGGTCTCCTCAAACAGCTGGTACTCCGGGTACTGGAACACCAGTCCCACCCGGCGGCGCACTTCCAGCAGGCTCACGTCTTTTTCAGTAATGTCCAGCCCGTCCACCACCACCTTGCCGGAAGTGGGCTTGAGCAGACCGTTCAAATGCTGCACCAGCGTGGTCTTGCCGGAGCCGGTGTGGCCCAGCAGACCGATCAGCTCGCCGTCCTCAATGGTCAGGCTCACGTCCTCCAACGCCGTGGCGGCAAAGGGACTGTCCGTCATATAGGTATGGGTCAGATGCTCTACTTGGATGGGCATAGTACGTCTTTCAGCTCCTTTACCATGTCGCTGACGGTGAGAATCCCTTCCGGGAGAGGCAGTCCCTTGTCCCGCAGGGTCTGGGCCAGTTCGGCCATGGGCGGCACGTCCAGCCCCAGCGCCTTGATCTCCTCCACCCGGGAGAACACCTGCCGGGGCGTGCCTTCCATCGCCACGGAACCGTCGTTCATGACTACCAGCCGGTCGGCAACGGCGGCTTCTTCCATAAAATGGGTGATCCAGACCACGGTCATGCCTTTTTCCCGGTTCAGCTTGCGTACGGTCGCCAGCACCTCCGCCCGGCCGGAAGGGTCCAACATGGCGGTGGCTTCGTCCATGATGATGAGTTCAGGCTCCATGGCCAGCGCGCCCGCGATGGCCACCCGCTGCTTCTGGCCGCCGGAAAGCATGTGGGGCGCGGTCTCGGCGAACTCGCTCATGCGCACGGCGCTGAGGGCCGCCTCCACCCGGCGGACCATTTCTTCCTGCGGCACGCCCAGGTTTTCCAGCCCGAAGGCCACATCCTCCCGCACCACGTTGGCCACGATCTGGTTATCCGGGTTCTGGAACACCATGCCCGCGTGGCGGCGGATATTCCATACCTTTTCTTCGGTCAGGGTGTCCATGCCGCACACCAGCACCCGGCCCTCCGTGGGCAGGAACAGGGCGTTCATCAGCTTGGCCAGCGTGCTTTTGCCAGAGCCGTTATGCCCCAGCACCGCCACAAAGCTGCCCCGCTCCACTTCCAGTGTCACATGGCTGACGGCGGGCCGTGCGTCCGGCTCATATTGATAGCTCACATCCTCCAGCCGAAGGGGAAGGACGTTCGGTTTCTGCTCCATAGGGCTTTTCTCCTTATTCAGGGAATCAGTTAGGATGCGCAAAAAGCGCGTCTCATTATAGCGCAGGAGCAGGGGAAGGTCAAACATATCTCCGCAGCTAAAAAAACTTTCCGTCAAATTCCGGGCTTTTCTTTTGCCGAAAAAGGGAGTATACTAGTCTTGATTACCTTGAGAGGGGGTTCTTTCATGACGGAAAACGGAACCACCAAATTTACGCCCGTTATGGAAGGCGCACGGGACGCGGGAGCGATCCTGAACCATGTGTACCGAGCGCTGCAGGCCAAGGGCTACGATCCCGTCACCCAGATCGTCGGCTATCTGATCTCCGGCGATCCTACCTATATCACTAGCTATGGGCAGGCCCGCAGCATGATCTGCCGTCTGGAACGGGACGAGATCATGGAGGAGCTGGTTCGGGTGTACCTGAAAGGACTGGACGGCTGATGGGACGCGTGATCGCTTTGGATGTGGGCGACGTGCGCATCGGCGTGGCCGTGACCGATCCCACGGGAACCATCGCCCAGCCGCTGGAGGTATACAAGCGGGTCGGCTACGGGCCGGACTGCCGGTATGTACAGGAGCTTTGCCGCCGTTTCGACACCGCGACGGTGCTGCTCGGGCTGCCGCTGAACATGGACGGCACCCGGGGCGGGCAGGCGGAAAAGGCGCAGGCTTTCGGCAAAGTGTTGTCGGACGCCGGGCTGGACGTGCGCTATCAGGACGAACGAATGACCACCGTCACCGCCGAGCGGGTGCTGATCTCCGGCAGCGTCCGCCGGGAAAACCGGAAGCAATACGTGGACAAGCTGGCCGCGGCGGTGATCCTGGAACAATGGCTGGCCTCGCAGAGCGGGGCGGCGGAAAGAGGAATGACTTATGGCGAATGAAGAAAACAACAATCTGGTGCAGCTGCAGGATGAAAACGGCAACGACCTGAACTTTGAACACCTGATGACGCTGGAGCATGAAGGCAGCTACTATGTGCTGCTGGAGGCCACCGAGGATATGGACGACTGCAAGGAAGGCGAAGCCATCATCCTGAAGATCATCCGGGACGAAGACAGCGACGAGGACGTTTACGCCACCATCGAGGACGAGGACGAATTCAACGCCGTGTTCGAAAAGTGCATGGCCGCCATGGAAGAAGAAGACGCCATGGCCGACGCACTGGAGCTGGAACCCGACGAAGACGAGGGCGACGAGGAGTAAGCCATGCCGAGACTGCTGGGCGAACGCATTCAGCTGCGGGAATATCAGGCGGACGATCTGGAAGCCATCCGCCAATGGGTCAACGACGAGTCCACCACCTGCTTCCTTTCCACGGCCTACTGGCCGCCCCAGACCATGGTGGATACGGAAGAATTTCTGCAGCGGATGCTTCAGAGCAGCCACAACGCCTTTAATTTCGTCATTGCAGACCGGGAAAGCGGACGCTATCTGGGTCAGCTGGACATGTTCACCGTGGACTGGCGGCTGCGCTGCGGCAAGCTGGGCATGGTGATCGCCGGGGCGGAAAACCGGGGCCGGGGCCTTGGCACGGAAGCGCTGCTGCTTCTGGAAAAGCACGTTTTCCTGACGCTGGGACTGGAGCGGCTGGAGCTGGAAGTCCGCATGGACAACGCCGCCGCCCGCCGCTGCTACGAGCGTGCCGGTTTCCGGCTGGAAGGCGTGAAGCGCCACGCGTTTTTCGCAAACGGAACCTTCTGCGATGTGGGGATCATGAGCATCCTCCGGGAGGAGTACGGCCGGTAACGCGGTTCAGTTCAAATGCATATTCTACACCATCCCTTGTTTTTCGGCTTTCGCCGTTTCGAGGGATGGCGTTTTTTCGCCTGAAAGCCGCCTCCGGGAGGCAGTATTGACTTTCAGGCCAAAAATCGGATAAAATAAAGCTTCGGAGGCGGCTAGCTCTCCGTGATATTGGAGGAAACGATTCCATGGGAAAAATTGTGGTCAAATTCGGCGGCAGTTCCCTGGCGGACGCAGCTCAGTTCCGAAAAGTGCGCGATATTATCCGAATGGATCCGCGCCGCTGCTACGTGGTGCCCAGCGCGCCCGGGCGGCGTTTTCCGGAGGATGAAAAAATCACCGACCTGCTCTACCAGACCTACCGCGCCCAGCGAAACGGCGAAAACATCGAGCCGATTTTTCGCCGGGTACGGGAGCGCTATCTGTCCATCGCGGAAGAACTGGGGCTTTCCTTCCCCATCGCCCGGGAACTGGACGAGGTGGAACAGCTCATCCGGGAAGGAGCCAGCGAGGATTTCTGCGCCAGCCGGGGCGAGTATCTCAACGGCCTGCTGCTGGCGGACTATCTGGGCTTTGCCTTTCTGGATCCTAAAGATCTGGTGTTTTTCAACGACGACGGCACCTTTGACAGCGAACGCACCAACGATGTGATGGCCGAGAAGCTGAAAGCCGTGCCTCAGGCCGTGATCCCCGGTTTCTACGGCAGCATCCGGGGCGGCGAAGTCCACACCTTCTCCCGGGGGGGCAGCGACATTTCCGGCTCCATCGTGGCCCGTGCCGCCTATGCGGAGATGTATGAAAACTGGACGGACGTGAACGGCTTTCTGATGGCCGACCCCCACATCGTGCCCAACGCCCGGCCCATCCGCCACATTACCTACCGGGAGCTGCGGGAGCTGAGCTATATGGGCGCGACCGTGCTCCACGAGGACAGCGTATTTCCCGTCCACCGGGCGGGCATCCCCACCAACATCCGCAACACCAACGCCCCGGAGGAGATCGGCACCATGATCACCCACGGCGCGGTGGAGGAACCTAACCCCTATGTCATCACCGGCATCGCGGGGCGGCTTGGCTTCAGCGTCATCTCTGTGGAAAAGGCCATGATGAACGGCGAGGTAGGCTTCGGCCGCAAGGTGCTGCAGGCGGTGGAGGAGTTCGGCCTGTCTTTTGAGCATATGCCCACAGGCATCGACACCATGTGCGTGGTGCTTTCCACTGCCGAACTGGAGCCGGTGAAGGAACAGCTGACCCGGCGCATCTGGGAAACCACCAACCCCGACACCCTGACCATTCACGATAACATGGGCATCATCGCCACCGTAGGCCGGGGCATGGTGCACAATCCCGGCACCGCCGCCCGGCTGTTCACTGCGTTGAGCCGCTATCACATCAACGTCCGCATGATCGATCAGGGCAGCAGCGAATTGAGCATTCTGGTGGGCGTGGACAGCGGAGAATTTCAGCAGGCCATTCGGGCCATTTACGACGAATTTGTTTCGGAATGATCGTCTTTTTCCACAAAGGAGCGATGAAGGTGCATTCATGTTTCCGGCACGATCATTGGCAAAGCAAGGCACACCGCGCATGGTTTTTCCTGTGCGCGGTGTGTTTGGCGTTTTACGGGGCCTATGCGCTTTATTTCAGCCAGAGCGCGTTCCTGACCGGGGGCGTACAGACCGCCGCGGCGGTTCTCTGGTTCCTGCTTTTCAGCGCGGGGCTGTTTCTTCTGTTCCTGTGGGCCTGTCCCCGGCTGCGGCCCGCGGCGGTTCAGCAAAAGGACTCCTTTGACCTGCCGGTGTTCCTTGGCAGCGCCGCTCTTGCTCTTTTCGTGCTGGGGTTCGCCTTTCTCGGCTGCTATCCCGGCGGGGTCAGCTACGACGCGGCCAACCAGTGGGAGCAGGCCCAGAGCGGCCAGTTCAACAACTGGCACCCGGTGTTCCATACGCTGCTGATCTGGCTGGTGACGCGGGTGTACAACCACTACGGCTTTGCGGTGCTGGCGCAGATCGTGTGCTTCTCGCTGGCGCTGGGCTACGCCGCCGCATCTGTGCGCCGCACCGGCGCGCCCCGCTGGCTGTGCCTTTTGTGCGCCTATCTGACGGCGCTGATGGAGCCCGTGCGCAACACGATGATGTACGTCGGCAAGGACAACGCCATGACCATCGGCTGTCTGCTACTTTTCGGGCAGACGGTTCAGCTGATCCGCACCCGGGGCGCATGGCTTTCCAAAACCTGCCACGCCCTCTGCTTCGGGCTGGCGTTGGCCTTTACCACGCTGGTGCGGCAGAACGGCTTCCTGCTGACCCTCCCGTTGGGGCTGCTGGCCGCCGGGTGCTATTTCCGCAGACAGAAAAAAGGTGTGCTGACGGGCGCGCTGTGCTGCCTCGGCTGTCTTGCGTTGATCCAGGGCGGGCTGTACAGCCGGCTGGACATCGTCTATCCCGACAACACGCTGGAAGAGGCCGTGGGCCTGCCCATGACCCTTCTGTGCAACGCCCGCCAGCGGGAGCCGGAGCTTCTGGATGGCGAGACCCGGGCGTTTCTGGACACGCTGGCCGACGAGGACGGCTGGCAGAACACCTACCGCCGGTCGGACTATAATTCCATCAAGTTCACATTCTTCCGGGAAAAGATTCAGCCTCAGACGATGACGAGCCTGCTTTCCATGGCCGCCCGGACGGCGGCGGCGGATCCCCGGCTGGCCTTCGAGACCTTCAACGAGGTCACCGGGCTGGTATGGGACGTGTCCGGACAGGATCGCAGCTACCAGCGGGTGACCAACTCCGGCGATCTGGACGTCGCTCAAAAAGCGCCCCGCCAATTTCACGCCGTCGGTCAGGCCGTGACGGATTTTCTGTCCGCGCCGCTGGAATTTCTTCCCCTGCGCTGGCTGAGCCGGAACACCGGCGCGCAGCTGCTGCTCCTGCTGCTCGCGACCCTGTGGGCGCTGTACCACGGCGGCACGGAAAGGCTTTTGCCGGTCTTTCCCCTCCTGTGCTACTGTCTGGCCACCATGCTGCTGCTTTGCGGGCAGGACGCACGGTTCTTCTCCTTTGTGGCGGCTCTGACGCCCCTGTGCCTGTGCGCCCAGCGGTTCCTGCCATTTCCCGAAAAAACCGGCTTTTCTGCCAAAACTCCCGAAAAGAATCATGAAAAAGGCGTAACAAAGTTTTCTTAATTGCTTGCGTTGTTCTTTACATTTATGTTACAATTATGGCTATCCTTGGGTATTTCCGCCGGAAGGAGGCAAACTGGCTATGGACAGGCCCCACGAAATGGTTCTTCGGCTGTCGGCGCGGCAGGAGGACTGGCTGATCGCCCGCATGGCCCTGAGCGGGCTGGGTATGCTGGCGGGGCTGGACGCTGATCTGATCGGCGACCTGCAGACTGCCGTCAACGAATGCTGCGACTGCCTCCTTCATCAGACCACCACCCCCGAAACGCTGGTACTCAGCGCCCGGGCGGAAAAAGGACGGCTGCAATTCCGCTTTTCCGCCGAAGGGGAAGCAGGACAGGGCCCGGCGGATGCGCTGGACGCGGAGATCGCCCGCTGCGTGCTGGAAACGCTGCTGCCGGAAGTCCGTCTGGAGACCGACGAGCACGGCGTGTACGGCATTTGCGGTTCTCTGGCAGAGTAGGCGGTGGCTCCGATGAAAAACGAGCAACTGTCACAGGGACTGCACGAATATGCCAAAACCCGGGATCGGGAGCTGCGTGACCGTCTGTTCGAGGGGCTGCTCCCGCTGTCGAAAGCCATTGCCGCCAAGTTCACCGGTCGGGGCATGCCCCGGGAGGATCTGGAGCAGGTGGCGGCCATGGGACTTCTGAAGGCGCTGGAACGCTACGAGCCAGACCGGAACCTGCGCTTCGTTACCTACGCGGTGCCCACCATCACCGGCGATCTGCGCAATTATCTGCGGGATAAGGGCAGCATGGTGCGTGCTCCCCGGGACGCACGGCAGCGGCTGTACCAGTTGGCCCGGCTGCAGGAGCGCTTCGAGCAGGAGCACCTGCGCACCCCCAGCGCCATGGAGCTGGCGCAGGAAATGGGCATTACTCCCGAGGAAATGATCGCCCTCATCAATCTGAAACGGCAGACGGAAGTGGTATCGCTGGACGCGCCGGTGGACGAGACCGGCGAGACCGGGTTGGCCGATCTGCTGGGCGAGGACGACCCGGAGCTGGAGCGTCAGGAACGCAGCCAGTGGATGGAATGGATCCTGAGCCGCGTGACCCCGCAGGAAAAACAACTCTTGCTCCTGCGCTATGAGGAGCGGCTGGGCCAGCGGGAGACGGCCAAACGGATGGGCGTTTCCCAGATGCAGGTTTCCCGCATGGAACGCCGGGTGCTGGAACGTCTGCGCGCCATGGAGGGCGCCCGCTGACCGGCGGCGCGCCCCACTGAAATACGATCGAATTCACAGAAGGAGGGAGAACGGCGATGCAGCAGGATCCGGATTTCTACAATCAGGGCGGAGCGCCCTCCGGCTTTTCGCCCAACGCCGTTCCGCCCCAGAACGGCCAGCCCGCGGACGGAACCTTCGCGCCCCCCTATGGCACGGTTCAGCCCGGCACCTTCGTGCCGCAGGGTCAGCCCTTTGATTATACGCAGCAGATGCCGCCGGTCATGCCGGGGTATGGGGATTTTTCCCAGCAGCCCCAGCAAATGCCGCCCTTTCAGCACCCGGGAGCCTTTGTGCCCCAAGGCGGCGTATACGGTCAGCCGGTGCAGGACTTCGGCCAGCAGCCCATCATGCAGCAGCCGGATCTTTCCCAGCCCATGCAGGGCGGAGCCTTTGTGCCGCCCAATATGCCCCCGCAGATGCCTCCCATTCAGCCCAACCCCTACAATCAGCCGGGGAAGAAGCTCAAGAAGCCGAAAAAGCCCCGGAAACCGGGCGGCGGAAAACGGGTGTTGGCGCTTCTTCTGGGCGCGGCCATCATCGGCGGCGGCGTTTATGCCTACAGCCGCTTCGGCTCCGGGCAGCGGACCGCCACCGCTACGGTAAAGGCCAGTTCCATCGGCACCACCTATACCGGCGACGCGCTGATCGTCCGAAACGAGACGGCCTTTGACGACGAGGGCGTTCAGTCCATCGAATACGTAGCCCAGGAGGGCAGCTTGGTCTACAGCGGCGATATTCTTTGCTACGTGTATTCCACCGGCTACAGTACCGCCGAAATGACCGCCCTGCAGAACGACCGGGACGCCATCAACGACTATCAGCAAAGCCTTCTGGCCAGCGAAACGGACTTTGACCAGCGCATGGAGCGGCTGGAAAACGAGGTGCTGGAGCGGGGACTGGAGGTGCGCAGTCTGGTGCACGGCGCACGGGGCAATCTGACCAATCAGGAGCAGATTCTGGCCACGGCCATCACCCAGCGGCAGGACTACTTCCGCACCAAATATTCCACCGATATGCGCCTGAACCGTCTCTACGACGACGAAGCCACGCAGGAAAAACGCATCGAAAGCTGGATCAAGCCCAAGCGGGCCATGCAGCAGAGCATCGTCAGCTTTTACACCGACGGCTTCGAATACGCGCTGACCCCCAGCGCCTATGAAAGCTACACGCCCTCTCAGGTGCGTTCCATGATCAACGGCGTGAAGCCCGACCGTGGCACCGCCGCCAGGGGCCGCACCGACCTGTACCGGCTGGTGAAGGAGGGCAACTACGCCGTCCTGATGCTGGTGAAAAACGACACGTGGAGCCCCCGGGACGGGGACACCTACAAGCTGGTGCTGGAACAGTTTTCCAGCACGGTGGTGGACGCGCAGGTGCTGTCCTCCACCCGTTCCGGCGGTGAGCTGCTGGTTCGACTGGCTGTGCTGGGCGATGTGTCCGATGTGCTGTACATGCGCACCTGCCGGGCTCAGCTGGGCGAATATGTGGATTGCATGGAGGTGCCCTCCCGGGCGCTGTACACCCAGAACGACGCGGTGGGCGTGGTCATCGTCACCGAGTCCGAGCCTCTGTTCGTGCCGGTGACGGTGCTGCGGGAAGAAGGCGGCAAGGCTTACGTCACCTCCATCCGAACCGGCTACCTGACCGACGGCATGACCGTGCGTCTGTTCTGACCGATCCACCAAATTTCAAAGGGAGGGAGAAACCATGGATTTGCAGACGGCTCCGGCCGTTCATCCGCCGCTTCTGGACAGTGTGACGGAAGAAACGCTGCGCCGGAATGTGGCAAAAGTACTGGAAACGCTGGCGGAAAACCGTTATCAGGACTCTCCTCCCGCCAAGCTGGTGGCCGTGACCAAAACCGTCACGCCCCGGGTCATCAACCTCCTCAAGCCCATGGAAATTTGGGATATCGGCGAGAACCGGGCGCAGGTGGCCCTGCCCAAACTTCCTGAAATTTCCCCGGAATTTCATTTACACTGGATCGGAAGGTTGCAAACCAACAAAGTTAAATATATAATAGATCATGTATGCCTGCTCCACGCGCTGGATCGGATGGATTTGGCGCAGGAGATCGACCGCCGCGCCGGGCAGCGGGGACGGGCGCTGCCGGTGCTGGTTCAGGTCAACATTGCGCAGGAGCCCCAGAAGGGCGGTATGCCTGTGGAGGAAGTTCTCCCGTTTCTTCGGAAAATGCGGGATTTTTCCGGTCTGCATGTAGAAGGGCTGATGAGCATCATGCCCCAGTATGCCGGAGAGGACGAACTGCGCGGGCTGTTTCGCGGAATGCGCCGTTTATTTGACCAGCTTCGGGACGAGGCTCTGCCCAACGTGGAAATGCGGGAGCTTTCCATGGGGATGTCCCGGGATTATCGGATCGCCGCCCAGGAGGGCGCGACCATGGTGCGCGTAGGTACGGCGCTGTATCAGGACTGAGCATTGCACCGGCAATGATTCCAGGGGGGTTTTGAACATTGGGTATCTTTCAGAAGGTGAGCAGCTGGCTGTCGGAAAAGAGCGACCGGCTCATTCGCGGCAGCGCGGATCACGAAAGCGGCTATTATGCTTCCCGGGACGCGCAGGACGCTTACGGCGGCGCGACCATCGAGGATGAGATGAGTCAGGCGGCCGGGGAAACCTCCGAGCGCCGGGAACCGCTGGATCCCTTTGGACGTGGCGAGGGCGAATATGGCGGACGGGTTCCCTACCGCAGCAAGCGCGATCTGGAAATGGAAGCCTACCAACAGCAGCAGGCCGCTTATGAGCAGCAGAAGCAGGCGGCGGCGCAGGCCGCAGCCCAGCAGCGCGCTCAGGCGCAGAAGCAGCCCATGCAGCAGGCGGCTCCCGCTCAACAGGTAGCCCCCGCACAGCAGGGAATGGCCCCCAACGGCTATGCGCAGGGTTATGGCCCGGTGAACGGCAACGTGGTCATGTTCCCCGGGATGCAGCAGAACCCCGAAGGCATGGCTTATACCCACGTGGAATATGTGGTGCTCCTTCGCAGCCGTAACGAATGCAAGGACGTCATCGGTTATATCAAGACCAACGCTTCCGTGTTCCTGAACATGGAGTTTATCGCCAGCGACAGCGAACGGCAGCGCTGTGTGGACATGCTCAGCGGCGCGGCCTATACGCTGGGCTGCGCGCTGAACAAAATTTCGCCCCGGGGCATTTACCTTATCTCCGCCCCCACGGTGAAGGTGGTGCTGGATCCCGCCATGCAGAAGGCTGCGGCGGCTCCTGAAGCCCAGGGTTACGCCCGTCAGCGCTACGAGCAGGAGGGCTACTCCGCCGGTTATGCGCAGGCGCAGCAGAGTCAGCAGTCCGCCGCCGGTTATCAGCAGCAGGCACAGCAATCCAGCGGCAGCTATCAGCAGCCCGCTCAAAATTATCAGCAAGCCCAACAGTCCGCTTCCTATGAGGCTCCGCAGCAGCCCGCGCCCCGAACCTTCAGCACCGAATCCCCTACGGCCCGGTTCTTCGCGCAGGGCACCCAGCGGAATCACCCCATCAGCATGGCTTCCGCCGTGGCGGGCAGCTTCACGGGCAGCTATGCCGCCACCGGTACTGCCGGACAGGTCTCCGGTCGCTACCGGGCGGTGGACTATCCCCAGTGATCACAGGAGGCGCGTTCCATGCTATCCACGCTCTTCGGTATCCTGATTCTTTTCCTGCAGGTCGTCAGCACCGCGCTGCTGATCTATTGTCTGCTTTCCTTCGTGGCCCCGGGCAGCCGGGTGATGGAGTTTCTCCGTCCCCATATGGAGGGAATCCTATACCCCTTCCGGCAGCTGTTGTACAAATGGTTTCCCAAGCTGATGAACTCCCCCTTTGACTTTTCCCCGCTGGCGGTGTGTCTGGTGATCGACATTCTGCTTCAGCTGCTGCGTATGCTTCAGCGGGCGCTGTAAGTCCATGCGAGAAGAGCAAAACGAGGAACTGCTGCGCCGACGCTTTCAGGAGCTGGCCGAGCGCAGTTTTCGACAGGACAGGCCGCTGTTCACCGGCTTTCTTTCCCCGGCTGAAGCGCAATGGGCTTTAACAGCCGGAAAAAAGGCGCAGGTCTTCACAGTGCTGAACGGCGGCTATCCGGACGCAGAGCGGGTGATCGCCTGCTTTTCCCCGGAGGATGAAGTTCCCGAGTTTCCCATGGATGCGCTGGAGCTCCGCTGGCCCCACCAGAGTGCGCCCGCTCACCGGGACATTCTGGGCAGTGTGATGGGGCTGGGCTTGGAGCGGCACTGCATTGGCGACATCGTGCTGGAAGCGGAGCGGGCCATCCTGTTCTGCGAGCACAGCATGGCGGAGCATCTGCGGGACAGTCTGCTTTCCGCCGGTCGAATCCGCCTTCAGACGGCGCTGTTATCGGAGCTGCCCGAACTGGCTCCCCCGGAAGGAACCGAATGGCGCGACACAGTCGCCAGCCCCCGGCTGGACGCGGTGGTAGCCTCCGGCTGCCGCCTGTCCCGATCCAAAGCCGCCGATCTCATCAACGGCGGTCAGGTGAAGCTGCGGCATCTGCCCACGCAGCGCACCGACGCGCAGGTGGAAGCTGGAGACATGATCTCCGTGCGGGGCTTCGGCCGTCTGCAGGTTCAGGAGATCGGCTCCCCCACCCGAAAAGGACGTTATCCCCTCAAAATGCTTCTCTTCGGAGACAAGCGAAATCCATAAAGCCCAACGCATGAAAGGAGCGACCCACATGGCCATCACGATCGACGATATTTACGACAAAGAGTTTGCCCTCAAGGGCGGCGGATACGACCGGGACGATGTAGACCAATTTCTGGACGAGATCTGCGACGAAATGACCAACATGCAGGAGAAGATCACCTCTTTGGAGAGCGACCTGCAGAAGGCTCAGGACGAGTTGAAGGCCGCCCGCGAAGCGGTAAAGCCCGCGCCCGTGGCGCAGGCCCAGCCTGTAGAAACGCCCATCGCCAAGACCAGTTCCACGCTGGAGAGCATTTTGCTCAGCGCCCAGCGTCTGGCGGATGAGGAAGTGGAGAAGGCCAAGGAAAAGGCCGCCCAGATCATCAAGGATGCGGAGGATCAGGCCAGCCGTCTGGTGGACGACGCTCAGGAGGAAAAGGAAACCCTGACCAAAAACATGGATACCCTCCGCGCCGCCGCAGCCGACTACCGCAAGTCCTTCCAGGAGCTGCTCAAAAAATATCAGGACATGCTGGACTCCGACCAGCAGCAGGGCTAAAGCCCTGCACCCATCTCTGCGCGGCCTTGCCGCGCAGGGGCGTAGAGGGACATGCCAGTTGGCCGGGGTTTTACCGCCGCTCGGCAACGGGTCTCGCGGCTCGCGAGTCTGGTGTGGTTTCCCGCCAGTTGAATAGAGAAGGCCGCCATTCGGCGAAAGGCCTCATGGCTTACACAAAAGGCCAGTGTGGATTTGAACCCACGTTGGCCTTTTGCGTTGCAGAAATATCCAAGTTACGGCGAAGCATCCCAAGCGGCGCTGATTGAGTAGGCATAGTGCCAACCGTAGTGGAAAAAAATCAAGTCTGTTTCCCTATGCAGCGAGGCCACCCAAGCTGCAACGTAATATCCCAACTCGCGTTGGCTGAGTCTGCCCAGCGCCAACTGCGGGGGAGCAGAGCGGCGATAGGCAGCGGAGGG
>ERZ827458.385-NODE-385-length-64295-cov-4.079110_pt1 | contig 64295 bp, 63 predicted proteins | sample MGYA00519706_ERZ827458 | MGnify/ENA primary metagenome ERZ827458 (study PRJEB31778, sample SAMEA3449309) | human gut metagenome | biome: human gut; feature: human-associated habitat; material: faeces | place: United Kingdom | collected 2010/2012 ...
TAAGAAAAAAGAGGAAGTGAGATAATGAATTATAGTGCAGTTGTGTTATGTGCTGGTAAGGGCAGTAGAAGTGGCTTGAGTTATAATAAAATGTTATATCGTTTTAAAGATAAAACAGTCTATGAAATGACGATGGAAATATTTTTAAATGATGATAGATGTAAACAAATTGTTGTTGTAACCAAAGAAGATGAAATTAGTGATTTAAAAAAACTCATCTCATCTAGTAAAATAGATTATACTTTTGGGGGAAAAGAGCGCCAAGATAGTGTTTATAATGGTTTACAAATTGTAAATCAGGAATATGTTTTGATTCATGATGGGGCTAGACCATATTTAAAAAAAGAAAATATATTTATTGATGTTATTTTGATAAGATGATATGATTAATACAGATGGTAGATGTTAATAGGATTGTTACTTTAATTAGGCAAGGACACTAACACAGTTATACAATAATTTATGGATTGTTACTCCTCAAGGCATGACCATCATATTTGATATGGTATCCTTGAGGTTTTTTTGTAGAAAAGGGGAGATGATATGAAAGCTATAAAAAAACTTAATAATAATGCTGTTGTTTGTGTTGATGGTAAAGGTAGAGAACTTATTGCAATTGGTAAAGGTATTGGTTTTGGTGAGATTCCTAGAGAAATTTCTATTGATAACATTGAAAGAACATTCTATGATATGAAATATTCAGAACAGAATATTTTGAAAGATTTACCAGTAGATGTTGTTATCTTTACAGCTGATTTAATGGATATTGTTAAAAGTGAGTTATCTTATGAATTAAATTCTAATGCTGCATTGGTCATGGCTGATCATATAGCATTTGCTATAGATCGAGCTACTCAGAATATTTCAGTGAAAATGCCATTATTATATGATGTTCAGCAAATGTATCCACTTGAATATAAGATAGGGAAATACATTTTAAGAAAAATTGAAAAGCAATTTCATGTGTCTTTACCTAAAGATGAAATTGCCGGTATTGCATTAAATTTAATCAATTCTGGATTAAACAATAAAGAGGTCATAGATAAGAGTAGGCTCCAAGAATATGAAAATATGCTATATGAAGTTACAGAAATAGTTGAACATACACAGAAAATGATTATTGATAAAGATAGTTTTGATTATTCTAGATATGCAACACATTTGTTATATCTGTTTCAAAGAGTTCAATCTCACAAGACTATAAACAGCGCAAATTATGAAGTATATGAAGATATCGTTAAAAAATTCCCTTCCATTGAATCATGTGTGTCAAAAATTTGTAAGCACATAGAAGGAAAATGGAAAGTAGAACTATCCAAAGATGAAAAATTGTATTTAATGTTACATATTAATCGAATATGTACGAAAAAGGATTGTAACCTGAAGGACAGGGCATAACCTCCAAAAAGACACAGTATAAACTGTACTTTGGAGGTTTTTGTTTAGTCAAGGTGATTGTGCATTGAATATTGAGTAGACAGGAGGAGAAGAAATGAAAGATATTCAAAAATCATTAGAAGAGATCATACATTATGTTGGTGGTATAGGAAATATTGCTAATGCAACTCATTGTATGACAAGACTTCGCTTAGTGTTAAAGGATGAAAGTTTAGAAGAGAAAGAGAAATTAGAAGAGGTAGAGGGTGTCATTAAGGTTGTTCATGCAGGTGGTCAAGTTCAGATTGTTATTGGTCAACAAGTGGGTAAAGTCTATGATGAATTATGTATGATAGGTAGTTTTGAAAAAAGTCATTTTATTGATGAAGAAGAACAAGAGGAGAGAAAAAAAGAAAAACTCACAATTAAATCTGTTGCGAATAGTATTATGAGCACTTTAAGTGGATGTATTATTCCAACATTACCAATTATGATTGTAGCTGGGATTTTTAAGATGTTAGTCATTTTATTTGGTCCAAAACAATTAGGGTGGCTAGCAGATGGCAGTGACTTAATTGTCCTATTTGAAATGGTTGGAAATGCTGGTTATTATTTCTTACCTTTCTATGCAGCATATAGTTCAGCTGTAAAGTTTAAAGTTAGTCCAATGATGGCATTGTTATTTTCAGGAATTATGTTAAGTCCTAATATGTTAGGGATTGTAGAAGCCCAAAAAGCATTTACTGTTTTTGGTATTCCAATGCATTTAACAAGTTATATACAAGCAGTTATTCCTATTATTATTATTGTTTGGATTATGTCATATGTAGAAAGATTTTTAAAGAAACATATCCCTGATATGTTAAGAACTGTTGGTATTCCAGTTTTAACGATTACTATTATGCTTCCAATTGGTTTATGTATTTTAGGACCGGCATGCTATATTGTGATGAGCCTAGTTGCTGATGGGTTATTGTGGTTAACTGCAAACTTTGGCTTGTTAGCTGCTATTCTTGTTGCACCATTATGGCCATTTGTAATTTTGTTTGGTATGCATGTTCCTATTTTAACAGCTTTATTACCAGCACAAATGGAAATTGGATATGATATGATTGTATATCCAGCAATGATTGTAGGAACTTTTACTTATATGGGATTGTTTTTGGCCTATGCATTACGTGCAAAAGGTGCAAAGAAGAAGAGTTTGGGATGGAGTTGTTTTACAACGATGACATTAGCGAATATATCAGAACCTGGATTATATGGTATTGTTTTATCAGATCGCAAAGCATTGCTTTATTCTATGATTGGAAATATGTGTGGAGCATTAACTTGTTATTTATTGAGTGCTAAAGTCTATATCTTTGCTGGAGTAGGTTTCCCATTTTTAAATCCATTACGTTTTGGAGAAGATATTGTACAAGGAACAATTGGATGTATAGTTGGATTAGTAGTGACTTTTGCAATTGGAATGATTTTTGGATTCCAGGGTGAAGATAAGTTACAAATTGGTAAAAAGAAATTAAAAATCGGTAAAAAAGAAGTGAATATATAACTAATTTTTGATAGAAAGGAGAACTCAAAAATGACGTTTTCTAAAAATTTTTTATGGGGCGGAGCAATTGCTGCCAATCAGTGTGAAGGTGGATGGAATGAAGGCGGTCGAGGGCTAGCCAACTGTGATGTTCTGCCTTATGGAAAAAATCGAATAGATATAATTAAAGGGAAAATGATACGAACTGAACCCATACAGGATGAATATTATCCAGCACAAAATGCAATAGACTTTTATCATTACTATAAAGAAGATATTGCTTTACTTGGAGAAATGGGATTTAAAACATTGAGAATATCTATTGCATGGAGTCGTATTTTTCCACATGGAGATGAGGATCAGCCTAATGAAAATGGTTTGCAATTCTATGAAGATGTATTCAAAGAATGTCAAAAGTATGGAATAGAGCCATTAGTCACCATTACGCATTATGATATGCCCATGCATTTAGTGACTGAGTATGGTGGATGGAAAAATCGACAGTTAATTGATTTTTATAAAAAGTTAGTAAGAGTTTTATTTAGACGTTATAAGGGCATGGTAAAGTATTGGTTAACTTTTAATGAAATTAATATTATGGTGAGTGCATGTTTTATGGCAGCGGGTTTAACTTTTGACAATGATGAAGATCAGTATACGAGTATTTATAATGCTGTTCACCATGTCCTTGTTGCGAGTGCGTGGGCGGTTAAGATAGGTCATGAAATTGACAGTGAAAATCAAATTGGATGCATGTTGAATGCTGGATTATTTTATCCAGCAACATGTCATCCTTTAGATGTTCAGGCAGCCCAACAAGAAAACAGGCAGCATTATATGTTTACTGATGTTCAAGTGAGGGGAGAATATCCTCAATATATCAAAAAAGATTTTGAAAGAAACAATTATACAGTTCCATTCTGTGAGGATGATGAAGAAATTTTAAAAACAAATCTAGTTGACTATATATCATTTTCATATTATTCAACAAGAGTTGCAAAAGCCAATAGTGAAGGAGCATTCGATTCCAATTTATTGAAATCAGCACCAAATCCCTATTTAAAAGTTGAACCATGGGGTAGATTTATAGATCCACTAGGTTTAAGAATAACAATGAATGAAATATATGATCGTTATCAAAAACCACTATTTGTAGCAGAAAATGGACTAGGGGCTCCTGATACACCTGATCAATATGGTCATATCAATGATGATTATCGAATTGAATACTTAAGAGAACATATTAGGGCAATGAAAGATGCAATAGAAATAGATGGATTACCCGTTATGGGATATACTTGCTGGGCACCTATCGATCTGGTATCTGTAGCTACTGGACAAATGTCAAAAAGGTATGGATTCATATATGTTGATTTAGATGATGATGGAAATGGAACATTAATGCGCAGTAAGAAGAAATCATTTGAATGGTATCAAAAAGTTATTGCTTCTAATGGGGAAGATCTTGGAGATTAATCTTTTCTACATATTCTATTGAGTTGTTTTATCAACTCACCTCCCTTTGAGTAGAGATTAATTTCCATTAGCTCCTATTAAATTTAATTCTGAAAGGAATACTGTTATGAAACTATTAATACAGGCAGATGATTATGGAATAACAAGAGCAGTATCAAGTGGTATTGTATTTGGAATTCATCATGGTCTTGTCCGTAATACTGGCATATTTACAAATATGGACTGGACAGAAGAATGTTTAGATATGATTAAACCATATCTTGATCAAATAGATTTAGGTATTGATCTGAATATTTCTACAGGAAGACCTATTTTACCAACATATCAAATACCAACATTAGTGAATCAAGAAGGAATATTTTTAACAAGTTGGGAAAGCCGAAAACGAGATGAGTTTTGTGAGGATAAAAATCATGCTTCTATGGATGAAGTCTATCAGGAATTTGAAGCTCAAATTCAAAGATTTATTGAGCTTGTAGGGAAAAAGCCGGACTATATTCATGGGCATGCTTACACAACTGAAATGATTTGCCAAGTTCAAAGAGCATTAAGTCAAAAATATGGAATTCCATATACATCAGATATTTGGGATAAACTATTTGGTTTTGATATATCTGGCTATAGAATACCTTGGTATATAAAGCCAGCAACATTAGAAAATCAAATCAATTCTTCTTTATCCCAATATCTTCTTAATCATAAAAATGAACTTTTACAAAAAGAGTATTGTTTAGTTGTTGGACATATGGGATATGTTGATGATGAATTGCTAAAATTATCCAGCTATCATTTATATAGAATAAAAGATTTGGAAGGTATTACTAATTTAGAAGTCATGGATTGGGTGAAAGAAAGTCATATTTCACTTATTCGTTATAGCGAGATTTGTAATCATGAGAAAGGAAGATGAAATTGATTAATTTTATAAAAATAAATTCAGAACAAGTCGTTGCACCAGTTAGTGGTAAATGTGTATCTATCACCCAAGTGAATGATGAAGTTTTTTCATCAAAGGCCATGGGTGATGGATTTGCAATTATACCTAAAGATTGTATGGTTGTTTCACCTGTTAATGGAGAGGTTGTGCTTATTGCAGAAACTAAACATGCGTTTGGTTTGAAAACGAAAAAAGGTCTTGAGGTATTGGTGCATATTGGCTTAGACACGGTTCAGTTAGAAGGAAAAGGATTTAATGTTCATGTCAAACAAGGAGATAAAGTTAAAGCGGGTGACCAAGTTATTAGTTTTGATAAAACATATGTAGAGAATTCCTCAATTGATATGACAACTATGACTATCTTTACTTCTGGGATGACTGAAGAAGTTTGTTTAGAATGTTATGAAAAGCAAGTCAATCAAGGGGATATTCTTATTACTAAGATATAAATAGAAAAAATATAAATTTTTAAGATAATATATGGAGGTATGAAAATGACTGAACTAGGTGTATTGGCTTATCCTGATTTAAGTCCAATGGACAAAATTAAGGAATACTTACAACTCGCATCAAAGTATGGATTTACGAGAGTATCTTCTAGCATGCTTTCAGTAGAAGGAACAAATGAGGAGATCATTTCATATTTTAAAGAGTTTAATCACATTGCACATGAATTTGGAATGAAGGTCTCTTTAGATGTGAATACAAATTTTTTAAAACGAATGAATCAATCCTATGATGATATTTCTTTATTCCATGAAATTGATTGTGATATTATTCGTTTAGACGGTTCTTATGGAGCAGAAAATGACTATATAATGATTCAAAATTCTTATGGCATAAAAATTGAAATGAATGCGACTTCATCAAAGGTTGCTAAAGAAATTGCATATTTTTATGAGAAAGGAGTATCTCAGGAACAAATTTTATTAGGGCATAACGCTTACCCTCAGCGATATACAGGTTTGAAATGGAAAGATTTTTTAGAAAAAAATCATCAGTTAAAATCTTATGGTTATAAAATTGCAGCCATTGTAAGCTCAAATGCACCAAACACTCATGGAATTTGGAATGCTGAGGATGGACTCCCAACAGTTGAAAGACTGCGTGACTTACCCATTGATTTACAAACAAGAATTATTTTGGCTACTGGTGAGGTTGACGATATTCTGATTGGAAATGCATATGCTACAGAAGCAGAATTAAAAGCTATTTCTGAAGTTGTAAAACCGGCTAAGGCTTTTGAAGATTCTCCTATCTATGATGAAATTAAAGCATATGGACCGATTTTACCAAAATTTGGTCCATGTAAGAGATTAAAAGTAATTCTTGAAAAAGAGATAACAAAAATTGAAAAAGAAAATCTTTTGGATTTTGTTCCTCAATTGGATAATGGTGATTCTTCTGAATGGATTTGGCGTTCAAGAAGTGGGCGATTAATAAACAAGAATAGGCCAATTCCACCTAGAAAGTATCGTGAAGAATATTTCCCAGTTGGAAGTATTGTGGTTGTCAATGATGTTAATAAGCATTATTCTGGTGAAATTCAAATTGTAAAAATTCCAATTAAGAATGATGGGAAAAGAAATTTAATCGCAAGATTGGCACCAAATGAGGAACAGATGCTTGAATTAATAAATAATGAGGATTTAGTAGAATTTATTGAATATTATGAATATTAGAAGGAAGGTGAAATCGTTATGCTCATAAAAAGTAAAAGAGTTTATGTTGGTAATCGATTTATTCCATGTATCATTGAGATTGAAAAAGATAAAATTATGAATATTTTTGCATATAGCGATTGCAAAGTGGATAGGGATTATGGTGATCAACGTATAGTTCCAGGTTTTATTGATATTCACACACATGGAGCATATGGATTTGATACTAACAGTGCAGATGAGAATGGATTAAAGAGTTGGCAAAAACGCTTAACTGAAGAAGGGGTAACATCCTTTTTACCAACAACCGTAACAGCATCAAAAGATAAATTATTAAAAACATTAAAAAATGTAGCAAAAGTTAAAAATGAAAATTATTCAGGAACTCATATTGTTGGAATTCATTTGGAAGGACCATATATTGATAAAAAGTATCATGGAGCTCAACCTATCAATGCAGTGGTTAAACCAACCATAGAAGAATTTCAAGAATATCAGGATGCAGCCAATGGATTGATTAAAATTATCACTTTAGCTGTCGAACATGATCCAAATTATATGTTGACAAAATATTGTTCAGATAACCATATCGTTGTTTCAATAGGTCATAGTTCAGCAACACTTGAGCAGGTGACTTTTGCAGTTGCTAATGGAGCAAAATCTGTTACACATACTTTTAATGGTATGAGTCCATTTAATCATCGTGAAAATGGTGTTGTTGGTGCAGCTTTACGTTGTGATTCATTGTATAGTGAGATTATTTGTGATTGTAATCATGTTACTTCAGAGGCAATAAACTTGTTTTTTCGTTCTAAAGGTAAAGAAAAAGCTATTATGGTCACAGACTCTTTGATGTGTAAAGGATATAAACCAGGTGAAGTATTTCATTTTTCTGATCTTGAAGTTAAAATTCATTCTGATGGTAGTGCTCATCTGATTAAAGAGGGGAATTTTGCTGGAAGTACATTAAAAATGAATGAGGGATTAAAAAATCTGGTAGAAAAAGCACTTATTCCATTTGATGTTGCACTTCAATCATGTACATTGAATCCTGCAAAATTACTCAAAATAGACGATAGGGTTGGCAGTTTATTGGTAGGCTATGATGCTGATATTGTTGTATTGGGAGATGATTATTCAATAATTGAAACATACTGTAAAGGGATTCCTCAATTAGGAACTCAGTGACCATATTATGAGAAAAATAGAAATTATAGAGCAAATCAAAAATCATCACTATCATGAGTGGTTGGGTAAAGAGATAAATGAGGAAACCACTCGTGATCAAATTCTGTTTGGAGATATAGATGAAGAATGTACAGGTATCATAACAGCCATATATGCAAGTGTAGATGTGATTAAACATGCTATTGAAAAAAATGTCAACCTCATTATTGTTCATGAGTCTTTGTTTTGGAATCATGGAGACCATACAGATTGGTTATTGGGAAATAAAACTTATCAGATTAAGAAAAAGATGATGGAAGATAATCATATTACTGTTTGGCGTAATCATGATTATCTTCATGCAGGAATTGACTATAAAGGAAGACGTGTGGATGGAATATTTTATGGTTTACTAGAACTGCTGGGTTGGGAAAATTATGTTCATGGAAATATTGGATTTCCACTTATCCTCAATATTCCCAAAATAAAAACAGAAGATCTTATCAATGAGATGATGTACAAACTTAACTTAAACGGAATAAAATGCTTTGGAAATATTAATGGTTATACTGAAAAAATTTATCTTCCTATGCATATAACTGGCAATGATAATGATAAAATTACAGTCGTTGATCAAGAAAATATTGATACAATTATATCTATGGAGTGTATTGATTATACATTAGGTATCTATGTTAAAGATGCAGCTATGCTAAATATTGAAAAATGCATTATAGCAATAGGTCATTTCAATTTAGAGGAACCTGGCATGAAGTGGTATGCTGAAAAATTTCTTCCTGCTATCTTGCCGGTAACTGTGCCAATTTATTTTAAACAAGTTGGTGATATGTATCAGTTTGTTATTAAATAATGAATTTGTTAGATAATTTAGTTACGCATAGTAATTTGTTTTTTAGAATGTACATATAAAAGTTGAAAATGATTATATTTTGTCAATGGATATTGTAAAGTAGTGGATTAAAAGACACATTATTGTAGTGAATAATGATATAAAATAATTTAATATTAAAAATTAAAGGTAAGTTATTATCCTCTTATTATGAGCGCTATATTACACTATGAATTTGTATTTATTCATTCTTTTTCAGATGGAAACGGCAGAACTGCGAGGTTATGGCATACAGTTATTTTATCACAAGGGATTCACTGTTTGAATTTATACCTATTGAGAGTTAAATTGATATTTTTCAAAGTGAGTATTATAAAGTTATTGCTGATTGTCATGTGAATGGCCATTCTAACCTGTTTATTGAATTTATGTTAAGACAAATTGATACAATCTTAGATGAGATTATCATTCAGATTCGTAGATCAGATGATAAAAGATCTGAATATGTGAAAAAATTACTTGATGTTATGGAGTTTGAAGTCCCTTATAGTACAGTCACTTTAATGCAGTTATTAGGAATTAAATCTAGAGAGACTTTCCGTAAAAATTATCTTGATCCTGTATTAAAATTGGAAATCGTTGTACAGACAATACCAGATAAACCAAATAGTAAAAATCAGAGATATATGATGTAAATTATATAAATACAGAGTTCTTAAAGATAGTAAGTTTTAAGAACTTTTTTACTTTGTTAATGATATTATAAAAAAATTTGTTATGTCTATATCTACAGAAATGCCCAAAATATCACTTTGGTGCAACTTAGTATTCCTTAAACGTAGCATGGTTAAGTGAGACTTGTGATTCATTGAATAGCATCATATAATCAGTATAAAAGAGAGATATTGCAATAATTGTTATTCAATATATAGTAGCAGTCTCAATTATATTGATGTTTCTTTTCATAATGTCTTTATTTGTAGATATCCATCCTAATGGTTATAAAGGTATGACACTCTCATCTATTCTTTATTTTATAGGAGCGATTATTTATTATATTTGGTTAAAAAGCGAAGTCAAAAAGCAAAATGACTTATTAAAAAGTATTCAAGAGAAAAAAATTAATATCATTCTTAAAGTGTATATAATCATAAAATAGCATTAAAATTTTCTTATGAAAGTTTATAAAAGAGTGAAGTGATCAATTTTCTGTGTCTATTTCTTACAATAATCCATGAAACAACTTATCTTATAATAGTACATAGGAAGAGTGGTAATAGAAAAATGAAATAACCATTCACATATTGGTTAGAAAAGACTATGAAGCATGTTATGATTATTATACAGAATAGTTAGGATTAGTGCCAATTTGGGGAGATAGGAATGGACTTTATGCATCATTTGCAGTAAGTGCTGATGAAGCACCTTGCATGGCTGTTATTCTATCAGTGAAGGATGTGCCAACTGTTATTATTATGGGCTCACATGCCAAACATTATAGACAAAATACCGTTGAAAAAACAGATAATAACTGTAACTAAAGAATATCATATTAATATTTTAAATGGAAAGAAATTCTTTTAATAGATGAAGGCATCACATGATGTCTTTTTTTAGATGTTTATAGCAGAAAATATCATGAAGACAATAACAAACTTTGATAAAATGAAGGAAATGAGAGAAAGGAAGTATACGAAATATTATGAAAAAGTGCATAATCAATGGAAAAGTTATTCTACATGATGAAATTGTTACTAAAAATGTTTTTATAGAGGGAGATAAGGTTGTAGAAATTAGTGAGAGGAAACCAGAAAAAGAAGACATCATAAATGCCAAAGAGTTATATGTGAGTCCAGGGTTTATTGATATTCATACTCATGGTAGAGGTGGATATCAAGTGATGGATTCAACTTTCGAAAGTCTCAATGCCATTTCAAAAGCATCTTTACAAACAGGTGTGACTTCTTTTCTTGTAAGCACAGTCACAATGCCTATTGAATCTATTTCACATGCGATTGAAAATGTTGTCAAAAATAAAGAAAAAGTTGAAGGAGCACAAATTTTAGGCGTTCATATGGAAGGACCATTTTTCAGTAAAGTTTACAAAGGAGCACAACCGGAAGAATATATGATCCATCCTACTATTCAAAACTTTGTTTCTATTGTCAATAATAATGAAGATATCGTCAAAAAAGTATCACTTGCTCCAGAATTAGAAGGGGCTACTGAATTGATACCCTATTTATGTGAGAAAGGTATTATTGTCTCATTGGGTCATACCAATGCGACCTATCAAGAAGCACAAAGAGCAATTGACTTAGGTGCTACATCAGCAACCCACACTTATAATGCAATGACACCTCTAACCCATAGGGAAGTGGGTGTTACAGGAACTGTGATGATAAATCAAAATGTATATGCTGAATTGGTATTAGATGGAATACATGTTTCTTATCCAGCTGCTAAAATCCTCTTAAAAACGAAAGGAAAAGACAAGGTGGTTTTGATAACTGATTCTGTAGAAACCGCAGGATTACCAGATGGTATTTATGAGTCATCAATGGGAACAGTTCGTATCAACAATCATCAAGTCAGATTATTAAATGGAACTCTAGCAGGGAGTCAGGCTGATATGAATCAATGCGTCAAAAATGTATATCAGCATTTAGGATTAACTTTGAATGAAGCTGTTTCTTTAGCAAGTTATAATCCAGCGAAAAGTTTAGGTATTGATAAAATGGGAGAAATAAAAGTAGGGAATTTTGCAGATATTATTTTCTTTGATGATAATTTCCAGATTAAACAAACAATAGTGAAAGGAAAGGTGTTATAATATGTTAACTATACAGACACGTACTATTGAGGTCAGTGGAACCCATTATGAAATTGGTTATCAATTAGGAAAGATGATTGAGACAAATTTATTATTAAAATCAAAATATATTGTAAAACCAGAAATGACTCTTTATCAGATTCAAGAAACCAATCAATTACTTGATAAATGGTGTCCAGGATTAACTGATGAAATCAATGGCTTTGCTGATGCTTTGAATGTATCATTAGAATCATTATTCTTCTATAATATGACTTGTTATATTCCTCGCTGTAGTCATATTGCATTGCTTCCAAGTATGACGGCTGAAAAGAAGCCATTACTTGCAAGAAATTATGAATTTTCTTGTGAACTTGAAGATTTTTGTCTGATGAGAACAGTGGCAAAAGGCAATTATACACATATTGGAACATCTATGTTACAATTTGGACGGGATGATGGTTTCAATGATCAGGGTTTAGCTGTCACAATCAGTTCATGTGGTCTTCCTGTTGCTAACTTACCTCATATGCAAAAACCACAATTTCAAGGTTTACAATATTGGGTTGTTGTGAGAGCACTGCTTGATAACTGTAAAAATACAAAAGAGGCATTAGCTTATTTAAAAGATATGCCAATTGTTTTTAATATGAATATCATTTTATTAGATAAGACAGGTCATGGGGCACTTGTCCAAACGATGGATGGTCAAAAAGCATTTCGAGAAATTGATGTTTATAGTTCTCAACAGATGATTCATGCAACAAATCATTCTATATTATCTGAATTCGTACATTTAGAAAAACAAGTTTTTACACATAGTATTGGTCGCTATCAGTATATACAAAAAGAGTTGGAGCAAGAAACAACAGTCACAAGAGAAAAACTCAAAGAAATGTTATTAGATAAATATCCTGATGGACTTTGTTTTCATAATTATAAAGAAAGTTTTGGTACAACCAAAAGTATGATTATTTCACCGATTGATGGGACAATCGAGTTATGCTGGGGTGGGAGACATGAGAATGGCTGGAATCTGTATCATTTATCTCAACCATTTGATAATCAAACATCAGAAATTGAAATTCATATTGATGATGTTCAAAAAGGATTGTTTGATTGGCAATCATTATAGAAAGGATATAAAAACATGAACTATCAAAAGGCTTTAGAAGATGCTATTATCTACATTGAAAATCATTTAGAAGAAGATATCAGAGTTGAAGAAGTTGCTCATTCTGTTGGTTATTCATACTTTCATTTTAATAGACAATTTCAAGCATTGATTGGAGAGAGTGTTGGTAATTATATAAAAAAACGACGACTTGCCAATGCTGCTCACCAACTTTTATATACGCATCATAAAATTATTGATATTGCCATAAAAAATAATTTTGAATCAGCTGAGTCTTTTAGTCGTGCTTTTAAATTGATTTATAAAGTGAGTCCACAAAAATATCGAAAGAATCGAATACAAACATTAACTTCCAATAAAGAAAATTTAAATTCTGATTTGTTAGAACACTTAGTTCATCATGTTACTGTTCATCCTCAAATTGTCATATTGCCTGAAATTAAGGTTGTTGGAATCAGAAGACAGACTCAATTAAGAACCAAGGAGATTAAAAAACTTTGGGAAGAGTTTTATAGTCTTGAAGAAAAGGCTCCTTATTCTTATCAAGAGCATCGTAAATTTGGTATTTATGAATCATCTTTAAGTGATGTTCATTTTATTGTTGGAGAAGAGACGATATTTAATGAAGTGGTTGGTATAGAGGTTGATTCTTTTGAAAATATGGTATCATATTTTATCAAAAAAGTCATACCAGGAGGCCGTTATGTTGTTTTTACACATCATGGCTGTTTTAAGACATTACCACAAACAATAAATTATATTTGGGGAACATGGCTTCTTTCTACCAAAGAAGAAATAGATTCACGAGAAACATTTGAAGTTTTAGACGAAAGATTTCTAGGCTATGATCATCCTGATTCTGAGTTGGATTTATATATTCCTTTACGATAACTTATATCATTTAACTGGTATAAGTTTTTTTATATGCCTTTTAGGTATAGAAATCTATAATTTATAGGCGTTTGTATTCTTTTTATTTATATATTAGAATAAAAACATCAAAAGATGAAACAATTTATTATTCATTTTTTGAAAACAATTGAAAATATAAATATACAAATAAATAGGAGGAATTTATGGCAGCATTATCAACTTTATTTCCCGTATTCTTTATGGTACTTTTAGGGATTATATCAAGAATTAAGGGATTTGTTACACCAGAACAAAAAGAAGGAGCCAACAATATTGTCTTTAATGTTTTGTTTCCAATCTTAATCTTTAATATTTTATTAACTTCAAAAATAGAATCATCAGCAATTTTGATTGTTGTTTATGTTTTTATCGCATTTGTTTTGACAATGTTCATTGGAAAACTTTTCACAAAGTTCACAGGTGAAAGATTTTCTCACATTTCTTATTTCATGTTAACAACATGTGAAGGTGGAAATGTTGCATTACCGCTTTATACTTCTATTGTTGGTGTTGCATATGCCAGCAATACAGTTATCTTTGACTTAGCAGGAACTTTAATTGCCTTTGTGCTTATCCCAATCATGGTCGCTAAACTGAATGCAGGACAAACAAGTCCAAAAGAATTGGCCAAAACAATTTTTACGAATTCATTTGTGATTGCAGTTATCTTAGGTTTAGGATTGAATTTATTAGGTGTTTACAATATGTTAGCACAAACACCATTTATTGATGTTTATACAAATACAATCAATATGATTACAGGTCCAATTATTGGTATGATCTTATTCATTATTGGCTATAACTTAAAAATCAATATGGACACACTAGGTTCGCTATTGAAATTATTAATTGTGAGAATTGTTCTATTTGCCTTTGTCATTGTAGGGTTCTTTGTATTCTTCCCACATTTAATGGCTGATAAGATTTATATGTTGGCAGTGCTTATCTATTTTATGTGTCCAACTGGATTTGCTTTACCAATGCAAATATCACCACTGTTTAAAAGTGAAGAAGATAACAGTTATACAGCTGCACTGATTTCATTAAATATGGTTGTGACATTGATTGTCTATACTGTTATCGTTATTTTTATTGTATAAATCATAACAAATTGTTTTTATATACAAACATAAAATTTGTTACAATAGAATCAAGGAGGAAAGAAAGATGGCATTTCAAAAAGATTTTTTATGGGGTGGAGCAATTGCTGCCAATCAAGCTGAAGGAGCTTGGAATAAAGATGGAAGAGGACCAGCCAAGACTGATGTAACAACGGGAGGCTCAGTTAAAGAACCTCGTTATGTGACATTTATTGATCAGGATGGGAATCCTGGTAAAGTCAGGAATGGTCAGCCTATTCCTGATGGGGCAAAATATGCAGTTTTAGATGATTACTATTACCCCAATCATGATGGTATTGACTTCTATCATCACTACAAAGAAGATATTGCATTGTTTGCAGAAATGGGATTTAAGATGTTTAGACTCTCTATTTCATGGAGTCGTTTATATCCGCATGGAGATGAAGAAATACCAAATCAAAAAGGCATTGAGTTTTATCGTCATGTGTTTAAAGAGTGTCAAAAATATGGGATTGAGCCATTGGTGACTATCTGGCATTTTGATACACCACTTTATTTAGAAGAACATTATGGTGGATGGAACAATCGAAAACTAATTGATTTTTATGAAAGATATGCCAGAACATGTTTTACTGAATATAAAGGACTGGTTAAATATTGGTTAACATTTAATGAAATCAATAATACAATTATGATGTTGAATTTATTTGGGAATCAAGCTGGTTCAAAAGAACATCAGGAAGGATATCAGCAATTACATTATCAGTTTGTAGCCAGTGCAAGAGCTGTACAAATTGGACATGAAATTGATTCAGACAATATGATTGGTTGTATGATTTGTGGGATTACATTCTATCCAGGAACGTGTGATCCTCGTGATATTTTAGCGAATCGCCATATGTGGGCAAAATCTATCTTCTATTGTGGAGATGTACAGTGCAAGGGTAAATATCCAACCTATGCAACACGTTTATGGAAGGAGCATGAAGTTCATTTAGATATCACGAATCAGGATTTGATTGAATTAAAGAATGGAACTGTCGATATGTATACATTCTCATATTATATGTCATCACTTGAAACAACGCATGAAGCAGATGAAATGGTTTCTGGAAACTTTGCGGCTGGTGCAAAAAATCCATATTTACAATATTCAGATTGGGGATGGGCATTTGATCCTCAAGGACTGCGTTATTATCTAGAGATGATTTATGATCGTTATGAACGACCATTAATGGTCGTTGAAAATGGATTAGGTGCTTTTGATACAGTTGAAGCAGATGGTAACATTCATGATTCATATCGTATTGATTATTTAAGAGAACATATTATGGAAATGAGCAAAGCTATTGACAATGGTGTCAATTTAATTGGGTATACAACTTGGGGATGTATTGATCTCGTATCAGCTGGAACAGGTGAAATGAGAAAGCGTTATGGTTTTATCTATGTTGATAAAGATGATGCTGGAAATGGAACTTACGATAGAAGCCGTAAGGATTCATTTTACTGGTATCAAAAATGTATCGCAACCAATGGTGAAGATTTAAACTAAAGACATAAAAAGTACAGAAGAGTCCAACTCATTTCTGTACTTTTTCTTTCAGCATATTCATAAAGATTTCAATAGGTTTAGAAAATACCTGATATTTACGCCAAATAAATACCATGTTTTCTTCTATTGCTGGTGTAAGTGGTCGAAAACAGACATTATCCATTGCATCATCAAAACTCTGTTCAAAACATAAAGCATAAAGATGACTTTCTTTCACAAGCGAAGATAAAGCAAAAGGAAAATTATAAGTTCCAACAATATTTAATTTCCTTTGATTACCACCAACCCATCCAGCAATTTCATTTTTAACCAGTTCCTGTGAAGGACATAACAATGATACTTGACGTAGATCATCAGCAGTGATGTATTCAAGTTGAGAAAGTGGACTCTCTTGGGACATCAAAACACCCCAAGTATGAGAATGTGTTATTTTCAAATAATCATATTTCATAAAATCAACTGGTTCAATCACAATCCCAAAATCAAGTTCAGACTTTTCTATCTGAGATGAGATGTCTTCAGTGCTTCCATATTTAATATGGACTCTGACAAAGGGATGTTTCTCTTGCATGAGGGCAAGTGATTGAGCAATATGTTTTAAACCTATTTTTTCAGTACATCCAACATGAATATCTCCTGTCAGTAATTCTTCATTTGCTCTCACTTCTGCTTCAGCTCTTTCAACAATACTGATAATTTCTTCTGCACGTTTTTTGAGAATCATACCTTCATCAGTTAATGAGATTTGCCGATTTCCTCTTGTAAAAAGTTGTTTTCCAAGTTGCTCTTCTAATTCTTTCATTTGTCTTGAGAGAGTAGGTTGGGTCATATGTAAATATTCTGCTGCTTTAGATATATTTTTCTCTCTTGCTATTGTTAAGAAATATTGTAAAGTTCTGATTTCCATTTGCTTCACCTCTTTTTTTATTTTAACATCATAAGATGATTATTCAAACATGAAAATTTTATTTTTATTAAGAGAATAAAATATATTGACTCTTCCCTAACAGGAAGGTTTATGCTTAATATGATACAGTTTAGTATCAAAAATATTATGAATAAAGAGAGGAGTTTATTTATGTCTCATAAAGATTACATAACAATAAGAGGATTAACTCAAAACAATTTAAAAAATGTATCTCTAGAAATACCTAAAGAAAAGATCGTTGTTTTTACTGGTGTATCAGGATCGGGGAAATCAAGTATAGTCTTTGATACAATTGCAGCAGAGAGTCAGCGACAAATGAATGAAACATATTCTGCATTTATTAGGGGTAGATTACCAAAATATCAAAAACCAAAAGTAGATTTTATTGATCAACTGTCAGCTTCTGTGATTATTGATCAGGCACGTTTGGGCGGTAATGCTCGCTCAACAGTAGGGACAATCAGTGATATGTATTCGGCATTACGTTTGCTTTTTTCACGCATTGGAACACCTTATGTTGGAACAGCATCTTATTTTTCTTTTAATGACCCTAATGGAATGTGCCCAACTTGCTTTGGAATAGGTAAAGTTTTAGATATTGATATAGAACAAGTGATTCATTCAGATAAAAGTTTAAATGAAGATATGCTGGATATTCCTGCTTTTCATATAGGAAACTGGTATTGGAAACAATATACTGAAACTGGTTTATTTGATTTAGATAAAAAATGGAAAGATTATTCTCTTCCAGAACGAAATCTATTGCTTTATGGTGCATATGAAAAAGATGGCGAACGTGTTAATAAAAAACTAGAAGGGATTTATAATCATCTAAATCGTGTTCTTGTTAAGCGTGATTTATCTATGTCTAGTGATCAGACTCTCTCTCGCTTAAAAAAATTGGTGAAAGAACATGAATGTCCAGAATGTCATGGGAAACGCTTGAATTCATCATCTTTATCTTGTTGTATTCATGGATATAGTATTGCTGATATGTGTGAAATGGAATTTATTCATCTCCGTGAAGTTTTAAAGGAAATTCATGATCCACGTGGTGAAACAATTATTCAAACATTAGTCGCTACACTCACAAGAATGATTGATATTGGTTTACCTTATTTAAGTCTTAATCGAGAAACAACAACACTCTCTGGTGGTGAAGCACAACGATTAAAACTTGTCAGATACATGGGAAGTTCATTAACAGGATTGATTTATATTTTTGATGAACCAAGTACAGGAATGCATCCACGAGATGTCTATCGTATGACAAAACTGCTTCAAAGTTTACGCAATAAAGGAAATACTGTTTTGGTTGTAGAACATGATAAAGATGTCATTTCTATTGCAGATGAAATTATTGATGTTGGGCCACGAGCTGGACGATATGGTGGAGAAATCTTATATCAAGGAAGTTATCATCAACTTTTAGAATCTGATACATTAACAGGGAATGCAATGCGTGAACATATAGGAATCAAAGAACAACCAAGACCAGTGAGAACATTTCTACCAATTCGAAATGCTCAGTTGCATAATCTTAAGAATGTTTCAGTGAATGTTCCTGAAAATGTATTGTGTGTTGTGACAGGGGTTGCAGGGTCTGGTAAATCTAGTCTTTTTAGAGATGTTTTTGCTAAGCAATATGCTGAGCGTGTCATCATTGTTGATCAATCATCAGTGACAGCTACAAATCGATCTACACCTGTGTCTTTCTTAGGATTTTTTGATGATATCAGAAAACTCATGGCGCAAGAGAATCAAGTGTCTGCTTCACTGTTTTCATTTAATAGTAAAGGGGCATGTCCAGAATGTAAAGGTAAAGGAAAAGTAACTATAGAACTTGTTTTTATGGATCCAGTCACAACAACTTGTGAGGCATGCAATGGAAAACGTTATAGCGAGGAAGCTCTATCATATCAGTATCATGGAAAAAACATTATGGAAATTTTAAATCTGACTGTGGAAGAAGCATCAGAATTCTTCGCAGAACATAAGAAGATTGCAAAGAAAATCAATGCAATGATGGAAGTAGGATTATCTTATCTTTCGCTTGGTCAACCACTCTCAACTCTTTCTGGGGGGGAACTTCAAAGAATTAAGTTGGCCAAACACCTTGACCAAAAAGGAAATATCTATTTATTAGATGAACCAACAACAGGGTTACATGCTTCTGATGTTAAGAATATTATGAAACTTTTAGACCGCTTTGTTGTACAAGGGAATACAGTTATTGTTATTGAACATAATTTAGATGTGATGAAATTAGCAGATTACATTATTGATGTAGGACCAGATGGCGGTACAGCAGGCGGAGAAGTGGTTTTTACAGGTACACCACAAGAAATGATTGATACTGCTCAGACAATAACAGCAAAATATCTTAGAAAATCTTTGAGATAAAAGAGTCAATAAGTATAAAAGAGTGTATACTGAATAAAGTTCATTGATATATACTCTTTTTTCAATAAGATTATGTTTATGGTATTGCTAAATATCTATGCAGTTTAATCAATAAATTCTTTTGGAGAGTAGTTTAAATTATATTTATTTGTATCATCTCTTTATATTTGATTTAAAAGATTGTTATTTCACAATCGTTCAATTATTATTTATTATTTTAGGAATTAAATATAGTAAAGAAATATCTATAAAAGAATTTCTTATTTTTTGTAATGATGGATTCAAATCATTTGGTAGATAAAAGTTTGAGAAGGTGATATAATACCATAAATTATAGGGAGGATTTTTAATGAAGTATACATGTGCATATTGCCAAAAACACGCTTGTCATGATAAAAATTTAGAAAATGCACCAATTCATTGTCCATCATGTCATGAAAATCAAGAAGAAATACTGAGTCTATATCAAGAAAATGAAAATTATGCAATTGCTAATGTTTCTTCTCAGATAGTTATGGATAACTATGGGGAAAAGACAAGATTAAAGGAAATTATTGATTTTTGTAAGAAAATGGGTCATCAAAAACTTGGATTGGCATTTTGTGTTGGTTTATCAAAAGAAGCGCAAGTATTCAATCAGATATTAATAAAAAATGGATTTGATGTTGAATCGCTTATTTGTAAAATTGGAAGTGTTGATCGTCACATTATAGGAATTTATGATTGTGATGTAGCGATGTGTAATCCTATTGCTCAAGCAGAACTTTTTAATCAGCAAAAGACTGATTTTAATATTGTTTTAGGATTATGTGTAGGTCATGATACATTGTTTTTTAAATATTCTGAGGCTCCTGTAACAGTATTTGCTGTTAAGGATCGTGTTTTGGCGCATAATCCTTTAGGAGCTATTTATTTGGCAGACAGTTATTATGAAGATAAATTTTAAGAAAAATGAGTAAAATAATGAATTATAGAATACAGGAATTAGATGAGTTTTTTGTGGTTGGACAGGATATTGAATTAACGACATCACAAAGAAGAAATCTTCAAATCAGTACATCATTTTGGAGACAATTCAATATCAATTTAAAAACATTACATTTGTCACAATCTGGACATTGGATCAAATACGCATTCATGGAAAGACGACAAGGGAAATTATACTATTTTTGTGCAATTCCTCAAACTTCACATATCCCCATTGGATTTGTATCAAAGCATATAAGAGCTCATAAATATATGGTTGTTGAACATACTGGTCCAATAAATCAAATTTATCAAACTTATGGTCAGATATATGAAGATATTCTTCCTCAAAGTCAATATGTACCTATAAAAAATGAATTTATCCATTTTGAAAAATATGATTATCGATTCCACTGGAATAGAGATTCTTCAATTATTGAAATATGGATACCTATTCAAGATGAAAATATCAATAATATATTTGAATAAGAACGAACTCTATTTGAGTTTGTTTTTTTGTTTGAAAGAAAAAAGTATATATTCAAAGATATATACTCATACGAACTATTCAATTGAACTTATTGATGAATGATGAAACTCTTTCAAGAATTTCACATATTTGATAATCCAATCTGATTTCCACCAGTTTTTAGTTATAGCCCATTGTTCAGGATAATCATCCCATGACCATGTGATTGCCCAAGTTCCATCAGCTTCTTGAGTATCTAAAATAAATTCAGATTCAAATTGACATATCTTTTGATTTTGTTCATAAAAATCACTTGTTTTTGAACTTATAAAAAGGGATGGCTTACATACATATTCAATTGCCCATTTAGAAGTCTCATAAGTGATTATATGCTGAATTTGTTGTGTTAACAATGTCTTGAATTCTTCCATATCTAGAAGTTGTGTGAATTGACATTCTTGCATATATTCATAAAGTTCTACAAAACATGAAACAGTATGCATAGAATCTAATGGAAAATGATCTTGAAAATAACTGTATGCTTCTTGAACAAGTTGACAAGCGAGTTCATAGATATAACTTTCTTTATCAGCATATTTAAGAATAAATCCAATCAAACATGCTGTAGGGTTATATGAAAGGTCTTGTTGAGGCTCATATTCCCACCATGGAGCATGAGGGAAATCATTGTTACTGGTTACAGTGTTCGCCCATGTGTGTCCATTAAAATCTTTTCCAGATGCAAGATATTTAAGAATTCCTAGAACAATAGGATGATTTCTATCTTCTAACTGTATTTCTTTAATGATTTCTGTAGCTACCCATGTTTGAACTGGTGATGAATGAGGATTCCAACAATCAGGTTCTAGTGCATGAGCAAAGCCACCATCTTCATTTTGATATGTAGACAAGGCTTCTAAAACAGCTTCTTTTGAACCGTTTTCAAATAAATATTTCCACCTTGCCATATCAATAGGTCGTGCATTTTTATAAATAAAATCTCTTGCTTTTACATAATGCATATTTATAACCTCCATGAATTCATTATAACATCAAAACAATCTTTTACCATTTAAAATATTGATACCAAGTTCTTTTGCAACAGTCGTTTGTTTGAATGGATTAATCTTTTTAACAATATCATCTTGTTTAAAAAGTGATCCAGTATTTTTAAACCAAAATGTAACATTGGCTTTTACACATTGTTCACGAATATCAAGCACCCAATCATAATTGCATATACGAGCTTCTCGACTTGTTTCACCACCAACCGTGACATGTTCTACCCCATGAAGATAAGCAGTTAAATCAATTGGTCCTAAGAGCGGGGCACAAGCAATAAAACGTCTTTTTATAGGGTAGGATAAAAATAATGGAAGTCTATAATCAGCATTTTCTTGATTTTCAACAGTACAGCCAATATTTACATTTTCATATCCTTCACCCCAATCTGATGGTAGTGAGATAAGAAATCGATCAATTCTTTTTGTGAGAATTAAAAATTCTATATCTGGTCTTTGTTTGATGATGGCCCAAGCTTCTTGACGCCATTCATCGGCTTCAGGAAGAAAGAAGTCAGTTGCAAAACATGTTGCCAATATCTTATTTCCTTTTATATTGTACTCACCTTTTGCATTCATTCTTATAGGCCAATCAAATTGATCTGTCTTTGTGATGGTATTTTGACCATAACGTTTTGCATGTGGTCCATAGTAATAACAGTTTGTGCAACCATCACTTATTTGATAACATCCAGTCCATGGCTCCCAATTCATAACTTGTCTCCTTTTGATATTTCAAATTTTTATAAAGATAAGTATAACTTACTACACTCCTGATGCATCATTCAATTCAAATAAATTCCCTTCAGGATCTCTAAAATATGTACAACGCATACCCCATTCTTCAATAAATTGAGGTTCACCTATAAATGTGACACCAGCTTCTTTTAAACGTAAGTAATCTCCATCTAAGTCAAGGGTAGGAATAACTGCCACAAGCGTATCTGTTGGGGTATCACCATCTGGTTGTTTATAGCCTTGAAACATAGGCATTGCATCACCTAAAAATATAGCAAAGCATGGTGGTGTATCTGAGCTAACTGCAAATGAAGTATAAGGTCCATTTCTATCGCCCCAAACTGGAATTAAACCCATTTTTTGAGTATAAAATTCAAAGCACTCTCCATAATTTTTTCTAACAAGAATACGAACTGTTGTTTCATTAAATTTCATCTCTATAATCTCTCTTTCTATTTGTATGATAGCAATATTATAACTGAATAAATTCTTTTATTTATTGTAAAAATTGGACATATTATTTTAAATGTTTCAGATAAAATTATGACTTCATAAGAAATATTATGTTTTTAGAGATTGCATAATGAATCTATTTGTTCTGTTCAAATTACTATTCCTTAATCTTTATTCTCCATAAATGTCTTCTTGTTTTGACTGCATATTTCAATTCATATGATGATTCACCATTTTTCATTGCAGACATTATGTCTTGAATTTCTTTTTTTATATTCTCTTCATTATCATACCAACCTAAAACTGTTGTATGTTCACCCCAAAATGAATTGCCATCAACACCAAATAAAGCATATTTAGGTTCATTATCTTTAGTTTTAAACATATGTGATGATAATATTTTATAACAGTTCACAATAGACTTTCCATCATAAGAAGAAATGAGAATTCTTCCTGAACAATGATTATCTTGAGATGTATTATTATTGATAATCTCATCAGCCATTAAACTATCTAAAGAGACATTCAGTTGACTTGATAAGATTAATAATTTTTCTACTTCTGGATATCCTATACCTTGTTCCCATTTAGATACTGCTTGACGACTGACATTTAATAATTGAGCAAGTTCTTCCTGTGAAATACCTTTTTTCTTTCTCATTTGTTTGAGATTATCTGCGAATGCCATATTACATTCCTCCATTCTTATTTCTAACATAATTATAATGGAAAAGTATTTATTATTCTACCAACTTAAAATTGCATTTACGCAACTTGAAGTGATAGTGGAATCTTATATGACTATCTTCAGGAAATGAATAGACACTTAAGGTCTATTATGAAGAGATAATCATAATCTTTTTCATTTTATGAAATTATATATGCATTTTTTAATAAACAATGTATTATACATAGTTCACCACCTTTCGTCAAGTGTTGATGAAAGGTGGTGAACTATGTATAAGTCAAAAGGATTAAAAAATATTAGTATTCAAAAAGTAAAAGATTATTTTATTGAAAACAAATATGCAACGAAAAATCAAATTGCTGAAGAGACACATCTATCACATGCAACAATTACCAATATTCTAAAGGAACTTTTAGAAAATCAATTTATTGTCAGAGTTGAAGATTGTGAATCAACAGGGGGCAGAAAAGCGAAGCAATATAAAATTTGTGGTTCATATATGGTATTTGGACTTATTGATTTAAGAGTGCAAAATCAAACGGTTTCTATAGAGTGTAGAATTGTTGATTTAGATTTTGTGATTATAGAAAATATGAAATGTCAGTTTGATACTTTGAATCTCAATGTTTTTACAAACTTGATCCAAGATATAAAAGAAAAACATCATATCCAATATCTAGGGATTTCGATACCTGCTATTGTGACAAATGGGAAAATTGAGAAATCTGATATAGAATCACTTGATGGTGTAGAATTACAAAAGCACATTGAAACAGTTTGTGGTATTCATACAATGATTGAAAATGATGTGAATACAGTTATGTTAGGTTACATACATACTCATGTGATAGAAAGTCAGTCAATTGCTTTTGTTTACCAACCTGATAATCATCATAGTGGGTGTGGTCTCTATATTAATGGTTCTCTTTTATATGGAGCAACACACTTTGCTGGTGAACTTGCTTATTTACCAAATGGAACATTAAAAGAACAAGAAGACATATTAAAAAAAGATCCATTATCATTATTAATCAAACAAGCTGCCAGTATTATTGCAATTATGAATCCTTCGTTAATGATTCTTTATACACCTTGTGTAGAAACGGAAATATTTAAAGCGACTATAAAAAAATATATACCTGTACAGCATTTACCAGAGTTCCAGTTTATTAACGAAATGGAAACATATATTTTTGAAGGATTAGCATCTCTATGTATAGAAAGTTCAAGATATAAAAGAAAGTAAAGAGGAGAAAAAAATGAAAAATTATATCGATTTACACATGCATTCAAAATATTCAGATGATGGTCAGTTTACACCATCAGAGTTGGTTCATCAATGCTTAGAAGCAGGAGTTGAGATTATGGCTATTGCAGATCACAATAGTGTCAAGGCAATTGATGAAGAAATCAAATGTTGTCAAGAAGTAGGTATCAAGTGTATACCAGCAGTAGAAATTGATTGTACATTTGAAGGGGTTAATTTACATGTTGTAGGATATGGCATGGATTATCATCAAGAAGAGATCAAGGCATTAGAAGAAAATGTTCTCAGACAAGAATTAAGTTGTTCAAATCAAAAATTAAAATTAACGAATGCTTTAGGTTTTGATTTAAAAAAAGAAGATTTAGATGCAGTAAGTGATAATGGTGTTTGGACTGGTGAAATGTTTGGAGAAGTCCTTTTAGCAAAAGAAGAATATAAAAACCATGAGTTGTTAAAACCATATCGTGAAGGTGGCAAAAGAAGTGATAATCCATATGTCAATTTCTATTGGGATTTCTATGCTCAAGGAAAACCTTGTTATACTGAAATTGTTTTTCCAACGCTCCAAGAAACAATTGATTTGGTTCATAAATATGGTGGTAAAACTGTATTAGCACATCCGGGTAATAACTTAAAAGATAAGTATGAATTATTTGATGAAATGGTCAAAATAGGAATTGATGGTGTTGAAGCATTTAGTAGTTATCATAGTCAAGAAGCCATTGATTATTTCTATAAGAAAGCGCAAGAATATGATTTGTTAGTGACTTGTGGTAGTGATTATCATGGCAAAACAAAACCCTCTATTCATTTAGGTGATTCAAAGTGTTCAATTGATCAATCTTTGATTGAAGAACAATTAAAAAATAATGGTTTATTATAAGGAGATAATGCGAATATGAGTGTAAAGGTCATTGCGGTAGATATGGATGGAACTTTTTTAACAAGTGATAATCAATATAATAAAGAGAAATTTATGAAGCAATATGAATATATGAAAGAAAATGATATTCATTTTGTTGTTGCAAGTGGGAATCAATATTACCAGCTTCGTTCTTTCTTTCCAGAAATTCAAAAAGAAATCACTTTTATTGCTGAAAATGGTGGGTATATTGTCGATCAAGATAAAGATATATTTGTGGCTCAATTAAAAGAGGAAGAATTAGAACAAGTTCTAGATGCAATTGAACAATATCCTGAAATCAAGAAAATTGTTTGTGGTCAAAAAAGTGCATACATTAATGAGTCTGTAGATGATGATTATTTTGATCGTTTAAATTTCTATTATCCAAGAATGAAACGAGTTGCTCATTTTAAAGATTTAAATGATTCTATTTTTAAAATCTTTTTAAGCTGCAATGAAGATAATTTTGATATGATCTTAAATGAAATGAAAGAAAAAATTGGACATATTATGACACCGGTAGACTGTGGTCATTTTGGGATTGATTTGATTATTCCAGGAATTAATAAAGCTCATGGCATTCAACTATTAATGGAGAGATGGAATATTGCTGATGAGGATGTAATGGCTTTTGGAGATAGCGGTAATGATCAGGAAATGCTTGAACAGGCAACATATAGCTTTGCTATGGCAAATGCTAAAGAATCAGTGAAAGCCATTTCTAAGTATACAATTTCATCAAATAATGATGGTGGCGTTTTAGAAGCTATTGATTGGCTTATCAATAAAGAGAAGATGTTTCAAGACTAATAAATATTAAATTTGACTTATGAGATTGAAAACTTATAAGTCTTTTTTATTGCATTAAATGTGTTAACATCAGTAACATATAAATTGGAAAATTAATAAAAATTTTCATCTTTCTTTTTATATTCATGAATAAGATCAATATCATTAGGGTGTTTTTTGATTTCTAAATCATTAACACTCATCACCAAAAGTAAGATAATATCACTTTTATAAAAAATTATTTTTATGGCGTAATTATAAAATAAGGAAAATCCCAGATACTATCAATATGATCCCAAAGTTTCTTAAACTTTGCTATTTCAGTTTTACGGTTATATATTAAACCTGATTGATCTTTACAATTTGCTAAATAATCGAGACTTTCAGCAAAATAGAAATAATCTTTATCATAACCGACAATAGGAACATAATGCGTAGCATGAGGATTATCATAAGGTTCTTCAATATGGATAAAAACAATCACAGGTGCACCTTTAGCAATTTCAGATTTAAGACCATCAATCGTACCATTCACAATATATTCTGCTTGATACCCTTGACTTTTAAAGAATTCAGTCACTCCATCTGGTCTGACTCCACCACCTGAGAGTTTACCAGGAAAAGTTTCAAATAGTTTTAAGCCTTCTGCTTCTTGGCCGTAGTAACGCAAAAGGTATGCAGATGAAAAAGCTGCACATTCTAAACCGGGTTGATAATCAAAATAATTGTTTGTCTTTACCATATATGAGTCTGGATAGTTTGATATTTGTGATGAATCTTCAGATTTTGTTTTTGGGAGAAGAAGCAAGCAGATAGAAACAATAAATATAATAATAGTACCTAGAATTGCCATTCTTTTCTTCATAGAATATCCTCCATATTATTTTCATCATTATTATAACATAAATCATTTAAAGATATGTTTTTTAGGATAAGCAGCAATAACATAATATGCATAGTATAAATGATTAATAAACCAAAAGGATATTTTTAATAAACAGAAACAAGTATATAAAAATATTTTTTAATTTATTAATTACAGTTATAATGAATTGAAATAAACTTTTAAAAAGATTTTAATTTAAGGATTTTTTAATAATTGATTCTTTATAATGAAGTTGGATAAAGGAGAAAAATTATGTTATTACAAATACTCAAAAAAGATATGATGAAAAGAAAAGGTGTCAATATGATCCTATTTCTCTTTATCACATTATCAACAGTGTTTTTAGCAAGTAGTATTAATAATATTATGATAGTGGGAACAGCAGTTGATTATTATATGAATTATGCTCATGTTCCAGATGTTAATATTGTTATGAATTCTAAAGAGGATCTTGATAAGATTAATAATTGGTTGGATCAAAAAAAGGTCAAGGGAGATATTGATGATTATCAGTATAATAATTTTCTTGAAATATCAGATAAATCAATCACTCTTAAGCAGGATAATCAAACATCAGCTTTTGATAACAAAGGTGCCAGTTTATTCTTGTCAACAGATAATGTTGATTATTGTAAGGTGTTTGATACAGATGGAGAAAAGATAGAACTTCATAATGGAGAAGTTGCTATTTCTGTATCTGTTCAAGAAAGAACTGATCTTCAAATTGGTGATCGTTTGATAATTAATCAAAATGGTGTGAAAAAAGAATTGATGATAAAAGCGATTGTCAAGGATGCTGCTTTTGGAAGTGAAATGGTTGGCATGAGTCGTTTTATGTTAAGTCAACAAGACTATGATGATTATGAAAAAGTGACATCTCAGCTTGGTTTATATTATATCAATTCAGATTTAGGTTCAAAGATTGCAGATCAAATGAATGATGAAGGTTTTAAAGGTATCATGAATACAATTACAGTGGATACGTATAGAATGGTTTATTCTTTTGATATGGTTATGGCTGGATTGCTTATACTCATAGGTATTTGTCTTATTTTAATTGCATTACTTGTGTTGAGATTTACATTGGTGTTCTCATTAGAAGAACAATATCAGGAAATAGGAATATTAAAGGCAATTGGTTTACGTAATTATGCAATCAAAAAATTATATTTGATTAAATATCTTGCGATTGTTACAGTTGGCGCTATAATTGGTGCCTGTATCAGTGTGCCAGTTAGTCAAATAATGATTGATGGAGTTAACAAAAATATGATCATGGCTAATAGTGAATTAAATATTAGTATTAATATTTTATGTGCTTTGTTCATTATTGGATTGGTATTATCTTTCTGTTATTTCTGTACAAGAAAGCTGAATAAAGTTTCAGCCATTACAGCTATTCGTGGGGGTTATACTGGAGAACGATTTCATAGTGGAAGAGGATTGCGTTTATCACGATCTTTGCGTTTATCAGTTCCTCTTTATCTTGGTCTCAATGATATTATGAGTCATATTACTCGCTATGTTGTTTTGATTATTACTTTTTGTATCAGTTTTATTTTAATTACAATTCCATTGAATACAATAAATACAATGAATAGTCCTGAGATGGTTAAAAAGTTTAATCTTGATCCTGATACATCTGTTTGTGTCCGTAAAATAGAAGAAGGTCAAACTGATAAATATAATAATTCTCAAAAGCTTATGAATGGTATCAAAAGAATCCAACAAGAGATGAAAGATAAAGGTTATAATGCTCAGATGACAGCAATACCCATCTATTTTATAACTTATGAAACAAAAGATAAGAATACAAAAAGTAATATCATGTCTCTTCAATATTTAGGAAAAGAACGAACTTATTCAGAATATAGTGATGGAAAAGCACCAGAATTAGAAAATGAGATTGCTTTTTCAAAAGCAATTATGAAAGAAAATTCATGGGTTATTGGTGACTATGTGAGTGCTACAATTAATGGTGAAAAGAAAGATTTTGTGATTACTGCAACATATAGTGATTATATGCAATTAGGAAAAAGTGCCCGATTAAATCCATTAGTGAACTGTGAAAAAGAAATGATGTTTGATTATTGGGCTATTATGGTTGATCTGGATATGGATGAATCACAGAGTGAAGTCGCTGAAATAATGCAAAAAGAATTTCCAGATTATAAATGGGGAACAGTTCAGGAAATTGTGAATCAAAATGTTGGTGGCATTCAAGATATATTAGCACAGTTCTTACTACCAATGACTGGGCTCTTATGTGCGGTTATTATGTTGATTACATTACTGATGGAAAAATTATTTATTACACGTGAAAAAGGTGAAATTGCAATGATGAAGAGTATTGGCTTCACGCAAGCAACAATTAGAAACTGGCAGTTAATGCGTATGATTTTTGTTGTATTGGCTTCAATGGTGATATCTATTCCATTGTCATTATTAAGTAATCAATTTGTATTGAAACCAATCTTTGCGATTATGGGGGCTGATGTTGCTATACAAGTGAATCCTTTAGAAGCTTATTTGATATATCCTGGTGTCTTGCTTATTGGAATTATAATAGCAACTGCCATTGCGACTCGTGGTGTGAGAAAAATTAATATTCGTGAAATGAATAATTTAGAATAGGAGAAGAATAATGGAGAGTTTAAAAGTTTCAAACTTATGTAAAACATATATTGTGAATAAGCGTCAAAATAATGTTTTAAGAAATGTCAATTTAGAAATTAAGAGTGGTGAGATGGTTGCTGTTATGGGGCCATCTGGCTCAGGAAAAACAACATTATTATATACAGTTAGTGGGATGGATGAAGCCAGTGCTGGGAAAGTTGATTTCTTTGGAAAAGAGTTAACCAATCTAAAAGCCAATGAAATGAGTGATTTACGTTTACAAGAGATGGGATTTGTTTTTCAACAGATGTATATGCTGAAAAATTTATCAATTTATGATAATATAATATTACCAGCATATCAAGCATCACATGATCATAAAACATCATCGCGTCATGAAATCAAAGAGCGTGCGAATATGTTAATGCAAAAACTTGGGATTAATGATGTTGCTGATAATGCAGTGACAGAAGTTTCTGGTGGGCAATTGCAACGTGCCTGTATTTGTAGAAGTCTCATCAATCAGCCAAAGATTATCTTTGCAGATGAACCGACTGGCGCTTTAAATAAACAGAATTCTATTGATGTTATGCGTGAACTCACAAACATTAATGCAGAAGGAACAAGCATCATGCTAGTTACGCATGATATGAAAGTGGCTTCACAATGTGAACGTGTATTATATATTGAAGATGAAGATATCAGAGACGAGATTACTTTAGGAAAGTACCAAGTGACTGATGATATGCGCGCTAGAGAAAGAAAACTCAATGACTGGTTAATTAAGATGGGGTGGTAAAACATGGTAGATATTTTACTTGTCGAAGACAATCAAGAGTTAGCAAAATTAATTCAAGCCTTTCTATGTAAGGAAGGCTTTTCCTACTATTATGCATCTTCTGCTGAAGATGCCTTTGTTTGGTTGAAAGTTCATCAGCCACAGGTTATCGTTTTAGATATTATGTTACCTGGAAGTGATGGATATGCATTCTGTCAATCAGTACGTCAAACAAGTGATGTGCCTATTTTCATGATGAGTGCCAAATCAGCAAAATCAGATAAGCTTATGGGCTTTGAGTTAGGGGCAGATGACTATATGGAAAAACCAATTGATCCAGATATTTTGTGTGCCAAAATACGAGCTATTCTGACAAGGCATTCAAAAGATAAACAATCAGACCAAATCATTAATTCAGGTGCTATTCGTATTGATGTTGCTGGACATAAAGTGTATCTTAAAAATAAATTGCTAGATTTGAATGTGAAAGAATATGCATTATTGATGTTATTTATTGAAAATGCTGGAAAGACATTGCATAAAGATTATCTCTTTAATGAGATATGGGGTATGGATAGTGAAAGTGAAAATCAAACATTGACTGTGCATATTAAGATGTTAAGATCTAAGATAGAAAAAGATTCACGGAACCCACAACGTATCCAAACAGTTTGGGGTATCGGTTATCGTTATGAAGAATTATAATCGTATTATCTTTTGTTCAATTATTCTCTATCTTTTTGTCGCTGTTGTTTTAGGCAGTTTTCTTTTTCATTCTGAAAATCAGAGGAACCATTTTTATCGTGTTGAAGCCAATCGCATTCTTTCAACACTCACAGATATTCAATCTATTGAGAATATAAATTTAGATGCTTATGAGACAATTTGGAAGATAGATTTCTTGGATAAAGAAATCAGTAATCAAAATGTTGTCAAAAACTTTTTTCAAGAAGACAATGCCAATAACATTTATATCCAGCCATTTTATATTCATAATGATTTTTTAGGTTATATCAAATTTATATATAAATTGCCTGTTTTCAACATTCAAAAACTGATTCTTATTGCAGAGATATCTTTATTCATTTTAGAATTCTTTGTATTGGTTGTTCTTATATATATGAAAAAGAAATTAGTTGAGCCTTTTCAACGTTTAAGTGAATTACCAATTCAACTAGCAAAAGGTCATTTGAAAGGTCATATTAAGGAAGAGAAAAGCCGTTATTTGGGAAGATTTATGTGGGGAATGGGACAGTTAAAGGATACACTTGATGTGTCTAGACAAAGACAGATTGAACTTATGAAAGAACAAAAGAAGATGTTATTATCTCTTTCGCATGACATTAAGACACCTTTGAATCTAATAAAACTTTATAGCAAAGCATTAGAGGAAGATATTTATACAAACGAACAGGATAAAAGAAATGCAGTGCATCAAATAGGTCAAAAAAGTCAAGAAATTGAAAAGTATGTTGAAGAGATTATTCAATCTTCTCGAGAAGATATATTAGACTTACCTGTTCATAATTCTGAATTTTATCTTCAAGATCTCTTATCCAAAGTGATGAATGTTTATGCAGAACAATGTGCACTTAGACATATAGATTTAAAGCTTGGCGATTTTGAAAATCGTTTACTCAAAGGTGATATTGAAAGATGTCAGGAAGTTTTAGAAAATTTGTTTGAAAATGCTTTTAAATATGGTGATGGTCGTCGGATTGAAGTCTCTTTTTATGAAGAAGATTACTGTCAATTAATACGTTTATTTAGTTCTGGTTCAACAGTCACAGATAATGAGTTTAATCATCTTTTTGAAAGCTTTTTTAGAGGAACAAATGCAAAAGGGATGAAAGGGAGCGGACTTGGATTATATATATGTAAAGAATTAATGCAAAAGATGGATGGGACTATTTTTGCTGAAAAATGTGAGGACGGAATGGCATTTATAATGGTATTGAGATGAGTTAGTTTCTAGAATAGAGAATCTAACTTTTTCTTTCGACTTGACAGCTAATGGTTATTAGCTTACAATAAGGCTAATAAGTATTAGCCAAAGGAGAAATGATAAATGAATGAAGAATTAACAACAAAACAAAAAATCAGAGATCAAGCTTTAAATCTTTTTTCAACCAAAGGTTTTGAAAGTGTAGGTGTTGCTGAGATTGCAAGTGCTGTTGGTATCAAGGCACCATCACTTTATAAACATTATGCTAGCAAACAAATGATTTTAGAAGCCATTGTTGAAGAAATGAATAATCGTTATAACCAATATGTTGCTTCAATGCAAATGGATGGAACTCATGCTCAAAAAGATGTTCATCTCTTTTTAAATATTGATGAAGACCGTTTGGTAGAAATGGGCAAGAGTATGTTTTTGTTCTTTTTACATGATGAATATACCAGTCAATTTCGCAAACTGTTAACCATTGAACAATTTCATAATCACGACTTAGGACAAATGCTGAAGCAGCAATATATGATTGAACCTTTACTTTATCAAGAAGTCATTTTTGGACGATTAATTCATACTCAACTTTTTAAGTCTTTAGATTCACAGATAACAGCATTACACTTTTATGCACCATTACGTCTTTTGATGGAATTATGTGATGTTGAACCAGAGAAAGAACCTGAAGCGCTTGTTATGTTAGAGAGACACATTCGTCAATTTAATCATATCTATCAATCTGAAAGTAGGTCATGATATGAACGTAACAATTATTCATGGACAAAATCATCAAGAGTCATCTTATCATGCTGGACGATTTTTAGTGAATCAATTCAATGATGTAGAAGAATTACATGAGTTCTTTTTACCAGATGATTTACCCGTCTTTTGCATAGGATGTTATCGTTGTATGCATGAAGGTGAGGAATATTGTCCTCATTATCAATATTTAAAACCCATAACACAAGCGATTGAATCATCAGACTTATTAATCTTTACAACACCAGTCTACTGTTTCCATGTTTCAGCACCTATGAAGACTTTGTTAGATCATTATTTTACATGGTGGGATAGTCATCGTCCAAAAGCAACAATGTACAACAAACAAGCTGTTATTATTTCATCTGGTGCTGGAGCAGGGATGAAAAGTGCTATCCAGGATATTAAAACAAGTCTATCCCACTGGGGAATTTCAAATATAAAAATATGTGGATTTCGTTCACAAGCAATCCATTGGAGTGATGTCAATCAAAAGAATAAACACAATGTCCAACAAAAATTAATAAAGATAGCCAATTCTTTAAAACAGCCACCACATCCTCAAATCAAAACAAAAGCAATGTTTATGATCATGCGCGTTACACAATTAAAGAAATGGTCAGCTTGTCAAAAGGATTATGATTATTGGCAAGAACAGGGGTGGCTAGGTAAAAAAAGGCCATGGAAATCATATGAATAGAATACGTGTTTTGACTTCTGGAACGCTATTTCTTTTTTCTTTATATTGTTTGTTTTTTAATCATACATTACCGTTTTCATTATCTATTGAAATCTATATGATTGCTTTTATTTATTTTGCATTTTTTCCTATTAAAGATATGCTTTCTTTTGCAAATCTATCTTTATATAAAGGAAGACAATTTGAAAAGAATTATATTCCTAATCCAGAACTTCAACAGCAGGAGTTTATAAAGATGAAACGTCGCTATGACTATCGAGCTATCTCTGTTTTTCTTTTTTGGATTTTGTTTATGGCTGTACCAGGCAGTTTATATCTGTTAGGATATATTGAAAAAATATGGATATTTGTGTTTTTTGCACTTTCAAACTTTTCTGTTTTCTTTGCTATATTTGGCTGGTGTCCATTCAATTCGATTTTTATTAGGCCTGATTGTTGTATGGAATGTCGTATCTATAATTGGGATTCATTTTTTCAATACAGTTTTCTTATCTTTATTCCCAATGTCATGACAGTTACTCTTTTTATATTAGGTGTTCTTTCTCTTATTGAATGGGAAGTTACCTATGCTAAATATCCAGAGAGGTTTTATAAGATGAGTAATGCTCATTTAATATGTGAACATTGTGATTTGGATGCCTGTCGCCAACACAAAAAGAAAATGTTTCATAAAACTCTCAAAGCAGAATATGATCAAGATAAAAAGAGAAGAGATAATTAATTATATAAAAACGCATCTATGAACTGATTTCAGCGATGCGTTTTTAAATAAAAGTTATCTTTTGATTATGATTTTTGCATAATATTGATAATATTATTGAAAATATTCTTACCATTCATTAATCCGTAGTCTTTCATTGATATTTCAATAACGGGAATAGGTGAAACTCTTTTTTCTATTTGTTTTTTTGCATATTTGACTTGAGGAGCAATCAAAATAACATCAACATCTTTTGTTTCTGCTTCAATTTCATTGACACCTTTTGCCCAAATATGAATTTGAATACCTTGCTTGTTAGCTTCATCTATCATTTTATTAACAAGTAGGCTTGTAGACATAGCGGCGCTACAACATAATGCAATATTTAACATTCTCCTCACCTCACGATATTTAGTATAACCATTATATCATATGTTATTTCATAAATTGTGATTTTACTGTTTTAGTAAGAAGTCTATTTTGTCAATCATATCATATTTTTATTTTCACTTATTGAAATTTGTAAGAAAATGAAATAAATGTATTTATAATAAAGGAGAAGTTCTGTATAATATTCAGGTATTTGTAGGGGAGGGAAATATATGAAGAAAGATATGACAAATGGCAGTCCATGGAAACTCATTATTGCTTTTGGAATTCCATTGGTTATTGGAAATATTTTCCAACAGTTTTATAATATGGTAGATAGTATTATTGTTGGAAAATATGTTGGAAAGGTTGCTTTGGCAGCAGTTGGGTCAACTGGCTCATTAAACTTTATGATTATTGGATTTGGTATTGGAATTTGTAGTGGGTTTGGGATTCCCATAGCCCAGAGTTTTGGTGGCAAAAAAATCAAACAAATGAAAGAATATATTATCAATGCATTTTATCTTTGTACAATCATCACAATTGTCATGACAATTGTGACAGTATTATTGTTACCTAAGATTTTAACATGGATGCAAACACCAAGTAATATTTATGACCAAGCCTATGATTATATTGTAGTGATTTTCTTGGGTTTATTTGCAACAATGATTTACAATATGTTAGCGAGTATTTTACGTGCAATTGGGGATTCAAAAACACCATTGTATTTTTTGATTTTATCATCGGTTATTAATATTGCTTTAGATTTATATTTTATTACACAGTTGAATATGGGAGCTGCTGGTGCTGCTTATGCAACAGTCATTGCCCAGTTTATTTCGGGAATTGCTTGTTATGTTTATATGAAAAAGAAAACAGATATTCTGACTTTTGAACATGATGAAAAAAGATTTCAAAAAATTCATTGTTTGAAATTATTGCAATTAGGATTACCAATGGCTATGCAGTTTTCAATAACAGCAATTGGAAGTGTAGTCATTCAATCTGCTGTGAATACTTTAGGTTCTGATGTTGTGGCTGCTGTGACAGCCGCTATTAAAATTTCCATTATGTTAACACAGCCATTGGAGACTCTAGGCTTAACAATGGCTACATATGGTGGACAAAATCTAGGAGCCTATAAAATTGAACGTATTTTTCAAGGTTTAAAGGTAAGTTGCATTATTGGTGCTATTTATTGTGTATTTGCGTTTATCTTTGTATATTTGACATCGGATTATTTATCCTTATTATTTATAGATGCTAGTGAAACAGCTATTATAGCGGATATTAAGCAGTATCTTTTATATAATTCATCTTGTTATTATATCTTAAGTATTTTATTTATTTTAAGAAATCTATTACAAGGTTTAGGTTATAGTTTCTTGGCGATGTTCGGTGGAGTTGCTGAAATGATTGCACGATGCATTGTTGCCTTTTGCTTTGTTGGTATGCTTGGTTTTAGTGCTATCTGTTTTGCGAATCCATTGGCTTGGATTTTCGCTGATGTTGTATTTGTAGCAGGATGGTTATATAAACGAAAAGAATTAAAATTAATGGTGAATCAAAAAGATGAATTTATTGAAATGAATTCATAAATATCTCAAGAAGAGGAGGTGAGAATATGCGAAAATGTGTGATAGGAACATTAGCTCATGTCGATGCTGGAAAAACAACCCTAACAGAAAGTCTATTGTATTTAGCAGGAAGTATACGTAAATTGGGTCGCGTTGATCATGGTGATGCATTCTTGGATTATGATTCGCAGGAACGTGTTCGAGGCATTACCATCTTTTCTAAACAATCTCTATTACGATATAAAGATGTGGATATGACCTTGATTGATACACCGGGTCATGTTGATTTTTCAGCTGAAATGGAAAGAACATTACAAATCTTAGATTATGCAATCATTGTAATTAGTGGTTTAGATGGTGTTCAAGCACATACAGAAACCATTTGGAATCTCTTAAACGCATATCATATCCCAACTTTCTTATTTATTAATAAAATGGATATTTCACATTATGAAAAAAGTGATTTAATGAAAGATTTAAAAGAGAAGTTGGATGAAAGATGTGTTGATTTGACTTCGCAAGATGATTTTTATGAGGATATTGCGTTATGTGATGATATGCTTTTAGACTATTATCTTGAACATCAAACATTAACAAATTCAATGATTCAAGATGCTGTTGAAAATAGAAAAGTTTTTCCTTGTTTTTTTGGTTCAGCTTTAAAAATGAAAGAAGTTGATTCTTTTTTAGAAGCTCTCACTCTTTATACAAAAGAAAAAAGGTATCCAGATGAATTTGGTGCAAAAGTCTATAAGATTACAAGAGATGAACAAGGACAACGCTTAACACATTTAAAAATAACTGGTGGGATTCTGCATGTAAAGGCTCAGTTGGGTGAGCATAAGGTCGATCAAATTCGAAAGTATTCTGGTTATAAATATACAGTAGAAAATACTGTTTATGCTGGTGATATATGTGCAGTCAAAGGTTTAAAAACAATTCAAGCTGGTGATGGATTGGGATTTGAAGACAATGCTTTACAACCTCATCTGACTCCTTATATGAATTATCGGATTGTCTTGCCATCAGATTGTGACCGTTTTGAAGCCATTTCTCAGATACGTCAATTATCAGAAGAAGATCCCCAACTACATATGACATATCATGAAGACACACAAGATCTGACAGTGCAATTTATGGGTGAGATTCAAATTGATGTTTTAAAGAAAATGATTGAAGAAAGATTTCATCTTCATGTTGAATTTGATCAGGGACGGATTATTTATAAAGAAACAATCTTGGAAACAGTCGAAGGAATTGGTCATTTTGAACCGTTACGTCATTATGCAGAAGTTCATCTTTTATTAGAACCTGCTCAGCGAGGAAGTGGATTGCAATTTTCAATCAATTGTTCAGAAGATATGCTAGATAAACATTGGCAAAGATTAATTTTGACACATCTTGAAGAAAAGGAACACATTGGCGTTCTTGCTGGTTTTCCTATCACAGATATGAAAGTCACATTGTTGGCAGGTAAAGCTCATCAAAAACATACTGAAGGTGGAGATTTTAGACAGGCAACTTATCGTGCTTTAAGACAAGGGTTGAAAACAGCTCGTTGCCAATTATTAGAGCCTTATTATCAATTTCGCTTGGATATCCCCTCTGCTTATTTAAGCAAAGCTATTTATGATATAGAATCTATGAATGGTGAATTTATCTTGCCAGCAACAACAGGTCAAAATATTGTGATAGAAGGAAAAGCACCTGTTGCAAAGATGAAAGATTATCAATTAGCAGTTACACAATATACCAAAGGAAAAGGTCGTTTGTATTGTTTTCTTAAAGGTTATGAACCTTGTCTAAACCAAGATGAAGTGATTCATCAAATTCAATATGATAGTGAAAAGGATATGAATAATCCAACTGGATCTGTTTTTTGCTCACATGGGGCTGGTTTTTATGTGAAATGGAATGAAGTTAAAAATTATATGCATATAGATTTTCAATATCAACCTCAAGTTTCTCAAGAATATCAAAAAGAAATTTATTCATCTTCTCTTGATGGTGACGAAGAATTAGAAGCCATCTTTACACGAACATATGGAGAAATGAAACGTTATACATTTCATGATTTTCAATCTGACTCAAAAGAATATATGCCTTCAATGACTTCACAACCAAAATCTGAATGCTTGTTAGTAGATGGCTATAATATTATTCATGCATGGCCTGAATTAAAGGCATTAGCTGTGGATAATTTGGAAGGAGCAAGATTTCGTTTACTGGATATGATGTGTAATTATCAAGGCTATAAGAAGTGTTTGTTGATTGTTGTATTTGATGCATATAAAGTCAAACAAAATCTAGGAACAAGTGAACAATATCATAATATTCATGTTGTTTATACAAAAGAGTCTCAAACCGCAGATATGTATATAGAACGTGTCACACATGAAATGGCTAGTCAATATCATATGACTGTAGCAACTTCTGATGCCTTAGAACAACTCATTATAACTGGTGCAGGAGCTTATCGGATGTCAGCACGTGAATTAAAACAAGATTTGGAAAGATTAAATCGAGAGAAACAATCCAATTATTCTTCTCAACAGCCAAAAAGTCATAATTATCTTTTAGAAGATATTCGTAATTTTAAAAATGAGTAAATATAAAGTTTATATAAATATTATGTTAAGAATATGTAAAGTGTATATACTTCAAATAAAGAGTGTACTATAATATCTTAAATTTGGAGGGCTTTAATAATGGAAAATACACATGCATATCAAACACATGGTTTAAATACAAATGAAGTTCAAGAAAGAAAAGATGCTGGAAAACAAAATGGCATAAGTCAACCAGCTAGTAAAACTTATTATCAAATATTAAAAGATAATATTTTTACACTTTTTAATCTCTTGAACTTTTTCATCTTTGTTGCATTAATGATGGTTGAAGCATGGTCAAATCTTGTGTTCATGGCTATTATTATAGCGAATGCTGGGATTGGAATTTTACAAGAAATGAATGCGAAAAGACTGGTTGATAAACTTTCTATTTTGACCAAGCCAACTATCCATGTTATGCGTGATGGGCATAAGCAGGTGGTTGATATTCAAGATATTGTTTTAGATGATTTGTTAATTCTAGAAAGTGGAGATCAGGTATGTAATGATGCAGTTGTTGTCTTTGGAAGTATAGAAGCAAATGAGTCTTTATTAACTGGTGAATCTGATCCAATCCATAAGCATCAGGATGCTCATCTTTTATCAGGAAGTAGTGTTATATCTGGGAAATGTTATGCAAGGGTTGAAAAGGTTGGTAAAGATAATTATGCAACAACACTCATTCAACAAGCACAAGTGTCCAAAGAACAAAATTCTGAATTAATGGATTCTATGAATCGTGTGACACGAATAACCACTTTTATGATTATCCCTTTAGGAATTATTCTTTTTATAGAGGCATTGTGGTTACGTGATGATACATTATTGACAGCAGTTGTTTCTTCTTCAGCTGCATTGCTTGGAATGTTGCCAAAAGGACTGGTATTGCTGACGAGTGTTTCATTAGCAAATGGGGTTACACGATTGGCGAAACGTCAAGTTCTTGTACAGGATTTATATTCTTTAGAAACATTATCTCATGTTGATGTTTTATGTTTGGATAAAACAGGAACGATTACAGATGGCCATATGAAAGTTGAACATATGTTTACATATGGTGTTATCTCACATTTACCAAATAAAGAAATCATGGGATCTTATTTACGTTTTAGTGATGATAATAATGTTACATTTCAAGCCATGGATCATTATTTTCAAAAAAATCAAATCTTAAATCCTCTTCAAAAGATTCCTTTTTCATCATTACGTAAATGGAGTGCAATTGAATTTGAAAGTTTTGGAACAGTTGTCGTAGGTGCAACCGAAAAAATAATGAAACATAATTTACCAATTGAAATCAACGAATATATTCAGCAAGGAATGCGAGCAATTGCAGTTGGTTTTACGAAAGAGAGTGTTTTTGATGATCAGCCTTTGCCAGAACTCCAAACTTTAATGGTCTTGATTTTATCAGATAATATGAGAAAAAATACCAAAGAAACACTGGATTACTTCCATAAAGAAGGTATTGATACAAAGATTATTTCAGGTGACCATGTTGAAACAGTTGCTGCAATTGCTAAAAAAGCAGGAGTTAAAAATTATGAAAAATTTATAGATATGTCAACTGTTACAGATGAAGAAATCAGTACAGTTGTTGAAGATTATACAATCTTTGGAAGGGTTACGCCTTTTCAAAAGAAGCGTATTGTAGAAGAACTGCAAAAGGGTGGACATCATGTGGCTATGACTGGTGATGGCGTTAATGATTTATTGGCTCTCAAAGAAGCAGATTGTTCTATCGCCATTGCTGATGGAAGTGATGCTTCTAAACAAATTTCCCAAGTTGTTTTATTAAATAGTGATTTTACATGTTTGCCAGATGTTCTTTTAGAAGGTCGTAAGGTTGTGAATAATGTAACACGTGTTGCAGGCGTTTTCTTTATCAAAACAATTTATACAATCCTTTTATCAATCATTTGTGTCTTTACAAATACACCTTTTCCTTTTATACCATTGCAGATTACTCTCATCGATTTATTTATTGAAGCAATGCCTTCTTTCTTGACAATGTTTGAGTCTGATACAAGAAAGATTAAGGGGGCTTTCTTACCACAAGTCTTTACAAAGGCTTTACCAAATGGTATAAGTATTATCATTTGTTTTATGCTTGTTATGATGTTTTATCCAAGATTCTCATTTGATTATTTAGAAGCTGTAACAATTATGTATATTGTCTTAGGTGTTGTCAGTATGGTTGCAGTCATTCGTTCATGTATTCCATTTACCAATTTAAGAGTCATTGTATGTACTCTTATGATTTTGGGTTTTATCAGTGCAGTCGTTGTAGGAGCAGGACATCTTAATCTTGCAGTCATAACACAACGTATAGGGATTTATGCTATTGGTGTAAGTTTTATTGGGCTGGTTATTGAAAGGCTTTTCTATTCATATATTAAGAAGAACCAAACACCGCTTCAGGCTATTCCATATATATCTAAATAACTTAGCATTTTTGCTAAGTTTTTTTTGTTTTCATGTTGATACAATAAGATTGTAGAATAATGTTGCTTATGATATAATAATGTCGTTTTTAAGCACAATGGAAATAAAAGGAAATTTGTTTTTTTGTTCAAAGAAAGGATGTTTTTTCAATTGATTGATTATTGAAAAACTTTTTTGTGTGTGGGAATGATGAAAAATATTTTTATAACTGGAGATCGTCAAATTGGAAAGTCAACGCTACTTAATCATATTCTATCTGAGTGTCAAAAAGAATATGTAGGGTATCGAACACTCCCTGATCAAAAGGTATCAATTGGCTATACATATGTGATGCAAGATATAACAACTCAAGAGACGATGTCTATATCTTATTATGATGGAAATAGAATGATGGGAATACCTGAAACCTTTTCTAATTTAGGTGTCAGGTGTTTAAAACATGCTTTAAAATCTTCATGTGAAATCGTTGTCCTTGATGAATTAGGACGTTTTGAACAGGAAAATCTAGATTTTATTGAATCTGTTTATGATTTATTAGATAGTGAAAAATGGGTGATTGCTGTTCTTAAAAATGAACCTATTTCTTATCTTTTACAGATGAAACAAAGAGAAGATTGTCAGTTATATGATTTGAATACTCTTTCATTTGAACAAGCAGAACAAATGATTATTTCTGAAATAAAAATGAAGGGAGAAGAGGATGAATAAGAGATTATTCAAAAAGTTAGTCAGTTTGTTAATATGTATAGCAGTGTTTATATCTTTAATGGGGTGTTCTTCCAATCAAGATGCTAAGCAATCACAAATTGAGTTAATAGATCAAGCTGGAAGAACAGTCACTTTAGAGCAGCCAGCTCAAAAAATTGTGAGTTGTTACTATATTACAACATATGCAACTTTGTCTTTGGGTATCAGTGATAGACTTGTCGGAATTGAAAAGAAAGCAAATTCTAGACCAATTTATAAAATGGCTAATGGGAAATTACTGGATTTAAAACAAGTGGGAAGTTTAAAGGAATTGAATATAGAAGCTATTGCTGAATTGAAACCTGATTTGGTTTTGATGCCATTAAAATTAAAAGAGAAAGCTCAAATATTAACGGACTTAGGCATTCAGGTTTTGATTGTGAATCCTGAAACACATGAACAATTGGTAGAAATGTTAAAACTGATTGGAAAAGCATGTGGAGTAGAAGAGAAAGCAAAAGAATTAACAGATTATTATCAAAAACAAAAGGATAAAATGGCAAAGACATCCAATCAAAAGACACAAAGTGTTTATATGGGAAGCAATTCTGCTTATCTAGAAACAGCACCTGGAACAATGTATCAAAGTATTTTAATTGAAACAGCTGGTGGAAAAAATGTTGCTGAAGAATTAGATGGAAATTATTGGACACAAGTATCTTATGAAACATTATTAAAAATGAATCCAGATATGATTGTGATTCCATCAGGAGCAAGTTATTCTGTTCAAGATGTCTTGAATGATTCACAATTAAAATCATTAAAAGCTATTCAAGAGAAGAATGTTTATCAAATGCCAAAAGGAATTGAAGAGTGGGATTCACCAATTCCTTCAGGAATCTTAGGAACGATGTGGTTATATAGTTTATTGCATCATGATATCTATCCATATGATGCATTTATCAAAGATGTTCAAGATTTCTATAAGACATTTTATGGGTTTGATATTGATGAAAGTTTATTAAAGAATTCATGAAATCAAAACGTTTATTATTTTTAATGATGATTTTGTTATTGGTGATGACTTTTTGTCTTTCTTTAACAGTGGGAAGTTATTCTTTATCACTATCTGAAATTGGCTGTTTATTAGTTGGGCAATCAAATGATATGATGGCACAACAAGTTTTCTTTAACTTACGTATTCCACGTATTGTGATGGGTGTCTTAGCTGGTCTTGTTTTAGGGATTGCTGGTGGTGTTTATCAACTTATTTTTAGGAATCCTTTGGCATCACCTGATTTGACTGGTGTTGCTTCAGGAGCCAGTTTTGGCGCTGCTTTGATGATTGTTATAGGAGCAAACAGTGCAATAGAGATGATGTTTGGTGCCTTTGTTATGGGGATTGTTTCTCTTTTTTTTGTTATGTTCCTTGTCAAAATGACTGGTGTTCAACGCACAACAACTTATATTCTTGCTGGTATTGTTATATCTGCTTTGGCAGATGCTGGAATCATGATTTTTAAGTATATGGCTGATCCTATAAGTGAATTAGCAACTATAGAATTCTGGACAATGGGCAGTTTGGCATCTATTACCTTGAGTAAGATGCTGATTGCGCTTATAAGTATTGTGATTCCACTTGCTTTTCTTTTATTATGTCACCGTCAAATTGTGATGTTGTCATTGGGGGATGAAAATGCCAGATACTTAGGACTCAATGCCAGTGCATTAAGAATCATTGTCCTTTTATTAACAACTTGGATGGTTGCCTCCATTGTTTCTATAACAGGAGTCATTTCTTTTGTAGGATTGATTGCTCCACACATTGCTTATCTTATTTTACATAGGCGAACAAAATATTTTTTACTGATGAGTGGCTTCATTGGGGCTTTCATCATTATGGTGGGTGATATGCTTTCAAGGAGTCTTGTTCCAGGAGCTGAATTACCATTAAGTATTCTCACGATTTTCTTTGCTGTACCAGTCCTTATTTTTTTGATGTGGAAACAAAGAGGACAGATTCTATGAAGGAATTATTAGAAGTTAAAAACTTATCAGTTTCTTATCAGCAAAAAGTTGTGAGTGATGTTTCCATGACTTTACATCGTCAAGAAATTGTGGGACTGATTGGACAAAATGGTTGTGGAAAATCAACATTACTTAAAGGTATTATAGGTGGTCTGGTTTCAACACAAGGACAAGTGTATGTCAGTGGACAGGACTACTTTGCAATGAATATAAAAATGCGTGCTCAAAATATAGCTATGATGACACAAAGGTGTGAAGTGATAGAGGGGTTTACAGTCAGTGAAATGATTGAACTTGGTGGGTATGCATCTTCTCGTTTTTTTGATTCACATATTGATGAAGAACGGATTATGCAAATTGCTAAAGAGTTTCAAATTGCTGATTTATTAGATGAAGACTATACAAAGTTAAGTGAAGGACAAAAGCAATTGGTTCAACTGGCAAGATTAACCAGACAAAATACACCTGTACTCTTGTTAGATGAACCTGATAGTGCTTTAGATTTTGAAAATCGTCATCATATCTTCCAATTGATTCAAAAGCTGATTAAAGAACAAGAAAAAACAGGTTTCATAGTTTTACATGATCCACTTTACGCTTTTATGTATTGTGATCGGATTTTATTAATGAAGGATGGGAGAATCATTGATGAAATCATACCACTACAGGAAACATGTGAGATCATGACTTATAAGATGCAAAATCTTTATCCTCAAATGATTATTCAAAGGGATCAAGATTATCAACAATTTTATTGTTTAACAAAATAAGAAAGGATTTATATATATGAAAACAAATACAAATCAAGAGAATTCAACACCTTATGATTTTGAAGGAATGATACCTTTAAAACAAGCTATACCATTAGGTTTACAACATGTACTTGCGATGTTTGTTGGCAACCTTACACCTATTTTAATTATTACAAGTGCTTGTGCAGCGATGAGTGATGCGGAGCAATTTGCAGCAATTCAAGTTTCATTATTACAAAATGCAATGTTAATTGCTGGCGTTGTGACTTTAATTCAATTGTTTGCAGTCGGACCAGTAGGTGGAAAGGTTCCAATTATTATGGGAACAAGTTCTGGTTTTATTGGGGTTTTTCAAAGTGTTGCAAAAGTGATGGGTGGCGGTATCTTAGGATATGCTGCTATTATGGGAGCATCTATCATTGGTGGTTTATTTGAAGGGGTTTTAGGTTTTTTATTAAAACCACTTCGTCGTTTCTTTCCTGCTGTTGTGACAGGGACTGTTGTTTTATCAATTGGGCTTTCATTAATTAGTGTTGGTGTGGGTTCTTTCGGTGGAGGAAGTAATGCAAAAGACTATGGTTCTATTGAAAATTTATTGGTTGCATTAGCAGTTTTAGTGATTATCTTGGTTTTAAAACATGTGACAAAAGGAATGATGAGTTCATCATGTATCTTAATTGGTATTATTTGTGGTTATATTATTTGTAGTCTGATGCCAATGTTTTTATCTACAACTGGTGTCAGTGCAGAAGGAACTGAATTTGTGAAGTCATGGGTGATTAATTGGGATGCTGTTGCCCAAGCCAAATGGTTTGCTATTCCAGAATTTATGCCTGTCACTCCAGTTTTTGATTTACGTGCGATCTTACCAGTTCTGATTATGTTTATTGTCACTGCAGTAGAAACTGTTGGTGATATTTCTGGTGTTATTGAAGGTGGTATGGGACGTGAAGCAACAGATGAAGAATTATCTGGCGGTGTCATTTGTGATGGAATTGGTTCAAGTTTAGCAGCTGTTTTTGGTGTTTTACCAAATACTTCATTTAGTCAAAATGTTGGTTTGGTCACAATGACAAAGATTGTGAATCGTTTTGCACTTGCTTGTGGGGCTATCTTCTTAATCTTATGTGGATTGTTTCCTAAATTAGCGGCTTTAATTTCAATTATGCCTCAAAGTGTATTGGGTGGGGCAGCAGTCATTATGTTCTCATCTATTGTGATGAGTGGTATTCAATTGATTACAAAAGAACCATTGAATGCTCGTCGTATGACAATTGTGTCAGTGGCTTTAGGATTGGGCTATGGATTAGGTGCGAATAGTGCTGTTTTAGCTGGTTTACCAGAAGCTGTTCAAATGATTTTTGGTGGCTCTGGAATTGTTCCAGCAGCATTGGTTGCGATTATTTTAAATATTTGTTTACCAAAAGATAAAGAAGTTGATAAAATATAAAACGATTATGAAAACAATAGAATGTCAGTATTGTGATGAAATATCGATATATCATCTAGAAGCAAATTTTATGATATTTTGTCCAAAATGCAAAAGACGAATATATCTAGAATGTGAGTATGGGTATGGGCCTGTTACACCCTGTTCTATTTTACTTGGGAGTGAAAAGATAGGGGAAGTCGTAGTTAATGATAAAAACCAATATAGACTTGATATTAATGGCAAACAGACCCTTGAAAAAGACCTATTTAGAAGCTTTAGAGGAAGCAACTGTAATCATAAGAAAAATGTTAAATCCAAAATATCTAGAACAAAAAGATGATTTGTTTGAAATGAAAAGTAAAGGTGGGTTCTTGAGTTTTTATGGGGATCCATTTGGGAGACCTGGCGATAATTTTCATGAAGTGACAGACTGTTCATTTCATGATTGTCTATTGGAAATTCTATTTAGAGAGGGAGAGCGTTTAATTATTGTTGGACCTGAAGGAATTGTAAATAAAAAACATGAATTGATAATTCAAAAAGCACAGATCATTAAATGGAGCTGGATTCCTTATGGTTGTACAGAAAAAAGAGTTCAGAAAATTTCATATGAATGCCAAGATGGTAAGGTTTATAAAAAAACTTCTCATGGAGAACAATTATTAGAAAAAAAATCTCCTTATGCAGTTGTTATGAGATGATTTTAAATAGAAATGGATTGTAGATGTTTTATATATTTGACTTAATACAAAAATCAATTATTTATAAAATATAAAAAAAGGAGGTATTGTCTTGCTTGATATCAAAAAATATGTCAAAGTTCAAAGTCTTGAAGAAGCTTATGAACTTTGTCAAAATCGTAAGAATATTATTATTGGTGGTATGCTTTGGTTAAAAATGCAAAATAGAAGTGTTGATACAGCAATTGATCTTTGTGATTTGAATTTGAATCATATTGAGGATAAAGGGGACGAAATTCATATTGGTGCAATGGTGACATTACGCCAATTAGAATCAAATCCAATTCTTCATCAATATACACATGGAGCTATGAAAGAAAGTGTTCACAATATTGTTGGTGTTCAATTTAGAAATCTTGCGACTGTTGGTGGAAGTTTATTTGGACGTTATGGTTTTTCAGATGTATTGACAATGTTTATGGCTTTGGATGCTTATGTTGAACTTTATCATGGTGGAATTGTATCAATTCAAGAGTTTGCGACAATGCGTCCAACTCCAGATGTCTTGGTGAGAGTCATTATTAAGAAATCGCCTCTCCGTGTTGTTTATATGTCACAACGCAATACAAAAACTGACTTTCCTGTTTTAACGTGTGCAGTGAGTCAGATAGAAACTACTTATACATGTACAATTGGTGCTCGTCCTTTAAAGGCTGTAACTTTTAAAGATGAAAATCATTTTTTAGATTCATCTTTAAGTGATGAAAGTATTCAAGCGTTTGCTAATGATATTGCTAAAAAATTAGTTTTAGGATCTAATCTCAGAGGGAGTGCTGATTATCGTCGCCGTATTGCAAAAGTCTTAATCAAACGTGCTTTGACAGCGTTAAGGGAGGAGAATCATCATGCTTATTAAAATGAATTTAAATGGAAAAGATATTGAAGCTTTGATTGAACCAGATATGTTATTGATTGATTTCTTACGCTCTCAAGGGTGTTTAAGCGTCAAACGTGGATGTGATACAAGTAATTGTGGTTTATGTACAGTTTTAGCTGATGACAAACCTATTCTATCATGTAGTGTTTTGGCTGCTAGAATGGATGGTCATCAAATAATCACATTAGAAGGAATGCAGGAAGAAGCTCAAAGGTTAGCTGAATTTATTGCTGATCAGGGGGCTGAACAATGTGGTTTCTGTAATCCTGGAATGATGATGAATGCAATTGCTCTTTTAAAAGAAAATCCTTATCCTAGTGATGAAGATATTTTAGATTATTTAGCAGGAAATTTATGTCGCTGTTCTGGTTATGAGGGGCAATTACGTGGTATGAAAGCTTATATTGCTTATCTTGAACAAGGAAAGGAGAACTCATGATGAAAAAAACTTTCCAGCAGGTAAATAAACCTGTTCGTAAAAAAGATGCTATGAATTTATTATTGGGGAAACCAGCATATGTTGATGATGTGACACCAACAGATTGTCTTGTTGTGAAAGTTTTACGTTCTCCTCATGCTCATGCACTCATTGAAGATATTGATGTTGAAACGGCTAAACAAGTAGATGGTATTGAAGCTATCTATACTTATCATGATGTTCCTCAAAAACGTTTTACGATGGCTGGACAAACATATCCTGAACCAAGTCCATATGATCGTTTGATTTTAGATCAAAGAGTCCGTTTTGTTGGTGATGCGGTTGCGATTATTGCGGGAGTCAATGAAAAGAGCGTTGATCAGGCTATGAAACTTATCAAGGTTAAATATCAAGTCTTAGAAGCTGTTTTAGATATACATACTGCAAAAGATAATAAAGTTTTGGTTCATCCAGAAGACAATTGGAAAGCATTATGCCCAGTAGGGGCAGATAATCAACGTAATCTTTGTGCAAGTGATTCTAGTGTTGAGGGAGATTTAGAAGGTGTTTTCTCAACTTGTGATGAAGTGATGGAAAGAACTTATCATACCCGTGCGAATCAACAGGCCATGATGGAAACTTTTAGAACATATTGCGAAATTGATCCTTTTGGTCGTTTACATGTTATCAGTTCAACACAGATTGTCTTCCATGTTCGTCGTATTTTGGCTCATGCATTAGATATTCCTAAATCTCAGATTCATGTTGAAAAACCAAGAATTGGTGGTGGATTTGGAGCAAAACAAACAGTCGTTGCTGAAGTTTATCCAGCATTTGTCACTTGGATGACAAAGAAATCATCAAAGATGATATACTCACGTACAGAAACTCAAATTGCAGCAACGCCACGTCATGAGATGGAAGTGACAGTACGTATTGGTGCTATGAATGATGGAACAATTCGTGCGATTGATGTTTATACATTATCTAATACTGGTGCTTTTGGTGAACATGGTCCAACAACAGTTGGATTATCAGGGCATAAATCCATACCACTTTACAACAATCATCTAGAAGCTTATCGTTTTGCTTATGATGTTGTTTATACCAACTGTCAGGCAGCAGGAGCTTATCGTGGATATGGGGCAACACAGGGAATTTTTGCAGTCGAATCTGCAGTTAATGAACTGGCATCACGTCTAGGTATAGATGCAGTCGCTATTCGTGAAAAAAACATGGTTAAAGAGGGACAGGAGATGTCTGCTTATTATCATGAAGTCACAAAGAGTTGTGCTTTGAATCGCTGCATGGATCGTGCTCAAGAATTATTTGACTGGAAAAATAAATCAAAGCCTAGAATGATGCCAAATGGCAAAATTCGTAGTAGTGGTGTTGCGATGGCTATGCAAGGTTCAGGAATTTCTGGTGTTGATGTTGGTTCAGCAACGATTAAATTAAATGATGATGGTTTTTATGCATTAACAATTGGAGCCGCAGATATGGGAACCGGGTGTGATACAATTTTGGCTCAAATGGCTGCCGAATGTTTAGAATGTGATGTTGAGAATGTGATTGTCTTTGGAGCAGATTCTGATGCTTCGCCATATGATTCGGGTTCTTATGCATCAAGTACAACTTATGTGACTGGAAAAGCAGTAGAAAAGGCCTGCCTAGAATTAAAAGATCATTTATGTCATATTGGAGCAGAGATGTTGGGTTGTCCAAAATCCGAGGTGAAATTTACAAGTCAAGGCATTGAAACATTAGATGGCCAAAAACGTATATCTTTTAGTGATATTGCAACAAAATCAATGTGTGGAAACAATATACCAACACAAGTCACAGTTTCTCATTCATCACCAGTTTCTCCACCACCATTTATGGTAGGAATGGTTGAAATTGAATTAGATAAAGAAACAGGACAAGTTGAAATCTTAGATTATGTTGCAGTTGTTGACTGTGGAACAGTCATTAATACCAATCTGGCACGTGTTCAAACAGAAGGGGGACTTGTGCAAGGTATTGGTATGGCTCTTTATGAAAATGTTCAATATAGTGATAAAGGAGCGATTGCTGAAAACTCATTGATGCAATATAAGATTCCATCTCGCTTAGATATGGGGAAATTACGTGTGGAATTTGAAAGCAGTTATGAAGAGACTGGACCTTTTGGTGCCAAGTCAATTGGTGAAATTGTTATTAATACACCATCTCCTGCCATTGCTCATGCGATTTATAATGCGACAGGGGTATGGCAAAGAGATTTACCAATGACTCCTGAAAAAATCTTAATGAGTTTACCAGAAGAGTTATGAAAATACATATGATCTACTTAGCGGCGGGTAATAGCCGTCGCTTTGGTTCTAATAAATTACTTTATTCATTTCGTGGCTTACCATTATATCAATATGGTTTGAAACAATTACGAGAACTCTTAGAAAAAAATGAAAATTATACTTTAGATGTTGTGACTCAATATGATGAAATTATTGAGTATATCAAAGAATTATCATGTCCTCGTTTGTATTCAATAAAGAGTGAAAAAAGTCATTTAGGTTTATCATACTCAATTCAAGCTGGAATTCAAAAATATAGTAATGATAAAGATTGTTATTTCTTATTTTTGGTTGCTGATCAGCCTTATATTCAATCATCAACGATGAACGGTATGATTAATCTTATAATCAATAATCATGCTTTATTAGGAACTGTTAAATATCAACAGCAAGTCGGTAATCCAACAATGTTTCATTGTCAACTTTATAATGAATTGATGAAATTAAAAGGTGATGAGGGTGGAAGAAAGATTATTGATAAATATTCAAGTGTATGTCTAAAAGTTCCTGTTATGGATAGAAAAGAACTTTATGATTATGATTATCTTCAGGATATCAAAAATAATGAGGTATAAGTTCATTGAGCTTATACCTTTTTTTAAAGCTTTATAGTAAGGGACAGAAATTCGTTTTTGTCCATTCCTTATATAGAGCTACACTGGATACTCATTGTAAAAACAGTCTTAAATATTATGCTCATCTTCTGATATCTGGCAAATATAAAAGTCAATAAGCGGGAACAGCCAATCAGATAATGGAGTAAAATGAAAACCGATATTTTGAGCTTTTTCTACATTTAAACTATGTGACTGTATATCATGAAATGGTGCTTTATCGCCATCAGATGTTATCATAGCTTTTTTACCAGTATGATCTTCAATATAATCAAAAATTTCTTGTAGTGTTATTGATTGAGGGCTACATGCATTTATGGCTTCACATATATCTTTATCACTTAAATAAGCCAAAAAAGCACCAGCATCATGCGAGGATATGAAACTAAATGATGTTGTTAAATGATCTATATACATAGGTATACCTTTTAAAATATGTTCAACATAAAAATATAAACGTTTTGTATAGTCATCTTTTCCTAATACAACTGGAAAACGCACTCTTGTTGTTTTCTGTTGTGGATGTAATTGGACAATAGCACTTTCAGCCTGACGTTTCCCTTCATCATAAGAAAACGAACTCCTTACACCCATTTTTAAAACATGATGAGCTGCTACGAAATCATCTTCTTTTGTATTCAATTGAAAAGGATAAACAGCATTCGATGATGTTAAGATGTAGCGGTGACAATGTAAAGAATTGAAAAGAGTTTCGATATCCTGAGATGAGTACGCTAGATTATCATAAATAATATCAAATTCTTTATCCTTAAATATATCTTTTAATTGATTGATATCATAACGATCTACATGTATTCTTTCAACACTTGTTCCAAAAGAATCAGGTGTCATTCCTCTTGTAGCAATTGTGACATGATGTCCTTTCTTAATTAATTCATTGACTAAATGAACACCAAAGTAACGTGTACCTCCAAAGACCAATATATCCATAATTATTCTCCTTAGATTTTCATAAGATATACATATTATAACTAGAGAATTACTTATAAGCAATCAAATGAATGTTTATCACTATAAATATTTTTTAAAAAATTTCTTGAAAATCATTTTAATAGAATTTACGATGATTATGTTGAAGTCGACATCAACAATGAAGAATAGGAGAATAAAATTATGAAAATTGAAGAATTTAAGAATGTTACTATGATTTATATGCGTCATGTTGGTGAATATGGACTTAAGAATAAGGAATTGATGGAGACTTTTAAACAGTTTCTAAAAGATAATCATTTATTAAATGATCAATCAGTTATTTTAGGAATTGCATTAGATAATCCTCAAATAACACCTGTTCATCAATTGAGGTATGATGTAGGTCTTATTGTTGATGAAAATGAAAATAATATTTTGCCAAGTCGATTGATTGCTGATGGAAAATATGTAATATTTGAAGTACCTCATACTGCTCAAGGTGTCCAGAATTTTTGGATTCAACTACCAAAGTTGGCAGAAGATCTATCAATTGATGAAAAGAAACCAATTATTGAACGCTATACTATGAACAAAATTAAGAATCATTTATGTGAATTTTGTATTCCAGTTAAATAATTCTTATGAAATGAAGGTTGAAAATATTTTAGGATAGAATTCTATCCTTTTTTTGATAATTATAAAAGTAAAAAAACAACTCTTTATTTAAGTGTTGCTTGAATATATTTCATATATTTGTCTTCTTTTGTACCTATATCATACCATAAAATAGCTATTTTTTCAAGTCTTGTCATTTTCATGTAATAGGTGTATTAAGTATAGAGGAGGAAAATATATGGATAAAATTATGCAGTTTCAGGTCATTAAAAAAGAGGAAGAAATCAATCAGATTATGAAGTGTAATAAGGTATCAATTCAATATGGATTGACTCTTACACTACAGGATATTGAAGGACTATTAGAAACGAAACAGAAAATTCTACAAGATGTTGGAAGAATAGAATTTGATTCTACAATCTTACAACAAATGGTCTATGAGTTTTGTGATAGTTTATTTATTCATAAATATAACTATGTAGAAACAATGACTCAATTGTTAGAAATCTTTTATTATTATCGAGATGCAACAGAAGATTATTTAAGTGATGAAGAAATTATTCGTTATATGAAAATGGCATTTGATGGTTGCTGTCAGGGATCATTGTATTATTTATCAGAGGAACAGTTAAATACTTTAATGGATGATTTAAATGATAGAAATGACATTTATGTGGGGTTAGCATATGGAGATATCTAAAGTACAACTTTCATTTGAAGAATTATTAGATTCAAAGTACCTAGCAATTGAAATAAAGGATAAAATCACTCAAGGTATGATCAATATTTTGATGGAAAAGATGAGAAGATATACAGGTGGAGATTCATCATTATCTAAAGAAAAAACTCAAAGTCTAATGGATTCTATTCTCTATACTTTATCTTTTTATATGCGAGATATAGATATGCAGAATATGATAGAGATACTTAAGACTCAAGATGTTGTTGAAGTCTATAAACAGAGTCAGTATCACTTATTACAACAACTTCATCATTTATATTTACGAGTTCAAGAATTACAAAGTCATAAATTAAATATATCTTTAGATGTCTATCAAGAAACAATAACAAAAGGATTGACGGCTTTTTTTGATGTTTATAACTTTGATTATTGTAGTCAGGATATTGTTTTAACTTTGGATTATCCAACTTGTTATCCTTTAAAACAAGTTGGCTTAGAACAAATAATTGAATATGTTCATTATTTAGAAATAGAACATGATTTCTTAAATTGTTTTCAGGAAAGTGATATTGAAAAAGTCTTAAAAGGCTATTGCTTTTATGAGCATGGAATCATTGATAATATTTCATTGCTTTTTATCAATCAGCTGTTAATAAAAAGTTTGATAGGCTATAATCAGGATTTCTTATTTCAAAATCAAGAAGAAATCAATCAACTCTATCAAGTTTTATCATCTTATTCTTCAAAAGAACTTTATGATGTCTTATATAGACAACTTCAAATATTGATCAAGAGTTTAGAAAGTCCTTATCAACAAGAGATATTGATTTATTTTACATATATATTAAATGATTTAGTTTCTTATTTACATCAACATAACCAATTTCATACTCTAAAAAATGCAGTTGCATGTGCATTTTAAGATATCTGTGTTTATTTCAAGCATATGAGTGGAAGACTCTTTTTAAGATATGTTAGAATGCATTGAAGGATGTGGATGAAATGTTAATACAAAAAAGAAATGGTCTTTATCAAGATTACGATAGACATAAGATTGAAAATGCTATTATAAAGGCATTTGAGGGAATACATGAAACAATTCATCAACAACATTTAGAAAATATTTTAAATGATGTTGAAGATCAAATACAAGAGAGAATAAGTGTTGAATATATTCAGGATAAAGTAGAAGAGGCTTTGATGCGGCATGGCTATTTACAAGTTGCAAAGGCATATATTCTTTATCGTGAAAAGCATCATCATTTAAGAATTGTTATAGAAGAACTTATGCAGATGTTAAATGATGAAGGTATTGAATCTCTTTTGATAAAAATTCAAAAAGATTATCCTCAAACTGAGTATTCTTTACAATTGTTATTGGTGAAATTGAAAACATTTTATAAAGAAGGTATGAATCAGCATGATGCTTTTAAGATGTTAATGAAAGCAAGTGTTGAACTGATCAGTAAAGATGCTCCTGAATGGGAAAAGATTTCAGCAAGATTCTTAACTTATGATATTCATCAAAGAATTCAGGAAAAGATGGAAACTATGGGTATTTATTCTTTTTATGATAAATTGGTTTATTTAACGAAAGAGAATTATTATGGTGATTACATCTTAGAACATTATTCTCATAAAGATATTCAAGAATTAGAAAGTTATATGAAAGATGAAAGAAATGAAGTTTTTACATATAGTGGTTTAGAATTAATTATGAAGCGTTATTTGATTCAAGATAGAAATAGAGATATCTTAGAAAAACCACAAGAAATGTTTATGGGGATTGCCATGCATTTGGCTATGAAGGAAAAAGAGAAAGTCAAATGGGCTAAAGACATTTATGATATTTTAAGTACATTGAAAGTGACCATGGCAACACCAACAATGTCAAATGCGAGAAAACCATTTCATCAGATGAGTTCATGTTTTATTGATACTGTTGATGATTCGTTAGCAGGTATCTATAAGAGTTTGGATAATTTTGCTAAGGTCTCTAAGCATGGTGGTGGTATGGGATTATATTTTGGTAAAGTGCGTGCCAACGGAAGCAGTATTAGAGGTTTTAAGGGTGCTGCTGGAGGTGTGATTCGCTGGTTGAAATTAGTCAATGATACAGCAACTGCAGTTGATCAATTAGGTGTGCGTCAAGGTGCAGCGGCTGTTTATTTAGATGCCTGGCATCGTGATTTACCAGAGTTTTTACAGATTCGTACAAATAATGGTGATGATCGTATGAAAGCCCATGATATATTCCCTGCTGTCTGTTATCCGGATTTATTTTGGAAACTCGCTAAATCAGATTTGGATGCCTCTTGGTATATGATGTGTCCTCATGAAATTCATGAAGTCAAAGGGTATTATCTTGAAGATACTTATGGTGAAGAATGGGAAAGAAAATATTATGAGTGTGTAGAAGACGAGCGTATTTCTAAGCGTGTCATGTCAGTCAAGGATATTGTGAGACTCATTATCAAATCTTTAGTAGAAACAGGGACACCATTTGCTTTTAATCGTGATCATGTGAATCGTATGAATCCTAATGCTCATCAAGGAATGATTTATTGTAGCAATCTTTGTAGTGAAATTGCTCAAAATATGAGTTCTATGGAAATCTTGCCACATGAACAAATCCAAATTGATGGAGAAACAATTGTTGTTGAAAAAACCAAACCAGGAGATTTTGTGGTTTGTAATTTAGCCTCTTTAACACTAGGACATATTGATGTGAAAAATGATAAAGAGTTACAGCATATTATATATGTTGTCATGAGAGCATTAGATAATGTGATTGATTTAAATTATTATCCTGTTCCTTATGCAAAAATAACAAATCAAAAATATCGTCCAGTAGGACTTGGAACAAGTGGATATCATCATATGTTAGTGAAATTAGGCATGACTTTTGAAAGTCATGAACATTTAGAGTTTGTTGATCAACTCTATGAGAAAATCAATTATTATGCATTAGAAGCATCATGTGCTCTTGCAAAGGAAAAAGGAAAATATGATTATTTTGATGGTAGTGATTTTGATACAGGTGCTTATTTTGAAAAAAGACATTATCAAAGTTCATCATGGCAAGTCTTGCAAAATGATATTCATGAATATGGACTTAGAAATGGTTATTTATTAGCTGTTGCACCAACAAGTTCAACATCAATTATTGCTGGAACAACAGCAGCAGTTGATCCTATTATGAAGAAGTTTTTCATGGAAGAAAAAAAAGGGAGTATGATGACAAGAGTTGCTCCTGACTTAAATATGAAGACATTCTGGTTATATAAGAATGCTCATCATATTGATCAGCAATGGGTGATTGAAGCAGCTGGAATCAGACAAAGACATATTGATCAATCACAATCAGTCAATCTTTATATAACGAATGAATTTACATTTAGAAAACTTTTAGATTTATATATAAAGGCATGGGAAAAAGGTGTCAAAACACTTTATTATGTACGTAGTCAATCTTTAGAAGTTGAAGAATGTGAATCATGTAGTGCATAGGAGGAATACTAATGGAATTAAAACGTAAGGCTTTATTTAATGCATCTGGAGATATTGATGTGAGAAAGCGCCGTATGATTAATGGAAATACAACAAACCTTAATGATTTTAATAATATGAAATACAATTGGGTAAGTGACTGGTATCGTCAGGCAATGAATAATTTCTGGATTCCTGAAGAAATCAATTTGACACAAGATATTAAGGATTATCGCTTATTAAATGAGCATGAAAAAACAGCTTATGATAAGATTCTCTCTTTTTTAGTATTTCTAGACTCATTACAAACTGCCAATTTACCTAACGTTGGAGAATATATTACAGCCAATGAAATTAATTTATGTTTAACAATCCAGGCATTTCAAGAAGCGGTTCATTCACAAAGTTATAGTTATATGTTAGATTCCATCTGTTCACCAATAGAACGAGATGAAATCTTATATCAATGGAAATATGATGAACATCTTTTAAAAAGAAATGAATTTATTGGAGAACAGTATAATGCATTTCTGGAACATAAAGATAGTTTTCATTTTATGAAGACAGTTATTGCAAATTATATATTGGAAGGAATTTATTTCTATTCAGGATTCATGTTCTTTTATAATTTAGGAAGAATGGGGAAAATGCCGGGTTCTGCTCAAGAAATTCGTTATATTAATCGTGATGAAAATACACATCTGTGGTTATTTAGAAATATGATTTTAGAACTTCAAAAGGAAGAACCTGATCTTTTTACACCTGATAAGATAGAAGTGTATAGAGATATGATGAAACGTGGTGTAGAAGAAGAAATAGCATGGGGACAATATGTGCTTGGAGATCGTATTGAAGGTTTAACAATGAAGATGGTTAGTGATTATATTCATTATCTTGGAAACTTTCGTGCACAGGCTTTAAACTTTGAACCATTATTTGAAGACTACATGCAAGAACCTGAATCTATGAAATGGGTCAGTATTTATAGCAATGCAAATGATATAAAAACAGACTTTTTTGAAGCACGTTCAAGTGCTTATGCCAAATCAAGTGCTTTGGAAGATGATTTATAAAATAAATTGCATTATAATAGTGATTATAATGCAATGACGAAAGGTATATTGAAAAATATATCTTTTTTATATAAAGAAATATGCAGTTTGTGCAAAAAGAAAACAGACAAGTAAACCAATGAGAGTTGGCACAAGGAAAGAGACGATAGACCATTTCCAGCTACCAGTTTCTTTTTTGATTGTCATTAAGGTTGTTGAGCAAGGCCAGTGCATTAATGAAAATAACATGGTACTAATTGCAGTTATCCATGTCCAGCCATTCTGCACAAGCAAAGCTTTGAGTTCAACAAGATTGCTCATATCAAGAATTGTTCCTTGAGCAAGATAGGCCATGATAATAATAGGAACAACAATTTCATTGGCAGGTAAACCAAGAATAAACGCAATTAAGATAACACCGTCCAAACCTAATAATTTTGCAAAAGGGTCTAGAAATTGTGCACAGTGATTGAGTAAACTCATGTCACCAATTGTAATGTTAGCCATCAACCAGATAATGAGTCCAGCAGGTATGGCAACACATATAGCTCTTCCTAAAACAAATAATGTCCGATCAAAAAGTGAACGAATAATAATTTTTCCAATCTGTGGTTTACGATAAGGTGGTAATTCTAAAGTAAAGGAAGAAGGAACACCTTTTAATAAGGTTTTAGATAAACACTTTGTAACCATAAATGTCATAATGATGCCAAGTAAAATAAGACCAGTGAGAAAGAGGGCAGATAAAACTGATGAAAAGATGCCAGCACTCCCTACAAAGAACATTGTAATAATTGCAATCAGCGTAGGGAAACGACCATTACAAGGAACAAAGTTATTTGTAATAATAGCAAGTAATCGTTCACGTGGTGAGTCAATAATACGGCAGCCAATGACTCCAGCAGCATTACACCCAAATCCCATACACATTGTTAATGCTTGTTTTCCACAAGCACAACAGCATTTAAAAGGTTTATCAAGATTATAGGCGATACGGGGAAGATATCCAACATCTTCTAGTAATGTAAAGAGTGGGAAGAAAATAGCCATTGGTGGTAACATGACAGAGACAACCCAAGCTAAAACACGATAAATACCTAGAACCAAAACACCATGTAACCATGCAGGAGCATGAAAGTACATAAATAAATCGGTTAATCTATCTTGGATATAAAAGAGGATATCTGATAAAACTTGTGATGGATAATTGGCACCAGTCATGGTTAACCAGAATATAATAGCTAAGAGGGCTAACATGATTGGATAGCCAGTCCAACGACTTGTCAGAATATGGTCGATTTTGCGGTCTTTTTGATTGTAAGCAGCATCTTCATATGTGACAACATCTTGACATATGTCTTCTGCCACATGAACAAGTGATGAGACAATTTGGTCTTTAATTGTTGCTGTATCAATATTATGTTTTTGTAAGTGTTCTTGAGCAATATTTATAGCTGAAATAAGTTCTTCTTGTTTTAAGAAATCAGTTCCTAAATGATGATCTATTTCAACTAATAAAGATGGATCTTGTTCTAGGAGTTTAAGACTTAACCAGCGACTATTGAGTTGACCTTGTAATTTTTCTTCTAAAATAGGCTGAATCATTGCGATAGCTTTTTCTAAAAGACGAGGATATGTGATTGAAATGTGTTCATGATGCTCTTTTGTATCAATAGTATCATCAAGACATTTCAAGAAACGATCCAAAGATTTTTTCTGACGTGCAACAGTACTGATAACAGGAACACCAAGTTTTTGGGAAAGTAATGGTAAATTAATATGGATATTTTTACGAATAGCTTCATCCATTAGATTGACACAAACAATCACATTTGGAGAAATTTCAATTGTCTGTAAAACAAGATTAAGATTTCTTTCTAAACAAGTTGCATCACAGACGACAACAGTCAAGTCGGGATGTCCAAAACAAATAAAATTACGTGCAACTTCCTCTTCAGCAGAGTGTGCCATAAGAGAATATGTGCCAGGAATATCAACCATCACATAATCATGTTCTGCAGTAGAACAATAACCTTGTGCATTGCTGACAGTTTTACCAGGCCAGTTACCAGTATGCTGATTCATACCTGTTAAGTTATTAAAAACAGTACTCTTTCCAACATTTGGATTTCCTGCTAAAGCAATGACTTTTGCATCAGGAGATTGTTTGATAATCTCTAATTCAACATTTTTGAGTTCTTTTGATTGGATATCTTCCTTCAATCTTTTCAGCCTCCATCATATCTTTTATCATAATATCTTGGCAATCTTCACTTCTAATTGCAATCACTGCACCACGAATAAAATAAGCTGACGGATCACCTTGAGGGCTACGTCCTAAACATTCAACAACAGTTCCATTAATGAGACCAATATCAAGAAGGCGACGACGCATACTGTTGGTAGCAGTAAGTGTTGCGACCTTTGCTTTTGCACCTATAGGCAAATCATTTAAATTCATAAAATCATCCTTTTTAACATATTTTAGGATAAGGAAACTTTTTATCCTAATTCAATGTATGGTTATTTCTTTTCATTTGTGATTAAAAACAGGAAAGGACATGAAAAATGAGTAAAGAACCTAGTGATTTTCATACTTTTACAGGCTATCGTCTGACATCTAGCCAGGAGTTAACTCCTGCTATGGAGGATTATTTAGAAATGATTTATAGGCTTTATCATCAACAAGTTAAGATTAGAATAGGCGACCTTTCTCGTCATTTGAATGTTCAACCATCTTCTACAACAAAAATTGTACAAAGATTAAAACAATTTGGATATGTTGATTTTGAAAAATATGGAGAGATTACGTTAACTGATAAAGGGATGAGTGAAGGGAAATATCTGTTATATCGTCATGAAATACTTCATCATTTTTTATGCGTTTTAAACCATTCTAATGATGAATTAGAACAAGTTGAAAAAATAGAACATTTTATGGATAGGAAAACAATTTTACAGATAGAAAAATTAACTTTATTTCTTGAAAATCATCATGATTATGATCAATAATTATTTTTCAATATAATTTTTTATAGATAGAAAATGAAAAAGAAATTTAAAATACTCATATAAAAAATAGGACACTTTTTGGAGTGTCCGTTATATGAGTATTTAATAATGATTGGATAGATGAAGTAATACACAAACTGGGATTTGTAGTTTATTCTGATAATAATGACTTTGCTAATTCTATTTGCTTGCCTCGTTCCTTAATGACTTCAACCTTGCTGTTATTATTCAAAAGATTAATAACCTTTATTGCATAATCAGATGAAACGATAGCATGACCTCTCATATGCCCTGTTGCAATAGCTTGAGCATATATTCTTGATGAAAACTTACTTATTTCATTAATTGAATTTTTGGCAAGTGTATTAGCCAAAAAACCTGCTTTTCTCAATTCAAATGCATTTATTTTATTGTCAATTCTCTTTTGTAAAATACCACTTGTTTTAGAAATAATATCGTTTTTTAATTTTTCATCTCCAATATTTATATAAGAAATAAATCTTTCAGCATTTTTAATTGCCCAAATTGCTAATTCTCTTTGAGATAATCTTTCCAAAATATGCTCTAATTTATTTCTTTCATCCACATCATCAATAATTTTTATCTTATATGGAGATGGGATAATAATTTTATTTTCAATATATAATTGCCTTTCATGTTCATTCCATGCGTATTCTACTGGTTTCATCATATATACCTCTACAAATTCTAATTTCATACTATTTTTTTTATAAACTGAATAAACTCCCCTTGTGATAACCGCTGCTATATAATAGGTTATAAGCATCCCTATGCAAAAAGGAAATATGTTCGACATTGCTTTTCTCTTAGAACTGCTATAAATAGAAATAAGCACTCTAAATAATATTCATATTGCCATTTGTGAGAAAGTATTACCTAAATTTTGAGTGTGAATATCTAATAATCTGCTTATAATTCCTAAAATAAATCCGATAATCAGCATACTAAGAGGATTTAATAACATGTTTTTCAAAAATATTACCTCACTTTAAAATTCTAATTTCTCTTCATCAATTCATAAAACTAGAAGATGCTTAATAACATATTATTTAGAATCTTTTTCATATTTCACTAGATAAGGCTCTAAACGTTTCCTCAACTCATATGTTTCATCTTCATAAGGCATTTGAGGAATTTCATAATCAAATATTCCGGAATTATCTAGTTCAGAAATTTCTTCAGGTGTTATTAACTCTACCACTAACTTCCGTAAACTTGCTAATCTAGTCACCATATCAGTTTCAGCACATGCAATAGCTAATGAATAAGCTCTATTGTCTGCATTCTCTCGTTTCTCACTTCTATCCAAAATACAAACCATCATGTCTAAGACTTTTAATAACTGAAGATATTCTTTTTTTGATAGATATACTTTATCTCGCATTTTCAATCTCCTTAGATTTATTTGTTCTTTATTATAAACTGAAATCAATTGATTGAAATAGAATTAGTCCCATACAATTTCTAAACAATTAAAGTTCTCTGGAATTGATGGTATACATGAATAAATATCTAATTCTGAAGGTTTGATTTTAATGACTCCATCAGAACATAACCATTGACAATTGACTATTTTTTCTAATTCAGATGGTTGCATGTTTGTACATATTACGATTGAGTCTCCCGCAAGAATTAATTCTTCTCTCTCATTTTCTTCTTCAATTTGTGTATCATCATGCAAAGTAACACGAACCCATGCTATATTTGGCATTAATTCAATCTTTTGTAACATATCCCATATTTCAGCAAGCGAAGGGCGCCCCTCTCTCCATTGATTAGGAGCAATCGAATCTTCCTCTGTATTTCCCTCAAAAAATTCAACAAGCGTCAACAATGGAAAACGTTCTTCATTTTCTTTTAATATTTTTTTTAAATTGACCTAATTCTATCATGACCACATCATCCTTTCAAATTATGCTTTATAGCCATATTATACCATAATGAATTTTATAGTCATTCTCATTTTTATTTTAGGTTCAAATTACAAAATTTGAACATATAGACTTTAGTCAGTTGAGCATATGAAATATGCGAAACAAAAAACCACCTGCTA
>ERZ827458.407-NODE-407-length-62169-cov-4.358776_pt1 | contig 62169 bp, 58 predicted proteins | sample MGYA00519706_ERZ827458 | MGnify/ENA primary metagenome ERZ827458 (study PRJEB31778, sample SAMEA3449309) | human gut metagenome | biome: human gut; feature: human-associated habitat; material: faeces | place: United Kingdom | collected 2010/2012 ...
CCGTAAATGTCAATGAAAATGCGGTTGAGTTCTTCTTCGTTCTTTTTGAGCTGCTGGAAGCGTTCTTCGCACTCGGCTTGCCAAGCAGCATATTTCTCGGAAATCAGTCTTCCCATATCAATTATCCCTCCAACAGTTCAACACTTAAAATTACCCGCAAGTGAGATGCAAGCTGTAAGCAAGTTGTAAGCAAGTCGTAAGCAAGTTATAAGCAAGATTTCCACGGGACTATTTTGTAATATACCATCGAGCAGCGCTTGTATTTCCAACACTTATTACTTTTCCGGCTGTGCGCAATTCCCGCAACAGTTTTTGTATTTGACTGCGACTCTGGCTTGGCAAAACTTGCTGCAATTCCCTGAACGGAGTACCAACTTCGTTGTTCTGTCGGATGTGCTTTAGCAGCAGCTCCTTGTTGGTATCTCGATCCAAACCGACGTGCCTTGTATGCACACCGGTTTTGCCCGTCGCTGCATAGAGACTTCTGGCAAGAACATACTTCTTGCGACCGATATGCTCGACAATGCCCATTTCGATCAGCCGGTTCAAGCGAGACTGCATCTTCTCGTTCAGCGGTCTTTCGTGGTACAGAGCATCAATCACAAGGAAATCCTCGGTGGACAGCAGCTCTGCGCCTCTTTCGCTGATCCGATTGAGAACGGAAAGCATCGCTTTGTCGAGAATCAGTCCGTTCAGCGTAACGCTGACGAAGAAGTCATCTGTGCCTGTGAAGTCGGGAAGCGGTTTTGCCTCCTGTATACTCAGCTCAAACATCAGGTTCATGCCCTGACCGGAACGCTCCACCATGCCGCACAGAGAAAGGATCTCCGCAATACGGCGGTTGCGCGGAAGCTGGCGATCCAGTATGTTGTCGAGCGTAATGCCGAAGGGAAGTCCACCGGGACTTTCAACAACCAATCTGTCGCGGAACTGGCGGACAAAGATGCTGCCGCCAAACTGATAGTTTCTGTGGCTCACCGCGTTCAGGATCGCTTCTCGGACAACGCGCTCATTGAAGGTCGCAATGTCAAACACGAAAAAGCCTTCCTGATAGTGCTGCTTGTCGTTCCGCAGATTGACAAGCTCCCACACGCGGTCATAGCAAGCGAAGAAGCCTACCTTAAACTCTTCTCTCTGATTTGCCGGACCCGACGCTTCGGAGGAACGGTACTCAAAAATGATCTCCGCTTGCGGCAGATACTTGATGATCGCCGCGTTCTTGCCGAACAGGATCAGGGCTGCATACGTTACGCCTTCATCCGTGATTGCGCCGCAGTCATGGAGAAGCTGCTGCTTTGACAGCGTGGCAAGCTGCTTTTTCCCGCTCTTTTCGATCCACTTGGCACGGAAGTTTTCAATGGCAGTCTCGTCCAAATCATCGACCGTTGCCCCAGCGCAGATCGTCCCGGAGAAATCACCGCCGGTCTCTTCATAGATGCTGCGGCGCATATCCTCCGGCATGGGCTTGAGCGTATCGCCCTCATAAATCCACGCTACGCCATCGTATTGTACCGGCAAACCGATTGGGCGGCTCTTCACATCGAAGACCAAAACCCGCTTTCTTTCATAGTTGAAGAGCTGAAAATCAACATTGACCTTCAATTTCTCAATCAGACCCATGCGGGTACGCTCCGGCTGGTCAAAAGCTGCGCTCCCGACCACGCTGCGGGGTCTCTTGTCCGTGATGCCAAATACCAGCTTGCCGCCGCCATTGTTCGCCAAAGCGCAGCAGCACTTCGCCGCCTCTCCAAAGTCAAAGCGATTTTTTGCTTCCTTGAATTGGACGTGTTCGCCCTCTTTGGCTTCCAAAAGCTCTTGGACAGTTTCTAAATATGGCATAGCGTTTCTCCTTCGTATTGCGCGCTCCGGCTGATAAACTCTAACTATTATATTTCAAGCTCTTTCCTCAGAGCATCTATAAGGTTGCTAATTTCAGCACTGCTTTTGGTAAATTCATCACGTTTTTCTGCGATAACCTCAGGTTTTCCTGAGTCAAACAGGGCAACGACAAATTCGTGCAATGTTTTCCCGATTTTCTCCGCAGCATCAAACGCAGTTGCTTTTGTTAAAAATGCTCCGCTACAAATAGCTTCACGGTCATGGTTGATGCAGTCTCTTGTAAATGTAGTTTTCCAAAAGGTAGAGGTGCGAATTTGTGACATTGCCTTTTCGTTTGAAAGAAGATCGTGAATTTCAAGATATTTGTTTTTACAAGCATCGATAGGGCTATGTACTTCTACCTTGGGGTCAGGGTTATCCGCAAATGTTGGAAAGCCTGATATAAACTCGCAAAAACTCCTGATGGAGATGAGGCTCCCATAGCATTTAAGGTTTGCTTCAAATAGCGCTATCTTGTTCTGCTTTCTGGCAATATGCACTGGTATAAATATTGCAGCTAATGCAGTTATTAAAGCCAGCACCGCTGACACAAAACCGTTATTTGTATTGCACCAAGCGATTATATTTTCCAAAACAGCCATTATGCACCTCGTACCAACAGATTCAACTTAAAATCTCTTTTCGTTCTTTGCCCGCAGCTCGGTCAAAACCTGCTGATAGCTGGTCTGCCCACCGGCGATCCGGTCAAGGTTGCTGCGGGTGGATTTGCTGATCGTCATGCCCTCGGCGGCAAAAGTCCCGCGGATGTTGCGGAGATTGCTTTTGTGCTGCGGAGCAGCATATTTTTCGGAAATCAGTTTTCCCATCTCAATAATTCCTCCTATTTCTGCGTGTCAATACTCCAGTTATTGAGCTTTCCTGTAACATGAGTTCCCTGAGGCAAATTGGCAGCATCATTTGAATAATCGAAAGGAAATATGGTGCATTTTTCAATGTTTGCAAAATCCACAGGCAGTATTACATCCGGAATCCGCAGCAGTGACTTTTTCTCGAAATCCAATGGAATTATATATTTAAACTCGAATACATCAATGGCTGCTAGATATTTGGCTTCCAAGGAATCGTCTGATTCATATATTGATATTCCAGGATCAGGAATCAGTTTGCCAGATACAGCCAATAGTCCATCGTAGCTCGGAAATGCACTATGCTCACGCAAAATAATATATCCGTTGCTTAGTTCTTTGCTTATCTGCTCCGGCACAACCGAAAGTGCAAATTTTACCAGTGCTCCATATACGAGCCGCAGATTTACTTTTTCGTCACGATGGAGAATAAGTTCGGCATTGTTGTTTTTATCCGACTGAAGTTTGATCATATCATAGTGAGCAGTGCTCAAATTGATATTGGCGCAAAAAGTATGATTTTCTTCTGACCATTTGAATTCTGCTCCAGGAACTTTAATTGCCCCGTTTTTTCCTTTGACTGAATGCGTTGCTCTAAATTCCTGAAATAGCTTTCCGAGCTCGCTCTCCTCATTTCTCGCAAAACGATCGTTGCATTCGTCACATTCATATTTTGTTATAAGCGATTTGTTGCCTATACACTCCGCAACTGCATGTGCTTTATGTTGAAAATCCTGTTTAGTCTTTACTTTCCCACAGAACCTACAGCGATACTCAATACTGTCTAGCGGGAGGCGCTGTGTTGAATTTTGAACGTATTTGTACGTCAATACTTTCTTGTACACAGGCTTTTCCTCACACCAGCGGATTCCGCTTGAAATCCCACGAGGTTTCGTAGGAATCCCAATCGCCCTTAGAAATCTCAACATTTTCTTTTGTCGTGCCACTCACTTGGTCTATGCGGCTCACGTCGATGATAAACGGGAGTGAGGAAATATTTCCTTTTTGGAAATTGAGTGTTGGATTCATTGCCCCCAAAAAGAACAGTGTAACTTCTGAACACAAGAACGCTAATGTAAAGAAAATGTTTTCTGCTTGTACATCAGCAAAGGACCCACTGGCATCATATAAAAAACCATAATCCGTATAACGAGCTGCAAATTTATATGATGACAACGAACTCCAGGTTACATTCTCCTTAAAAATGTATTCCAAATTGAATGCGTGAGCGGGAATTTTTCCAGAGGAATCCTTGAAATTCCGCATATAGCTCCCGTCGTTTTCCCAATTCACAACATAGTCATTATTCCCATACCATTTACGGTACTCTCCACCTTTGTTATACGGAAACCATTTTTTCTTACTGCTAATCGCTTCGCTTCTCGAACGCAACAAGATTCCAACTTTTCCCCAACTCACTTCATGCCAAAGTCTGATAAACATATTATTGTTTCCTGTTATCATTCCTGCGCGTGTTGTTGCAAAGTCCTCAAATACTTGAGAGCCTGTACAAATATCAAAAGCGTGTTGGCTCACCCAATACGCCACCGGAGATCCGGGGATTTTGGAGAAGTTGGACTGATCTGCCGCATAGCGATTCTCGCCGGTGAGGAACATATCCTCTTTCCCTTGCTGAGAGGTCGGCTCGATCAAACGGCAATACTCGCCCTTATAGTCCGCAATGTGGCTCTTGCGGATAACAAACGATGTGGTCTGCACCACTTCGCCGCCGATCTCTTCAAAGGCTCTTGCGCCGAGGTGCGCCATATTGACAATATCGACCGCCAGCAGCTTTGTGCGCAGCTTCTCAAAGCTGGACAGGAACATCCAAGCGTGCTGCGTGATCATCGCCTGATAGCCATTCTTCTTCGCCATCTGTCCGCAGCGTTCAATAAACACGGCGAACATATCTGCTTTGCTGTCCGGGAAGTTCTTCTTTACATAGTCATTGACCTTTGCCCCGGCGTTGCTGACTGCCATATACGGCGGATTCGTCACCACCACATCATAACCTTGCGTCAGAATAATAGCTTGCTCTATGAGTTTCGGAATCTCATGTTCTACTGCCGCGAACCAAAGTGTTAAGTTGAGATTTTCAGTTGTTTGCGAAGCTGTCAAGTTCCATGCTCGCAGGAGGCCAACGTAATCGCGCTTCTCTAAGCAGAGAATTGAACCATACTCTTTCGCGTCAATAAACGCATCCAGAAGATAGTTCAGCGTTTCCTGATGTTCTTTTGACAGCAGAAAATCTCCCATTGCCAGCTTATACGCACCGCCAAGTGCGTTGCTTTCAATAATCGAATGGATATTCGGCTGAATCCCGCGGGTAAGCAAACGCCGGTCATACTGCCGAGCCTTCATCATAACCGCAAAGTAGGCAAGCTGCGCCGCGCGGTCATCAATATCTAACCCAAAGAGGTTATTCTTGAGGATGCTCTGTGCCGCCTCGCGCTGATCCCAACCGGCGGAGGTATAAATCTGCATCAGCACATCGAAGGCATAGACAAGGATATGACCGCTGCCCATGCAGGGGTCGATGACCTTGATCTCTTCCGGCTTGATGGTCTTGTATTCCTCCCGGAGCTTTGTAAGCTGGGTTTCTACCTCCGGTCCCTGCTTGGCTTCGTCCAGATAGTATTTCCAGCCGCCCCGCAGTTCGGCGTTGGGGTGACCTTCCAGCCAAAGTCTGCCGAGGGAGTTTTCCACCATATAGCGGACGATCCAGTCCGGCGTAAAAAGCTGCGTCGCGGCAGGAATGCGCTCCTTTGTGATCTTGACATTCTTCTTGAGCTGGGCAAAGGTATCGTCTTTCAGCTCGGTGTTGTAATACTGATACAGCCAGCCGATGATCTGCACGGCATCCTGCCAGTCCCCTTCGGGGATGTCGGAAACCATGTGACCAAGAACGCTGTCCTGACGGAGAATGTTGTTGGGCAGCAGCATTTCCGTGTAGCCACCCATCCGCTCGAACATGACGGGCAGCGCACTGTTCAAGGCGTTGCACTGCGTCAACAGCAGATAGCGGTAGAGGGCTTCGGTACCGTTGCTCTCGATGTACTCCGCCACCTTGCCGCTATCCAGTCCCGGCAGATCAAGGTGCAGCACATCGTTCAGGATCTCCGGCTTGAATGCACCGGAAGCGTCTGAGAACACGCGGATATGGGAGGGCAGATAATTGTTGACCTCCATAAAGCGCAAGGCGATGAAGCGGTTGAACCAAGTGTAGGCAACCTCTTCCATGACCTGTTGATAGCCCTTTTCCTTGATTTGCTTGATGAGTTCCTGCCGCTGGGACTTTTCCTCCGCCGTCAGTAGCCGCCCATTCAGTGTGTCCGCAGAAGCGTCACCGAAGCCGGACTCGTCAATTCCATATTGATAGGCACGCTGGGAAACCTGCGCGATCAGCTCATTCCGCGCCCAGATCGCAAACTTCTGAATTGCGTTCTTGTTCATCTTCTGATACTCCTTTAGTTGATCTGCACGCCGTCGCAGCTTTCGAGCGTCTTCATGAGCTTTTCGCGGATCGCCTCGACGTACTTATCAATGTCTTCCTTGCTTTGCAGACGCTTGACTGAGCAGAGGTCATACCGGCGCACGGTCATGATCTTCGGGGGCTTCGGCGCGGGCGTTCCGGGCTTTGCGGTCGCTGCGGGCGTGGGCTTCTGCGCTTCCTGCTGACGGGAGGCAGTCATGACCTCCATGCGGCGGCAGATCGTGTCCTTATAGTTGAGAAGCTGCGTGATCATGGCATCCAGTTCGGTGAGAGAGGTCGCGGTTTTCGCCGCTTCACGCTTGTTCACGAAATGATCGTCCGCCTGATGGAGCAGTGCCCCGGCGTCCCGCGCTTCGCTGGCAAGCTGGTGAACATCCTGCATACACTGACGGATGTTCTCAGCAACTTCCTCGCGCTTCATATCCAGCAAGCTGTCATAGGCGGTCTTGACCTTCTGGACAAGCTCCGGCAGCTCCCCGATGCGGAAATAGGGCTTCGGCATGGCAAGGATCGTAGACATCGTGCTGATGACGTTCAACGTGTCCGCATCCGCCGCGAAGTAGTCTCTTTCCTTGAGAATGCTGGCAAGCCGCTTCTTGGCATCGTCGAACACCGTCCGCTGCGCCTTGAAGAACATCTCCACGCCTTCCATATCCTCGGCGGAATCGAGAAGATCATCCTGCCGCTGCACCATTCGTTTGAGCAATGCAACATTGTCCTTGCGCTGGCTCAGAACGTCGTTCATCAGGTTGCGGGCAGCAGTGACGGTTTCCTTTTCGGGGTAACGCTCTTTGGAGTAGAACTCGTCAAGGAGCTTCTGATAGTGGCTCTGCTTGGTTTCAAAAGTGTTCAGCACGAAGCGGATCAGCCCATCCTCGTCGGAGGGAATGTCCATCGCGCCCAGATAGTCCCGCAGGAAGTTGACGCTCTTGCGGATCAGCTCTTCGGAGGGCGCAATGCGCCGCGCGACGATGGCTTTGTCGATCTCGGTCTTCTTTCGCAGGAAGTCCACCAAACGGCGCTCTTCCTTGCCAACAACTGCGCCGCCATAGTTGATCTGGATTTTCTGCTGGACAATCAGGCGGGCAATCAGGGCTGCAATGTCGATCTCCTTCCAACCGTAGGGGATCGCCTGATACCGGCGCTGCACATCGCCCATCGAAGTCTTGAGCATCTTCTGGTTTTGCAGCTCCAACCACTGACTGATCTCATTGAGCGCGTCTTCGTTGTTCGCGCCCAGTCCGGTGAAGCCGACTTCTTCGTATGCGCCGTTGAGGATAGCGAGAATATCAGCGTCGCTGTCCACAAACTGATTGACCATGTTGAGCTTGGAATAGACGCTCTCAACAAGGCTCTTCATCGCCTCATCCAGCTTGTCCTTCGCAGAGCCGTATTTCAGGTCGAGGATTTCGCCGTGAACATAGAACTTGCCCTCGACGATGGCTTTTTCAATCAGGCTGCGGGCATGACTTTCCAGCTTTCGCGCCTCGTCATTGCGGTCGCGGATAATCCGCTGGATGCTCTCCGGCATCTGCGACACATTCCGCTGCTTGACATACTTGCGGATCTTCATCGCCTGTTCCAGCTCGTCGAAGTAGGGCGTGTCCGCCGAGAGAACGACGATTGCCTCGTTGTTGACCTGTGAGTCCATGATAAGCCGCTGGTCTCCAACGCCGTAGAGGTCGCTTGCCACGGTGACAATGCGAAGCCGCATTCCGCCAGTGGACGCGCCGTTGAGCGTCTCGTCAACGTACTGATCGTAGGCAAAGTCATACTTGCCGTATTTATATTTCTTTGCCGGATAGATTTCGCCGTAGACTGTCTGAGAAATGCTCTGGACGATCTGTGCGCTGTCAACGGGCGTATTCTTGATGTCGATGGCAATATCCTGTTCCTCGTCCGTCAGGAAAGCGTAGGTATCACCATTGCGGGAGATGTAGTTCTGAGACAGAAGGCGTTCCAGAGAAGCCGTGATGGATGCACGGAGGGCGATCTTGTCGGTGTGAATATCGTCGATCATCAGGATAGCGATGTTCTCGATATTCGCCTTGACGTCCTCAATATAACGGACGAGGTAGAGTAGCTTGAGGACATTTACGTCCTGCTGTTCCAAACCGTCGTGCGCGTCCGCCGCGTTCTGGCAGCGGTCGATGACCCGGCGGATGGCGCTCTCCAAGAAGGTATGTACCGTGTCATAGAACTGATAGAACGGCACAAGAGCGTTTTCATCCTTGTTTTCAATTTTCTGCGCCGCCTCTTGGAAGCCGGACAGCATGGAGCGTTCGCCGCCCGAAAGGTGTTTGCCGGAGTTTCCGTGCTTGCGGATCTCTGCGAGAACCTTCTGGATGACGATGAACTGATACGGGACAAAGGGGAACGTTGCGCTGAACTCTGCCGCGCTGGTAAAGCCCTTGATGTCGAGGATCGGATTATCAAAGGCAAACAGGCTCTTTAAGCCCGAAGCCTCTTTCTCATACTCCATTTGCAGGAGGTGATCTGCGTCCTCTGTCTTCGCCAGAACACGCTTTTTGATGACCTCATCGACAGACGAGGAAGAAAGGCTCAGACGGGTGTTGAAGCGCCCCTGAATCTTGGAGAAGTCATTGCCGGTGATTTTCACGACAGAATCAATCGCTTCCTGGCTCGTGACCATGACCCAAACCTTGCCCCGGCATTTGTCACCAATCTCTTCCACCAGCGATTGCAGATTCATCATCAGATCGCCATCGTCACCGATGTACTGACCGACTTCATCCACGCAGAACAGGAGACGGAAGTTTCCTTCCTTACTGTCCACATACTCCTTGATCTCGGAGACGAGCTGCTTGATGCTCATGTCGGCGTTCTCTTCGCCGTTGAACCAGTTGCGGGCTGCCGTCTCGCTCATGCCGAGAACAGACTGCAAAACCTCAACCACATCATCCTCGAAGAAGGCGGCGGAATCGCGGGCGTTGACCCACTCGTCCCCGTTGACTTCCTTGAAAGCAGCGCGGAAAGCCTCCGTCTTGCCCTGCTTGTCAATGAAGCGTTCCAGCTTCGCCACCTTGAGGTCTTCGCCATAGAAGCCGCAGTGGTTGTAGAACACCTTCGCAAAGACGCGCAGCACGGCGGTCTTGTCCTTGTTGATCGGTCCCTCGATGTCGATGTTGAACAGGATGGACTCCGTGGGAATGCGGACACATTTCTGCACCGTCGCATACATCATCGGATCATCAAACTTGTCCGCAAAGTAATCAAAGGCGTGTTTGCCGTCCACCTCTTTGTTGGAGAGAAGGTAGGAGAGCATTTTCAGAAAGTGAGATTTACCACTGCCAAAGAAGCCGGAAATCCAGACGCCGATCTTATCGGTCGGGGTATCAATCGCCTTGACGTAGTTATCAAAGAATGTGGCAAAATGACGCCGCAGTTCCTTCGTGATGATGTATTCACTCAGTTCATCCTTTAAGCTCTGCTGGTCATCCTGCATGACCTTAACAACGCCGTTGATAGGACGGTCGATGTCCTTTTGGAACATACTTTGTATTTTCATGCTGCCTTCCTCCAATTACAAAAGGTTGAATGCCCGGTAGTAGTGTCCGTCTAAAAACTTCCCAAACAATCCGAGGTCTTGCCCGTTGAACGATCCCGGATAAAACATCACAATAGGGATGTCCTCGAAGAGATGCTGCATACTGTCCAGCATTTTATGAGAGCGCATAAACGGGAAGATTTTTCCCACGCCGGTCAGGAAGAGAACATCACCGTACTCATGCGGCTCATACTTCATGTATTCCAGAAGTGCCTCCGGCGTTGCGATCTTTTGAAGCTGCTTGAGAAGGTATTCCTTTCCGCGCTTTTCTTCCAGCCCGTCCACGGATTTCAGAACACGCTTGTCCTCCAAGAGCCTCAGGAAAATCTCGTAGAGGTCACATTCCTTGATGTGGTACGGCGTTCCGCTCTCCGCTTTCAGCCGGGAAACGAAGTCTCTGACGATTAACTCGTCTGCCGGATCATAGCAGAACACATGAATGCCAACCTCGTTGCTCAAGCCTTCGTTTTTCAGAAAACTTGGTTCGGAAATACGTCCTCTGATTTTATCTAACTCTTGCTTGATGTCGCTCATGCCAGAGCCTCCTATCTAAAGCAGTTAAAAGCTGCAAGTGCTTCGAGATCGTTATTTCTGCGGATGCCTTCTTCCAGCTCTTCGCAGAGGAACAGCGGATTGAGCCGCGTCGATTTGAAGGTGTCAAGGATCTCAACCTCAACTAAAATCTTCGTCAGCACTTGCTTGATCTTATTGACCGTGGACTCACTCCATCCGGCAATGTCATCGTTCTGTTCCTGCAAGTGGGAAAAGAATACATTCAGGTCTTTCCGCGAAAACTCGAAGTCCTGACTCCGGAACTTTTCTCCGATCACGCCGACCATGAAGTCCCAGACAATGCGGTTGTATCGCATCATGGCATAGAGGTTGATCTGCTTTGCAATCTCAACCGGAGCCGATGATAATTCCTGCCGGAGCTGCTCATCATCCAAGGCATCCAGGCGCTTATAGCAGCTTCGCACCATGCGGGCAACAAGCCGCTCGGTCGGATACTGAAACAGATTGTTCTTTTTGATTTCTTCGATAGCGTCCTCCACGGATGTCCCATCGAGGTAATATTTCGATGCAATGCGGATTTCATAGAAGAGGAACTGTTCCGCTGTGATCGTTCCGTTATAAATCAGAGATCGTTCCATTCGCTTCTCCATCCGAGCCTGTCTCCCAAGCTCAACCCCAAGCTCACTGTTATCATATCATATTGCCTGTCCCATAATGCGGACTTTATCATGCGTTTTCACGCGAATCCGGCACAATTTCCATAATATCTTCCACGCCGCAGTCCAGTGCCGTGCAAATTTTCAAAAGTATTTCCGTCGTAACATGACCATTTCGCCCCATTTTTGTGACGGACGCCGGGCTAATGCCCGCTTTCGCGCACAGATCTTTCTTTTTCATATCCTTGTCAATCAGCAGTTTCCAAAGCTTCTTGTAGCTCACAGCCATAGTTCGATTCCTCCAGATGAAAAAAGTGCTCTGCTGCTTGGCAGAACACCTTTGTGCAAAGCTGCCAAGTCTAACAACAGCGCTTCGCAGCGTTGTATCTTATTGTATCAAAGCAGGATGGAAAATGCAAGGAAATGATAAATACGAACGATTTTTATTTCGAAGACCACTTATCGAATTCGCCCTTATCTTTGTTTATTGCCGCGCAAATTCTGCATCTCATAAGGCACATGAATCGTGCTGTTTCGCACGCAAAAATTCTATGCTATTCGTACCGAATGCGCAAATATTAATTAAGTATCTTCATCGAATCCACCATAAATGCAGTTGAGCCTTACCCATTTCTCTGCTACAATAGCCACATAAGAAACACGCAGCGGAGGTTTTTCCATGATCCGTGAAATCTGCAAAGATGAATTTTTCCTGTCCCAGAAAGCGGAGCCTGCCACGGCGGCCGATCTGGGCGTGGCGCAGGATCTACTCGACACGCTGACCGCGCACAAGGACGGTTGCGTGGGCATGGCGGCGAATATGATCGGTGTCAACAAGCGCATTATTGCTTTCGACAACATTGGTGAGTACATGGTCATGTTCAATCCGGTGATCGTCAAAAAATCCGCGCCGTATGACGCGGAGGAGGGCTGCCTGTCGCTGACCGGCACGCGGAAAACGAAGCGATACCAGACCATCAAGGTGCAGTGGCAGAACGAGCAGTTCCAGACGCGCATCCGGACATTCACCGGCTGGACGGCGCAGATCATTCAGCACGAAATTGACCATTGCGAGGGGATTTTGATATGATTTTATGCTTTTCGGGGACTGGAAACAGCAAATACGTCGCCAAGCGCATTGCGAACGCGCTGGGCGATGCGCTTGTGAATCTGAACGACCGCATCAAGGCTTCCGACACTTCTTCCATTGAAACCGGCGAGCGGGTTATCATCGTCACGCCGACCTATGCCTGGCGCATTCCGCGCGTCGTGCGCGACTGGCTTCGGAAAACGGAGCTGCGCGGCGCAAAGCAGGCGTGGATTGTTATGACCTGCGGCAGCGAGATCGGCAATGCCGACAAGTACAATCGCGAACTCTGTACGGAAAAGGCGATTTCCTGCATGGGCACGGCGCAGATCGTCATGCCGGAGAACTACATTGCGATGTTTTCCGCGCCGCAGGCGGACGAAGCGCGGAAAATCGTCGCCAAGGCCGAACCCAGCATCGACCGAGCGATTGCGGCGATTCAGCGCAATCAGTCGTTCGCGCCGACGCGGAACAATCTCTATGACCGCTTTATGAGCGGCCCGGTCAACCCGATTTTCTACAGATTTTTCGTCAAAGCGAACGCCTTTACCGTATCTGACGCCTGCATCAGCTGCGGGCAGTGCGCGAAGCGCTGTCCGATGAACAACGTCACGCTGAAAGACGGCAAGCCGGTTTGGGGCAAAGCTTGCACCCACTGCATGGCGTGCATCTGTTACTGCCCGGTCAGCGCGATCGAGTACGGCAAAAAGAGCGTCGGCCAGCCGAGGTATCACTTTGAGGCGCTGTGAGAAAAACAGGAGGAACTACACTATGAGCGCATGCATCTTTTTTGCCGCCGATTTTAATTTGCCTGAGAAAGAACGGCCTGACGGCAGCATACTGGAAATCGATTTCGAGCGCGGCATGGTTTCGGACGGAAACGCGGATGACGATTATGGACTGTATGCTTTTACAGACTTCGATGGTCACACTGAACTTCCGTATGCTGTTTCTCTGGAATGGAGCGGCTTCACGCCGGGACGTGCGGAGCATCTCATCGAATATATCCGCGCCGCGCTGGAACATTGTGACCGCATAGAGCTCTGGCACGTCTGGCTGACTGGTTTTTGTGAATACGACGAACGCCCATACCGCAAAACAATGACAGTTCCTATCTGTGACTTAACGATTGATGACATTAAAACGGTCTGTGAGTTTGATGTTTGGCCGAGCGATAAAGCCAGGCCGACAGATGTCTGTCTCGTCATAACACACGAACGATAATCTCAGGAGCTGCATATGAATCGTGAAGAATTAGAAGCCTATATTCTGAACCACTACGCTACTCTACCGGACTATCCGTGGGCGGACACACCGCGCGCCGCCGTATTCCGTCATACAGACAACCAAAAATGGTTTGCGCTGCTCATGGAAGTGCCGCGGGACAAGCTGGGGCTTCCGGGAACAGAGATGCTCGATATCGTCAACTTCAAGTGCGATCCGATTTTGATCTCGTCACTTCGCGGCGAAACCGGAATTTTCCCGGCTTACCACATGAACAAAGCCAGCTGGATCACAGCTGCACTGGACGGCAGCGTCTCAGTGGAAACGATCGAGTTGCTGTTGGACGTGAGCTATGAGCTGACCAAGCCCAAGATTCGCAGGAAAACGGCAAACAGGAAGGAATCAGATGATACGAAAATTTGAAACTCAGGACTTGGATGCCGTCATGCAGATCTGGCTGCACGGCAACCTCGACGCCCATCCATTTATTCCGGCGAGCTTTTGGACAGACCATTTTGAGACGGTGCGCGATATGCTCCCGCAGGCGGAGCTCTATGTCCATGAGAACGAAGCCACCCGGCAAATCGACGGCTTCATCGGTCTGACGGAGAACCACATTGAGGGAATTTTCGTTGCAAAAGCTGCGCGTTCCAAGGGCATTGGCAAAGCGCTGCTGGATTATGCGAAGTCGCGCAGACCGCGCTTGGACCTGAGCGTCTATCAGAAAAACGAGCGGGCGCTTGCGTTTTACCGGCATGAGCAATTCGTCGTGCAGTCGGAAGGCATCGACGAGGATACGAACGAAGCGGAGATTCAGATGCTCTGGACACGGTAGGCGCAGAAAAATTGACGGAGGACGGTCAGTCGTCCTCCGTTTTGTCAATCTGTAAGCCGATCCCGCAGAAGTGGAAGCTACGCCATGTGCGGCGGCGTGTTTTCCGCCCAAGCGCCGCCGAAAACGTTGAATGGATACGTCGTGGCGCTGCTGATGTGGTGATTTGCCGGACTCATGATAAACTTCGTGCCGGACGCGCTCTGACAGAACTTCCCAATCACGAGATGATTGCCAAACTCCGGGTAGTTGAACAGCACATTATTCCGTTCAAACCCCGTCGGGTCGACCGCGTCGTCATAATAAGTGTAGTCGCCGACCGTGATATTCGGCGCGCTGACGACGTTCTTCTGGAATATTCATCACCATTATGTCTTTTCTGGCTGCTTTTTCATCACAAAATTTGTGAGCACAACGCCGCGCCGGATCACTCCCTGCTTGCGAACGACGCGGTATCCGCGATGCAGAAAAAACGGTTTTGCTGTGATAAAGGCGTGCGTCGTGACGGTCTTTCTGTCCGCGAAACGCTCCAATTCGTCGCAGATCGCAGATGCAATGCCCTGTCTCTGATAGTCCTTGCGGACATACAGCCTGTCCAGATAGCCGCTTTCATCCAATATCCCAGAATCCGGCATTCTCACCATTTTCTATCGCAACAACCGTCTTGTGCGCCGGAAAGACGCGTCCCATGCCTGCATATCAACCGCTTCGGTCACCCACGCATCCAGTTGTTCCTGCGAATAGTCCTCGGTCTGGAAAAAGAGTTCCGCCATCAGTGCCCAGTCAGAAGGTGTGTATTCTCGAAGCTACATATGCTGTCCTCACAAACTCTGATTTACTTTAGTATATCTCTTGCCCATTCCGTACAGGCATCGGATTCTTTCAAACCGAGCTCTTGCCAAATACCTGCGTAGTACAAACCTCTATCTGGATTTCTGGCATTATTCTTTCTCTTTCCATATATGTGGTTTTCATCATATACTTCATTCATCGTCCAAGTTGCCTTTGTAGCGCCCTCCAACGTCAATACCCGCTTTTTATCAAAACGCAGCACACCTGCGCCGGGCTTGCTTTCATCCAAAGAAAGCCTCTCTGATGCTTTGAAAATCACGTTTGTTGCGTTGCCGATCCGGTCAGCGGATGAATGAGGATGCCACCATATCTTCTTCTGCTTTTCCGGTTCAGAGATAATCTCACCTACCTGAAGATATCCCCAGATAACTTGAATATCTTTTCCACGATAAAAATCACCGCAATCTCGCATGTATCTATATGCGCCGTCTTTGTACCTTACAAAGTGGAAGTTCCCAAAAAACAGGAAGATATCCCCCTGTGCAACACCAATGTTTTTTAAATATGTAGCTGCTGCATTTCGCTGCCCAAACGCTGGAAACCATCCGTCGATATTTTTCACCCGCCGCTCTGAATCCAAATCAGGATCGACATGGCAGTGATCCCCACCCTTATATCTCAGGTCATGCAATATTTGAGAATACCGAACCCCATTGTAGTAAAGAGAGTCGTATGTATCGACGTCATTGCTCGGAATTGGAAATGAGATCATTGCCCCATCTTCAAAAATTGGGCTGACGATGCCGCCATTTGCAGAGTCAAATCCTTTTCGGCTGAGTATGATTTTCATTCTTCACGCTCCTGATAAACTCTGATCTCGGCGATGTCATACTTCTTCTGCACAATGAAATACTCGATGATGCGCGTCATTCTGGTACCGCAAACCGCTCATCTCATCTGGAATCAAACCAAAGTGCCATTGTCCGCCGTTTTTTCAACTTCGGATAGTTCTTCCCAATCTCCGAGATTGCCGCACCTGCGAAGATAGTTGTGACCACCATCCACGGCGCACGCCCCGCAGCTGCAACATTTGAAATCATGAATGGTTTTGCTCTCAATAATATCTCCGCACTTTTCGCATCTGATTGCATTCCTGATAATTCTCGGCATACTAATTCCTCTTTATCACTTTTCTAATTTTTGCTCTTTCTACACTTACATCCGGGGTCGTAGCAGTGGGATGGCATGCTTCTCCGAAATGGATTTCTTTATTATATTGCGCGTTGCCTGCTTGCTCACAGTTTTGCGGAAGTCGGGCCTATTCCCTTGATGCACAACGCAGACTGCTTAAGTCACAAAATCTCCTTTTTAGAAATGAAACTTCAGGCTTCCAAATGAATTTCTTATATTCAAATTCACTTGCGTCAAAATATCCAACATTGTTCTTCGCTCTGTCTGAACTATGAGTAAGCACTTTTGCATATCTTCTGCTGTAGCATTGTATTGGTAATATTTCTATAGAAATACCTTGACGGTTAATCCCTACAACATAGGCAACAGCCGCAACTGTTTAAACCGACAGCGTGTGCTTCTCATCATTTCTATATCCTAGTCAGCGCAGAAGAACAGCTGATATCATGTACATAATCTCTGATATGCCTTGCGAACAGTTTGTGCCATCAGGATCCTGCGCTGACGCAGAAATTCCATATATTCCATACTCTCGAAATTATCAGGCAGAGCGTGTTCCTTGCAGGTTTTGCGATACCCTTCTTCGCCCAGCTTTTGACGGTAATATGCAACATAGTCCTGTGGCGCCTTATCTGAGATTTCGATGTTTGTGGCATAGTCGAGATAGGTAAAATTCGCGATTTGATTCCGATCACGATCATTGTCAACGCCAATACCGGTCAAATAATTCTTTGGAAAGATGTGGTGTTTGTCAATTGCGTTCTTCGTGCCGCTAGACCCCAAAATGAAATATTTTGACACTGGGGTGTTGCTGAATAACATCGGCGTATTCAGCACGATCTGAGCCGCGACATACCCATACCACGCAGGAGAAATAGCTGCTGCACTGTTCAGTTCATTTGGGAGTGTCAGATTGAAATAGTCATCTGTAAAGTGAGTTTCAATCACGCGGTCGATATAAGCCAAAAATTCTGCTGCGGTATGAATATCTCGTAGATCCGCAAATTGCTTCTCTACTTCGGACTCCGTTGAACCGGTGTAGAAATATGTAATAGTGCTCATAAAGAACCACTTGCTGATGCACTTTTTGAGCTGCGTGGCATTCAACTTGTAGTCATACTTGGCAATCAGATAAAGGACATAACTGAAGACGACTGCGTTGGAGGACGCAATCAGTTTGTCGCTGATATATCCAGCTTCGGCTAAGATATTGATAAAGCCATGCCAATTGTTTAGATTCATGACTTTGTCCAAAGCTTTCTTGAAAGTCTGAAGATTTTCATGCCGCTCTTCCGTGGAGAATTTACCGGTCTCCAGATTTTTGCCTCGCAAGAGCATATACGCATATCTCAGTCGCGCTCGCCTGAAACCAACGCCAACAGCCATGCGGATTAAATGCGACGGTTCAATTGCCAAAAGTGTATTATAAGAAGTGTTCGCGGCTGGGATTCTGGATGCTGCCGCAAATGTATTGATCGTATCACTGGTTTCATTTTCGTAAACGGAGATCAGCGTCTGGATGAAGTTATTCTCTGTCAACTTCTGCCCGCCAGAGTTAACACGGACAAAAATATCTGCGACATCTTCTTCATCTGCAGTATAACTGATTTCCAATGTGGGCAGTGAATAGTCCGTGAGATTTAAAAGCGTATTGATATTGTCCTCAATTTTATCTTCTTCCTCGTCTGTCAGCAATGGAAGACCTTTCTTACAACGGCTTTCGTTGGCTTCTTTTATAAAACGGCGCCGCAAAGAGCTGATAGAGTTATCCTCTTTTGCGAGAAATACATCACTGATTCGGCTGATCCACTCGGTGTCCTTTTCGTATGCTTGAGACCATACAGCAAATTCACAAGTCAGTGGATTATAGGAGATTTTGATCTCGCGATCCACAAAGTTCTTGTCTTTCACCTTAACAGCAAACATAGCCGCAACAAGGGCGGTTAGTCGCTGCTGACCGTCAATAACAAGTTCTTTGGGGTCCTCGTAAGTCTTTGAGTTATCACCGATTGTACTCTTTTTGCTTTCGTAATCAACCGGAGACTCCCACAGCATAATGTAGCCAATAGGATATCCTTTGAGCAAGGAGTCAAAAAGTTCACGAACTTTGTTATCTTTCCAAACAAATGGGCGCTGAAGGTCAGGCAGACCAATACGGCCGGTGCGAACATCATTGACCAAATCTCCAACTTTGCTGGGGATATTCTTGAACAGCTCTTTTCCCATGTTGATCTCCTCAAACCGGTTCACCTGTTTTTTGATTGTCTAATTCAACTTTATTCGTATTCAATACCATAATTGTATCGCGACCTTACTGCCAAGGCGTATTCCACCGCATGACAACTTTGTTTATAATGATAGCACATTCGGTAAAGAACAGCAAGAAAACAATACATTTGTGTAGATTAGTGGTGTCTATTAGTATTATCTACATTATGCGTTGAAAAGATATTCTTCAAGACCCTTTGCCAGATGAAGAGGCAACGGTAGAACCGTCGACCGATTGGACTGAATCGGAATATCTCTCAATGCATTGGTATAGAAGATCCAGCTTGCTGCATCATCATCCGGCTGAAGCTGCAGCGGATACAGCTCAATCATGTCCTTTTCTGCAAATGAATGCCTGGGGCAATTGATCTTAGATTCTCTAAAGCTCCGTGTATAACGATTATCATTTGGTTTCGTATGAATGCCCCAGTACACATCCTCATATTTAAAAATACCCGATGTAGAGGAACGCTGCGAATTTTCGTCAGAAACTTTTACACGCAACTCCGTGAAATAATCTGGAACTTCTTGATTGCTCCTGATCCGGATGATTCGCACGCCTGAATTCGCCAAGGAGAGTAAGTACGGACTTTGCGGCATCCCGACATTTACCTGAGTCGGATAATACGCTTTTGCTTTATTATATCCACCGATCTCCTTGTCGGAGATACCGCCCCATACCGCCCGCGTATTTCCATCGGATTGGACCAAAACCAATACTCTGTTTTCCGGTGTATTGTATCGATTTTTCAACTCTATGAGTTTTTGCTTCGCAGGGGTGCGGCTTCCCGCAACACAACGCTGTTCCAAATCGCTTTTCCAGAAAAGCTGCGCCATCTCGAGGCACGCTTCCCGATAAGAAACCGTCTGGTTTGAGAACGCGTCACAATGGACCCGTGTCTTTCCCTCTATCAAATCAACCGTAATGTAAAGCGGAAGAAAACGAGCTTTATTTGAGATCCCCTGAACTTGCGTACACAAATGCATCCCCACACAAGGCGTATGCGTCAAATCAGGCTGGTCCCGTTTAGGATCCAGCAGGGTCACAACACCCAGCTGTCGATAGAGATCATATACAGCATTTTCAATTTTGTTCTGGCTGGCATCTTCCTCAGGGGTAACAAACTGTACAACTCGTCCCGTTTTGGCAAACGCATTGCGAAGGACGGATTTCGGATCGCCGACAACATAGTTCTCTTGCCCGGGCAAAACGAAAATACAAGCCGTTACTGCGTCGGTATCGCCTAATAGTTCGGCGATTTCGCCGCATCGCGTAATCTGCGTTTGCCGCTTATCGTCTGGCATACTATCCGCAAGACTGCCGACTTCTTTACACACATACCGCACTTTCAAACTGGATGTATCCTTTTCATCGCCAAAATCCCGTTCAATTTTGGCCTGAATCTGTTTCAGCAGTCTTTGCTGTGAATCATCTTTCCATAGACCATACAGCTCGAATATAATTTGGTCTGTCGCGGCGCATTGCCTGACCCAGTTCCGGAAATCTTCAGAATCCGCATATTCCTGCGGGGAACTATATTTTTTGAGCTTATGCCCTCGCGGCATGACCCGTTCCGCTTCGGGCTGCTCACAAATCATATTACCGAGCAGCGTAAACACCGAACGGTGCAGTGATGCCTTGTCAACGACAGACACACCCGTTCCGATTTTGGAAGCTACAAAGCCGGCCATGCCGTTTTTGTAGGGAAGAAGAATTGTTTCTGCATATGCCGTGGGATTTTTTACAATAGCTTCCGCCGATGGTAATTGCGCGTAGCTCCAAATATTGTAGCACTCTTTGTCCTGTTCTTTCCATATGGGCTGTTTGGCAATGGAATCATAGACAATGGGAACTTGGCAATATTTATTCTCTGAAACCTTTATATGAGAATTGACTGCATTTTTCAAAAACGGAGTCCGTTCTTTATTGTAGTTATCAGGAATCCAGCGGCGAATGCTCATCTGGCACAACAGCAGCGCTTTTCTTTCCGGAGGAGTTGTCTGCACAGATAAATCAAATACAAAAGAGTACTGATGGTGACTTTTCATATCTGTGATTGGATCGCTGACCAGCTGATTCTTAGCGGCATAGCAAAGGTGCAGTGTTTGTCCGTTCAGGGTGATCTCTTTTCCCAGCAGACGGTTGATTGCCAGAAGCGGAATCGCCTGATAAGCAGTTTCACAAACCGTCCCGTTTTCAAGTGTAAGACAAACTTGATCTGTGGATTGACCTGCCGCAAATTCTTCCCAATTCATCGTATCACAAAATTCTTTTGCGAGTTTTTTGACTATGGGGTTCACTCTTGAAGACGTGACGTAAGTAGCCTTTACCCAAGTCTTAATAATGCTGCACAATGCCTGAATATTCTTCTCAGAGTATTCATAGCAGGATGTAAGCCAACGCTCATCGTGGCTGTCCTTTTTTAACGGGGCTAAAGCGATGATACCTTCCATCCAACTGTCGACCAGCTTCTTCAGCGCATTTGTTGGAAGTCCATACTCATCCTTGAACTTTGGATTTGTCTTCCGCGCGATGTTCAGCAAGGTCGCTTTCCATGATGCGGGAAATCCCAAATAGTATAAAGTGCAGGTTTGATTGGGAGACAGTTTATATGCCAACGGATAGATTTTATGATTCATATGGAATGTCCTTTCGATAGGCTTTATAAAATGGAGCATACAGCGTTTTGGCAATTTCAGCGCTGTCTTTGCAGGTCATCAACGTGTCTAAGTATCGGCCCAGCTCGGAGAGACAGTCAAAGTCACCCTGTTTTTCTTCACGGCCGCGAAATGCGCCGTCAATAAAATAAACATGTGGTTCCGGCTTAGTCACATCTGTTACACGCGCCAACCGGCCAAAGATCTGCAGGATTAAAACAAACAATGTTGCAACCACATCTTTCCGATCTTCAGCGTCCAACTCAGCTAGGCCAAACGATTTGCTTTTGCTCATCTTTGCCCACTGCTGTGCCGCAAATTGGCGGACGCGCGCATTGTATGCGAACAGAGATTCTTGGGGAGCCCGATGACAGTGGGACTCCACAAATCCATTGAGCTTGCTGCCCTTTTGCTGGATATCATCAGGCACAGCCATCGGTCGTACCATGAAAAACACTGCGCAAAGGGCAGAGTGGCCATACTCATCGACAATGTTGTGTCCACGCTCGATTGCCATAGCAGGTGCAATCAGAATCTCCTCTTTCATCTTTGCAAAACGGCTGACCTCTCCCCGGCGCACCGTTCCCTGAACGTTCTCGCTGCTGACAGCATCAGAGATCATCCGGCAAACCTGTGCAGAGCAATTGACCTTCCGCAGGGCCGTCTCCAGTGTGCGCTGTACTTCCTGCGCCTGCACGTAGCTGTTGACAACCAATAGGATTTTCCCGGCTTTTCTTTCATATTCTCTAACAATCAGATCGACTGTCCTTTCGGTTGCAGACCGAAGCTGCAGCATACGTTGATCGTCTGACGCGCCGGAAATACGCTCAGGAAAACCGGATTCAAAGAAACGAGTTTTTTCTAAAAATGCGCGTTTCTCACCATCCGCTTCCAGGATATAGTTCACTGGTCGATTGATGTGGTACTCATAGGAGCCCTCCGCCCAGCTGGAACCGGACAGCATGATCACATGGGGTCCCGCAGAATTGCCCTGTGCGTCAGTGCGCAAATATGGAAGATCTTTCATCAGACTTCGTCCAAATGCAAACTGGCGGAACAGAATAATGTCTTCGTCATCTGTCTTTTTCAGGCCAAACAGATTGCCACACAGCGCAGAGGGAAGGAAATACTGCTGCTGCCGAAAACGCGTTTGCAGAAATCCGAACAGTTCATTTTGACCATAAGAGGTTTCGTGGCTGGCCTCATACGCATCACTGAGGTTCCGAATAAAGTGATCAAAATAAATGAGCCGCAAAATAAGCTTGATGCGAGCATCTTGAATTTGTTTTACTTTATCCTTCTTAGGCCGCGGAAAATTATCGCCCATTTCATTCAGCCAAACATGATACATTTGGTTAAAAAAAGTTTCATCGGTACTCTTGCAGGAACTCTCAAGAACAGCCCATAGCGTACTCTGCCGAATGCCGTCTTCATCCTGTATGTCTATTAAATCGTAAATGACTTGATAGACAGCATACGGAATTCTATATTCTGTCTCATCCCGGCACATATCCTCTAAGAGGGTAAGGGCTGAGAAAGGATCTCCGTACGCAATTTTCTTCCATGCACCTAATTCATGGTGCAGAGATTTTACGAGACAACTTAGGACTGTCACGCTCTGGCGCTGCATTTCATCGTATCGCTGTTCGGCCAAATTTTCCTCTCTGCGTTTGCTGCTTAGCCGCATATAGGCACTGCAATCTTCAGCGTATTCACGGATATAGCTATTAAAGCTCGTTTCCGGCATAAAAAAGTGATCCAGCGTTTTTTGAACTCTGTCGCTTTCATCGAAGACAACCACATCAAAGTCGCGCATTACCAGTTCTAAGAAGGTTTCCCGCTGCGCTCCTATCCGAGATGCCGCAAAGCCGGCAACTGTTGTGATAACAACGGAAGCAGTATAGCATTCACGGAGCATCCGGGTTCCCAGGCACTGATGAAAATACGGACACAGGTGATTCTTGTTTCCTTTTTTCAGGGTGTAGCATGGCTCTTTGCCGAAAGCGACTGCTTCGCTATGCTGCGCATCCATCCCATCAACCAAACATAACGGCGTTAAGTATTGAGAAAAGTCTGCCGACAAACAGGTCTCATAGGGCTGCGCAACCTGATTGATATATTTCAGCCTTTCGCTGCGTCCAATCAACGGGCTTGCCGTAACGCCAAAGGCTGATAAATATTTCTGCAGGTTCATGACTTCGGCTACTGTGTCAACAACAATCGTCATCCGACATCCATTTTTATAACACCAAAATGCCAACACCTTGATCAGCGTGGATTTGCCTGCGCCAACCATGCCAACGATATTGATGACCTCAAGAATTGTGAGTTCCGTACATGTACTGACGGAAGCCTCCTTGATCTGCTTGAGAACATTGGTCGTTAAAATCGCATAGCACGGATCACCGGGATGCATCTCGGCCATTTCCTTTGCGGTATTCAGCAGTTCGTCCAAGGTGACGGAAATTGCTTTTCTGCGTCCCTTTTCAGAAACTCTCGGTGGAACAGGTGCGGTACAGTCCCTGTCGAATCTGACCGAAACAGTTTCGGTTTCCCCGTTTTCCAAATTCAAATACGGATAGCGATATGTCCCGGCTCCGGCATAAGCAGGCGGCTTAGCTTCTTCAAGCCCCTCCGGCCAAAACCGCTTCCACTCCCTTTGGCGCTGCTCATACGGATAGGGATATTCCCCCTCTACTTTGGAAAACGAATGACATCCCTCCGATTTCTCAAACGAAAAAGCGCGAACCGCATCATATTTTGAATCCTGATATGCTCGCAAATCATCCTGCCAGTATTTTTGAGAACGATAGTAACCCAATGCGTGCCGGGCCTGCTGCAAAGTGTGTTCCATATTTGTACACGCCGTTGTGCCAATAAGCTGATATTGGGCAAATAAAAGATAGGCTTTTACTGGATCGGCGGCAGGTGCATTCAGAGCAAGTAAATGTAGAACTGCTTCAATCGCTGCAAATCTGGCAAGCGGCATAGGCTCATCCATGCCTTGAAATTGTGCCGCAAGCGGAGCGTACCATCCGTCTTTGGCCTTATTCACCACTGCGCATCGCCTCCTTCTTCGCAATTGCAGTTTTCAACGCTCTCAGAGTCACACACTCTACATTCTCTTGATCCTTCAGTACGCGGTTGATAATTGCGGTATAGTTTCGCTGATTGACCGTGTATTCGTTGGGAATCACAAAATAACCGCGTGCATAGTCCCCGGAAGGGAATCCACCATCATTTTGAATTTTCGCACGGAGCGCGATGGGATTTCGATATGCCTTTGCGTCAATTGCCCAAACATCCCCGTCCGAGAACTGGATTTCCACATCATAGCGATCCATCTGCGGCCACAATGCCCAACGAAGCTTCTTTTTCTCACAAAACGCCGCAATTTCAAGTTCAAGCTTTCCCGGCGCAGCAAAATACCGCATGACACCTTTCTTTAACCGATAGAGATCGCCGGCCGAAATGTCCAGCTTCATATCATCCGTGAGTTCGGGGAGGGTATCTGTGCAATGAGTTGAGTGACAGCTGTATCCATACTTTCCATGCATCATCGTCCATCCGCATTGAGGACAGCGGTAACTTTCCTCCGTAATTCCCTCGTAGGCAAACTGGAAGGCGTCTCTGGCCATCGGATCATCGGCCAACTCAAGAGACATGGTGCGCCTATCCTCGAGTGTGATAATCGGATGCTCGATTATATATCTTCTGACTCTACAATAATCTTCTTGACTTAAAGTAATTATTTTTTCATAAAGAACACGCTCGTCTGTTCCATTCATGATGTCACTATCCTGTGTTTCCAAGAACTCATAGCAATCCGAGCTGGGGACATATGCGTTACTGGCTTTTTGATACGCAAAGGCGTCATAAGCATAAAAAGGCTCTTCCTGAAGATGCAGTTGCTCGACAACTTCCGGTTCCCATGTATCGAGCCACTCCTCAATAGGTCTGGTGATAAAATGCGCAAGGAAAGAGGATTCGTCGGGATACTTGATAGCGACTTGACTCCCTGCCCATTGACTTGCAGCTAAAAACATATTGATTCCATGCTGCATAGCTTTGCTGTAGGGATACCTTGTCGGTTCCGCTTGCAGAAGCTGTTCTTTTTCAATCAATCCTTTTGCAATCAGAGCGAATGTTTTTCGCATAAATGCCGTATCCACGGGAATCCCTCCTGCCTTGAAACAAAATAAAACGGCTCTCCTGACATATACAAGAGAACCGTTGAAAAATACAGCATTATTTGGTTATATACAAATCGCTAAACAACATATATATACCGAATCAATGCGCTTTTTACTTTTCTCGTGTACAAATGTAATTATAAGGAATGTCTTCTGGCTTGTCAAGAGGCATTTTCACTTCCTTTGTATATGATCTAATTTATGAGCTTTCTTACCTTTTTGAGGTCAGTCACACTAGCGTCTCGGGCACATCATTGACATGACAATACAAAATTTCCATCGCAGATATTTCAAAACATCCTACTTGCCTCTTGACTCTCCCGTTACGTCATAGTGTATGCTAAACTCACACGGAGGAGGGATTACCATGATGACCATTCACGAAGTCAGCAAGCTGGCCGGTGTCAGTGTCCGGACGCTGCACCATTATGACGCGACTGGCTTGCTGCCGCCCACCGCGCTCACCGAAGCGGGTTACCGGCTGTATGACGATACAGCGTTGGCGCGTCTGCAATTCATTCTGCTGTTTCGGGAGTTGGAATTTCCTCTGAAGGATATCAAGCGGATCTTAGACGATCCGAACTTTGACCAGTCTGCCGCGCTGGAAGACCAGATCAAACTGCTGGAGCTGCGGCGAAAGCAGCTTGGAAAACTCATCGCCCTCGCCCGTGAGACTTTGAAAACAGGAGTGACACCTATGAAATTTGACGCATTTGACAAGACCGAGCAGGCACGCTTCGCCTCCGAGGTCAAGGAAAAGTGGGGCGGCACAGCCGCGTATCAGGAATACCAGCAGCGCGAGGAAAACGGCTCTACCGGTGATTCTGCCGAGCTGATGGCGCAGTTCGCCGAGTTGGGCAAGCTGAAAAATCTTGCGCCTGCCGCCCCGGAGGTGCAGACCGCAATCTGCAAGCTGCAGCAGTTCATCACCGACCATTTCTACACCTGCACACCGGAAATTCTGGCTGGACTGGGCGAGATGTATGTCGCCGACGAACGTTTTCGCGAGAACATCGACAAGGCTGGCGGCGAGGGCACAGCGACATTCGCATCCAAGGCGATTGCTGTATACTGTGGGAGATGAGTATTCTTTGCTTATTGCGATGCAGAATTTGATCTGCGGTTCTCAGCGGAATATCATTGGGTCTCTTTGCCTCTACGAACAAAATACTTGAATCTTCGGACAATCAGAGCTACAATGCCAACACCTTGCAACGAGGACGAATGGAACGGGAGGTTAGAGAATGAACGACGAAAACAGCCCCTTTCAGGACTATGCGTCAATCAGCGTTGACGACTTGAAAGATCAGTCAAACAGTCTTTTGAATCTGGTGACAGAGGAGCAGCGGCCGCTGCGCGTATTCATGGATAATGGCAAGGAGTTTTTGCTTTTTCCACAGGATATGCTTGCCCCAATTTCCGATTCTGACTTTCGGCTGATCCTGCTGTCGGCAATGCGATATGCGATGGGCCGGAAAACCCATATGCCATCGGTGATCGCTGATTATATCAAACGCCATCTTCCGCATCTGGATGATAAGTTTCTCACGCTGGCTGCCGATGACATTCGGCAGCATCTTGAAGACTATGCAGAACACGAGCCGAGTCTAAATCTTTGGCGGGATCTTTTAGATGCACTTGAAACAGAGCAGAGAGATCGCGCCGCTCGTCAGGCAAGGAAAATCAGACCTTGCCCGACCTGCGGAAAACCATTGGAAGTCATGAGTATTGCCGACAGCTGGCATTCACCTGGTGGGTTCGATGTGATCGCTCACTGCCGTGGATGCCGCTCTGATTACGAGTGGTTCTGCGATAAGAATGGCAGCATCTCAGATATGAAACAGTATTTCTTTGGATAAGGACAGATGATAAATGCAGAAACGCTTCCCGTTCTTTTGAGCGGGAAGCGTTTTTTGACCACATGGATTACTACAGACGCGCGCGGAACAGGCGGAAAAGGGGATTCAAAAGAGGGTAGGAGAGTAACGGAATACGAGCGAAAACGATAGAAAATTGCTAGAAATGTCCGGAAAAAGTTTTCGGCTTCTGTTTGGGACCACGAGGCCGCTGGTTCGAAACCAGTCACTCGGACCAGAAAACCCGCTGAAATCATAAGATTTCAGCGGGTTTCCTATGTAAATTGTTTGAGTTTCGCGAAACGCTATTCTTTGATTATCGCGGCGCAGGATTTGCGCTGCGGATTCGGCAAACTGGAATTTGCGTTACTGTCTATCTTCTGAAAGGAGTCCATAAAAGTATACATCCGCCCAGTTTCCAGCGCTGTCTTTCGTTTGGCTTCTTTGAATTCCTTCCGCTTTCATCCCCAGCTTTTTCATAAGATTAACGGATTTCATTCCGTCGATTGTTTCGGCAAACACTTTATGTGCATTCATCTTATCAAAAGCATAGTCAATGACTGCTTTGCAGGATTCATAAGCGAACCCCTGTCTCCAGAAAGCCCTGTTGAAAAACCATCCGATTTCATATACGCCGTCATTGAACTCGTTGAAGAGAATATATCCAATCACTTTGGCGGTGTCTTTGCGTATCGCAGCAACAGCCCCCTTTTTTTCTATGCAGAATTTTTGCAAAAAATCAGCCGTTTTCTCAATCGTATATGCGGGCTCGCAGTTTTTCATTGTTTCAGCATCGCCCAAAATATCCTGCATATCGTTTATATCATTCATAGTAAAATCACGAATGATCATTCTGTCTGTTTTAATATTCATTAATATGTGCCTCGCTAACTCCCGATTTATTTTATTATAGCAAAATCGCGGCCAAAACACAATTGCAGCCATCCGGAGCATTCCGGACGGCTGCGTTCCGTTCATTCGATCAACGACTGTCCGCTTTCTGCCGCTTCAACTCCGCCAGCTCCGCTTTCATCTCTGCGATCAGCACCTTCAGCTTCTCCTCACGTTCCTCGCGCGTATGCGCATACACATTCCGCGCGTGCTTCTTGCCGTCGATCCATGTCGGGGAGTATCGCCCTTCAAACAGGTGGTCGTTGATCTGGCTGATGCAGCCCGTGCCGGGCTTGCGGCCCTTGCCCATGTAGGGCTGAAAGTCAACGATGGCGGGCATATTCGCCTGCGGGAGCAAAACTCTGCGAGGCTTCTGGGGAATTGAAGAGATTTTTGAATTCATGGGGCTTTTTGTCGAATTTGCGGCTTGTTTCCGGCTCTTTGTCTGTGATAAGATAGGCACACAAAGGAGTGTATTGCACATATGAAAGAAAAGCTGAAAATTCTGATTGCGAACGACGATGGGATCCGGTCGGAAGGTATTGCAAAGCTGGCCCGCGCCGCTGCCTCATTTGGAACGGTCTGGGTCGCTGCACCGGAACACCAGTGCAGCGGCATGTCTGTCCGCCTGACTATCTCTGAAAAGAGCCAGATGGCGGTCTACCGCTATGATTTCCCGGTTCCTGTGGAGGCCGCCTGGAGCGTAGACGGCACGCCCGCCGATTGTGTCAAGGTTGCGCTGAACGCACTGCTCCCATTCCGCCCGGATATTGTCCTGTCCGGCATCAACGACGGGCTGAACGCGGGTCTTGACGTCGCCTACTCCGGAACCATCGGCGCGGCAACAGAGGCGGCCATGCACGGCGTTCCCGCCATTGCATTTTCCATGCGCGACGGCAAATCCTTCGACGTTACCGATCACTACCTCTGCTCCGTTCTTGGCGAGCTTCTGGAGAAGCCGCTCGGCCGGGGCGAAATCTGGAACGTCAACTTCCCCACCTGTCCGCTCTGCGACTGCCGCGGCATTCTGTACGAGCGTTTCCCGGAAAAGCAGTCGTATTACGAAAACTATTATGAATGCGTCCGCGAGGAAAACGGTGTGCGCTATCTGTCGCCTGTTGCAAAGGTTTTGCACGCAGACGCCGTGACGGACGGCAGCGATATCCACGCGGTTCTGAACGGCTATGTTTCCATCGGCAAGGTGCGCTGCGCGCCGTTTTGAACATTTGTCTTTATACTGTGGACAGTTTCAAATTAGTAAGCCGAATTTAAGGGAATTTGAAATATTTCTTGCATTTGACTTCTTGTATTGTCTCACATGATGTGGTATATTTGCTTCGGTAGAAATACCGGTATCTTGCGGGGCTGCGCTGTGCGCAGTCTCAGCTCACCACCGCGGCACTGCCGCGGACACATGTTTCAGGAGGAATATAGAAAATGAAGAAGATCATTGCACTGCTCCTCGTGGCGGTCATGGCAATCGGCTTCTGCGCCTGCGCAGCCAAGACCGAGACCCCCGATGAACCCGCCACAACGGAAACCACGACCACTGAGGCCACGGAAACCACCGAAACCACGGAACCCGCAGCTGAAGAAACCACGACCGAAGAAACCACCGAAAACCAGCATTTCGACAAACTGACGCTTGAGTTTGTTCCCTCCAAGGACGCCGACGTCATCATCACTGGCACGAAGAACCTTCCCGAACTCGTGAAGGCTGAAATGTCCAAGCTCGGCTACGACATCGACGAAGTCGACATCACGGTCGGCACCAGCTACGACGCCACCGGCGAGGCTATGGCTGCCGGTTCCATCGATCTGGGCTGGCTGCCCGGCGGCACGTACGCGCTGTACTCCGACGATGTGGATGTTATCCTGACCGCTACCCGTAACGGCCTGTCTAACGACTCCACCAACCCCGCCGACTGGAACGGTGAAGCCAACGCCACCAAGAAGGATGGCCCACAGGTCACCTACTACCGCTCTTTGATCTATGCTACTCCGTCTGCTTATGGTCAGGAACTCGCTGCTAAGGTCAATGCTGGCGAAAAGCTTACCTGGGAAGACCTCGACAAGGCAACCTGGGCTGTCCAGAAGACCTCCTCTTCTGCCGGTTACATCTATCCGTCCATGTGGCTGATGGCCAACTACGACGGCAAGAAGATCTCTGATCTGTCCAACGTCATGCCCATCGACTCCGGTTACGGCACCGCGTTCTCCTACGCTGCTGCGGAATCCGTCGATATCATCGTCTGCTACGCCGACGGCCGTAACGACTACGAAGCATCCTGGACGCTGCCCACCGACCAGCAGGACGAAACCGGCAAGCAGGGCATGGGCCGCTCCGACTCCATCTGGAACGAGATGAACGTCATCGGCGTCACCGAGGGCATCTACAACGATACCGTCGCCATCTCCAAGGAGAGCCAGTACTACACCCCCGAAATCGTCGCTGCCCTTCAGGAGTGCTTCATCAACATCATCGGCACCGATGAAGGCAAGGCCATCTTCGACGTCTACAGCCACACCGGCTACGCCAAGGCGACCGACGCTGACTACGACGGCGCACGCGCTGCTCTGCAGGCTGTTGCCGAGTAATCCGTCATCAACCAAATAACGTCCAAATGAATAAAGCGCCCCGCGTCAACGGGGCGCTTTTCGTTTTACAGATATCTCAGCAAAAAGCACATCTCCGATATTCTCCATTCAAATCCTCAGAAAGAAAAGAGTCGCAGCATGATTGAATTCAAAAATGTGTATAAGACTTATCCAAACGGCTTCACGGCCCTGAAAAACATCAACCTGCAAATTGAGCAGGGCGAGTTTGTCGCCATCATCGGCCTTTCGGGCGCAGGCAAGTCGACGATTCTGCGCTGCATCAACCGGATGCACGATATCTCCAAGGGCGAGCTGACCGTTGACGGTGTCACGGTGGACTCTCTGCGCGGCAAAGAGCTCCGGCGCTACCGCCGCAAGGTCGGCATGATCTTCCAGAGCTTCAATCTGGTTTCCCGCAGCACGGCGATCAAGAACGTTCTGACGGCCGATGTCCCAGATATGCCGTTTTTCCGGGTACTGCTCGGCATTTTTACAAAAAGGCAGAAAATGCGGGCATTAGAGAGTTTGGACAAGGTAGGCATTTTGGATAAGGCCTATACCCGCTGTGACCAGCTCTCCGGCGGTCAGCAGCAGCGCGTGGCCCTGGCCCGCACGCTGAACCAGAATCCGAAGATCATCCTCGCCGACGAGCCTGTCGCTTCCCTTGACCCCATCACGGCCAAGCAGGTCATGCAGGACTTCGTGCGCATCAACAAGGAATATAAAATTTCGATTCTGCTGAACATCCACCACGTGGACCTCGCGCTCAAATACTGTGACCGCGTCATCGGCATCCGCGCGGGCGAAATCGTTTTTGACGGCCCGGCCAGCACCATTACCCAGGAACAGATCGACGAGGTCTACAACGGCGCAAAGGCGCCCACCATGGGCGAAGGCGAGGGCGAGCTGCCGAAGGCTGCCAGAGCAGAGGGCTAAGCCATGGAAAACAACACGTCTTCTCTGATGAAGCTTACACTCTACGACCGCATCTTCAAACCCCAGACCGTAACGCTTCCCAATGGACATTCGGTCCAGCGGCGCAGAAGCCGCACGCCGGTAATCGTCCTTTTTCTGGCCGTTGCAATCTGGCTGTCTCTTCGCATGACAGGCTTTGATCTGCACGTCGTCATCACAAAATTCCGCAAGATGGTGGACCTTCTGGAGAAAATTCTTCAGCCGGACTGGTCGTTCTTCCCGAAGGTCGTTTCTCCTCTGATCGATACCATCAAAATGTCGATTCTCGGTACGGTCATCGGCTGCGTGATAGCGCTGCCGGTTGCGATTCTCTCGTCGAGCAACATCAACAAGAGCATTCCCGTCGTCTGGCTCATCCGATTCCTGCTTGGCCTTATCCGGACACTGCCGACTCTGATCATCGCACTCGTGTGCGCGCTGATCTTCTCGCTCGGCACGTTTTCCGGCACCATCGCAATCGCCATCTTTACCTTTGGTATCGTGGCCAAAATGCTCTTTGAGTCGATTGAAACCATCGACATGGGGCCGTTTGAGGCGATGGAAGCGCTCGGCGCGAACAAGTTCCAGGCATTCTGGTCCGCCTGCGTGCCGCAGATTCTGCCCGTTTATTTAAGCCACTGCCTGTACTGCTTTGAAATGAACGTGCGCGCATCGGCAATTCTCGGTTACGTCGGCGCTGGCGGCCTTGGTATCACGATCAACGAGCGCATCGGCTGGCGCGATTACAACAGCCTCGGCACGGTGCTGCTGTCGCTGTTCGTGGTCGTTGTCATCATCGACTTCTTCAGCGAATACCTTCGCAAGAAGCTGAGCTGAAAGGAGGCTGCAAGATGGAAAAGAAAGACAAAATCGCCATGCTGGAGCAGTCGCTTGACCGGAAGCTCACCACGCTTGAAATGTATGAAAACCGCCCGCGCAAGTGGATTTTGTACCTTGTGATTGTGCTGGCGGTCACACTGCTTGTCGGCTGGTCGGCAGACGACATCCACTTTACGGGCCTCACCGCCACCGGTACGGAGGTCGCCAAGGGTGTCGTCCACGGCGTGTTCCACCCGGACACAAATCTGTTGTTCGGTACCGGCGACTCCGATGTGCCGTATCTGCTGCTGCAAACCATTGCCATTGCTGTGCTCGGTACTATTTTCGGCGCAATTCTGGCCATCCCCTTCGCGTTTCTGGCCTCGTTCAATATCATGCCGAAGGCGGTTGCGTACATTGTCCGCATTCTGATTCTGATGATCCGCACCATCCCGTCCATTGTCTGGGCGCTGATGTGGATCCGTGTGACAGGCCCGGGCGCCGCCTGCGGCGTTATCACGCAGTCGGTCTGCTCGATCGGCATGATCTCCAAAATGTACATCACGGCCATCGAAGATCTGGATACGCATATTCTCGAAAGTCTGGACGCCATGGGCTGCACGCCGTTCCAGAAAATCCGCTACGGCGTTCTGCCGCAGCTGACGGCAAGCTTCATCTCGACTACGATCTACCGCTTTGACATCAACCTCAAAGACGCCACGACGCTCGGCATCGTCGGCGCGGGCGGTATCGGCGCGTCGTTGGTGCAGTGTCTCAACTCCCGCCGCTGGGGTATGGTCGGCTCGTTCGTCTGGGGCCTGATGGTGCTTGTTCTGATCATCGAACTCATCTCCACGCGCATCCGCAGAAAGCTTGCGCACGGCGAATAAAAAACTGGGGGCGCTCTGAGCGCCCCCAACGTATCCTCAAGGGCCATTGCTATGGAAAAGAAATTGACAATCTACTATTCCAGCGATATCCACGGCTGCTTCTCGCCGATTGATTATTCCACCGGCCTGCCGGCAGACTCCGGCCTTGCCAACTGCATGGCGCAGTTCCGGAAAGACGGCAACACCCTTGTTATCGACGGCGGCGACACCCTGCAAGGCAGTCCTCTCACCTATTATCTGAGCCATGAAGCGCGCGATGTCACAACGCTCCCGGCCGCGCTTTTAAATCTCGGCGGGTATGATTTTGTAACGCTCGGCAACCATGACTTCGACTATGGGAAACAGACCATCGAGCGCTATCTTGCCGCTCTGAACGCCCGCTGCCTGTGCGCAAATGTGGAGGGTATCCGCGGCGTGGAGAAAACGGCCGTTGTTACCATGGAAAATGGGCTTCGTGTCGGCCTGACCGGTATGATTACGCCCTTTGTCACACAGTTTGAAAGCGCAGAGAATATGGCCGGCATCACTGTGACCGACGCATTTGCCGCCGCCTGCTCCGCACTTTCCGAGTTGCGGCACAAAACAGACCTCACCATCTGCATCTACCACGGCGGATTCGAAGCGGACGTCAAAACGGGAGAAATTCTCTCACAGACCAGCGAGAACCAAGGCTGCCGTATCTGCCGGGAGCTTGGGTTTGATATTCTGCTTGCAGCGCACCAGCATATGCAGGCCGAAAATCTTCAGATCGGCGGGACGTATACCTGCCAGCCGCCGGAAAAAGCCGCAAAGTTTATCCGCATGGACGTAACGGCCGACCGTGGAAGCGTCCATGCCGTCTCCCAGCTGATACCGGCAGGATCGGTCGCGCTTCCGGCTGCCGCAGACGCACTTCAGAGTGCCGAGGCACAGACTGCCCGCTGGCTCGATACACCGGTTGGCCGGCTCGATGTGCCGATTCCGGCGGAAGATCCTCTGACACTGGCGAAAAACGGCTCCCTGCTCGCAAACCTCATCAATCAGGTGCAATTGGAAGCTTCCGGCGCGGACATTTCTCTCACGAGCCTTTCCAATCGTGTGGTTGATTTTCCGCAGGATGTGACCGTCCGTGCCATCGTCTCGGCCTACGCATTTCCCAACACGCTCCAGACCATCCGCGTCACAAGAGCTGTTCTGACGGCCGCGCTGGAACGGAGCCTTTCCTATTTTGATTTTGCGCCGGACGGAAGCCTTTGCATCAGCGACACATTCCTGCGGCCAATCATCCAGCATTTCAACTATGACTATTTTTCCGGGCTTACCGTCACGGCAGACCTTTACCAGCCGGTCGGCCGGCGCGTGCGGTCCATCGTCTACCAGGGCAGAGAGCTGCCTGATGATCAGACGCTCACGCTCTGCCTCAACAATTACCGCGCCTCCGGCGCCGGCGGCTACGGCTGCTACAAGAGCTGTCCGCTTGTGTCGGAAAATTTGACAGAAATCTCTGATCTCGTCACACAGTATGTGCTGCAGCATCGCGAGATTACCGTCGACAAAACCAAGTGGCTGCAATTTTGCAGCGATTGAACACAGAGCCGCATAACGCGGCACAGGAGGAATGAACTATGGAAAACAACGTATTCAAGGTCGTCTTGCTGCAGGCGCTTCCCGCGTCCGGCAAATCCGAAGTCCGTAACTTTATGGCGAACATCGAGCCCGAACGGCTCAAAAAGGAGTTCCACATCGGCGAAAACCTCCAGCTCGATGATTTCCCCTACGTCCATATGATGCGCCGCATCGACAATGAGCTCGAAGCTATGGGCCAGGCCAGACTCTGCTATCCGGGCGAGGAGCCCTTCATTGACGGAAGAGACTGGGGCACGCTCTGCTGCCTGTTGAACGAGGACTATCACGATCTTCTCAACCGCAACGTGCAGAAGCCCGATTCCTGCGCGCAGCTGCTTTTTGATCGTTACGACAGAGCCGGTCAGATCGTCGGCATTGCGCCGCGGCTCGGAAAGCTCCCGGAAGAAATCCGCAAAAAACTGGCGGAAAAGCTGGAAGCCGAGGCGGCCGCCATGCTGAAAGAAAAACAGGACGCTTATCCCGACTCCTTTGACGGCAAGACCATTATCATTGAGTGCGCGCGCGGCGGACCGGACGGCGCGTCGATGCCGCTGACAGGCTCCGACGGATACCAGTATTCGCTTCCGATGTTCTGCCCGGAAATTCTGGAAAACGCCGCAATCCTCTACATCTGGGTCACACCGGAGGAGTCCCGCCGCAAAAATGCCGACCGCGCCGACCCCAACGATCCCGGCTCGAACCTGCACCATGGCGTGCCGCTGGCCGTCATGCTGGGAGAATACGGCTGCGACGATATGGAGTATCTTGTAAACACGTCCGAGCAGAAGGGCACCGTAACTGTGAAGGCGCACGGAAATACCTATCATGTGCCGATCGGTATTTTTGATAACCGTGTGGATAAGACCTCCTTCCTCCGCGCAGAGCCGTCCGCCTGGGACGCAGCACTGGTAGAAGATGTGACATGCGCCATCCGTCAGGCCACAGACACCATGTGGGCCGGTTACCGGAAATAAAGCAATGCATCACAAGCACAAACCGCCCACCGGAAATTTCCGGTGGGCGGTTTCGTTTTATGGCAGATTAAAAGCCGAAGCAGGCACGCACAACGTCCGCGTAATCACCTCTGCAAACCAGATATGACGCAGCATGATTGCCTCGGAAAAAACTGCCGGCATTTTGAAAAATACGAGGACGCAGGGTACTCTTTTTTGAAGTCTCTGCTGTCAGTCATGCTTGTGATCCTCCCGAATTCCGATTTATTTCATTATAGCAAAGTCACGCCCAAGGCACAATGCAGCCGCCCAAAACGCTGATATGCTCCCTCCATGCTTGACAGTTTGTTTTTCGCTGTCTCTCATGGAGGGAGCATATCAGACATTGCCCCGGCGGGGCTTTGGCTTATTTATAGCACTCCGGCTTCAGAATGCCGATGTAGGGGAGATTGCGGTAGTAATTTGCGTAATCGAGGCCGTAGCCGACGACGAACTCGTCCGGGATCTCGAAGCCGCACATATCGGTCTTGTAGCTCTCGGGATGGCGCGACGCCTTGTCCAGGAACGAGATCGTCGTAATGGATGCGGGGTTCCGTGCGCCGAAGAGCTGACGCAGGTACTGCATGGTGAGGCCCGAATCGATGATGTCCTCGACGATGACGACATGGCGGCCCGTGATGTTGTTGTCCAGATCCTTGATGAGACGGACGACGCCGGTGGACTGCGCGGATGCGCCGTAGCTGGAGACAGCGATGAAATCCATGTCAATGGCGCAGTTCATGCAGCGGCACAGATCGATGTAGAAAAACGATGCGCCCTTGAGCACGCACACCAGCACGGGGCGCTTGTCTCCAAGCTTTGCGGTCAGATCCGCGCCGAGCTGCTCGACGCGGGCGGCGATGGCTTTTTCGGTAAAAAGGACGCGTTCAATGTCCTGTTCAGGCGTTCTGATGAGCATAAAATCCTCCCAAATAGCCGGAAAACCGGCGTTGTCAACTTTTCCATTATAAACAGAGGAATACAATAAGTAAAATAGATAAACCTAATTGAGCATATAATTTCCGCTTATTATAAACATTATAAAACAGACATTTACAAAACGTGAAAAATCGCATATAATCGGCCAGGAATGAAAAAATAAAACAAAAAACTGCGGTAAAAAACGGATAAGGAGTTTTGAATTATGAGCAACTGCGCGATCGTAGGCATCAACTGGGGCGACGAGGGCAAGGGCCGGATGGTCGACCTCATTGCAAGAGATTATGACATCGTCTGCCGGTATCAGGGCGGCAACAACGCGGGCCACACCATCGTGAATGAGTACGGCAAATTCGCCCTTCATCTCATCCCCTCCGGCATCTGCCTGCCGGGCGTTGTAAACGTGCTGGGCAACGGCGTCGTGATCGATCTGGAGAGCCTGTGCGGTGAAATTGAGGCGCTGCAGAACGCGGGCGTGCCCATTACGCCGGAGAATTTCAAAATTTCCGAGCGCGCCACCATCGTCTTCCCGTACCACCGCGCCCTCGACGGGCTGGAGGAGGCCCGGCTGAAGGACAAGAAGTACGGCTCCACTCTGCGCGGCATCGCGCCGGTCTATTCCGACAAATATCAGAAGAAGACCATCATGATGGGGGAGCTTCTGTACCCGGCGTATCTTGAAAAGCGGCTGGCCAGCATTCTGGAGTGGAAGAACCTGACCATTCAGAATGTCTACGGCGCGGAAGCGTATAAGCTTGAGGATATGCTGGCGTGGTGCCGCGAATTCGGCTCGAAGCTTGCACCTTACATCTGCGATACCAGCAAGTACCTCTATGAGGCTGAAAAGGCCGGCAAGAGCATCATGTTCGAAGCCCAGCTCGGCGCGCTGCGCGACATTGACTTCGGCATTTTCCCGTATACCTCGTCCTCTTCCTCCAATGCGGGCTATGCCTGCGTCGGCGCAGGCATCCCCGGCAGCCATGTCGACCGCACGGTCGGCATTGTCAAGGCGTATTCCACCTGCGTGGGCGAAGGCCCGTTCACGGCGGAATGGTTCGGCGGCGAGGCCGAGCAGCTGCGCGTGGCCGGCGGCGAATACGGCGCGTCCACGGGCCGTCCGCGTCGTGTCGGCCCCATCGATCTGGTTGCGACGCGCTACGGCTGCCGCATCCAGGGCGCAACCGAGGTCGCGCTTACGAAGCTCGATGTCCTGTCCTATATGAAGGAGATCCCTGTCTGCACGCAGTATGAGGTCAACGGCGAAAAGACCGACGATTTCCCGTTTACCGCCGTCATTGACGAGGCAAAGCCTGTCCTGACGACCGTTCCCGGCTGGGGCTGCGATATCTCCGGTGTGCGCAAGTACGAGGATCTGCCGCAGGCCGCGCGTGATTACGTTGAGTATGTCGAGCAGGCCATCGGCGTGCATATCAGCTATGTCTCCGTCGGCGCAGGCCGCGACGAGATTATTTACCGCTAAAAGGAGCCGCCATGAAACCGACGTATGAAAGCCCGCTGGCCTCGCGCTACGCGTCGAAGACCATGCTGCACCTGTTCTCCCCGGATATGCGCTATGAGACATGGCGCAGGCTCTGGGTCGCGCTGGCAAGAGCCGAGCATACGCTTGGCCTGCCCATCACGCAGGCGCAGGTGGACGAGCTGGCCGCGCACGTGAGCCCCATCGATTATGACGTGGTCGCCGCGCGGGAAAAAGAGGTGCGGCACGATGTCATGGCGCATATCTACGCCTACGGCCTCGACGCGCCCGGCGCGAAGGGCGTCATTCACTTAGGTGCGACGAGCTGCTATGTGACGGACAACGCAGACCTGATTTTATACCGTGAGGCGCTGCGGTATCTGGAAAGGGAATTGAAGGCCGCCATGCGGAATCTGTGCGAGTTCGCTGACCGCTATGCCGCCATGCCCGCGCTTGCCTACACGCATTACCAGCCCGCGCAGCTGACGACCATCGGCAAGCGCGCGTCGCTGTGGTTACAGGATCTGATGCTCGACCTTGAGGAGGTGCAGGACACGCTGCGCGCGTTCCGCTTCCTCGGCTGCCGGGGCACGACCGGCACGGAGGCCAGCTTTGTCGAGCTGTTTGACGGCGATATGGCGAAGATCGACGAGATGAACCGGCAAATTGCTGCTGAGTTCGGGTTTTCCCGCTGCTATCCTGTCTGCGGGCAGACGTATCCCAGAAAGCTTGACAGCCGGATTTTAAACGCGTTGTCATCCATCTGCCAGAGCGCCTGCCGCATGGCGACGGACATCCGGCTTCTGCAGCACGACCGGCAGGTCGAGGAGCCGTTCGAGGACAAGCAGATCGGCTCGTCCGCCATGCCGTATAAGCGCAATCCCATGCGCTGTGAGCGCATCTGCTCGCTGGCCCGCTACGTGATCGCCGACGCACAGAACGCGCCCATGACGGCCATGACGCAGTGGCTCGAACGCACGCTCGACGATTCAGCCAACCGCCGCATCAGTCTGCCGGAGGCGTTTCTGGCGACGGACGGCGTGCTGCGTCTTGTGCAGAACGTCACGAAGGGGCTGCACGTGAATGAGAAGATCGTGGAAAAGCTCGTGCGGGACTATCTGCCGTTTATCGCAACGGAAAACCTGATGATGGCTGCCGTCAAGCGCGGCGGCGACCGCCAGCAGCTGCACGAGATCATCCGCGAGGCGTCCATGCAGGAGACGGCGAAGATGAAAAACGGCGAAAGCTGGGATCTGGCTGCCCAGCTGGCCGCCCGGCCGGAATTCGGTATGAGCGCCGAAGAGATCCGCGCCGAGCTGGAGCCTGCCCGCTACATCGGCCGCTGCCCGGAGCAGGCCGCAGCTATGACAAGCGCCTGCCGCGCGCTGATCGGAGCAGACGCACAGCAGGCGGAGGAATTGACACTGTAACAAATAAAACTGTGCCCGCGAGGGACGCACTCAGGCGTCTCCCGCGGGCTTTTTCTCTTCTTCTGTGTCCAGATACTGCGCTTCCGCGTCCAGAATTGCCGCTTGCAGCCGTTCCCGCGCATGACGCGCCTCCGGGATCGTTCCCAGCTCGTCCAGAACCTCATCGATCGCCCCGCAGAGGCGGGCATAGAGCTTTGCATAATCGGTCATAATAGAACCTCCTGTCCAAAAATAATATAATTTGTATAGCACATTTTTTCTGGTTAGTGAACTATCACTAATTATTTTTTTGAAAAAAGATACCATAGTGATATACCATTAGGAGGAATCACTATGGACACCCGCGAAGCCATTGCCAGACGAATCCGGGAGCTTTGCCGTCAGCGTGGGATCACGCCGAACGGGCTTGCGACGACCTCTGCGGTTCCGCAGGCGACGATCAAAAGCATTCTGAACGGCGAGAGCAAAAATCCCGGCGCCGTTACGATCAAAAAGCTCTGCGACGGCTTTGAAATCACCCTCGGCGAGTTTTTCTCAACGCCGGAATTCGACGCGTTGGAGCAGGAGATCAAATAAGTGTGAAAACAGGAGGCGGTGATGGGGTGAAGCTGAATCAGGCAGTCAGCCTGCGATTGGCAGAGCTGATGCAGGCACGGGCCATGACGCAGTATCAGCTTTCGACGAAAAGCGGCGTCCCAAAATCGTCGATCGGCAATATTATGCACTGTGCATACGATTCTGTGAAGCTTCGCGTCCTGCACGAGCTGTGTCAGGGCCTTTCTATCAGCCTGCCGGAGTTTTTCGATTCCCCGCTGTTTTGCGAGGAGAATTTGGAACCATGACGGACGCAGAAGCTGATTGAAGAGGTTACGATGCAATCAGCAATGCAAGAACTCTTCTTGAAATTAGCGACTGCGGCACAGCATTTTCTTTTGCTTCTCCAAAAGAAAAGACTGGGAAAAGAAAACGAGCCCGGAGGGATTTCGATTTCCCTCCGGACCTCCTTGAAGCGACCAGGAAAACCCCTTCGGTTTTCTTGGATATTTCCCGCGCAATTTGAAATAGCTCAGAACTTCTGACGCTGATCTTATACGTTTTATAGAGGCGGATGACCCGGTCCGCCGGTTTCTTTGAAAATGCCGCCCCGCCAACTGGCGGGGCGGCTTGCTGTCACATGGAGATCCAGCCGAAGGCGTTTGCGACGGAGCTGATGAGAATGATCGCGGCGAAGAACGGGCAGAGGAAACGGATCATGGCGTTGAAGACCCGCTTCCGGCGGAATCTGGGCTCACTGAGCAGGATCTCCTGCTCAATGCGGCCCACACCGGCGACCCGCGAGACGAGCAGGCAGACGGTAATGGCCGCGATGGGCATCATGATGGAGTTTGTCAGGAAATCAAAGAAATCCAGCAGCTGCATCCCGAGGATTCGCACGCCCGCCAGCGGCCCATAGCCGAGCGACGACAGGCTGCCGAGCACCAGCATCACGACGCCGACGATGGCAGTCGACTTTTTCCGGCCCCAGCCAAGCTCGTCCTGGAAGGTGGACACGGCGCTCTCCGTCAGCGCAATGGAGCTTGTCAGCGCGGCAAACAGCACCAGCAGGAAAAACAGAATGCCGATCGGCGTACCGAGGCCCATGGAATCGAAGACCTTTGGGATCGTGACGAACATCAGAGAAGGCCCGGCCTTCAATGCGTCGGGGTCGCCGCCGGAGAACGCGAACACGGCGGGAATGATCATCAGGCCTGCCATGATGGCGATGGCCGTGTCGAAAACCTCCACGTTGCGCGTCGAGCCTTCGATGGAAATGTCCTTTTTCATGTACGAGCCGAACGTGATCAGAATGCCCATGGCGATGGACAGCGAATAGAACATCTGCCCCATGGCCGTTACGACCGTCATCCACGAGAAATGCGCGAGGTTCGGCACGAGAAAATATTTTACGCCCTCCAGCGCGCCGGGCCGCGTCACGGAATAGACCGCGATGATCACGGACAGCACGACCAGCACCGGCATCATGAACTTCGACACGCGCTCAATGCCGTTTTCCACGCCAGCGAAGATGATCGTCAGCGTCAGCGCGGCAAACACGACGAAGCAGACCTCCGCCGGGACGCCGTTGGAGATAAACGCGGAAAAATAGCCGTCGGCGGCCAGCGCACTGCTCCGCCCGAGCGCGTAATCGGCCAGATATTTGACGACCCAGCCGCCGATGACCGAGTAATACGGCACGATCAGGATCGGGATGATTGCGTTGATCCAGCCGCCGAACCGCAGCCAGCCGGATGTTCCGAACGACTTGAACGCGCCGACCGGGCTTTTGCCCGTCATGCGGCCCAGAGACGTCTCGGCGACGATCATGGTATAGCCGAACGTCATGGCCAGCAGGATATAGACCAGCAGGAAGATCCCGCCGCCGTATTTCGCGGCCAGATACGGGAAGCGCCAGATGTTCCCAAGACCAACGGACGCGCCCGCCGCTGACAGAACAAAGCCGAGCTTCCCGGAAAATGTGCTTCTTGTATGCCCTTTTTGACTCATGTCTTTTCTCCAATCTGCTGCGCAGCGCGCAGCTTTTACAGTGTATCACAGAAGTGTGTAAAAAACAATCCCCGTCGGAGAAACGTATCCCCCGGTTTCCAAGCGGAAAACCGGGGGAATTTTGCAGTCTAAACGGCAGATATCAGTTCATTTCCTCGAACTCCGCGTCGACGGCGTTGTCGGTGAAGTCATTGTTCGGGTTTTCATAGCGAGCCGAGCCGTGGTATTCCGCGTTCGGGTCGATGTGCACGCCGGCCTCGTTCAGAAGCGCCTCCAGCTGATCGGCGGCGCCGTTCATCTGCGCGGGATCCTTGGACTTGACGGCGCGGCGGGCAGTCTTGACGGCCTCAGCCAGACGCGTTTTGTCCTCTTTGGAAACATTTTTCGCGTTTCCGGCCTGGAAGATCATCTGCTCGCAGCGGTCGCGGGCGGTGGCCTCGGCCTTGAGTTTCGCGTCCTCGGCAGCATAGCGCTGCGCGTCGCGCACGGCGCGGTCAATGTCCTCGCGGCTCATGTTGCTCGAGGCGGTGATGGTGATCTGCTGGGCCTTGCCGGTGTCGAGATCCTTGGCCGAGACGTTCACGATGCCGTTGGCGTCGATGGAGAACGTGACCTCGATCTGCGGAACGCCTCTGGGGGCGCGGCGGATGCCGGTCAGCTGGAAGCGGCCAAGCTCCTTATTCTGGTGCGCCATGGGGCGTTCGCCCTGTAAAACGTGGATATCGACGGACGACTGGAAGCTGGAGGCCGTCGTGAAGATCTGGCTCTTGCGGATGGGGAGCGTCGTGTTGCGCTCAATGATGCGCGTGCACACGCCGCCCAGCGTCTCGATGCCGAGCGACAGCGGTGTCACATCGAGCAGCAGAAGGCCCTTCACGCTGCCGGACAGAACGCCCGCCTGCAAGCACGCGCCCATGGCGACGCACTCGTCGGGGTTGATGCCCTTGAACGGCAGAGAGCCAGTCATCGACTGCACCAGATCCTGCACCGCCGGGATGCGGCTCGAACCGCCGACCATGAGAACCTTGCTGATCTGCGAAATGGATACGCCGGAGTCGTTGATGGCCTGATTGACCGGCTCACGCGTGGCCTGCACGAGATGGTAGGTCAGATCGTTGAATTTCGCGCGTGTAAGCGGGATCTCCATATGCAGCGGCCCCTGCTTGCCGACGGCGATATACGGCTGCTCCACGGTCGTCTGCGTCATGGACGAAAGCTCGATCTTGGCCTTTTCGGCGGCCTCCCGCACGCGCTGCATGGCGGCGGGGTCGCGCGTCAGGTCGATCTTCGTCTGCTTTTTGAACTCGGAGACGAGATAGTCGACGATGCACTGGTCAAAATCGTCGCCGCCCAGATGGTTGTTGCCCGCCGTGGCCAGCACCTCGATCACGCCGGACGAGATATCGAGAATGGACACGTCGAACGTGCCGCCGCCGAGATCATAGACCATGATCTTCTGCGACTGCTCCTTATCGATGCCGTAGGCAAGGGCGGCTGCCGTCGGCTCGTTGATGATGCGCTGGACGTTCAGCCCCGCGATCTTGCCCGCGTCCTTCGTCGCCTGCCGCTGCGCGTCGGTGAAATAGGCCGGGACAGTGATGACGGCGTCGGTGACGGGTTCGCCGAGGAAGGCTTCCGCGTCCGTCTTGAGCTTTTGCAGGATCATCGCGGAAATTTCCTGCGGCGTGTATTTATGGCCGTCGATGGAGACCTTGTAGTTGGTGCCCATCTGGCGCTTGATGGAAGAAATGGTGCGGTCATGGTTCGTGACGGCCTGCCGCTTTGCGATCTGGCCGACCATGCGCTCTCCGGTCTTGGAAAACGCGACGACAGACGGCGTCGTGCGTCCGCCCTCGGCGTTGGGGATGATAACAGGCTCGCCGCCCTCCATCACAGCCACGCAGCTGTTGGTGGTGCCGAGATCAATACCGATCGTTCTGGACATACGGAGTTCCTCCTGTGAGATAGGTGCGCTCAATACCAGCTGCCGGAGCCTGTGTCGGAGCCGGTCTGCGACTGGCTCTGACCGGAATAGGTTCCGGAATCGCTGTAGCTGTAATTGCGGTAGTAGTACGGGTCATAATACGCACCGCGATAGCCGCAGCTGCCGAACAGCATGGCGACGATCTGGATCAGCAGATAAATGCCGAGCAGCCGCACGAGAAAATTCCCGCGGCGGCGGGTGCGGTGATACGTCCAGCGGTAGCCGCCGGGGCTGTCGTTGTCCTCCTGCTGTTCTTCGCCGGAGGGACGGTAGGTATACCAGGTCTGCCAGCCGTTCCGGCTTTCCTGCTGCCAGTCGTCCGACTGGCTCTGCGCGCCCCAGGAACGGAAGAGATCCTCAAAGGGATTGTACTCCTGATAACCGGCCTGGCTGTATTGCTGCCGGGCCTGCTGCTGGGCTTGCTGCTGCGCCTGCTGCTGATGGTAAGCCTGCGGGTTCTTGATCGCGTCATAGGCCGCGTTGATCTCGTTCATTTTCTGCGCAGCCGTCTTGTCGCCGGGATTCAGATCGGGATGGTATTGCTTTGCCAGCCTGCGGTACGCCTGCCGGATCTCGTCCTCCGATGCGTTCGGAGACACGCCCAGCACCTGATACGGATCTGTTCCCATGCAGCTCACTTCCTCTTTGTTTCAATTACGCTGATTATAGCGCCTTTATGCGCAGGATTTGTGAAGCATTTATAAACGATATGCAAAAAAATTGCGGACTTCACAAAAATGCAGGATTTTCGCAGTCTGTCCGCCGCAGAAATCAAAAAAATCCCGGCCGTCCGCACAATGCGGACGCCGGGAAACAAAAGCCGGCAGCTGCTGACGCAAAAAACGGGGCTGTCTCAAAAGGATGTTTGAGACAGCCCCGTGCGCACAATACCTGGGCTTACAAATCGACCTTTTCGAACCGGGCGGCGGATTTCCGGTAGGTGAGCCAGACCTCCAGCGCGTAGACGGCCATGCCGCCGAGCAGAACGGGCAGCTGGCGGACGAGGTCTGCGGAGGCGTAGCTTTCGCAGACGGTTTTCATGTACGGGACGATGTGGTCGAGCGCCTCCAGCAGCACGATGGCGAAGAACAGCACGATGCTGGAAATGACAAACGGCTTGCCGAGATCGTAGCCGTTTTTGTAGTGCATCGGCAGAAACACCAGATCAAACAGACCCATCAGCATGAAGCCGAAGCCGAGGAAGGCCGGATTTGCCTCGATGCCGACCGGGTTATTGATCTCCGCATAGCCCCTGCGGAGGAGCATGAACGGAACGCAGACGAGCGCCTGCAGAAGCTGGAGCGTCACGATGGTCGAAAACCGCGCCCGGACCAGATCGCGCTTCGTGAGCGGCAGCAGCGCCATGTAATACACGTCCCGGTTCTCGCGGGCGGCCTGCAGCATGAGGAAAATGCCGAGGGCATTGTAGAAAAACGTTACGTAATACGGATAGCTCGGCACGAGCACCAGCGCGCTCAGCAGCAAAAACAGCAGCGGCACCGGCGTGACGGTCAGCTTCCATTCCTTTTTGATCAACAGCTTCATGCTTCCGCCTCCCGTTCCAGATGTACCATGATCTGTTCCAGATTTGCCGGGCTGACCGCAAGCCCGGCGGCAAGTCCTGCATCCTCCGCGCGGATGAGCGCGTCCAGCTCGCCCTTGTGACTGCGCGCGCCGATGAGCCTTGCGCGCAGTGCCGCGCCGCAGGCGGCGTCCGGCCCCTGTACGGACAGATACGCGCCGGTCAGCGCCTGCTTCTTTCCGCTGACGGCGACGCGTCCGTTTTGAATATAGGTGATCGTGTCGGCGCAGGCATCGAGGTCGGACGTGATGTGCGTGGAGAAGAGGATCGACACGCCCTCCTGCTCGCAGAGCGTCAGGAACGTGTCCAGCAGCTCGTCGCGCGAGACAGGGTCGAGGCCGGACGTCGGCTCGTCGAGAATCAGCAGCTCCGCCTTGTGCGACATCGCAACAGCCAGCTGGTATTTGACCTTCATGCCTTCGGACAGCTCACACACGCGCTTGCGTTCGTCCAGCGAAAACTGCCGGACGAGCCGCGCGTAGCGTTCGCCGTCCCAGCCGGGATAGAAGTCCTTCGTCACGTCCGTCAGCTCCCGCAGGCGCTTGCGCTGGTAATATGACGCGCCGCCGGAGACGAAGCCGATGCGCGACCGGATGGCGCGCTCGTCCGTGTCCATATCCAGTCCGCAGATCGTGATCTTCCCGGCGTCCGGGTGCACCAGATGGAGCATGGATTTGAGCGTCGTGGTCTTGCCCGCGCCGTTGCGGCCGATGAGGCCCATGATCGTCCCGGCCCCCATGGAGAACGAGACGTTGTCCAGCCGGAAGGCCGGATATTGCTTGCAAAGGCCGTCAAGCCTCAGAATTTCCATCGTCGTCCGCCTCCTTTGCCAGCCGGAACAGCGAATCCGGCACGTGCAGATCGTCCATGCCGACCAGCGCAATGCCGCGCTTTTTGTCGGCCATGAGCAAAAGCTGGTCGCCCGGCTGAATCCCGAACAGTTCGCGCGCCCCCTTGGGAATGACGATCTGTCCCTTTTCGCCGACCTTGACCAGACTGATGAATTTCCCCTTCGGGAACTGCATCGCCATGAAGATCTCTCCTTTTTGTAAAAGTTATACTGAGTATGAAATTTCATACTCAGTATAACACGGGGCCACAAAAATGCAAGCGTTATTTTCGCAGCTGCCGGTCGGTACGCAGGAGGACGAAGCAGGAGGCGAAGAATGTAAGAATATCCGCGGCGGGCATGGAGTACAGAACGCCCATCAGCCCAAACGCCCTCGGCAGCAGCATCACAAGCGGCACGGCCAGCAGAACCTCGCGGAAAAACGACAGTCCCGCCGATTCGACCGGCCTGCCCATGGCCTGCATGAAGATGAACGCGGCCTTATTGACCGTCGCAAGCGGCAGCATGCACAGATACACGCGGAAGGTCATGACCGCAAACTCGTTATACAGCTCCGATTCCGAGCCGAACAGGCCGATGATCTGACGCGGGAAGAGCTGCGTAATGAGCAGCGCGAGCACGCCGAGCAGGAATTCCGCGCCCATCAGCCGCCATAGGACGCTCCGGCAGCGGCGCAGCAGCTGCGCGCCGTAATTATATCCCACGATGGGAATGCAGCCAGCGGCCATGCCGATGGTGATGGAGATGATGATCTGAAAGACCTTCATGACGATGCCGAGCACCGTCAGCGGGATATCCGCGCCGTATTTGCTGGAAGCGCCGTATCGGACCAGCATATTGTTCGTCGCGGCCATGGCGATGACCAGCGAGATCTGCGCAAGGAAGCTGCAAAGACCCAGCGGCAGATACGCGCCGAGAATTTTCCCGCGCAGTTTGAAATCGTCCGCTTTCAGGCGCAGCGCCTTTGTGTGGAGCAGGTACCATACGCCCATTGCCGCCGTGATGACCTGTCCGGCCACCGTTGCGGCGGCTGCGCCCATCACGCCCCAGTGCAGAACAAAAATCGCGATCGGGTCCAGAATGCAGTTCGCGGCCGCACCCGCCAGCATGGAGAGCATGGCGAACTGCGGGCTGCCGTCCGAGCGGATGATGGGGTTGATCGCCTGTCCGAAGACATAGATGGGAATGCCGATGGTGATGCAGGTGAAATATTCCTTCGCATAGCCGAAATTCGCCTCCGTCGCGCCGAACAGCGTCAGAAGCGGCATCTGGAACACGGCATAGAGCACCGCGGCTGCGATGCCCACCAGCACGCTCAGCGTCACGGCGCTGCCGACGGCGCGGTTTGCGTTCTCCGGCTGGTTTTTGCCGAAGCAGATCGACACATAGCTGCACGCGCCGTCGCCGATCATGACGGCAAGACCGAGAGCCAGAACGGTCAGCGGGAACACGACGTTCGTTGCGCCGTTGCCGAGATACCCGACGCCCCAGCCGATAAAAATCTGGTCGACGATGTTGTAAAGCGCCCCGACCAGCAGCGAGACGGTGCATGGCAGGGCAAACTTCAGCATCAGCCTGCCGAGCGGGGCTGTGCCGAGCGCGGCGTTCTGTTTTTCTTTCATTTTGTTTTCCTCCAGACATAAAAAAATTGCGCAAGTCCGTTTGGACTTACGCAAGACTGCTACACAACAGGGAAATCATAGCACAGACGGCGAAAAAAATCAAAGGGGAATCTGCACAAGTTTTTTATTTTTAAACGGGAACTTGCGCGCCATTCCTGCGTCTGATACTATATAGGCAAATGACAGAAAGAGAGGACGCTTTATGTTCGGCTTCGGTTTTTTTGATTCGGTGTTTCCCGTGCTGTTCACGGTGATGTTTGTGCTGATTCTGGGCGTGATCATTGCGACGCTTGTGCGCAATGTCGGCCAGTGGCACAAGAATAATAAGTCCCCGCGCCTGACCGTGCAGGCCACGGTCGTCTCCAAGCGGATGGAGGTCACGCGCCACCACGACGTGAACAGCCACATGAGCCATTCGTCCACGTGGTACTACGCGACGTTCCAGGTCGAAAGCGGCGACCGGATGGAGCTCAGCATCCCCGACCGCGACTACGGCTATCTCGTCGAGGGCGACCGGGGAAGCCTCACCTTCCAGGGCACCAGATTTTTAAGCTTTAACCGGGCGTGACGAAGCAGCAGACAGGCGCAAAGGCTCCCCCCTTTGTTCAAGGGGGGAGCCTTTGCCGCTTTTTTGGTGCTTATACAGGCCGGATGGCCGAGAGGTCGTACGGCGTGGTCTGGTAGACGAAGTAGTTGAGCCAGTTCTGGTACAAGAGGTTTGCGTGACTGCGCCATGTGACCATGGGCGGCTTCGTGTCGTCGTCGTCCGGGTAATAATTCTCCGGCACATGGATGGGAAGTCCGGCGTTTTTATCGCGCAGATATTCCGACTCCAGCGTCCGCGCGTCGTATTCCGAGTGACCGGTGATGAAGATCTGCCGGCCGCCCTCGGTCGCCATGGCGTAGACCCCGGCCTGCTCGGACGAGGCGAGGATTTTCAGCTTGCCGCAGCGCTCGATATCCTCGCGGCGGACGCTCGTGTGCCGCGAGTGGGGCACCATGAACACATCGTCGAATCCGCGCATGAGCATGGACGAGCGCCGCTCGACCCGGTGCGGGTAGACGCCGAAGAGCTTTTCGGGCAGATCGACCTTCCCAATGCCGTAGTGATAATAAAGCCCCGCCTGCGCGCCCCAGCAGATGTGGAACGTGCTGTGCACGTGCGTCCGGCTCCATTCCATGATGCGGCACAGCTCCGGCCAGTATTCGACCTGCTCAAACGGCATCTGCTCCACGGGTGCGCCGGTGATGATCAGCCCGTCGAACCAGCGGTCGCGCACATCCTCGAACGTCTGATAGAATTTCAGCAGATGCTCGCGGGACGTGTTTTTGGATTCGTGGCTGTCCGTGTGGATCAGCTCCAGCTCCACCTGCAGCGGCGTGTTGCCGAGCAGCCGCGACAGCTGCGTCTCTGTGGCGATTTTGGTGGGCATGAGATTCAGAACGAGAATTTGCAGCGGGCGGATGTCCTGCGTGACGGCCCGCGTCTCGTTCATGACGAAAATATTCTCGTCCGCCAGCGTTTTCGCCGCCGGCAGACCGTTCGGGATCATAATGGGCATGGCGTGGATTCCTTTCTGAGATTATTGCAGCGCCTGATCGAGATCGGCGATCAGATCCTCCGCGTCCTCCAATCCGCAGGAATAGCGGATCAGATCCTCGCGGACGCCTGCGGCCAGCAGCTCCTCGGCGTTCATCTGCCGGTGCGTCGTCGACGCCGGGTGCAGGCAGCAGGTGTGAGAGTCGGCCACGTGCGTCTCGATGGATGCGACCTTGAGCCGTCCCATGACGGCCTCGGCTGCGGCCCGTCCGCCCTTTACGCCGAAGCTCACGACGCCGCAGGAGCCGTGCGGCAGGTATTTCTGCCCCAGTTCATAATATTTGTCGCCCGGCAGGCCGCAGTACTGCACCCACGAGACGTTTTCATGCTGCTGTAAAAACTCCGCGACCCGCTGCGCGTTTTCGCAGTGCCGTTTCATGCGCACGTGCAGGCTTTCGAGGCCGAGATTCAGATAATACGCGCTCTGCGGGGACTGGATCGCGCCGAGATCGCGCATGAGCTGGACGGTCGCCTTTGTGATATACGCACCCGCAAGGCCGAAGCGCTCGGTATATGTCACGCCATGATAGCTCTCGTCGGGCGTGCACAGGCCGGGGTATTTGTCCGGGTGTTTCGTCCAGTCGAAGCTCCCGGAGTCGACGATCGCACCGCCGATGGCGCCTGCGTGCCCGTCCATATACTTGGTCGTCGAGTGTACGACGATATCCGCGCCCCATTCAAACGGGCGGCAGTTGATGGGCGTTGCAAACGTGTTGTCCACGATCAGGGGAACGCCGTGCCGGTGCGCAGCAGCCGCGAATTTTTCGATATCCAGAACGGTCAGCGCCGGGTTTGCGACCGTCTCGCCATACATGGCCTTTGTGTTGGGCCGGAATGCGGCGTCCAGTTCCTCTGCGGAGCAGTCGGGGTCGACGAACGTGACCTCAACGCCCATGCGCTTCATGGTGACGGCGAAGAGGTTGAAGCTGCCGCCGTAAATGCTCGACGAACTGACCAGATGGTCGCCCGCACCGACGATATTGAACACGGCGAAGAAGATGGCGGCCTGCCCGGAGGCTGTCAGCATGGCGGCTGTGCCGCCCTCAAGCGCGGCGATACGCGCCGCGACAGCGTCGTTCGTCGGGTTTTGCAGGCGGGAATAGAAATAGCCGCTGGCCTCCAGATCGAACAGCCGGCCCATTTCGGCGCTGCTCTCGTATTTGAACGTGGTGCTCTGGATGATGGGGATTTGGCGGGGTTCGCCGTTTTTCGGGCTGTAGCCCGCCTGTACGCAGCGCGTACCGAGTCCAAGTTGTGCCATGGGGTGCTCCTTTCCGGGGTGAAATTATAATTTACAGGATGAAGTGCTGGGGGAGGCGGCTGCGCTCATCCGCCGAGATTGCACAGAACGCCGGTCAGAATGCCGAGCAGGCCGCCCATGCAGACCTGCAGCGGCGTGTGGCCGACCAGCTCCTTGAGCTTTTCCTGATCGGACAGCGGCTGCTCCAGCTTGGCAAACAGGTCGATGAACTCGTTCAGGAGCTTTGCCTGCTTGCCGGTTTCGAGCCGGACTCCCATTGCGTCGTGCATGACGATGATCGCGACAATTACGCTGATGGCGAATGGGAACGAGTCCAGCCCATAGATAATTCCCGCCGAGGTCGCCACGGCGCAGACCGTGGCCGAATGGCCGCTCGGCATACCGCCGTCGCCGAAAATGCGCGTCAGGTCCAGCGTATGGTGCATGAGCGCGTAAATAATCGTCTTCAAAACCTGCGCCGCTCCCCAGCCGACAAGGCCGCTGAGCAGCACGCGGTTGGAGAATAAAGCCTGAATTGTCTGCATGGTTCTCTTCCTTTCCGAAGGTTTTACAGCGCTGTGACCTCGACTGACGGTAAAACAGCCTCGAGCATAGCCCTGTTTGCCAGAGCCGGGCTGTAGGCCGTCGCACTGCCGCAGGCAGCGCCGAGGCGCAGGGCCTGGGAATAGTCTCCTGTGTCCAGCAGTCCCGCGAGGAAGCCAGCCATCACGCTGTCGCCCGCGCCGACGGTGGAAATAACAGGCTGCGTGCTGCGGAGCGCTGCACGGTAAACATCTCCGCTTTCTGCCAGCAGCAGAGCGCCGTCCGCGCCCATGGACACCAGCACGTTCCGCGCGCCCAGTGTCTGCGCCTGCCGCGCAAGGGCAAGCAGCGCCTCCGGCGTGCTTGCCTGCCTGCCAAACAGCTCACACAGCTCCTCGCCGTTGGGCTTGATGAGCAGAGGACGGAACGCAAGCGCCTCGCGAAGCGCTGCGCCGCTTGTATCCACGACGGCGCTGACGCCCGCCTCCTGCGCGGCGGAAAGGAGTGCGGAGAACGCGCCCGGAGGGCTTTTTTGCAGATTGCCGCTGACGACGAGCTGATCGTCCGGGTTCAGTCCGCGCAGGAACGCGCACAGCGCGTCAATGTCGGCCTGCCCAAGCGCGGGGCCGGAGGCGTTGAAGGCCGTTTCGGGGCTGGTGTTGATCTTGGTGTTGATGCGCGTCTGGCCGCTTTGCAGCCAGAACCAATGGCAATCGCAGCCGGTGTCTTTCATGAGCGCTTCGAGGAGCCGCCCCGTCGGCCCGGCGAGATACCCCAGCACGCACGACGGCTTGCCAAGCGTCTGCAGCATCAGCGAGACGTTGATCCCCTTCCCGCCTGGCGCAAGCAGCTCGCGGCCGGAGCGATTGATGCCGCCGACGCGCAGCGGCGCACGCAGGTCCATATAATAATCGATATTGGGATTCGTCGTAACCGTGTAGATCATGATCCGTTTCTCCTGAAATGCCTGTTTTCCAAAAGTATACGAGTCCTGCGCAAAAAAGTCAACGCCCGGCGGCGCATCAAGTGCCCGGTGCGTTGCTTTTTTCGCAAAAGCCTGCTATACTTGCTCTATCAAGGAAAAAGGGGGCTTCCCTGTGAAGGATTTTTTCTGCCGCCTGTTTACGCCGTGGAAGGCGGGGGCGCAGTTTGACGCGCCGGAGGCGTTTTACGGCTTCCTGCTTGGCCGGGACAAGCTGCTCGGCACGATCCGGAACCTCTGCTTCGCCGCCGCACTGGTGCTGTTGGTGATCGGCTACGCTGTCTCCGACGGTACGGGCGGCTATTCCATTGCCGACATTGCCAACCAGCCGTATTATCTGATCGCCGTGGGCGTGATGGTGCTGGCGCTGCTGCTGTCGCTGGTCATGATCCAGATTGAAAAAGAACTGCCGAAGGAGATGCGTCCGAAATGAACACGGAAAATTTGTCCGCGCTGTTTGAAAACGGCGCGTATACGCTCGTCGTGCAAAAGAACGGCGTGACCGTTCACAAGGACTTTGGCCGGGGCGTCGGCCCGGCGCTGCGGGTATTCGACGCGCAGCCGGAGCTTTTGAAGGGCGCGCTCGTCTGCGATACCATCGTCGGCAAGGCTGCCGCCGCGATCTATCTTCTGGGCGGCGCATCCGCCGTCTATGCCGAGACGATGAGCGCCGCAGCGGCGGACTTTCTGATTGCGAACGGCGTGGACTGCGCCTGTGAGACGAAGACCGAAAAGCTCCTGAACCGGCAGGGGACGGGCCTGTGCCCGTTTGAGCAGGCCGTTCTGGAGCTGGAGAGGCCGGAGGACTGCCTGCCCGTCATCCGCGCGACGCTTGCGCGGCTGATGGCCGGAAAAAATAATAAATAATATAAACCTATGCAACCAGCTTCTTCATTTCCTGTCTGTATGGATAGAACATATTTTATGCAGGAGGAACCGACATGAAAAAACTGCTTGCTTTTTTGCTGCCCCTTGCGCTGACGCTCAGTCTGACCGCCTGTGCGCCGTGCGACGAGCGGGAGGATGAGAATGCGCAGTATTCTGCAAAGCCAGTCATCTATCTCTATCCGGAGGAAGCACAGGACGAGGTCTGCGACGCCAAGCCGGTCGCGTATCTGTATCCGCAGACGGAAACAGAGATAACGGTTCGGCTGGACTATGACGGAGAGCTGACGTGCACGTATCCGGCCTACGAGGACGGCTGGACCGTCTCGGCAAGACCCGACGGGACGCTGACCGACAAGGACGGACAGACCTACCGGTATTTATACTGGGAGGGCGTGTCGGAAACGGAATATGATTTTTCGACCGGCTTCTGCGTGCCGGGAAGCGGCACGGCAGACTTTCTGGAGGACGCGCTGGCCAGGCTCGGCCTGAACCGCGCGGAGGCCAATGAGTTTATCATCTACTGGCTGCCGCTGATGCAGGAAAACGCCTATAACCTGATCGCGTTCCAGCACGAGGCCTATACCAAAAGCGCACGCCTCACCATCACGCCCGAGCCGGACACGCTCATTCGCGTCTTTATGGCCTTCAAGCCGCTGACTGCTCCGGTCGAGATCGCGCCGCAGACGCTCGAAGCACCGGCCCGCACCGGCTTCACCGCCGTTGAATGGGGCGGCGCGGCGTGCCGGTAGCTGCGGAAGCCATTAGGGTGTATCTGAAAACTCCCAACGCACCCGGACAGCGGACCTTTTCACGCTGCGCTGCACCATTTTTCCTTGAAATACGTCAGTATTCCTGCGAAAAAATGTCTTGCTCAGCGCAAAAATTTCTCGCTGCCGGTCACATTGGGCGTTTTCAGATACACCCTAGGCAGCACGTCTTAGTGTGCAGAAAGCCCCGTCTCTCCGGTTGGAGAGGCGGGGCTTTTTAGGCTTGCTTATTTCTTGTCCGCAGCGGCGGCGAGCTCCTTGAGCGCGTCCTTGCGGGAGAGGTTGACACGGCCCTTTTCATCGATCTCGGTGACCTTGACCCAGGTCATGTCGCCGATGTTCAGCACGTCCTCGACCTTCTCGACGCGGCGGTTTTCAAGCTTGGAGATGTGGATCATGCCGTCCTTGCCGGGAGCCAGCTCGACGAACGCGCCGATGGGCAGGATGCGGACGACCTTGCCGTAGTACAGCTTGCCGACCTCGGGCACGAAGCAGATATCGTCGATCATCTTCTTGGCGGCGTCGCAGGAGGCGGCGTCGGGAGACGCGATGTGGATGGTGCCGTCGTCGTCGATGTCGACCTGTGCGCCGGACTCGGCCACGATCTTCTGGATCATGGAGCCGCCCTTGCCGATGACCTCGCGGATCTTGTCCACGTCGATCTTCATGGTGAGCATCTTGGGTGCATACTCGGAAACATGGTCGCGCGGCTTGGCGATGCAGGGGATCATGATCTCGTTCAGGATCTCAAGGCGGGCCTTGCGGCAGCGCTCGAGCGCGTCGGCGATGATCTCCATCGTCAGGCCGTCGTTCTTGAGGTCCATCTGGATGGCGGTGACGCCCTCGGTCGTACCGGCGACCTTGAAGTCCATCTCGCCGTGGAAGTCCTCAACGCCCTGAATGTCGGTGAAGGTTCTCCACGTGCCCGTCTCCTTGTCGGAGATGAGGCCGCAGGAAATACCGGCGACGGGACGCTTGATGGGCACGCCTGCGTCCATCAGAGCCAGCGTGGAGCCGCAGATGGAGGCCTGAGACGTGGAGCCGTTGGAGGAGACAACCTCGGAGACGACGCGGATGGCATACGGGAACTCGTCAACGGACGGAATCACAGGCAGCAGGGCCTTTTCCGCCAGCGCGCCGTGGCCGATCTCACGGCGGGAGGTGGAGCGGCTCGCACGGGCTTCGCCGGTGGACCACTGCGGCATATTATAGTGGTGGATATAGCGGCGCTCGGTCTCGTCATAGATAGTGTCGAGCTTCTGCGCGGCAGAGAGGGTGTTCAGCGTGCAGACGGACAGAACCTGCGTCTGGCCGCGGGTGAACAGGCCGGAGCCGTGGACGCGCGGCAGAACGCCGACCTCGGCGGCCAGCGGGCGAATTTCGTCCGGCGTGCGGCCGTCGACGCGCTTACCCTCGAGCAGCCACTTCTTGACGATCTTCTTCTGCATCTTGTACAGGCACACGTCGATCTGGACATCCCAGTCCTCGGCGTACTTCTCGCCGAACTTCTCCTTGAAGTCGACGACAGCCTCGGTCAGACGGGCCTCACGGACGTTCTTGTCGTCGGTGTCGAGTGCGTAGGCGATCTTGTCCAGACCGTACTCGCACAGATCGTCGAGCATATCGTGGTTGACGGCAGCCTTTTCAAACGTAAACTTCGGCTTGCCGATGGCGTCGACGATGGTGTTGATGAACTCCACGACCTTGACGTTCGTCTCATGGGCCAGCTTGATGCACTCCATGAGGATGTCTTCCTTGACCTCGTTGGCCTCCGTCTCGATCATGACGACCTTCTCATGGGTCGACGCGATGGTCACGAAGCACTGGCAGGCGTTGCGCTCATCCTGCGAGGGGTTGACGATATACTTGCCATCCAGATAGCAGACATTGGTGGTCGCGGTCGGGCCGTTCCAGGGAATGTCGGAATAGGCGATGACGAGAGACGAGCCGATGGAGGCGACGATCTCGACAGGGTTATCGTAGTCCTGCGCGAGGATGGTGTTGGTCAGAACGACGTCGTTGCGGAGTTCTTCGTCGAACAGGGGGCGCATCGGGCGGTCGATGAGACGGGAGATCAGCACGCCGCGGTCGGAGGGCTTGCCCTCGCGGCGGTTGAAGGAGCCGGGGATACGGCCGACAGCGTACATACGCTCTTCGACCTCGATGGTCAGCGGGAAATAGTCGATGCCAGCCTTGGGCAGGGGAGAGGCGACAGCCGTGACGAGTACGACGGTATCGCCGTAGCGGCAGATGGCCTCTGCATTGCAGAGCTCTGCGACCTTGCCGGTCTCGACCGTAAAGGTACGGCCGCCGATCTCGGTTTCAAAAATGTGGTGATTCGGATACTGCTTGTGGGTGATCATGAAAGAACCTCCTTCGTTTTTTGCGCGCGTGGGAGGTTTAGCACTTGAAACTGGCGTCCGGGTACAGACGCTACTTTCAACTGCTAAATGGAACCCACGCGCAGTATAATAGTAGTTGGATTTATAAAAAAGGGCGGTCGCCCGACCGCCCTTTTCCTATGACTTACTTACGCAGGCCGAGCTTTGCAACGATTGCACGATAGCGGTTGATGTCCTTCTTGGCGAGGTAGTCGAGAAGGCTTCTGCGCTTGCCGACCATCATCAGAAGGCCGCGGCGGGAATGGTTGTCCTGCTTGTGCTCACGCAGATGCTCGGTCAGGGTATTGATCCGGGCGGTGAGTACAGCGATCTGAACCTCGGGAGAACCGGTATCGCCGGCATGGGTTGCGTACTGCTCGATAATGGCAGTCTTTTCTTCTTTGCGCATCATAGTTGTGTTTCCACCTTTCAAAATATTCCCGGAATCCAAGTATCGGGCAGGCAGAATACCCGCGTCAGAGCGGGCAGTGTCCCGAAACTGGGAAATGGGTCGCAGCGCATGGCGTTACCTGTTAAGAATAGCATACGAATGCAGAAAAGTAAAGCGGAAATTGCCCGGAATTTCTGAAATTTTTCATGCTCGGGCACCGGACAGAATTCGACAGGACAGCATAAGATGGCGTGGGACCATCATTCCCGGAAGGAGGGAGGTTTATGCTGAAGGTCACAAAATTCGGCGGCTCGTCGCTGTGTGACAGCGCGGGCTTTTCCCGCGTGCGCGAGATCGTGCTTGCAGACCCCGCGCGCCGCGTCGTCGTCGTGTCGGCGGCAGGCAGGCGGCACGCCGCCGACCACAAGATCACGGATCTTCTCTATCTCTGCCACGCGCATCTGCAATACGGCGTGAGCTGCTGGGATCTATGGCGCAGGATTGCTGACCGTTACCGCGAGATCCGCGACGGCTGCTGCCTGACGCTGCCCATCGAGGCCGAGCTTGACGCGATCTATGCCGCCATGCGCCGCGACACGCCGCAGGACTGGATCGTCTCGCGGGGCGAGTATCTGTCCGCGCGGCTGATGGCTGATCTGCTTGGCTTTGAATTTGTTGACGCAAAAGACTGGCTGCTGTTTGATGCCGCAGGCCGTATCCGGCAGGCCGCGTCCTATGCCGCGCTCGGCTCGCTTGCCGACGGGCGGAAGATCGTCACGCCGGGCTTTTACGGCGCGCTGCCGGACGGCGCGGTCCATACGCTCCCGCGCGGAGGCTCCGACGTGACGGGCGCGCTGGCCGCAGCCGCGCTGCACGCGGATCTGTACGAAAACTGGACGGACGTGGCAGGCGTGCTTGCGGCAGACCCCCGGCTGATCCAGAATCCCGCGCCGGTCGGCCAGCTGCGCTATGAGGAATTGCAGACGCTCTCGCGCGTCGGGATGCAGATTCTACACGAGGACGCAGTCGCACCGGTCCGGCAGGCGCAGATCCCGCTGCGCATCTGCAATACGCATGATCCGGAGAACCCCGGCACACTCGTCCGTCCGCAGATGGAGCCGGGTGAAGGCCAGATCTGCTTTGCAGGCCGGCGCCAGCTTGCCATGCTGCGCCTGACCTGCCCGCAGGAGCCGGACGCAGAAGCAAAGCTGGCCGCCATTTTGACGCAGGCGCGGCTTTCACCGTTTTCCATGCAGAGCGTGTGCGGTGAGCTCACGGCGCTTTTACCGATGAAGTCCGGCTCCGAACGCCTGCACCGTCTGCAGGAGCAGGCCGCGCAGGCGCTTCGCCCGCAGGCGTGCACGCTGCGCGAAAATTTGAGCGTTCTGGCCGCACTCTGCCGCTCGACCGCTGCTGTGCCGGAGCTGCTCCGCGCGGTCGAAACGAGCGGCGCGCCGGTCCATCTGCTGCAAAAATGCGGCGCCTGCGCCCTCCTGCTCGTCAACGACAGCCAATATGAGCAGTCCCTGCGCGCCGCCTACGCCGCCAGCCGCAATCTGCACGATTGACAAGCAAAACGCAGATATGATAAAATATACGGCAGTCAGAGCCGTTCTGACTGCCGCAACGCAATCCGCGCCCGTGGTGGAATTGGCAGACACGATGGATTTAGGTGCTGTCACCTTGGTGAAAGGTTTTTGTTATGTGTTGACGCGGGATTTATGTACCGTCGTTGACAAGCACTTGGAGGGAGACGCTTATGGCGCAAGCGGCATCAAAAGGAAACTGCTATCTTTGCGGGGAAACGATTTCCAAAACAGCATTTAAGAAGCATCTGCTGGAAAAGCACAATGATGCTGCCGGCGATGCGCAGACGTGCAAGCTGCTGAAGGTGGAGGGCGCAGACGAAAAGGCGTATTGGCTGTATCTGGATATGCCGGTGAGCGCCACGCTAAAAACGCTCGATCGGTTTCTGCGGGATATCTGGCTGGAATGCTGTGGGCACGAAAGCGCATTTTTTGTGGGGAACTATGAGCAACTCTCGAAAAACACCATGGTCGGGATGCTGCGCGATGGGCTCAAGCTCCATTATGAGTATGATTTCGGCTCTACAACGGAGCTGACGATCACAGTGGTGGGAACACTGCTACGCCCGAAGCAGCGCAGATCCGTTCGTCTGCTCGGGAGAAATGAGCCGATCCGCTTCCTGTGCGGGAAATGCGGAAAGGAAGCCGATTGGATATGCTGCGAATGCGAATGGGAGGATCAGTATCCGTATTTCTGCGAAGACTGCATGGAAAGCCATCCGCACGATTCTGCGCTTCCAATCGTTAATTCTCCGCGTATGGGCGTGTGCGGCTATTGCGGAGAGGACGACGTCTATACCTTTGACCCGGCTCCGTTTTTGAAGTAAAAATCAGGCGACCGGCGGACGCTTACGCCGCAGCTCGCCTGTATATGCGCCCGTGGTGGAATTGGCAGACACGATGGATTTAGGTGATGTCACCTTGGTGAAAGGTTTTTGCGCCATCCTCGCTGCGGACATTCTTCGGTAAAAGCAGGTTCGCCTGTTTTTATAAACGCGGATCAAGCGTTACGCTCCGCCTCGGTTTCCTCACCGAGTCAAAATCAGAGGACAGCAAAATAGCGGCAGAACGCGCTGTCGCTCATATATGCGCCTGTGATGGAATTGGTAGACATGCGAGATTTCGGTGATGTCTCCTTGGTGAAAGGTTTTTGCGCCATCCTCGCCGCGGACATTCTTCGGTAAAAGCAGGCTCACCTGTTTTTATAATTGCGGGTCAAGCGTTACGCTCCGCCTCGGTTCCTCGCCGTGTAAAAACAGAGGGCAACAAAACAGCGACAGGAAGCCCTGCCGCTCATATACGCGGGCATGATGGAATTGGTAGACATGCGAGATTTAGGTTCTCGTGCAGTGATGCGTTGGGGTTCGAGTCCCCATGCCCGCACCAAGAAAAATAGCTGCATTTTGCGTCAAACAAAACGCAGTTTTTGTTTCTCAGAATGGTTTGACATAATGTTATATGTTGTTAAAACAGGAGAGAGTTAAATGATTACAATTAACAAGTATCTTGATGATATTTTGTTTGATTTTAAGGAATATGTAACTTCCGGCGTGAGGCTGTGTGACTTAAAGGAAGTTCACTTCGATGCAGGAAACCTTCCCGATTATTCAGACATCCATGTTCAGCAGTTGTATTTGTTGAGGTATGCATATGCATATTCTTTCGAATATAAGCGGATGTATGCTTCTCTGATTCGAAGAATGAATCCAGGCATGGAAATCGCGGTAACTTCGATTGGATGCGGGAGCATGATTGACTACTGGGCGCTGACTCGTGTTGTGCCCAATAGGTGTGCGATTCGGTACAGAGGCATAGACACCATCGATTGGTCTTACCGAATGGAACAGAGACCGCAAGACGATGTGCTTTTTAGAAACGCAGATGCAGTAGAACTTGTTTCCAAGGCCAAGGGATTAACTGCTGACGCATATATTTTCCCAAAGTCTATCAGTGAATTCTCCAAATCGGATATTGAAGAGATATGTATTGCTTTAGGTGAAAAAACACCGCTACAGAATACAGTTTACTTTTTATTTTCCTTGCGAACTGATGATAGAAGTATGGAACGAGATATGTCCAAGACCAACTATCTTTTTCAGGCTATGCTGGACAACGGTTTTGTTTCAAACGACAACCCCAATATGTATACCATTTTGAACAAGGAACTCCAGGGGCAGAAGATTCAAACCGTTGATTCTGATTTTCAACACCCATGGGAGGTTGTAAATTTTCTGACTTCAGAATTGCATACATACTGCTCCCGCTATGATGGCCAAAATTGTAGGCCGGATTGCGAAAGCAGGCTCGGAAGATGGCCAATCTTGAACTGTCAGCAGGCCAGATGGCAGTTGTTTGAGTTTACAAAAGAGGAATAGTTATGATTATAAGCGCAAGTAGACGAACAGACATACCTACATATTACTCAGAATGGCTTTTTAATCGGATTAAAGCGGGGTATGTTTTGGTTCGTAATCCTATGAACGCACACCAAATAAGCAAAATTCCTCTAAATCCCGATGTAGTAGATGGCATTGTATTCTGGACCAAAAATCCCATTCCCATGCTTGAAAAACTGGATATGCTCCGAGACTATATGTACTACTTCCAGTTTACGCTTAATTCATATGCACAGGACGTCGAAACACACATCCCAAGTAAGCAGAGCCATGTCATTCCCGCATTCAAAAAATTATCGGACTTGATTGGGCCTAATCGCGTCATTTGGCGATATGACCCCATTTTATTGAACGATACATACACTCCAGAGTATCACATCCGATATTTTGAAAGAATTGCAAAAGAGCTGAGTAGCTACACTAAAAAATGTACCATCAGTTTTATAGATTTCTATAGAAACACCACAAGAAATGTCTCTGGGCTGTCTCTGCATGACTTCCCACAAGAAATCCAAAGAAACCTTGCGAAAGAGTTGGCCGCAATCGCTCATAGTTATGGCCTTATGATTGATACCTGTGCAGAAGGTATTGAATTGCAAGAATACGGAATAGAACATGCTCGCTGTATAGATGATCGTTTGTTAAGCAAATTGTTAGGATGCCCTCTTGAGGTTGGAAAAGATAAAAGCCAACGTCTTGAGTGCGGATGTATTGAGAGCCTTGATATAGGAGCATACAATACATGTCGCAATGGTTGTAAATATTGTTATGCAAATTACAGTGAAAAAACAGTATGTTCAAACTCCAGCAAACACAATCCAGAATCACCTTTACTTTTTGGTGAAGTAGGCCCTGATGATAAAATAACTGAACGAAAAGTTACAAGTTGCAGGGTAAATCAAATTAAATTTGACATTTGATTTTCTCCATCACGATCTCATCTATCTCTTTTTCCAACTCCAGCACTCTCCCTTGTAATGACAAAATGTGGGCGTCGAGGACCGGCTTCCTCAACGCCCACATTTTTTGCATCTGTGCCAGTTTCTTCAGTTCCTCCGTGCGGCTCTCACGAGCCGTGGAAACGAGCTGGTTCCGTCAAGAGTTATGCGCAAAATTGTTTGCAGGCTCCGGCTGAGTGAAGTC